>Ga0194132_10000090_pt1 | contig 161581 bp, 153 predicted proteins | sample TA2KigOf80mmetaG_FD_148612 | JGI IMG/M metagenome (GOLD analysis project Ga0194132, IMG submission 148612) | Freshwater microbial communities from Lake Tanganyika, Tanzania - TA2015054 Kigoma Offshore 80m | ecosystem: Environmental > Aquatic > Freshwater > Lake | place: Tanzania: Lake...
AACGCGATCATGCTCACGCTCGGCACCGGCGTCGGCGGAGGCATCGTCGCTGACGGCCAGCTCCTGCGCGGCGCCACCGGCCTCGCCGGACACATCGGCCATCTCACCGTGGAGCCGGACAGTGCTCACTGCATCTGCGGCAACCGCGGGTGTCTTGAAACCGTCTTCTCCGCCAAGGCGATCGAGGCCGAAGCCTTCCGCATCATCCACTCCGGCTGCGACTCGGCGCTGGCCCGCATGCCCTCTCTCTCCTGTGAAGGCGTCTTTCATGCCGCCGCCGGCGGTGACGCCATCGCCCAAACCATCATCGGCAAGGCCATCCGCCGCCTCGCCGCCGCGCTCGCCGGACTGCTGTTGATCTTCGATCCGGAAATCGTCATCCTCGGCGGCCACATCGCCGAAGCCGGCCCCGCGCTTTTCGATCCCCTCGCCGTCGAACTCAAATCCCGCACCTGGCCCATGCTCCGCCGTGAAGTTCCGCTCATCCGCGCCGTCGGCTGCGAAGGCATCGCCGGAGCCGCGGCGCTGGCCCATGCCTTCTAGACGTCTCCGCCGCGCCTTGCTGGCCATGGCGGGCCTGTTTTCCCTCGGACTGCTTGGCTGGGTTGCCGCCGTCTGGTGGCTGGAACATCGCTTCCTCGCTGCACCCGCCCAATCACACATCGATACCTTCATGGCCCAACGAGGCGTGCCAGGCTTCTCCGCCGCGGCCGCCAAGCACGGCGCTATCATCTGGTCGCAAGCCTTCGGCTACGCCGACCTCGAGCGCAAGATTCCCGCGGCGCCCGCAATACGCTTCCGCGTCCACAGCGTCTCCAAGTGCCTCACCGCCGCCGCCCTCGCTCTCCTCCATCAAGAAGGCCGTCTCGATCTCGACGTCCCCATCCGCCGCTACGTTCCCTCCTTCCCGGAGAAAAGCCACCCCATCACGGCGCGCCAGCTGGCCAGCCATCGCGCCGGCATTCGGGGCTACCGCGACGATTCCGAATCCATCAACACCAGACATTACCCAACCGCCACCGCCAGCCTCGAAAAGTTCCAGCACGACCCGCTGCTGTTTGAGCCCGATACGGACTCCTTCTACTCAAGTTACGGCTACGTCCTGTTGAGCGCCGCCATCGAAGGCGCTACCGCCGATACCTTTCCTGATCACATGCGCCGCCGTATCTTTGAACGGCTCGGCATGCACAGTACCGCCGAGGTGGGCGCGCGCCAGGAAAGCGCCGGCTACGACGATGTCACGCCCTACTCCACCGATGGATCTCGCGTCCTCTCGCCCTTCAACGACTACAGCAACAAGTGGGCCGGCGGCGGATTCAGCTCCACAGCCGAAGACCTTGTCCTCTTCGGCTCCGCACACTTTGAGGGCAGTTTTCTGAAACGGGAAACCGTGCGCCTCTTCTGGACTCCGCGCACGCCGCGCTGGTCGCCTGTCGGAGTGGCCATGGGTTGGATGGTGCTCCGCGATTGGCGGCTGCGCAAGATGGTCTTCCACTTCGGCGCAGGCTCCGGCGGCACCTCCCTGCTGCTGCTTTATCCGGACCAAGGAACCGCCATCGCTCTGCTCGCCAACCTCGGCCATGCGAAGTTCTCCGAACAACTCGTGCTCGGCGTGGCGCGCCAATTCCTGCCAGGCGGCCCAACCTTCTTCCCGGAAGGCCTCGCCGCCATCGCCGGCGCGGCCTGGGCCCTCTACTTCTGGAGAAGGCGGTTCCACCCGTACAGTGTGCGCACCTCGCCCGCATCCAGCGGCCGCGAGAACACCGACAGCTCGTCAAACAGCCCCACGTAATTCACCCCCAGCCGGATCGCCGCCCTCGCCATGTCCCATTCAAACCGCTCCGGGATCATCTCCGTCGTCCCCTGCAACTCTCCGTTCAGATACAGGCTCGCCTGCCCGCCATGGCCGGAGCCAAGCCCCGTGTGTGTAATCGCCACATGCGTCCACTTACCTTTTCCAAACGGAGCCCGCTTCACCGTGATCAGCCTCTTCTCAAACGCCGGATACTTGTCCGCCGGCAGATTCTGCGGATTCCAGTTCTTCAACGCCCCAAATACCCCCAGCCGGAAATGGCGCGGCTTGTCATCCTTGGTGAAATCCACCCAAATCGCCGAGTCGTTATAAGCCTCCGCCGTCACCTGTATCGGATCGCAGAACCCCGGCTCCAAATCCACATCCGGATCCAGGCTCAGCCAGAACGAAATGGTGCCGCTCCAGCGCCCGTTCACGAAATTCACGTTGCCCGAAGCCGGATAGTAAACCGCCTTGACGTTCTTCTTCCGGAACTCCAGCGCATCGCCCGACAGCCCCTTGCCCGGCGCGATCGAAACATCGGGATGATGCAGCCCCGGCTTGGCGTCCCCCCGCTCGCGATAAGACGTGGCCGTATGCAACCGCCGGTCCCCCTTCGCCATATCGGCATCGATGCCTTTGTCGAACGAAGAGTACAGCATCACATCCTTGCGCAGAGCATCGGCATCGGCCGCCCAACTCACTACCACAATGCTGAAAATAAGTATCAGTCGCATGGCGGGCTATATAATTTTCATCCAGAGTACCAAGGTGACTTCACAAGAAGACGGTATCACCTTCTCGGCCTCTTTGCTTGCGCTTCAGGTCCGCACCTTGTAGGTTCCTGGGTTGTGACGGTAGGGAGCAACTGCATGAAAACGGGATTGATTTCGCGGCGATGCTTGTTGGCGGCTCCGGCAATGTTAGCAGGCGCGGAGGAGTATTTTCCGCCGCCGGATCGGGAGGGGGGATGGAGAAGACGCCCCAGCGCGGCGCTGGATGGGGTGTTTGAGTACATTCAGGGCAGCACGAAGAATGGCGGGTTGGCGGTGGTGCGGGACGGGTGGCTGATTTATGAGCGGTACTTCGGGCTGGCGGATGGGGAGGCGGCGCCAAACCTGGCTTCGTGCGGGAAATCGGTGACGAGCGTCGCGACGGGGATCCTGTTGGGACAGCGGCCGGAGATGTTTCCGGAAGGGTTGAAGACGCGGGTGTACTCGTCACGCTATTTGGCTGAGCCGATGGCGGAGGAGGCACGAGGGAGGATACAGCTAGGGCAGTTGCTTTCGATGACGGCGGGGATTCGGGGGAACAATCCGGGTTATGTGCGCGGGCGGGAGGTGCGGTTGGACCCGGAGGGGCCGGACGGGTGGGAGGCGATGGAGGATGAGATGTCGCTGGGGCGGCGCGACGGGGCGCGGAATGCGCGGACGCTATGGTGCGAGCCGGGCGAAGGGTACAGTTACGCGACCTCCTCGATTCACCTGGTGTCGATGATTCTACGGCGGGTGAGCGGGAGGGAACTCGAGGAGTTCACGCGCCGGTATATCGCGGGGCCTCTGGGATGGGGGCGCTGGGGGTGGGGCTACCGAAACCGACCGCTGAAGCACACGCCGGGCGGCGGCGGGATCGCGCTGCGGGCGAGGGACATGCTACGGTTCGGGTATCTGCTGCTGAAGGGCGGTAGGTGGGGGCAGCGGCCGGTTGTGCCGGAGAGTTACGTGCGCGCGTGCGGGAGGTTGTCGGAGTTCAATCCGCATTATCCGTACAGCTATCAGTTCACGGTGAACGGGGACGGGCACCTGGAGGGCGTGCCGCGGGATGCGTTCTGGAAGTCGGGTTCAGGAGGGCACTGCTTGTACGTGGTTCCGTCGCTGGAACTGGTGATCTGGAAGATGGGCGGGCGGGACGAGCAGTATGATAGGGCGAATACGGGGCTGCCCGGTCCAAGGGGGAAACCGCGCGGGGAGTGGAAGGCGAGGGTGACGGATCAGGAGGCGGCGGGGGAAACGGTGCGGATGGTGATCCAAGCATCGAATCGGTTATGACGAAGCGCGGACCAGACCTTGCGGCCGCTCACGATAACGGGCTTGCTGTCAGTCGTCCAGCACTACGCGTGGCGTCTCCGGCGGGCGGGCGTGCATTTCCGGGTGCGCCATCAGCGTGCGGGCGCAAGCGTTCCAGCGAAGCAGCGCATCATCGTTGCCTTGCGGGCGGACGGCTTCGGCTTTCTGGTAGAACTCCATCGCTTCGCGGAGGCACTGGTAGGCGTCCATCCCGCAGCCTGGCGTCGCGTGTTTCCAGTGCGCCATTCCGAGGCGTTCGCAGATGATGCCGGCGTAGTAGGCGCGTTCATATTCGCTGGCAAGTCTGGGCAGGTATTTGCGGGCGCCGTTGATCGTGATGACGCTGTCGGATTGATCCGTGCAGGCCAGGATGAGCATGACGACGGCCTTCTGGTTGTCGGGGTCGACCGAGAGCACGTCGAGGCAGATGCTTTCCGCCTGGCGAGGGTTGTTGAGGAGGCGGTAACGTTCCGCTTTGGCGAGGGCTTCCGGAATCGCCTGCGCCGAGATCGGCTTCATCTCATACATGACAACCTCCCTTCAGGGAGCCTCAGCCGGTGAAAACCCGGAAAAGGCGGCGTATAGGATCATAATACTCGTCCACGACACGCTCCTTGAGCGGGATGATGGCGTTGTCGGTGATGGTGATCTCCTCCGGACAAACCTTGGTGCAGCATTTTGTGATGTTGCAGAAGCCGATGCCGTGGCTGTGCTTCAGCGCGCCGGCGCGGGATTCGGTGTCGAGCGGATGCATCTCGAGCGCGGCGGAATAGACGAACAGGCGCGGGCCGATGAACTGCTCATGGAGACCATGGTTGCGCAGCACGTGGCAGACGTCCTGGCAAAGGAAACATTCGATGCACTTGCGGAACTCCTGGACACGGTCGACGTCGCGCTGGTGCATGCGCCACGTCCCATCAGGGAAGTCGGGCGGGCGCGGCTTAAAGGGGCGGATCGATTTCTTGGCGCGGTAGTTTGAGCCGACGTGGGCGACCAGGTCGCGCACCAGCGGAAAGGCGCGCATCGGCTCAACGGTGATGGGCTGCGAAAGATCGAGCGTGCTCATGCGCGTCATGCACATCAGCTTGGGATTGCCGTTGATCTCGGCCGAGCAGGAGCCGCAGCGGCCAGCCTTGCAGTTCCAGCGCACGGCGAGATCCGGAGCCTGCGAGCCCTGGATGTCATGCACGGCATCGAGCACGACCATGCCGGGAGCGGATTCGACATTGTAGTCCTGGAAAGAGCCGTTTTGCGAATCGCCGCGCCAGATGCGGAAGGTTGCCTGGGCCATTATTTGAACTCCTCGATGATCTGCTTGAGGTCGGGGCGAAGTTCGGGGATCGGTTCGCGGGAGACTTGCATGGAGCCGTCCGCGGCTTTTCGAATGAGGAAGCTGATGGCGCCGTAGGTGGAATCCTTTTCCGGATAATCATCGCGGAACTGCGCTCCGCGGCATTCCCTGCGCTCAAGCGCTGCGCGCGTGATGGCTTCGGAAACCGTGAACAGGTTGTCGAGATCGAGCGCGGTGTGCCAGCCGTTGTTGTATTCGCGGTTGCCGGGGACAACCACCTGGGCGGCTTGCGCGCGAAGCTCGCGCAGACGGTCCAGCGCGCGGAGCATTTCCTCCTCGCGCCGGACGATGCCAACCAGGTCCTGCATCATGTCCTGGAGTTGCTCCTGCACTTGGTATGGGTTGACTGCGCTGTTGCGCTCAAAAGGCTCCATGGCGGCGCGCTCGGCCTTCTCGATTTGCGCGTTGTTGATCTGGCCCGCGCCGTTGGCCTTGGCGTAGGCGGCGGCATGTTCTCCGGCGCGCTTGCCGAACACGAGCAGATCGGAGAGCGAGTTGCCGCCGAGGCGATTGGCTCCGTTGATGCCCGCTGCGCACTCTCCGGCGGCGAACAGGCCGGGGACGTCGGACATCTGGGTCTCGGCATCGACGCGCACGCCGCCCATGACGTAGTGGGTCGTCGGCCCTACTTCCATCGGTTCGCGTGTTATGTCGACATCGGCAAGCTGCTTGAACTGGTGATACATGCTGGGCAGCTTCTTCTTGATGTGCTCGGCGGCATTGGGGAGCTTCGCCTTGATCCAGGAGACATCGAGGAAAACGCCGCCGTGCGGACTGCCGCGGCCTTGGCGCACTTCGCGTACGATGCAGCGCGCGACGTGATCGCGCGTCAATAGCTCCGGTGGGCGGCGGGCGTTCTTGTCGCCCTGCGTGTAGCGCCAGCCTTCCTCTTCGTTGTCGGCGGTCTGGTTGCGGTAGGCGGGCGGAATGTCGTCGAACATGAACCGCCTGCCGTCCTTGTTGAGCAGGATGCCGCCTTCTCCGCGGACGGCCTCGGTGACCAGGATGCCGCGGCCGCCCGGCGGCCAGATCATACCGGTGGGGTGGAACTGCACGAACTCCATGTCGATGAGCGCCGCGCCGGCATGGTAGGCGAGGGAGTGGCCGTCGCCGGTGTACTCCCAACTGTTGGAGGTGATCTTGAAGGCGCGGCCGATGCCGCCGGTGGCGAGCACGACGGCCTTGGCATGGAAGATCTGGAAGCGGCCACGTTCGCGCTCATAGCCGAATGCGCCGATGACGCGGCCGGCGTCCTGAAGCAGCGTGAGCATCGTGGTTTCCATGTGGAAGCCGATGCCCTTGTGGATGCCGTGATCCTGGAGGGTGCGGATCATCTCCAGGCCGGTGCGGTCGCCGACGTGGGCCAGGCGCGGGTAGCGGTGGCCGCCGAAGTTGCGTTGCAGGATGCGGCCGTCTGGCGTGCGGTCAAACAGCGCGCCCCAGGCCTCGAGTTCCCGGACGCGGTCGGGCGCCTCCTTGGCGTGGATCTCCGCCATACGCCAGTTGTTGACGTACTGGCCGCCGCGCATGGTGTCGGAGAAGTGTACCCGCCAGTCGTCGCGCGTGTCGGTGTTGGCGAGCGCGGCGGCGATGCCGCCTTCGGCCATCACGGTGTGCGCCTTGCCGAGGAGGGATTTCGAGACGACGCCGACTTTGACGCCGGCGGAGGAGGCTTCAATGGCGGCGCGCAGTCCGGCCCCGCCGGCGCCGATTACCAGGACGTCGTACTCATGCACGGGATGATGGGGCATCGTTAGAGGAGTCTCCAATCGGTCCAGATGCCCATCGAGCAGAGGCGGACGTAGATATCGGAAAAGGCGACCCAGAACAGACTCATCCAGGCCCACAGCATGTGGCGGCGGTTGAGGCAGCTGACGCAATCGTAGGCGTTGCGGCGGGTGTTGGATGTGAACAGGTCGCGGCGGCCGCCGATCAGGTGGCGGAGCGAATGGCAACCGAGCGCGTAGCCGCCGAGCAGCGTGACATTGACGGCGAGCACGAGGGTGCCGACGCCGATGCCAAAGGTGGCCGCGCCGGCGGAATCGGTGAACCAGAGCGCCTTCCAGACGTCGTGGGCGAGGAAGAACAGGAAGATGAGCGCAAGATAGAGAAAGTAACGATGGATGTTTTGCACGATCAGCGGGAAGGAGTTTTCGCCGCGATAGTGAGTGCGGGGTTCACCAACTGTGCAGGAGGGCGGGTCGGCCCAGAACGCCTTGTAGTAAGCGCCGCGGTAGTAGTAACAGGTGACGCGGAAACCGGCGGGGGCCCAGAGGATGATAATGGCGGCACTGAACGGGAGCCACCCCGGCCACCAGGCGGGCTTTGCGCCGAACCAGCTTTCGACGGGGTCGCCCCAAAGTTCCGGCGAATAGAAGGGGGACAGGTAGGGGCCAAAGCGGAAATGTTCGCCCTGGAAGGCGGCCCAGTTGGCGTAGATGAGGAAGGCGGACAGGGCGCAGAACACCACGAGCGGTTGGACCCACCACAGGTCCCGCCGCGAAGTCTGGCCAAAACGGCCCTGCCGGAGCGGCACGTCGATGGACGACATTCCCAGTCTTGCCTCCAACGAAAATGTAGGAACAGCATAATGCGATGTGGGTGCGGGATTCAAGTGGTATTTGAGAAGAACAGCAAATCCGTGTTACAGGGCGTCCCTGTATACTGATATGTATGAAGCAGATGAACCTCACGGTGACTCCGGAGTTTGAACGGGACCTGCGCACCTACATGAAGCGCAAGGGCTTGAAAACGAAATCGGATGCCGTGCGGATGGCAGTATCGGAAGTGGCAAGACGGTGGAAAGCGCCGGAAACCGACTTCCGCTCCTGGCTGGGCGCGGCGCTGAAGGCCCCACTCCACAAGAAGCCCCAGTTTACGAGCGAGGACGAGCTGTGGTCATAGACACCTCCGCGCTTCTGGCGGTGCTTTTTAACGACAAGCATGGTCCCTGGGTGGTGGATCAACTGGCGGGATCGTCTAGTCCATTGCGAATGAGCACGGTGAACTATGCGGAGACCTTGATCCTGGTGGAGGACCGGCAGCCAAACCTGATCGCCGCGGTGAGGGAAATGATTGCCGGATCGTCGATCCTGCTGACCGCTCCTGGCGCGCAAGAGGCGGAGATAGCAGCCTCAGCCCGGCTGCGCTTTCCGTTGAACCTGGGCGATTGCTTCGCTTATGCGCTGGCAAAGCGGGAAAACAGCCCGCTGCTGACTTTGGACCGTGACTTTCGCAGAACAGACATCACGGTAGTCCTTCCGTGAGTTGAGCGGGAAGGTAGCGGAACAACTCATAGATAGGTTCGCCTTGCGGATCGGAGATGGTTTGAAGGAGCTGGCGGCGGAAGCCGGGGACTTCGAGTTTGCCGTTGGCGTCGGGGAATTCCTGGTGGGGATCGGTGTGGGCAACGTATAGACCATCCGGGTCGGGCTCGATCTGCGCGAAGGACTGTTGGATGGGCAGGCGGCCGGCGGAGAGCAGGGTCAAGGGTTGCAGAATGCCCCAATCGGTGACATAGAGGACCGCGGGGTTACGGCGCTGGATTTCCTCATGGAGCGGATAGATGGCCTCCGACCAAGGTACGTCGGCGCCGTGGGTGCGGAGCTTGTTGTAGTAGTTGGCGGTGACAGCGAGGCTGAGCAGACCGACGGCGGCCGCGGGGATCAGCCCGGCGCGTTTCGGCAGCGCGGCAAGTGCGACGGCCATGAAGCAGTGCGGCCAGGGCCAGAGCAGGACGAGGTGGTGCACCGATTCGGCGCCTCCTTTGGTGACGGCCATAAAGAGCCAGGTGAAGGTTGACAACAGCAGGAAGAACCAGGCGGCGCGGTGGGAGGAGTGTCGTCGCCAGAGCGGCCAGGCCACGGCGCAGGCAACCAGGAGCAGCCAGGCGTAGGTGGACTTGGGTCCTGCATCGCGGTCGCGGACGAGGTAGCCGAACAGGCGGCCGCCGTTGAGCGTGGAGGCCAGCAGGCCGGCCTTTTCGGGAATCGATTCGGCGGCGAGGTGTACGGTGTCGGAAGCCGTGGAGCCGCGGAAGGTGACGTTGTAGCGGAGCAGCGGATAGGCTCCGAGGAGGAAGGCGGCGGTGACGAGGATGAGGGCGGCCGGGCGCAGGCGTGCGATCAGTTGTTTGCGATAGAGGAGCACCACCGAGAGTGCCAGTGCGGCCAGGGTCCAGATGAAGACTGCCTTGTCCCACAGCGCCAAGCCGAACAGGAAAGCGCCGAGTGTGTGGCGGCGCCGATAAAAGGCCAGCGCGCCCGCCGTGGTCAGGAGATGTTGCAAGGCGACAGGGCCCCAGTCGCAGCGGGTGGTCCAGAGGTAGGAAGGATCGGCGGCGAGCAGTGTCAAGGCAAGCAGACCGGCGCGGGGGGAAACCGCGTCGCGCAGCAGCAGGTAAATGACCCAGAGGGTGAGCGCCCCGGCCAAGATCATGGGGATGCGTAGCACGGCGGCTGACGGGCTGAGCAGAGCGAAGATCGGAGTGTAGAGCCAGGCCTTGAGAGAACCAAGGTAGGAGAGCTGCATCAGTGAGATGCGCTTGTCGAAAAACCAGGCAGCGAGCGGACTGTGTTCGGGATTCCAGATGGCGGTGGCGAGGCTGGCTTCATCGGCATGGATGCCTGGCTTGGAGATCCAGAGGGAAGCCAGCACGGCGAAGAAGGCACAGAGGCCGAGGGCAAGCCAGTCGTGCCGCTTCACTGTACGAGGGTCTTCAGGCGGGCAAGAGCGTCGGAGGCGAGCTTGTAGCGTGGCTCAATGGCGAGGGATTTTTCCAGGCACTCCCGCGCTTTGTTGAAAAGCTGCTTATGGGCATAGACGCGGGCGAGGTTGTACCAGGGGTAATGGTAGGACTCATAGCGCCGGCTGTGGATGGCTTTGTCGAGCCAGGGGATCGCTTCGTCGAACTTCTCCTGCCCGATCAGGTAAGCGCCGATGTCGTTGTAGGGGTTGCCGAAGGAGGGGTCGATCAGGATGGCATTCTTGCACTGCGTGATGGCTTCCTCGACGAGGCCCTGAAAGCTGTAGGTCCAGCCGAGGAAGGTGTAGGCTTCGGCGGTGGGGTAGAGCTCGATGGAGCGCTTGTAGAGATCGACGGCGATCTCGAGGTCGCCCTGCATCTGGGAGACGTAGGCCTGCTGGAAGAGTTCCATGGCGAGGTCATGCCTGGCGTCATCCATCAAAACTGTTGTAGCGAATGGCGGAAGGATTGTCCATTTGTCGCGAGAGGAGATAGAATGATTGCCATGACGGGAACAAGAAGAACGATGCTGCGCGGCTTGTTCGCGCTACTGACGGCGGGGAGCGCGGTGGGGCAAAGGAGGCGGAGGGTTCGGCGGGCGCCGGTGAGGAGAACGCGGGTGGTGGTTCATCCGCGGCATCCGATCGTCCGGGCGCACCGGCGGACGGTGGTGGTGCGGCCGGCGCGCAGAGCGGTGGTGGTAACGGCTCCGCTGGTGTTTCTGCCGGCGATCACGGTGGCGGCGGTGGCAGCCACGCTGCCGGCGCGCGAGCGGCTGGTGTGGCAGGACACCGAGGAGATCGACCGGGAAGAGGAATGGGTGGAGTCGAACTTCGGCATTGACGAACGCGGCGATGCGCTGTACCTGCAAGTGGACGGGAAGGCGCGGCTGGACTTCGCCGATGTGACGTTTGAGAACGGCAACGTGCAAGTGGTGGATTTCAACGAGAAAGAGTTCGGGAATGGGATTTACAAGATCCACGATTTCCGCGACGGCCGCCACGTGAAGACGGTGCGGCTGGTAGCCAAGGCGGAAACGGAGGAAGCGACGCTACGGATGTTCCTGAGCAAGTAAATCTGGTAGACTCAGTGGCGCGGGGACGCGCCGAATGCCTGAATTCCTTACTCAATTGTCCGCATTCACGGTGTTTATCGGGATCGGGTCGATCGGGTTCCTGATCCTTATCGTGTCGCTGATTTACGGCGAGTTGTTCGATCACCTGGGCGGGGATTTCGACCACGACGCCGATTTCGATCACGGAGGACCGAGCTTCTTTTCCAGCCGCGTGCTGAGTGTGTTTATCACCGCATTCGGCGGATTCGGAGCGATTGCGACGCATTATGGACTGACGGTGCTGCCTGCCAGTGGCGTGGGATTCATGAGCGGCGTCGTCTTCGCGACGCTCATCTATTACTTCGCGCGGTTCCTCTATAGCCAGCAGGCGACGACGCAGGTGGGAACGCGCGACATGGTGGGGCTGACTGCGCGGGTGACGGTGTCGATTCCGGCGGAAGGGATCGGGCAGGTGCGTTGCCAGATCGGCGAGGAGCTGGTGGACAAGATCGCGAAGGCGCGGGACGAGGGGGCGATTCGCGAGAACTCGCTGGTGCGGATCGAAGAGGTGCTGGGAGAAGTGGTTGTTGTTCGTCCGCTATAGCCGGACGGGAGGAAGAAGATGGTTTCGGATCTGACAAGGCTGTTACTGCCTTTTACTCTGTTATTCGTACTTTTGGCGCTGTTCATCGCGATGGCGCTGTTCAGCCGCAATTACCTGAAGGTGGCGCCGAACGTAGTTGCTGTGCTGAGCGGGCGCAAGCGCAAGCTCGCCGACGGACGCGTGGTCGGCTACCGGCTGGTGCGCGGCGGCGCGGCGCTGCGGATTCCGCTGCTCGAAAAAGTCGACTATATGTCGCTGAACGTCTTCACGATTCCGCTGGAGATCAAGCGCGCCTACACGGTGCAGGGCGTGCCCGTATCGGTGAAAGCGGTGGCGAACGTGAAGATCCGCAGCGATGAGACCAGCCTGCACGCGGCGGCGGAGCGGTTCCTGGGGATGAAGCACGACGAGATCCAGCGCGTGATCTTCCAGACGCTGGAGGGCCACCTGCGGTCGATTCTCGGCAACCTGACGGTGGAGGAGGTAAACAGCGACCGGCAGAGCTTCGCGCAGAAGCTGACATCGGAAGCGGCGGTGGATCTGGAAAAGATGGGCATCGGCGTGGACGTGCTGACGATTCAGGAAATCAGCGATGAAGAAGATTACCTGAACGCGCTGGGCCGGCGGAGGACGGCAGAGGTGAAGCGCGATGCCGTTGTGGGCGAGGCGGAGGCGCAGCGCGACGCGAAGGTGAAATCTTCCGATGCCTTGCAGGCGGGTGAGAGGGCCAAGTATGTTGCGGACACTTCGATCGCCGAGTCGCAGCGCGATTTTTCGATGAAACAGGCCAAGTATCAGGCCGAAGTGGAGACGGAGAAGGCGAAGGCGGCGCAGGCGGGCCCGTTGGCGCAGGCGCAGGCGCGGCAAGCGGTGGTGGCCGAGGAAGTAAAGGTGGACCGCATCCGGACGCAGGAGATGATCTCGCTTCAGGAGCAGGAGGTGATGCGCAAGCAGAAGGAGCTGGAGGCGACGGTGATCAAGCCGGCCGATGCCGAACGGCAGGCGGCGATCGTGCGCGCCGAAGCCAGCAAGATGGCGGCGATCCTGGAGGCGGAAGGAAAGCGGTCGGCGCTGATCGCGATGGCGGAGGCCGAGCAGGAGAAGCTGCGCAAGGAAGGTTCCGGACGCGCGGCGGCGGTGGAGGCAGAGGGCAAGGCGGAGGCGGCCAAGATCGAAGCGATTGGACTGGCGCAGGCCAAGGCGATCGAAGCGCAGGGCCTGGCCGAGGCGATGGCGATTCTGAAGAAGGCCGAGGCGTGGAAACAGTTCAATGAAGCGGCGCGGTTGCAGACGATCCTGGAAAAGCTGCCTGCGATCATTGAGGCGTCGACCGGAGTGTTTGGAGCGGTGGCCTCTCCGCTTGGCAATATCGATAAGGTGGTGGTGATCGATCAGGGAGGTGGAGGCGGTGGGAACGGGCAGAGCGGGATCACGAAGCTGGCGAGCGCGGGTCCGACGGTTGCATTCAACCTCTTGCAGCAACTGGAGGCTCTGGGCATCAACCTGCCCGCGGTGATGGAGCAGCTGACGGGCAAGAAAGACGGCGCGGGCGAGCCCAAGAAGGAAGCCTGATGCGGCGGCGCGAGTTCCTGGCAGCGCTGGCGGCGTTGCCGGCGCGCGCCCTTGCGGATTCGATCCTGGTGCATGAGCACGTGCTGGTGGATTTCATCGGCGCAGACAAGATCACAACGGGCCGCTACGATGCCGGGGAAGTGTTCCGCGCAGCGAAGCCGAAGTTGGAGGAGGTGGCGGCGCTGGGTTGCCGGAGGTTGCAGGAGTGCACGCCGAACTTCCTGGGGCGCGATCCGGCTTTGTTGAAGCGGCTGTCGGAGGCGGTTGGGATCGACATCTGGACAAACACTGGACTCTACGGGGCACGGAACCATGTCTTCCTGCCCGAGTATGCGAAGCGGGAGACGGCGGATCAGCTGGCGCGGCGCTGGATTGAGGAGTGGCGCAAAGGCGTCGATGGCGTGAAGCCGCGGTTTATCAAGATCGGCGTGAACCGCGCACCCTTGCACGAGCTGGACCGGAAGTTGATCCGTGCCGCGGCGCTGTGCAGCCGCGAGACAGGGCTCACCATCGCGAGCCACACAGGCGACGGCGGGGCGGCGCTGGAGCAGGTGGAGGTTGTCGTGGAGGCGAAAGTAGCGGCGAGCCGGTTCGTCTGGGTGCATGCGCAAAGCGAAAAGGACCACGCGATCCATGAGAAGGTGGCGCGGCTGGGGACGTGGGTGGAGTTTGACGGGATCAGCCCGCGGTCGAAGGAGTGGCACGTGGAGTGTGTCCGCTTCATGGCGGGCAAGGGGCTACTGTCGCGGACGCTGATTTCGCAAGACGCCGGCTGGTACCACGTGGGGGAGCCGGGCGGCGGGAACTACCGCGGGTATGGGTACGTCTACACGGATTTTCTTCCGGCGCTGGAGGAGAACTGGCGGGGTCAACTGATGCGCGAGAATCCGGCTCAAGCGTTTGGAAAAGGCTGATCAAGTACCGTAACCGCGAACGGGCCGGTTCTGGTACAAGTGCATCGCTCGGGGCAGGGGCTTCCTATTGTTGATGAGAGGCGGCGCGTTGATACTGGCGTTTCATGCGGGAAACGCCACAATCCAGGCTGGGCTTGGAGCCACAGCTCCCGGACAGGCATGAGTCCGACTTCATCCTGATTGTGCGCTATACGCGCAACTGGCTTCACTATGGCTGGATGGGATTCACTTTCCTTCTGTGCACGGTGGCGGCGGTGCAGGGGCTGATGGCGGGGTAGCGGGATCATTCCCCGGCGGTTATGCTGAAGAGCATGCGCCGCCGAAACTTCCTGCAACTGAGCGCCGCCAGCACACTGGCACAAAGCGCCGGGCGGCCGAACATCCTGTGGATCACCTGCGAGGACACGGGGCCGCACCTGGGCGCCTATGGTGACCGCTACGCGAGCACGCCGAATCTGGATGGGCTGGCGCGGCGCGGGCAGCTCTATTCGCATTGCTGGTCGAATGCCCCGGTATGCGCTCCGGCGCGGACGGCGCTGATCAGCGGGATGTATCCGGCCTCCACCGGCAGCGAACACATGCGGAGCATGACGCGCTTGCCCGACCGGTTCCTCAAGTATCCAAACTATCTGCGCGAGGCGGGCTACTATTGCAGCAATAATTCCAAGGAAGACTTCAATCTCCAGCACACGGGGAAGGTGTGGGACGATACCTCGAACAAGGCGCACTGGCGGAATCGGGCGGCGGGGCAGCCGTTCTTCTCGATCTTCAATTTCACGATCACGCATGAGAGCCAGATCCGGCGGCGGCCGCACACGCTGTCGCACGATCCGGCGAAGGTGCGCGTTCCGCCCTATCATCCGGACACGCCGGAGGTGCGGCATGACTGGGCGCAGTACTACGACAACATCACGACGATGGACGGCATGGCGGGGAAAGTACTGGAGGAGCTTAAGGCGGATGGGTTAGACAAAGACACCATCGTGTTCTTCTATGGGGATCATGGCTCCGGGATGCCGCGCAGCAAGCGCTGGCCGTACAACTCCGGACTTCAGGTGCCGCTGATCGTGCATGTGCCGGAGAAGTTCCGGCAGTTGGCGCCTGCTGGGTATCGCGCGGGCGGCAAGTCGGAACGGCTTGTGGGCTTTGTGGATCTGGCGCCGACGCTGCTCAGCCTGGCGGGGATCAAGCCGCCGGAGCATATGCAGGGCCGCGCGTTCGCGGGGCCGCACCCAGCGCCTGAGCCGGAGTTTCTGCATGGGTTCCGGGGAAGGATGGACGAGCGGTACGACATGGTGCGCAGCGTTCGCGACAAGCGCTACGTCTATATCCGGAACTACATGCCGCACCAGATCTACGGGCAGCATATCGACTACATGTTCGAAACGCCGACGACGCGGGTGTGGAAGAAGCTGTATGAGGAAGGGAAGCTGGATGCGGCGCAGAAGAGGTTCTGGGAGACGAAGCCGCCGGAGGAGTTATACGACTTGGAAATCGACCCTTACGAGGTGACGAACCTGGCGGGGATGCCCAAGTTTGAGGCGACGCTGGAGCGGATGAGGAAGGCGCAGCAGGCGCACGCCGTGGCGATTCGCGATGTGGGTTTTCTGCCCGAGGATGAGATTCATCGGCGGTCGGAAGGTTCGACGCCGTATGAGATGGGGCACGATGACCGGCGCTATCCGATGGAGCGTGTGATGGCGGCGGCGGAGCTGGCCGCATCGATGAAGATGGCGGCGGCGCCGGAACTGGCCAAGCATCTGCGCGATAGCGACAGCGCGGTACGGTATTGGGGGGCGATGGGGCTGTTGATGCGCGGCGCGAATGCAGTGGCGTTTGCGCGGACCGATCTCGACATGGCGCTGAGCGATGCTTCCCCCAGTGTGCGGGCGGTGGCGGCGCATGCACTGGGGAGGTACGGAACGGCGGAGGAGTCCGGACGTGCGGTGGATATTCTGGTGGAGCTGGCCGATCCGGTGAAGAACGGCGTCTATGTTTCCATGCTGGCGATGAACGCGCTGGACTATCTGGACGGGAAGGCGAGGAAGGTAAAGGAAAAGATCGCCGCGCTGCCGACCGTGGATCCGAAAGCGGACAAGCGTATGAGCGGGTACGTGAAGAACCTGGTGGATAAGACGCTGGCGGATTTGGGCTAGCGCAACAGGCCCGCTCGCTGATCAGCTCACCCGAGAATACAGTGTTCGTCAGCGCCGTCAGCTTCTGGGAGATCTGGCTGAAGGAGAGCTTGGGGAAGCTGCGCCTGCCTGCCGATTTCGAGGAAAGGATCGAGGCAGAGTACTTTGAGAACTTGCCGCTGACGTCAGCCCATACACGCGAGGTTGCCTTGTTGCCCTGGCACCATCGCGAGCCTTTCGACAGGATGCTGGTTGCCCAGGCAAAGACAGAGGATATGACCCTCCTGACGGCCGATGATGTTGTCACCCGCTATGGCGACTTCGTCCGACTGGCTCGTTGAACCGGTCCACGCACGCGCCCTGTCGGCTTAGCCCCTGAGGCCGGCGAAAGCGTCTTCGATTTCGCGTTTGGCTTCCGGGGTGAGCGGGCGGAGGGGGAGGCGGCAGGGGCCGCCGTAGTAGCCGTTCAGGTCCATCGCGTACTTGAGTCCCGGGATGCCGTGCTTGGTGGTGACGAGGGCGGCCGGGCGGCCGATACGGTTTTGCCAGTCAAGGCCGGCTTCGGTTTCGCGTGTGCGGTGGGCCTCCCAGATGGTGACGGTCGCGTAGGGAGCGGCGTTGGCGAAGGCGAGGACGGCTCCGACGGCTCCGATTTGGAAAGAGGGCCACAGCGTGGGGGCAGAGCCGGTGAGAACCTGAAAGCCGGGCTTCACTTCACGGATCATTTGCATGACCTTTTCGAGATTGCCGGAGCTTTCCTTGATGGCGAGGATGTTGGGGTGCTCGGAGAGGCGGACGACGGCGTCGGGGTGAATGTCGAGGCCGGTGGCCTGGGGCCAGTTGTAGATCATGAGCGGGATCTTCGCTTGGTCGGCGACGGAGGCGAAGTAGAGACACTGCGCCTCGACGTTGTTGAGCAGGTTCTTGTAGTAATGCGGGGTTCGCACCATGGCGGCCTTGTAGCCGGCCTCGGCGGCGCGGTTGGTGAGAGCGACGGTCTCGCGGACGCTTTCGACACCGGTTCCGGCCATGAGGAGCTTCTCGGGGGCGGCGTATTCAGCCACCATCTCAAACAACGAAATCTTTTCCTCGGTGGTGAGATAGACCGATTCGCCGGTGGAGCCGCAGACGACGTAGCCGGAGAGGCCGACCTTGTTCCACTTTTCGACGTTGTGGCGGAGCTTGGCTTTGTAGATGTCCCCTTTGTGATCGAACGGGGTGGCGATGGGGGGATAGATGCCTGGGAATTTCAGCATATGCAGACAGAGCAAAGGGGCAGGCTGCAACGCCTGCCCCTCCGGAAAATCGAGGATCGGGGTTAGACGACCTTGATGAAGACGATCACGAGCGTGTAGAGCGCCAGCGACTCAATCAGGGCGAGACCGAGAATGAGAGCGAAGCGGATGGAGGCGGCGGCGCCGGGGTTGCGCGCCATGCCTTCCGCCGAAGCCGCGACAGCTTTGGCCTGAGCCAGACCGCAGACGGCGGAGGCGATGGCCATCGAGAAGCCGGAGGTGATCGCAACCCAGTTGGTGGCCCCGGAGGTACCTTGGGCCATCATCGGGCTGGCGAGCATGAACAGCGCCAACAGAAGCAGAACCGTTTTGGTTTTCATTTCAACTTTCTCCTTTTATCAATCGCGTCCAGGAGGTGGTTCCCGTCATCCTCAAGCAGACGGGCTCACGCTGAAGACGCTTTATCAAGCCGTATTAGTGTTCGTGCGCCACCGCCTCGGAGACGTAGACCATGGTCAGCAGCACAAAGATGTAAGCCTGCAATAGCGCGACGAAGACGTGCAGGCCCATGAATACCGTGGGAACCAGCAGCGGCACCAGCCCGAGGAAGACGATGGTGACCTGCTCGCCGGCGTACATGTTGGCGAACAAGCGGATGGTGAGCGAAAGCGGGCGGGCGAGGTGGCTGACGATTTCGATGGGAATCATCAGCGGGGCCAGGTACCAGACCGGGCCGGCGAAGTGTTTCAAGTGGCCGATGACGCCCTGGGCGGAGGCGCCCATGATGTTGTAGTAGAAGAAGGTCATCATCGCGATGCCGAGGGGCACCTGCGGGAACATGGTGGGCGATTCAAACAGCGGAATCAAGCCAAGCAGGTTGGCGAAGGCCACGAACAGGAAAATGGTGCCGAACATGTGGAGGTAGTGCGGGCCGTGATGGCCGACGATCTCCTCGGACTGGCCGTGGAGGAAGTTCCAGACCACCTCGAAGATGTGCTGCATCTTGCCGGGCTTGTCCATGCTGATCTTGGGGCGCAGGATGGCAAAGATCGCGATCATGATCAGCAGCACGACGATCTGCATGGTCATCCAATTGGCCCAGGGCTTGGACGGGTCGGCGGCGGGTTCGCCTAGGAGGTTGAGGATGGCGTTGGCGGGACCGGCGAGAAACTGGTTGAACAGCTGCGTGATATACAGCTCATGTTCGGGCATAAACGAGTTCGTACAGGATTTCGAGCATGACGGCGGCGACCACGACAAGCAGGCCGGCGACCAGATAGGCTGGCTGGATCCTGAAGTATCTCACTATAGCATAGGCTCCGAGGCCGAAGATGAGGTAGCGAAAGCCGAGAAACCAAGCCATTCCGGCCTTGGAGCGTGAGGGACCCTGCGTGGGGCCGAGGGCGTCGACCAGCTTGTGGAACCAGCGGAAGTTGAAGACGGAGACGGCGGCTCCGGCGGCGAAACCGGCTCCGGCGCGCCAGCCTCCCCCGATGGTCGAGGCGAGCGTTCCGGCCGCGGAGAGCCAGAGGAGGTTCAAGTAGATGCGGCGCATGGCGTCGCGATAGAACTGCTCCTGGCCGGACTCAGTCACGGATGTCCTTCTGGACCTGGCGGATCAGTTCGACGAAGCCGGCGGCGATGCCTAATAGGAGGAACAGGATCTTGAGCCAGGTGGTGCCGAAGGATTTGTCGAGCAGGTAGCCGATGGCGTAGCCGACGAAGATGGAGGTGGGCAAAAGCATGGCGAGTGTCGTGTAGCGGCTGACCTGCCGCCAGACATTTTTGTTCTCGTTGTTTTTGCGCGAGGGCTCCAACGGGAATGATTGTACCGCGGCGTTTGGGCGATAATTGAAGGTTTCCTATGGCAAAAGAATACTTGCAGGGTTTATTTGGACTGGACGGGCAGACGGCGGTGGTGATCGGCGGCACGGGCGTGCTCGGCGGCGCGCTGTGCGAGGGTTTGGCGCAGGCCGGTGCGTATGTGGTGGTGGCCGGACGCAGCGCCGAGCGCGGGGCGGAGCGTGTTGCGGCAATCGAAAAGCTGGGCGGCAAGGCGGCTTACCGCGAAGTGGACGTGACCAGCCGCGAGTCGATTCAGGCGCTGCGCGATAAGGTGGTGGCCGAACGCGGCGCGGTGGATATTCTGGTGAACTGCGCGGGGGTGAACTCGGCAGTGCCATACGAGCAGATTCCCGATGCGGATTGGGAACGTGTGATCGATACGAACCTGAAGGCGACGCATTGGGGCTGCCAGCTGTTTGCGCCGCAGATGGCGTCGCAGGCCGAGGGTGGTTCGATTCTGAATATCGGTAGCGTGACGTCGCACCTGCCGCTGTCGCGCGTGTTCGCCTATTCGGCGTCGAAGGCGGCGGTGCTGAACTACACCAAGAACGTAGCGCGCGAGTATGCGACGCGGAAGGTTCGGGTGAATTCGCTGTGCCCGGGCTTTTTCCCGGCCGAGCAGAACCGGAAGATTCTGGATAAGGACCGTGTGGCGAACATCATGGGGCAGACGCCGATGGCGCGGTTCGGGGAGCCGCCGGAGCTGATCGGGGCGATGCTGCTGCTGGTGTCGCGCAAGGCGGGGAGCTTTGTGACGGGGACGGAGATCTACGTGGACGGCGGGTTCACGGGGAACCGGTTTTAGCGGCTCGAGGAAACTGGCACAGAATCCCGGTGAACCGTCAGGGGTTGTTGATCAGCGACAGAATCAATTGCATCTCCTGTTCTTGCAGCCTGCCTGCCGAGACGAGATTGAAGTTGCGGCTCCTGGTCTCGAGATGAAATGGATGCTGTTCACCGGAACGGCTGCCGCCAAACGGCATGAATCGCTTGTTGGCTTTGGCTTCCTTCACTTCCGTGCGGGCGACGTCAAAGCGGTCTTCCGAGCCGGCAAAAGCAACACGGTCACGGGAAATCGTCAGCGTGCCAGCGCAGTAGGTGGCGAAGGTCAAGCGTGCGTGGTCGTGTTTGACACGGAAGCTGGCGTTGCCGCCCCTGGCGATGGCCGCCTTGAAATTCGCTTCGGCGGAGCCGATATCGCCCCGCTGCAGGTCGAAGCCGCCAAGGGCTTCATACGCCTCGGGCCGGTTCGGGTCCAGGGCAATCGCCTGGCGCGCCAGTTGCACGGAGAACCCGCCGCGTGACCGGAAGGAATGGATCAGATCGTCGTAGCTGGGCGCAGGCCGGGCGCTCTGCTGCGGAACAAACTGCTGTGGCGGCTGCGCGGGGATGTTAGGACGTTCCCGATTACCCGATGGCTCATCACGCCTTTGCGGTTGCGGCAGTCTCTCGGTTTGCTCCCTGAACGGCTCCCGTCTCTGTGGCTGCTCGCGCCTCTGCGCCTGCTCCGGTCCCTTAGGCGGGACCTGCCTCTGTGTCTGTTTCTCCTCCTGTTTCGCTGGCGTTGGCGAGACTGCCGGCGCCGTGGGATCCGGGCGCATGAAGTAGGCCAGAACCAAGACCGAAACAGCGCCCAAGCCCGCCATCTGAAGCCACCGCGGCAGTACCGGAGGCGGAGGTGGCGGCGGCACGGGATCGGGCGGAGCCGGAGGCGGCACGGCCGCCCCTCTGCCGGAGGAGCCTTCCATCCCTGCCAGGAAGTCCTGAACCGAGGGGAACCGCACACTAAGATCGAGCGCGAGCGCCTTCATCAGCGCCGCCTCGGCCGCCTCCGGAATCGCTACTCCCAGCCGCGATGGAGGCTGCAACTCGTCGGCCTCGCGCCTGTCCAGCGAAGCGGGGGGAACCACACCGGTGATGGTCCGATAAAGCGTCGCGGCTACTCCGTAGACGTCAGTCCACGGGCCTTGCCTCCCCTTGCTGCTATACTGCTCCGGGGGCGCGTAGCCTTCCTTCAGGATGACGGAGAGGTTCCTGCTGCGTTGCCGCAGTGCGTTACGGGCGGCACCGAAATCGATCAGCTTCACGCCGCCGTTATCCAGCAGAAAGATATTATCCGGACTCACGTCCCGGTGCAGAAACGTCTCCCGGTGGACTTCGCACAACGCATCCATAACAGGAATCAGAATGCGCCGCGCTTCCTCGAACGGGATGCGGCCGCCTCTTTGAATCAGCCCGGTTTCAAGCGTGTGCCCGCGCAGGTGTTCCAGGACGAGGTAGGCCGTCCCATTCGACTTCACAAAATCGATCACCTTCACGATTCCCGGCTCATATTGAAACCGGGCGACAGTCCGCCCCTCCTCCAGAAACTGGTCCATGCCGTATTGGAATTCCTCGGCGGACTGGCCGTGAAAAATGGTAACGCTCAACTCGCCGGAACCGCGGGAGGCTACTCCGCTCGGCATGTACTCCTTGATGGCCACCTTGCGCGCCAGCGAAAGATCCCATCCCAGATAAGTGATTCCGAATCCACCGTATCCGAGAACACGCCCGACGAGGTAACGTTCGCCCAACAAGGTTCGTGCGGGCATATACAGGGACGACTCGGGGCGGGTGGCCTCCGCCCAGCCGCAGCGGGGACATGGATCCAACTCCCCCCGATCCTCCATGCAGCCCATGCATAACGCATCCGGTTTCACGATTGTCCCTCCTCTCCAGCCATGGCCATCACGGCCACGGCGCTGTAATTGTCGAAATCGCCGGAGGCTTTCCGTTTCAGCCGCGATCGCATGCCTTGCAGCCAGCCGGCCGGGCCAGCCGCTTTCGACAACTCCACCTCCATTTCCGTTTCCGTTACATATTCCCAAAAACCATCGCTAGCCAGCAGAAACGCATCGCCGGATCTCAAGGCAACCGGCAGCGGCAGCACGGCCGGCTCTCCTTTGCCGAGGCTTCTCCGCAGACTGCTTCGATCGGCGTGATGCCGGATCTCGCCGGGCGCGATCTCGCCGCGGTCGCAAAGCGCCTGGGCCACGCTGTGGTCCTTGGTCTGGTGGATGACGGCTCCGTCGCGGAAGTGATACAGCCGGGAGTCTCCGATGTGGGCCCACAATGCGGACCGGTAGTCGGACAGCAGGACTACCAGCGTTGTCGCCATCCTCGCCAGCCGGGGATCGGATGCCTGGTGCGCCGCCAGCCCGGCCGCCGCCTTGTCCATGTATGCCCGCAAGGGGTCGGCGCCGAACTCCGAAGCCTCCGCGAACAAGGAAAGAACGGTATCGCTGGCAATCTGGGACGCAACTTCTCCTCCACCGTGGCCGCCCAGTCCATCGGCCAGAACCCAGCAAACCGCCTCCTTCCGCAGAAGGAAGTTGCAGTAGTCCTCGTTCACCGTGCGCCCTCCGGCTTCACACATCATGTCGGTCTGAAACAGGAAAGGCGCGCTCACCTCGGCTTCTGCACTTCCTCCACCGGCGGCGCTGGTGGTTCCGCGCCTGCGGTTCTCTTTTCCAACGGCGGAACGTGTTCTGCGGCGATCGACTCACCTTCCCGAACCTGGGTGCCGCTGGCTGGAACACTCACCGACGGTCCGAACGAGGCATCCCTGGAAGGGCCCATCAGCTTCCAGCCGGCGATGCCGGCAACGAGAGCGGCAATGATCGCCGCCAGCCAGTAGAACCGCATCGGGCCCGGCGGCGGACTCTGTTCCGGCGGTTCGGGCGCCGCGTGTGCCAGTGGTAAGGGCGCCGGCTTTGGAGCTGAAGCTGGAACGCCGGCCAGGCAGATGGTCACGTTATCCTGTCCTCGAACCTGCCGTTGCAGCACGAGGCCCACCAATAGTTGCGGGGCCTTTTCCGCGCCGGCTTTCCATGCCCGCGCGATTTGACTTTCATCGAGAACCTTGGAAAGGCCGTCACTAGCAAGCACGACCTGATCCCCCGGACGCAGGGGAAGCGCTCGCAAATTGCGGTCCACTTCACCCAGCTCGCTCCCTCCCACGTAGCTGGTCAAAGATTCCCTCTCGGGATGATCCGCCGCCTCCTGTATACCGATCTCCCCACGCTCTTGCCGAGAATCCAGATCGCGGCCGTAAACGTGTTCCGTGTTGAGCTGAACCAGTTCCCCGCCGCGGAACAGATACAGGGGACTGTCGCCCACCGAAACCCAGTGCAAGCCTTGCGGACCCAGTTCCGCCGCGGTGAGCGTCGTGCCCACGTTGCCGGGCACACCCAGCCGCGCCGCCAGATCGTGCACAGCTGCATTTGCCGCGCGCAGGCATTGCTCCAGCGCCGTCCCGGCCTGCTCGCCGGGCTCCTTACGCCGGTACTCGCTCAGGAAGGTTTCCACGGCCAGCGTGGAAGCCTCGGCGCCGTTGGCGTGGCCCCCCATGCCGTCGGCCACAATTACCAGCTGGCAGCCGGCCGCGGCGCGACGTGCGCCGGCATCGGAAAAGCCGAAAGCATCCTGCTGCTCCGCCCTCCGGCCGATGTGCTGCGCGCTTGCCGTGAGGAACGGGTTCACAGCGGATAGCGCTCATTGTCGAAAGGCACCAGCACAAGCTTGCTGTTGCCGAGTTCCACCAGTTCGTACGCCGACACCTGCGTCGGCGTGTTCACCAGATTCCCATTCAGATAAACCAGCCCCTCGGCATCTCCGGGCTGCAGCCAGAAGTCTTTCTTCTTTGGGTCGTAGATGACGGTGGCATGCCGGTGCCGGGATATGGCCGCATCCTGGGAGAGGCACACATCCATCGACGAATCGCGGCCGAGGAAGTTCTTCTCCGGGTGAAGCCGGAAATCCCGTCCCTTGTCCGGCCCTTCCACGCAGACCAGCCAGCCTACGACGGGACGAGTTCCGGTTGGGGTCTGATCCAGCCTGCGGGTCGCTCCGGCGGAAGATTCCCTTCTTGGCTCCGGAGGCGCAGGCGCGGGTGAAGGCTCCAGTTTTCGCGTCTTGCCGTCCGGCGCTCCTTCACCTTTTTCGCACCAGGGGCAAGACACGTGTTTGCCGGTGTCGAAGTAATGGCCCTCCGCGCACCTTGTCATACTGCTCGCCATTCCGATTCCCTCCTAAGGCCTGTATTTTTCCAGCCCGGCCTCGGCTTCCAGCCCCAGCTGGGGAGCGACTGTCAGCTTGCCTTGCGGCGTGATGCCCAGGGTCGCCGCGTGGATCATGCGGTTCTGGGCAGTCAGCCGCACATAGCCCAGGGCGATGAGTTGCTCCCTGAACATGACGTACGCATAGACGGGGATGCTCGCGCCGGGTCCTACCTGAGTATCCATCAGCTTAATGATCACCCGATACTTGAATTCGCCCAAACCTGCGTCGCGGACCATCCATACCTCATATCCTGGCGTTTTCGACCGGTCGATGGCGACCTCGCCTGGCCAGTACGGCCATTGCCTTTTTTGAAGGGTGGGCGGCTCCATCTTCCCCGTGCTGTCTTCCACGTACAGGTCAATGTTCACCTGGTGCAGCCACGAGATCCCGACGACGAACGGCAGCCTGCCGCGAAGCTGATTCACCTCCTTTTTCAGCTCATCGTATTCCTTGCGGCTCACACCCTCAGGCGGGCATTCCTTCTGTGGCGGGCACTCTCTCCGAGGCGGGCATTCCGGACATTCCTTGGCCTGCTCCGGACGCTGGGACAACGCCACCATGATGATCAGCACCGCGCCAAGCGCACCGCAGATTACGTCCAGCATCGACAGGTTGAAGATATTGACTTCCCGGCTGCCTCTCCTCCTCATCGGCGCATTATCCGGCGTAGAGCCTGTTGACCAGATTGCGCAGGCAATAATTGCCCGCCAGGTTCAGGCTCTGTTCTTCCCGTTTCTGGACCTCATGGATGCCCAGCACGAGCACGGCGGCCTGGATTAAGGCGACGATCGTCGTATTGAAGGCGATAGCGAGGTTGGCGCCGATCTGGTCCAGATCCACTCCTTGCGATTTCACATAGGCCATCGCGCCGGCGATTCCCACCACCGTGCCGATAAAGCCGAGCGTCGGAATCAGCCACGCCAGGTAGCGGATCAGCTGGTAGCGCAAGTCCAAACGATGCGCGATGAGCTCCAGGCTGCTGTTCAGCACGCTGACCGTCTGATCCACCGAGCGCCCGGCTTGAAACTGAAGTATGGAGATATCGATCAGCGACGGCAGGAACCCGTTGTCACCGTCAAACAGCTTGGCCACCTGTCTGCGGATGGGCCCCAGATCATGCGCCTGAAGCACCGTCTGGTCATCCTCGGGCAGGAAGCCCCGGCTGAGAAACCTCATCTCCCATTGCGCCGTGCGCGAGCGAACGAACAGTTCCCCCAGTCCCACAAAGAACAGCACGTGCATGAGGTTCTGCACCGTGAACGGATAGGGAAACGGACTCAAGTCCGCGTAGTCCAGCAGCATCGTCGCAGCCGGCCCGTTTCTGGGCAGCAGAATCGTCATCAACCCGACAAAGAAACATCCCGCAAGCGCCGCCACGCCCAACAGCACCAGCCGCGCCGGCAATCCTTGCTGGGCAAGCGGCAGCTCCGCCCGGTTCACGCCCGGCATACTAAACATGTCTCCCCCTTCACTTTGATGGAACCGCACTGGCATCGCTCCAAGCTTCGGCCGTGAGCGGGCTCCGGCAGCGGAGCGGGCGCCGGATCCAGCCTCCTGGATGGAAATATCTCCGATTCGGGAATTCCGTGCTTTTCCTGCAACAACGCCAGCATTTCTTGCATCGGCAGCGTAACGCCACCGAACCGGACCACGTCCGCGGCCGTGACGATCTCCTCCCGCACGGGCTGCGGAACGCCGTTCCGGATCACCGTCGTGCCGTTGCTGGAATTGCAGTCGGTGAGCAGAAAACGATTCGGACCAACAATGGTGAGCTGGGCGTGGAGCCTGCTGACGGAATCGTCAGCCACCGGGATATCGCAGGAAATCTCCCGTCCGATGGTGTATCGACGCTGACTCTCTCTCACGCCCGTCTCCGATGCGAGCCAATCAGTATATACGAAATTCTCCTACCGTTGACAATTGGAGGCCGTGCACGGCGTGGTCCAGCGGTAAGCGTCGCGGCGGTTCTTCACAGCGGTAATGTGGATGGCGTCCTCACCATGGAGATCGAAGAATACCCGGTAATCACCACATCGGAGACGGAAGCCAGCGCGTGGGGGTTTGAGCTTTTCCCGTCGCCCGGCGATCTGACGGAGCGGAACAAGAAAATCACGCTCGGCGGCGACAAGGGATACGACGCCCGGGATTATGTGAGCGCGGTGCGAGAACTGGGCGTGACCGCTTCCAGAGAGCCTCCTTGATCTGCAGTTCCAGCGGTGTGAGCTTCGGTGCGGGCATTGGATCCACCATGCCTGTTTGTTTGACTACTACGCAACTGTTTCGTTAGCGGGGGCAGCGATTTTTTCGCCTGCCTTGCGAATGTATTTGTTAGTGTGGGTAGTTGAGTCGTGCCCGGCGTCTACATTTCCTACCCTTTTTGCGCGCAGAAGTGCACCTACTGCAATTTCGCGAGCGGCGTTTCTGCCGGCTGAGCTTGAGGGGCGTTACCTGGATGCGCTGGAGCAGGAAATCGCCCGTCACCCATGGCGCTGGACGCCGGAAAGCGTTTACCTGGGTGGCGGCACGCCCAGCCGCCTGCCGCCGGCCGATCTGGAGCGGATTCTAGCCGGTGTTCCTGGCAAGCCGTGGACGGAAGCCACCATCGAAGCCGCGCCGGGCGGCATCACGGCGGAGTTGGCCGCCGGCTGGCGCCGTGCAGGCATAACGCGCGTCAGTCTTGGCGTGCAGTCCTTTGTCGAGGAGGAGCTGCGGCTGACGGGCCGCAAGCACACCGCGGAAATCGTGGAGCGAGAGATAGCGATCCTGCGAGGGGTGGGCATCGAGGACATCAATATCGATCTCATTGCGGGTCTGGCGGCGCAGAGTCTCGACAGCTGGTTTGCATCGATTGACTGGATTGAACGGCTCCAACCTCCGCACGTCTCGGTGTACATGCTGGAGGTGGACGAGGACTCGCGGCTTGGCCTCGAGATTCTGCGGGAAGGTCCACGGTACGGCGCGGCGCGCGTGCCGGATGAAGAGCAGGTAGCCGAATTCTACGAAGCCGCCGTAAGAGAACTTGCCGGGCTGGGCCTGGCACGCTACGAAATCTCTAACTTCGCCAAGCCTGGCCACGAGTCGCGGCATAACCTGAAATACTGGCGGCTGGAACCCTACGCCGGCTTCGGTGTCGACGCACACAGCTTCGACGGCGGCATCCGCTGGCAGAACACGGACGAGGTTCGAGAATACGTCAGCGGACGCGGCGTCGTTGTGGAGCGCCAGCCCGCCCGCGAGAGTGAACGCTTCTGGGTCGGTCTGCGCCTTACCGAAGGCGTCCGCGCAAGGCCCGCCGACCTTGCACGGCATGCCGAAGCCATAGAGCGGCTCAAACAGAACCGCCTGCTGGAGCAGGAAGGCGACCTGCTGCGGCTCACGCCGCGCGGCGTGTTATTGTCGAACGAGGTTTTTCAAGAGTTCCTATGATTGACGGCGCCCCGGTGTTCCTGTGCAACCTCTGTGGGCGTGAGAATGCGGACCCGTCCGGCCCTCTCGATCGAGAGACTCCCAGCTGCAATTTCTGCGGATCAAATGTCCGGACGCGCGCCATGCTGAGGGCCTTATCGCTGGAGTTGTTCGGAGTGGCCTTGACCGTCAACGAATTTCCCCGCATCAAGAGCATTCGCGGGCTTGGGACAAGTGATCCGCCGCAGTACGCGGACATCCTGGCCCAGAAGTTCGACTACCGGGACACTTTCCACCACAGAGAGCCGCGGTTCGATCTCGCCGATCCGCCCGGCCACGCTTTGGGCACATTCGACTTTATTGTTTCCAGCGAAGTGTTCGAGCACGTGACGCCACCTGTGGAACGCGTTTTCGCTTCGGCTTTCCAACTACTGAAGCCCACAGGTCTGCTCTTACTGACCGTTCCCTACTCGGTCGAGAGTTCGATGAAGGAGCACTATCCGGAGATTCATGACTTCGGATTCGTCCGCCTTGGGGATAAGGTAACGTTGATAAACCGTACGCGCGGCGGAGCGATTCAGGTGTTTGATGACCCGGTGTTCCACGTGCAATGGGGAGGCGACGCGCTGGAGATGCGCGAGTTCAACGAAGGCGCTTTAAAGGAGATGCTCGGTGCGCACGGCTTTACAACCATACGCACATACGCGGAAGATGAGCCGCGATTCGGTATCTTGCACTCGGAGCGTTGGTCCTTGCCGATCGCGGCCCGGAAGGGGGATTTTGCCTTTTCGCAGGCCGCGGCCCGCGACCTCATCGATTACTACCGGATCACCAAGCAGCAATGCGACAATGACCTGAAGCGCTACCAAACCAGCAGGCTGGTCAGATTGCTCCGAAAACTGGCATTGATCTAATCACCATGATCGATCTCCGCAGCGATACCGTCACCAAACCCACCGCCGCCATGCGCCGCGCCATGTCCGAGGCCGAAGTGGGCGACGACGTCTACCAGGAAGATCCTACCGTCAACCGCCTGGAGGCGCGCGCCGCCGAGATTCTCGGCAAAGAGGCCGGACTGCTTGTGCCGACCGGCACCATGGGCAACACCATCGCCATTAAGCTGCACACGCAGCACGGCGAGGAGGTGATCTGCGAATCGCGCTGTCACATTCTGAACTATGAGCTGGCGATGATGGGCTGGTTCAGCGGCTGCCTGGCGCGGCCCATCTTCGCCGAGGGTGGCGTCCTGCGCTGGCAGCAAATTCAAAAGGAGATCCGCCCGCTGGGTCCGCACTGGGCTCCTACCGGTTTAATCGAGATCGAAAACACGCACAACATGGCCGGCGGCACGGTCACACCGATCTCCGAGATCGAAGCCCTCTGCGACGGCGCGCATGAGCGCGGGCTTCCGGTTCACATGGACGGAGCGCGGGTATTTAATGCCGCCGCCGCGCTTGGCCGGCCGGTGAGCGACATCGTGCGCAAGGTGGACTCGGTGATGTTCTGTCTGTCGAAGGCGCTGGGCGCGCCTGCCGGCTCCATGCTGGTTGGCACGCAAGAGGCGATGGACCGCGGCCGGCTGTACCGCAAGCGGCTCGGCGGCGGAATGCGCCAGGCGGGGGTGCTGGCCGCACCCGGCTTGATTGCACTGGAGGAGATGCCGAAGCGCCTCCACGAGGACCACGCGAACGCGCGCTTCCTCGCCGAAGGCTTATCGAAGATCGAAGGCATCCGCATCGAGCCGGCGAAGGTGGAGACCAACATCCTGATCTTCGACGTAGCCGGCAGCGGACTGACCGGGGCCGAGTTCAGCGCCGCGCTGAAACAACGCGGCGTGCTGGCCAACGCCGTCGCCGGGACCCTCATGCGCATGGTGACCCACTACGACGTTAGCCACGCCGAATGCCAGACCGCGCTCGGCGCCTGCGAGGAGATAGCCCGCGCCCGTGCCGCCGCATCACGTTAAGCCGCGCTCCTCGGCGTGATCTCCCGCTCCAATCGCTCCGCAAGTGCATCTTCGGCAGCCTCTATGTCGAACTTCAGTGGAAGGTTCATCCAATACTCAGCCGATGTTTCAGAACGTCTTCCAGACGCACATGGCCGCTCTCCTTAGTGATAATCCACGATCTCCACATTCTCGGCGTCTCCGTCATTCCATCGGAAGCATATCCTGTACTGATCATTGATTCGGATGCTGTACTGTCCTGCACGGTCTCCCACGAGTTTCTCCAGCCGCAGGCCCGGGCGCGATCTTCTGGAAGGGCTCTCCATCGGTAACGGCATGCTCTACACCACCGGCGCCAGCTTCGGCGGCGGCCTTGCGCAACGCGGTCCACAGCTTCCGAACAAGCCGGGGACCACCGACATCATCCTTGCCGCGCTGCGTCTCGACTAGAGAGAGCGCGCGCCTTGAGGCGTTCACTTTCGCGCCGTGTTGACGTAGAGATAAACAGTCTCGGTCGTGTTCACCACCAACGGCCCGGAGAGCTTCTCCCAATTGCCGGACTCCAGCAGCTTCCTGCATAAGGCTCTCGTCTTCATGTTGAACAGATTGTGGCCGAGATCTTTCTCGACGAAGTGGAGCGTCGCCTCGTCGGGAAACAGCAGGTAATCCAGGCCTTCGGTGGCGAATCGGGCGAGGTATTCGACTTTTTGCCCGTCGCCGTCGCCGGGGAGGTTTTCCCAGTCGCGCGGAATCACGATCGCCAGCGCGCCGGCCCGGTCGCTGCGGAAAACCAACCCGTTCGCGTCGGAGGTCATGGTCAACTCCGCGCCCGGCGCTCCGCCGAACTCATAGATGAGCACGTTGCGGAACGCGTCAAAGTGCAGCGCGCCGACATAGAGGGTTGCGTAGTAGACTTCGCGCTTGTCGTGCCGCGCTGCATTTTCCTGAATCAGATGGATGATCTGTTTCAGCGTGTCCATGCGCGAGGCTTCCTGCACTGGCGCGTGGGCGGCCACGCCGGTCCAGGCGTTCACCAGGCAGGCGGTCACCAACAGCCCGGCGGCAACAAGCTTCTTGCCTTTTCCTGGAAAAGCGAGCGAACCCTTCACCGGCGCCACGGCAAACAGGATCAGGCCGAACAGCGACGGCATCGAGACAAACGGGTTCAGCCCGGCTCCGCGCAGAACCAGAAAGAGAGCAGGCACGATTCCGATGTAGAGCATCTTCCAGTCCAGCCCGCGTACCCACGAAGCCAGAGAGCCGAACCGTGGCGCGTAGGCGCGCAGCAGCACCAGGCAGCAGACGAGCGCCGCCTCGATGGTGTATTTGCCGGCGCGCCCCGCGACAAGGTAGAAGTGCGTCACCGATGTCCGCAGCGGCAGATTGGCGTTGGCGTCGAGGTTGATTTGCACGTAGTACTCGTACAGCCGCGCGAAGTTGTAGAGGAAGAACGAACCGGCCAGCAGAGCCGGCAGTCCCGCCATGCAAGCGATTCCGGCCAGCAGGCGCGCGCGTGTCATCGTGCCGGGCCTGATCAGCCTCCAGGCGGCCAGCGGTCCGATGGCAAGCACAAAGTGCACCGGAATAGTCGAGCGGGCAAAGCAGCCGAGCGTGCCGAAGATGCCGGCCAATAGCCACGGCGCGAGCGAATCTGTTTCGTAGGTGACCAGGTACCAGACGGTGAGCAGGCCGAAAAAGATGTACTGGCTGAGGTCCATCCGGAAATCGGAGAGGCCGCCGTTGAAATGATAAATGCCCTGGAAGCTGACCAGCGGCAACGTCAGACAAAGGGCTAGCCATGGTGCGACATGGCGATGGCGGTGCAGGTAGTAGTACACCGATAGCGCGAGGGCGATGAGCCAGATGCTCTGCAGCCAGACCCCGAGTGTGCGCGAGAGATCGACCAGCGGAGCCACCAGCGCCACTTCGATGAAGGCCAGGGCAATGGTCTCATTCTTGAGCATGGGCAGGGTGGCGAGGAAACCCTCGGCGCGGCTGACCTTGTAGAAATCGGCCATGCGATTGGTGTAAGCAACGGAGTCGTAGAACGGGCCGAAGCTTTGGTAGTAGAGCTTGTTCAAGTGAACCGCATAAAACCCCTGGGCAAGGAGTAGTAACGCCAGGATAGACGCGACAAGCCACGCCTGGCGGGCGCGATTTGCATCAGTGAGGTTGTTGGCAGGATTCAACTTGTGGAGTCCGGGAAAACAGCGGCTGCGGGCTAGTGAATCCCGATGATAACGCAGGAGAATTTACGATTCAACGGCCACCAGAAGACAATGGGGCCGAAACGCTAAAGCCTTCCGGCCGGCGGGTCGAAAGAGAAAATAGGCGTTGTCCTGCGCCAGGCCAGAGCCGTTCGCGCCACAGGCCGTTTCAGCAAACAGAACTAAGGAGATCGTCAATGGAAGTAACTGTGCGATGGCGCGCACGAGCGGTGTGGATGGTAACGGGAGTTCTGGCAATCGCGGCCGGATTGCTGCTGGCCGTTCCACAGAGAGGGGCCGGTTCCGAGGCAGTTCAGGGACCTCCACGTGCCATTCCTGTCTTCTATATGAAGAATGTCGGTCAGGTGGAAGCAGCTACGCGTTTCCTCGTGCAGACACCGGAGGTAGCGGCATCGCTCGAAACCGGCAAGATCGTCTTCCACCGGAAGGGTCACCTGATCACGCTGGAGTTTCCCGGCGCCAATGCCGGCGCCATGCCGGAAGGACATCAGCCGATGGAGGGGACTGCGAATTTCCTGCTGGGCAAGGACTCCTCCACGTGGGTGCGGAATGTTCCCTTGTATAAGGAGGTGCGCTACCGCGACCTTTACCCGGGTATCGACATGGTGTACGGCGCCAATGGGCGCAGCTTGAAGTCGGATTTCATCGTCGCCCCAGGGGCCGATCCGAAGCAGATTCACATGCGCTACTGGGGAATCGATAAGCTGAGCATCGCCGAGGACGGCTCGCTGGTGGTGCTGGCTCCGGGAGGAGAATTGCGCGAGCTTCCGCCGGAATTGTATCAGGTGACGGGAGGCAGCCGGATGGCGATCCCGGGCCGGTTTGAATTGAGGCCGGGCGGAGAGATCGGCTTCGAGGTCGGCGCCTATGACCGGTCCAGGCCGCTGTGGATAGATCCGGTGATTTCCTACAGCACCTACGCCGGCGGGAGCCGCACGGAAAACGCCACCGCAGCCGCGGTGGACAGCTCCGGAAACCTCTACCTGGCCGGATGGACGGAATCCGTCGATCATCCCACCGCGTCGCCGGTACGGTCCTTTGCCGGATCGGTGGACGCCTTCGTCATGAAGTTCAACTCGCTTGGGACAGGCTTGCTCTACGCGACATTTCTTGGAGGATCCAGTGACGACCGGGCCTATGGAATGGACATTGACCCAAGCGGAAATGCGTATGTGGTGGGCTACACTACTTCCAACGATTTCCCGGTCGTCAGCGCGGTGCAGACAGTCCGTAGGGGCGGGCGTGACGCGTTTGTGACGAAGCTGAACGCGGCCGGTTCCGCGATCGCATACAGCACCTATTTCGGCGGGAGCGGGAACGATACGGCTAACGGAGTGGCTGTAGACCAGTTCGGCCAGCCCTACGTCGTGGGGGAAACCGACTCCACTAACTTCACATTGCGATTCCCGTATCAATCGGCAAAGTCCGGGCTGCGGGACGCATTCAGTTTCAAGCTGAACATGAGCGGCGCCCTTTCCTACAGCACCTACATCGGCGGTAACGGGGACGACCGGGGGGTGGGCATCGCGATTTCTGCTTCCCTGACTCCATACATCGTCGGCTGCACCACCTCCACGAATTTTCCCACCCGCAACCCGGCGCAGGCCTCCAATGGGGGAGGCATGGATGGCTTCGTCGTGCGGTTCAATGGCGATGCCAATGCCTTGGTGTACAGCACCTACATCGGTGGGAACGGAGGCAGCTCCACGACGCCGGAATGCGCTCAAGCGATCGCTGTGGACGCCTTTAATAACTCCTACGTCACCGGCGTGACGGCCTCCACAAACCTGCCGCTGCTGTTGGCGTTCCAAACCGCACCCGGTGGGGGTGGCCGCGACGCCTTTGTCGCCAAGTACGATGTGGGCGGAGTTCGCCAGTACACCTCTTATCTCGGAGGACGTGGAATCGACATCGGCACCGCGATCCGCGTCGATAGCGCCCGCCGCGCCCATGTCGGGGGCTACACCGCCTCGAACAATTTCCCGGTGATTAACGGGGTACAGTCCACCTTCGGTGGAGTCTACGACGCCTTCTTCGTCCGCGTCGATGTTTCGGGCGCCTCGCTCAACATGAGCTCCTATGTGGGCGGCAGTGGCACGGATGTCCCGCTTGGCATCGCCTACCAATCGACAGGGGATTTGTATATGGTCGGCCTCACCAATTCCATCAACTTTCCCTTGCAGTCGCCCCTGCAGCCGAACCTGTCGGCCGGGATCGACAGCTTCGTCACAAAGATCGGCGGAGCCGGCCAATAGCCGCGCGCACTCACTTCTTCTTGCGGTAAGTCTTGCTCGCGCCGTTGCGATGATTGGTGACCGTGAACTCGCCGTTCTGGCTGGCGGAAATGCTTAGCCCGTGACCCTGGCACTGTTCCTCCAGGTTCGCGATCTGGTCCTTGGTCACGTTGTTCGCATCCCCGCCGGCTACCGCAAAGTGAACCTGCCACAGATCTTCCAGCCCGGGCGAGTTCTTCACAATCTGCCAGGCCGGCGCCGCACCGCCTTTTCGCGCGCCGTTATTCATGATCGCCACGCGCGGCCGTAGCGCATGCACGATCGCCGCCGGACCGGAAGTGTCCATCCCGTGATGAGTCGTCAGGTAGACGTCCACGGCGCCGATACGGTTCACCGGGCAGACCAGCTCCAACTCCTTGTTCCAGGTCAGGTCGCCGATATCGAGAAACCGGAAATCGCCCATCTGGACCAGAATCCCCGTTGACCGTGCATTTTCTCCCGGATCCGCCGCTTTTTGCGATTCCGCCGCGCAGAGCGGATTCTGTGCTCCGCCGCCCGGCATGCTCTTCGCGATGTGCTCGCCATCGGCCGTCACCACGGTCACCGGCACGCCCTTCAATGGAATCTTGTCGCCGGGCTTCACGATGAGCCGCTTCCCCTTGGCGAACGCCTTCTCATATGAAGCCCACAGCTCATCCGGCGCCTTCCCCGTTTCGCGATTCGGCCCGTGATCGACGTATGTTCCGATCGGAAACTGTCCGGCCAGCTGCTCCACGCCGCCGACGTGATCCCGATGGTAGTGCGTCACCATCAGGTAGTCGATTCTCGCCAGCCCTGCCTTCTTTGCCGCCGCGACGATTCTCCCCGCATCCCGGCCTTCAAAGCCCGGCCAGCCCGCATCCACCAGCAGCGACTCCTTTGCCGGCGTAACAATCAGCGTCGCCTGTCCGCCTTCCACGTCGATGAAGTGTATGTCGAGCGTCGCCCCCGCCATGAACGCCCATGCGAGCATCGTGCCAATGATCAATCTCCTGGTCATGAGTGGAATCCTATCACGGACGCCCGAGGAACAAACATCGGCCACCCCGCGTATCCTATACTGGAAAGCTTCCTAATGCCTTTTTGCACTCAGTGCGGCCATGAAGTAGCCAGAAGCGATCAGTTCTGCGCCTTCTGTGGCACACGTCAGGACGCCGCCTCGGGCAAGCCTTCGGACTTCTTATCCAACATCAGTCCCCGCACTGCTTCGCTGCTCTGTTACATTCCTGTTGTCGGATGGATACCCTGCGTGGTCGTGCTCGCTGCCCAGCGTTTCCGCAATGAGCGCGCCACACGTTTCCATGCCTTCCAGGGTCTTTACCTTTTCGTTGTCTGGCTGATCATCGACTGGGGCTTTATGCCCTTCTTCTGGTTCGATACGAGAACCTTTCTTCGCGTCAGCATGGAGAGCCTCTTTAAGATGGTCATCTTCGCCATCTGGATCTTCATGCTGGTCAAGACTAGCCAGAATGAAGACTACCGCCTGCCGATCCTCGGCGACCTCGCCGACCGCTCGCTGGCCGAGCAGAAATAGGGCCGAGTACCAGTACCTGGTACTGCAACCATTCTGGTACAAAGTACCCTTGTTCCCTCCACGGCAAACCAGCAACACTGGTCTAAGGACACCTATCGATGGAGCGCGCAGACCAGGAGCTTTGGAGAGCGAAGGAAGTCTCGCGCCTCCTTTCGCTCGTGGAAGCCGAGCGCCGCTACTACCAGGAGATTCTCACGAACCTCCCCGTGCCGGTAGCGACACTGGACAAGGAGCTCCAGCTGAGCTCGGCCAATCGCGCTTTCCGCCGCCTCTTTTCCTTGCCGGTCGACTTGCAGCAAACCCCGCCACTCCCGCAGCTGACGGGAATTGAGAGGCTCGCCGAAGTCGCGGAACAGGTCTGGTCCAGCGGCCTGCCTCACGCGGCCATGGTCTCCGCCGTCGCCACGGCTAGCGGGTCCCTCCCCGTCCGCTATACGCTGCAGCCGATGCGCGATTGGGACTTGCAAGCGGAGCCGGAACTGGTACTGCTGGCGGAAGTGGAGTTGGAGCAGCAACCGGCGCCACTCCTCGGGAAACCCTATCCGGGCATCAGCTGGGAGCTGGATCCGGTGGCCATGCGTTTTCTCGAGGTGAACGAAGCGGCCGTGGAGACGCTCCAACTGCCCGCCGAGCATTGGAAACAAGGAGCTGACTTTCTTTCCGCGCGCGTGATGGAGGCCGATCTGGCCTCGGTTCGCGCTTTCTATGAGACGGCCATTGCCGGCGGGCCTGTCGGCGCTTTCGAGTATCGCGGCGCTGGCGCCGATGGCCGCACGCGCTGGCTCCGCGACCAAGTTCTCCTGGTTCACGGGGAACCGGATCCCGTACTACGGCTGCACGGAATCACGGTCGACGTCACGGAGTCACGCCGCAAGGATGAGTTTCTCATGCACGCGGCGCGCCTGGATGCGCTCTCCCGCGTTGCCGGGCGCGTCGTTCATGATTGCAACAACCTGCTCATGATTTTGGGCGGCTACGGGGAAGAGCTTCTGCATGGCCTGGCTTCCGACGATCCGCTGCGTTCCAATGTGCAGGAGATCCTCGCGGCGGGCGACCGGCTTTCCGCCCTCGCTTCGCAACTCGCCGTGCTTGCGCCCACGCAGGCCGCTACGCAGCCGCCGCGGCTGCTCGCTCTTGATGCGTTCCTCGCCTCACTCGGCGCGGAGATCCGGACCACCTTGCCGTCCTCCGTGCAGCTGGAACTGGACCTGCAAGCGCCGGAGATGAGCATTCAAGCCGACGCCAAAGTTCTCGCGTCGGTCCTGAAAACACTCTGCTCGCGCCGGGTCGAAAGCCTAAGAAAAGGCGGCCAGATCAGCCTGCGCAGCCGGGCAGGAGTCATCGCAAGCTCGAAGGCCGGCCTCGACGCCGTTCCGCCCGCGGGCGCCGCCGTTTCCATCCATGTCGCCGATACGGGGATGGCCATTCATCCAAACGAACTGGCTGTGGTCTTTGAGCCCTCACTCGAGGGAGATAAACCACGCCAGAATCTCACCGCGGTATTCCAGGAAATCCGTGACATGGGCGGAATGATCTCGGTGGAAAGCAGCTACGGCTCCGGCACGTGCTTCACCGTCACATTCCCGGCCCGCGCCGGTGCGGCACAAGAGCCGATGGAGCCCCGTCACACCGTCCTGCTGGTCGACGACGAAATGGGAATCCGCAGCTTGATCCGCAAGGTTCTTAGCCGCCGGGGCTATCGCGTACTGGAAGCTTCCAGCGGCGAAGAGGCGCTCGACACGGCGCGCGAAACCGAACATCCTCTGGATCTGCTGATCTCCGATGTCGTCATGCCGCGGATGAACGGTGTCGATCTGGCGGGCTCCATACGCGAGCTTTGGCCCGATCTTCCCGTGCTGTTCATCTCAGGCTACACGGGCGCCGCCGAACTGGACCCGGAGAACCTGCCCGCGCGCTGCGCTTTTCTGTCGAAGCCGTTCGGCATCGCCGCGCTTCAGAAGAAAGTGGAAGAGTTGCTGGATGAAGCGGCCGCATCGGCCGGCGCCTAGCATTCCGCCGCCCACGGGTATACTGGCTCCATGGCAAAGCTGGCTTTGATCTACGGCATGCGTCTGCTCCCGGCCGACGATATCGAGGCGGTGGGCCAGGCCGACATTCAACTGGCCAATGGCAGGAAGGCCGCCGTCACCATGCACCTGATCGAAGGGGAGACCGAGAAGGAGATCCGCGGCCAGCTGGAGAAAAGCCTCGACGCGTTTTTCGAAATTCACCTCGAACCGTAAGCTCACAACACCAGCCGCTCGTCACCCTCCCGCCTCGTCACTCTTTCCCGGTCCAGATACTCAAGCAAGGGGATCGCATACTTGCGGCTGATCCCCGTCCAGCTCTTAAAGGCCGGAACCGCGAAGCGTTCCCCCTTGTGCCGCGCCATCATCTGCTTCAGGCTCTCCATCGCATCGCGGTGAAACACCAGATCCTCGCTCACCCGCACCAGCCTTCCTTCCCGCAGCAGAATCTGCAGCAGCGACCGTGACTTGGCAGGCTCCACGCCGCAATTCATGAGCACAGCCTTCAGAGCCGGGACCTCCAGGCCGGCCATGTGAAACGCCTTCTCCATCTTTCCCACCGCCTCTTCTTCTTCTTGACGCAGGTTCAGCTTGTGCGAGGCCAGCCGCAACAGTTCACCGTCGCTCACCAGCGTGCGCGAGCGCTTCAGCAACGTGTCCATCAGAAAGGCGGGCGCCTGTGCGAATTCGCGGCTGCGCAGTTCCTGCTTCGAGATGCCGGGCAGCAGCGGATTCTGGCGGTGAAACGCTGACACCATCTTCAGCAACTTGTCAACCAAACTCTGCATGCGCGCGCCATCGATCAGCCAATCCTGCGGCTCGGCGAAATGAACCAGCTTGGGAGAGTTGCGGCAGTCGGCCACGTTCGCCTCGGCAAGTCCTGTACGTGACACCAACTCGGCGAAACTAATCCCATATCGCGCCTCCATCGCCAGCCGCTCCACGCGCTCCCTCGCCGTGCCTTTCGAGAAAACCTCAAGCCGCTCCCGAACCTGCGCCCTTCGCATCCGTGGCGGCGGTGCGATTTCCAACACGCGCCCTCCTCCAATCGTGACCACGGGCGAGAACATGCGTACGATGAACCGGTCCCCTGGCAGAAGTTGCACCGGGTCGCGCAGCAGCAGCCTGGCAAATCCCTTCCCGCCCGGAGCGATTGCGTCCGGGCCTTCCAACAAGCGCACCTGCGCCTCCACCTCCGCGGTCCACGCATGAAAGTGCACCGGAGCGCGATGCTTCAACGGCTTCGCCGAGCTCAGCATCTCGATCTCGCAATCAACCATCGTGGTGGCTTCAAAGCGGCCCTTCTCCACCAGCATCGCGCCGCGCCTCAAATCCTCCGGCTCCATGCCCGCCAGGTTCAGCGCGGTTCTCTGCCCGGCCAGCGCTTTCTCCGCCTCCGCGCCGTGCACTTGAATCCCACGCACGCGAGCCTTCTTCCCGCCCGGCTGCACCTCCACTTCCTGCTCGCCAGCCACGGCGCCCGAGATCAAGGTTCCGGTCACTACCGTACCGAAGCCTTTCATCGTGAAGACGCGGTCCACCGGAAGCCGGAAGTGGCCCGCCGAACTTTTTTCCTCCGTCTCCAGCGCCTGCTCCCTTAGCAGCCGCTTCAACTCCTCAATCCCCTGGCCGGTCCGCGAGCTGACAGCAACTACCGGCGCTCCTTCCAGAAACGACGCCTGCACGAACTCCTCCGCCTCGAGTTTCGCCAGCCCGAGAAGGTCGGCATCCACCAGGTCCGCCTTTGTCAGCACTATGATGCCTCGCTGAATGCCGAGCAAGCGGCAGATGTCGAAGTGTTCTCTTGTCTGCGGCTTGATCGATTCATCGGCCGCGATCACCAGCAGCAGCAGGTCCACGCCGCCCGCGCCCGCCAGCATGTTCTTCACGAATCGCTCGTGGCCGGGCACGTCCACAAAACCCAACCGCACGTCTCCGTCGAGTGACAGATGAGCGAAACCCAGGTCAATCGAGATGCCCCGCCGCTTTTCCTCCTCCAGGCGGTCCGTCTCGATCCCCGTCAGCGCGCGCACCAGCGCCGTCTTGCCATGATCGATGTGACCCGCCGTACCGACGATAATGTTTCTCATGGGGACGCTTTTCATCCTACTGGCTTCGGTTGCTTTCGGCCAGCAGCAGGCGGAGGATCCCGTATTCCGCAGCGGCGTCTCTCTTGTCCGCGTCGACGCACAGGTGGTGGAGGGACAGCGCGTCATCAGCGGCCTTCAGCGTGAGGACTTCGTTGTGCTCGACGAAGGGGCGCCGCAGGCGGTTCAGTACTTCGCCCGCGACTCGGAACCACTCTGGCTCGTGCTGCTGCTCGACGTGAGCGGCAGCATGAAGAAGCGGCTCACCGAAATGGCCACCGTTGCCCGCCGCGCTCTTTCTTCCCTCGGTCCGGAAGATCGCGTTGCCGTGCTCTTCTTTGGCCGCGACGTGAAAATCTCCCAGGAGTTCACCACTGATCTCGACTTTGCCGCCGACGCCATCGGCGATTCGGTTGTCGAGCGCGGTGTCGGCAGCGGTACTGCCATCAACTCCTCGCTCATCACAGCCGCTTCCTATCTGCACAAACAGGCCGAATCCAAGCCCGGCCGGCGCGCCATCGTCATTCTCACCGACAACAGCAGTCTCAACTATCAGGCGCCTGATGAGGCGGTGCTGGCCCGGTTGTTTGAAGCCGACGCCGTGCTGAACGCCATCGTCACGCCCGGCGCAAAGCCGCCTGCCCCCATGAGGCCGGGCATCTACGTGAATCCCGATTTCACTCCATCCGACGTTTTCCGCCTCGCCAAGGAAACCGGCGGAGAGGTGCTGCGCGCCGAACGCGCAGGGGATACGTTCCGCGAGATGATCGCGCGCATCCGCACCCGCTACAGCCTGCACTATCGCGCACCATCGGGTTCACCGGACCAGCTTCGCCGCATCGAGGTTCAGCTCACACCGCAAGCGCGGCAGAAACACCCCAGAGCCGTGGTGCGCGCACGATCCGGCTACCGCACCCCGGGCTGAGACCCCCGCCTTCTGCTACCTTGCTCTTATGTCCACCTCCCGATTGGATGAGCTTCGCCGGCGACATGCCTCCGCTGAAGCCGGCGGCGGAGCCGAGCGCACCGCGCGCCAGCACGCCGAAGGCAAGCTCTCCGCGCGCGAGCGCATTCACTTGCTGCTTGATGAAGGCACCTTCGAGGAAATGGACAAACTCGTCCGCCACCGCTGCCGCGACTTTGGCATGCAGGATCAGGTGATCGACGGCGACGGGTTCGTCACCGGCTACGGCTACATTCACGGACGCCTCGTCTATGTCTTCGCCCAGGACTTCACCGTTTTCGGAGGCTCGCTGTCGGAATCGAACGCCCAGAAGATCTGCAAGATCATGGATCTGGCAATGCAGAACGGCGCACCCGTCATCGGGCTGAATGATTCCGGCGGCGCGCGCATTCAAGAAGGTGTGGTCTCGCTCGGCGGCTACGCCGACATCTTCCTCCGCAACACCCTCGCGAGCGGCGTCATTCCGCAGATCTCCGCGATACTGGGCCCCTGCGCCGGCGGCGCCGTCTATTCGCCCGCCATCACCGACTTCATCTTCATGGTGCAGAACACCAGCTACATGTTCGTGACGGGACCCGACGTTATCCGAACCGTCACGCATGAAGAGGTGACCAAGGAACAATTGGGCGGCGCGCAGACGCATAACGATACTTCCGGTGTGGCGCACTTCCTGGCAGCCGACGACGCCGATTGCCTCCGCCGCATCCGCCGCCTGATGACCTACATTCCGCAGAACAATCTCGACGATCCGCCGCGCCGGGAAACCTCAGACCCGGCCGGCCGCGAAGACGCCTCGCTCGATACGGTCGTTCCGGAACAGCCCAACCAGCCTTACAACATCAAGGACATCATCACGCGCGTGGTGGACGATGGAGAATTCTTCGAAGTGCACGAACATTACGCGCGCAACATTGTTACGGGCTTTGCGCACCTGGGTGGGACTTCGGCCGGCATCGTCGCCAACCAGCCCGCGCACCTGGCCGGATGTCTCGACATCAATTCCTCGGTCAAAGGCGCGCGCTTTGTCCGCTTCTGCGACGCCTTCAACATCCCCATCATCACCTTCGAGGATGTCCCGGGCTTCCTTCCCGGCACGGACCAGGAGTTCGGCGGTATCATCCGCCATGGCGCAAAGCTCCTCTACGCCTACGCCGAGGCCACCGTTGCCAAGATCACCGTCATCACGCGCAAAGCCTATGGCGGCGCCTACTGCGTCATGGGTTCCAAGCATATCCGCACCGACGTCAACTTCGCTTACCCCACAGCCGAGATCGCCGTCATGGGCGCCGACGGAGCCGTCAACATCATCTATCGCCGGGAACTGGCCGCTGCCAGTGATCCGGACGCCGCCCGCAAAGAGAAGATTGAAGAGTTCCGTGAGCGCTTCGCCTCCCCCTTCATCGCCGCCGAGCGAGGATACATTGACGATGTCATCGAGCCGCGGGAGACCCGTGCGAGGCTGATCGGGGCGCTGCGCATGCTGGCCAACAAGGTTGCCTCGAATCCACGTAAGAAGCACGGGAACATTCCGCTTTAGACAACCGCCCCTGTCAAGGACTCTCCTTCTGGAGGCTTCCTCGCATGGCATACTGGGCACGATGTTCCCGGTGGCTCTTGCCTTCACCCTCTTGGCCGCCTCTGCCCAAGATCTGCTTTCCAGCGGCCAGAAGGCGTTCGAAGCCGGCGACTTCGCCCGCGCCGAATCGCTCTTCCGCCAGCATCTGAAAGCCCATCCCGCCTCCGCCGAAGCTCTCAGCAACCTGGCCGCCATTCACTCCCGCCGTGGCGAATTCTCTGAAGCGGTAACGCTCTATCAAAAGGCCCTGAAAGCCAACCCGTCGCTCACCCCCATTCACTTCAATCTCGCCGTCGCGCACCTGCGCGCAGGCAACTACCCTCAGGCGCTCGCCGGTTTCCGCACCTTCCTAAAGAGCCACCCCAAGGAGACCCGCGCGCGCGAGCTGCTTGGCATCGCCTTGGTCGAAACAGGCGAGCTAAAACAGGCCATCACCGAACTGGAAACCGTCCTCCGCGACGCGCCCTCCCAAGCCAGCGCCGTTTTCTCCCTCGCCTACGCCCACGCCCGCGCCGGCGACGCGGAAAAAGGCGCCGCCCTCCTCCGCCGCCTCGACTCCCACCCCGGCCAAGCCCGCCTCATCGAGGGCCTCATCGAATTCCGCCGTGAACGCTATGAGGAAGCCAAGTCCCTCTTCGAAACCTCCCTCAAAAGCGATCCCGCCAACGCCGCCGCCTGGGCCGCCCTGGGCCGTCTCTACCTGTTCCGCAACCAGGATGAGCCCGCCATTCATCATCTCCAGCAGGCCCTGAAGCTCTCCCCTCACAACGCCGAAGTCTGCTACCAACTCGGCGCTCTCTATGACCGCACCGGCCGCACCGCCCAAGCCAAGTCGCTCTTGGAACGCTCGCTTCAGCTCCGCGCACGCAACCCCGGCCCCCATTATGCACTTGCGAAGATCGACCTCCGCGAAAGCCGTCCCGCCGCCGCCATCCCGCGCCTGGAATCCGCCGCCAAATTCGCGCCCGAAGCCGACGCCATCCAGCTGCTGCTCGGCCGTGCTTATCAGGCCGCCGGACAGCCAGAAAAAGCCAAGGCCGCTTTCGCAGAAGTCCGCCGCCTTCAGCAGTCGCGCCTCAAGCAGCAGCAGGAGGCGCTCGAGAACCAGCTCGTGCTCGACCCGGAGCGTTGATGCTCGCCTTCCTCCTGCTGGCTACCTTCACCGGCTCCGATGCCTGCGCCGATTGTCATCGCGGCATCTTCGACAAGCAGGCCCGCTCCGCGCACGCCAACGCCCTGCGTCCGTACGCCGGTTCCCCGCTCGCCGCGCGCCTCAAAGGCTCCATCACCACCGGCCCCTTCCGCCTCACCTACTCTCCTGATTCCGTCGAAGCCGAATCCGCGTCCATGCAACTGGAATGGAGCTTCGGCTCCGGAACCCAAGCCTACACCGGCGTCGGCCGCAACGCCGCCAACTGGATCGAACACCGCATCAGCCTCTACACCGCCTCTTCCCGCCTCAGCCTCACTCCCGGCCACTTCGGCCGCCAAATCGTCAACGCCTCCGACGCCCTCGGCATCATCCAGGACCCGCCAACCATCGCCCGCTGCTTCAACTGCCACGCCGCCCGCACCCGCGCCACCGCGCAAGGCGTCGATCTTTCCCGCATCGAACCGGGCGTCAAGTGCGAGCGCTGCCATGGCCCCGGCTCCGATCACATCGCCGCCGCGAAAGCAGGAAGAACCGAGACACTGGGGAGATCCCTGCTCAACTCCGGCCGCTTCTCCGCACGCGCCAGCGTGCAAGTCTGCGGCGAGTGCCATCGCACCCCTCCTGCCCGCGACGCCTCCCCCACCCCCGAACTCGACGATCCACTCTCGGTCCGCTTCCAACCCGTCGGCCTCATGGCCAGCCGCTGCTTTCAAGTCTCCGCAAAACTCAGCTGCCTCACCTGCCACGACCCGCACGATTCCCTGCTCCGCGACAAGGACTTCTACAACTCCCGCTGTCTCACCTGCCACAACCAGCACGAAGAACCCGGCCGCCCCGATTGCATCTCCTGCCACATGCCCCGAGGCTCACCCGCTCCCCACCTATCGTTCACCGACCACCGGATCCGGTAGCTCATACTTGATCGTCGAATCGGCTCCCGTCTTCCGGAAATCGGAACTCTCCAGCGACATCGTGATCGTCCGCTTATAAACCGGTTGCAGTTCCTCCGCATCAATCCACGCCTCTCACTTCCACGATGGGCAATCGTGCGGGCACGACTTGGCCGGTTCGAACGCAATCTGATAGGCCCGCCGTCCTTTGTGCTCCACCTCCCCCTTCAGGGCGAACCGGTAACTCCCAAGTTCCTTGCTCCGCAGCGGAAATAGCGAGTGCGGAATTCCGTCCATTGACTCCCTCTCATTTACTAAGTCCTCCGTCAGATCGTTGATCACTTTTCCGTCGATATCCATTCCCTTATAAGTGAAACCCGGCTCTGAATAAGGAATCAACTTGCCGCCCTTGCGGTACTCCCCCTCGAACGCCGTAAGCCTCTTCTCCGTCCTGTTCGCCGACGGCAGCACCATGTACTCCCGTCTCTCCCGCCGCGTCATGTGCCCGTTCGTCTGCACCAGGCTGCTCCGCACCGTCTGCTTGTATACGCCCGGCGCCACCGGTGAACCTCGCTGAAAACTCGCCCGCCGGACTCCCTGGACGGCTCGTCCCCGAGCTGCGCGAAAGGTTGATCCACCGCGGCAGTCCCGGCTCCACCGCCGCCGTTGCCGTCCAGTCGAACCCCGTCCTCCCCACCGTCTGCCCATGGAAGCTCTGCTCTGCCATCCCGCGCCCGCCCGCCACCGCCGTGAAACTCATTCCCGTCTGCGACAGCCGCGCCAGCCGGTCTCCCGCGCTCACCGCGATCACAATCGGCACCCGCAACTCAAACCCCGCAGCACGCGGCTCGCAGCTGCACTCAAACCGGTACTCGCCCGTGTAAACCAGAAGCCGCCCAAAAGATGCAGCAAGCCAAGCAGGGCTTGTTTGGAGGACTGAGGAGAAAAAGAGGCGCATGAGACTCCCAAATCAATTCAGAATCGGCATGCTCTGGGAGGAAGCTGGTGTGGAGTCTATCGCCTTCGAAACGAAGGGAATATGTAGACAATTCCCTTTCTCACCGATGAGACAACAGTACGGGCCTATGGGTTTGTTTGGACGACAACCTCGTGCGGTGCGCGCCGGGACGGCGGAACATGCCACCGCGGCGCTGAAGGCGCTGCTGGAAGCGGTGCGCGATCATGCGCCGGAGACGAACAACGAGCAACGAAAGAAATACCGTGACGCGCTGACGAAGCTGCAACGGAGCATCCGGCCGGACATGACGGTGGATTCCTGGCAGCGGCTGCGGAAGGATCTAACGGCGGAGGTGTCGGCCTACGCGCAGGTTGTGGATCTGCACCGGCGGCGACACGACAAGGTGATGAAGGAGTCGATGGCGGCGCTGGCGGTGATGGCGGAAACACTGGCCCCTGGCGAGCAGTGGCACCCGGCGCGGTTCCACGGGCTGGGGCGGAAGTTAAAGCGGCTGGCAAGCAGCCGCGGATTCCAGAGCTTATCGGTGAAGCTGGAGCATGAAATCCGGAATCTGGAGCGATACGGCGAGGATCAGGCGGCGCTGGATCCGCAGGCGGTGGGGCGGCTGGCGGCGGCGTCGCCCAAGAATACGGCTTGGATGGAGACGCTGGATCCATTAACGGGTCTACCGGACGCGCTGGAGGCAACGGCGGGCTACCAGCGGCGCGGTGAAAGCGGGCGTTCATTCTGCGTGATTCACCTGCGGATCGAGAGATTCGGAAGCTTCAGTGAGCGGCACGGGATGGAGGCGGTATCGGGGATCGTGCGGCAATTCGCGCGAAGGCTGCGGTATCAGATGGACGAGAGCTGCCCGGCGTACCGGTGGCACGGACCGGAGTTCGTGGCCTATCAGGAGGGCGACGCGATGGCGCTGGCGGAGCGGTGGAGCAGAATTCAGACGGAGATGAGCGGGATATACCGGATCCGGGCGGGGGCAAGCCATGTGCAGTACGCGCTGCATTGCGTGGCGGACGTGATGGAGTTCGTGAAGGGGGAGTCGCTGGAGGAGGCCATCGCGCGGGGCGCGCGTAGCCAGCTGAAGCATGTTCATCATGCGGCGACCGAGGAGCCGCAGCCGGTGGAGGAATCATGCTCCGGTCACTGATCATCGCGCCGAATGCGCAGTTGCGGCGGGAACTGGAGATACTGGCAGAGAGTTCCACGCGGATCTACCTGCTGGACAGCCTGGACCACTATCCGGATCAAGAAGAACTGGGATTCCTGTTCGCGACGCATGCACCGCAGGCGATCTTCCTGGATGTTTTCTCGAGTATGGACAGTTTGGAGGTGGCGGCAAGGGCAAACCGTTTCCAGCCGGCGCCGTTTGTAGTGGCGCTGCACCGGTTCCGCGATCAGTTCATGATGGCGGAGCTGATGCGCTCGGGAATCCGGGAGTACTTGTACTCTCCCTTCACGGAAGCGCAACTGGATGAAGCGATAGACCGGGTCAGCGAAGCGATTCGTCAGGCGGGCGGGGTAACGGACACATCGAGCCGCGTCTTCGGGTTTCTGCCGTCGAAAGCGGGAGCCGGCAGCTCCACGACGGCCGTGCAGACGGCGCTGGCGCTGGAGCGGATTCCGGGGACGCGAACGTTGCTGGCCGATTTTGATTTGGGGGCGGGGACGAGCAAGTTCCTGTTGAAGTTGAAGGAAGGCTACCTGATCCACGAGGCGTTGGACCGCGCGGCGGAGCTGGATGAAGCATTATGGACGGAACTGGCGCACCGTGTGGGGACACTGCATGTGCTGGGGAGTTCCGGAGCGCGCCCGCGGTTCCGGTTCGAGCCGACGCATTTGCGGTTCCTGCTGGAGTTCTGCCGGCGGCGGTACAAGACTATAGTTCTGGACTTCAATGGGGTGCTGGATGACCTGACGGTGGAATCGCTGGCCCAGGCGCAGAAGATCTTCCTGGTAGTCACGCAGGAGATGATGTCTGTGCACATGGCGCGAGAGAAGCTGACGCTGCTGGAAACGCTGGACATGCAGGATCGGGTGTCGCTGCTGGTGAGCCGTTACCGGAAGAAGGCGCCGTTATCATTGACCGACGTGGAGAACGCACTGAGCCTGGAAGCCGAGCATGTGTTTCCGGAGGATCCGGGGGCGGTGAACCGTGCGATCCTGATCGGGGGGAGCGTGGAACGAGTGACGGAGCTGGGCAAGGAGTACAACCGGTTTGCGGAGTGGCTGGTGGATGCACCGACGGGAGACTTGCTGAAGCCACGTTGGCGGTTCCTGGATTTCTTCTCGACGCTGCCAGAGCGGTATTCGTCGGTGAGGCAGGCAGGTCAGTAGAAGCCGGGCGAGGGAAACGGGAAGAGGGTGGGAGAGCTTGACAGCAAAGGTGGCGATTGTTAACGTGTGCAGTGAGTAGACACTGCCCGTGTTGCGTCCCCACACATCGAGCAAGCCTGTTTCCATCAAGGACATCGCGCGCATCGCCAATGTCAGCCACTCGACCGTCTCGCGTGCCTTGAGAAACAGTCCGCTGGTTCATCCATCCACGGCCGAACAGATCCGGAAGATCGCCTCCGAATCCGGCTACCGGGCCAGCGCTGTTGCCCGCAGCCTTGTCAACCGGCGCACGCATACGATCGGAGTCGTGGTGACCACGATCGCCGATCCGTTCAACGGCGAAGTGGTCAGCGGCATCGAGGATAAGGCCAACCATCTTGGCTATTCGGTATTCCTGGCCAACTCCAAGTCGGAACCCGAGCGCGAGCTGCGCGTGGTGCATAGTTTTGAGGAGCGGCGGGTGGATGGCATTATTGTCACGTCATCGCGGGTTGGAGCTCACTACGCCGATTTGCTGGAGCGGATGAACATTCCGGTGGTGTTTCTGAACAACCACAACCCCGGTAACTTTGCCTACTCGGTGAGCATAGACGATGGGAATGGGGCGAGGGAGGCCACCAATCATTTGCTGGATCTCGGGCATACGCGGATCGGGTACATCGGGGATGAGTTCGGGCTGCGGTCAAACGAGAACAGACTTTCCGGTTTCCGCGGGGCGCTTCGATCGCGCGGCGTGAAGGAACACGCGGAGGCGATGGAAAGCGGGGATGGGAGTTGCGCGGAGGGAGCGGCGGCGATGGAGAGGATCCTGAAGCGGACGCCGTTGCCGACGGCGGTGTTCTGCTACAACGACCAGACAGCGCTAGGGGCGATGAGCGCCCTCCATGCGCGGGGGATTCGGATTCCGGAGGAGATCTCGGTGGTGGGCTTCGACGATCTTCCCGCCGCCAGTTACGCTTCGCCGCCGTTGACGACGGTGCGCCAGCCGATGGAGCAGATGGGGAGGCGCGCGATGGAGATACTGGCGGGCTTGCTTTCCGGCGAAACGGCCGGCATCGAAGGCGTCGAGAAATTCGACGGAGAATTGATTGTACGCCGCTCGACGGCGTCACCTAAGAAATAAGGACTCCATATGGCTTCACTCAGCCCCATTCCCAACTTCATCAATAGCGTCTGGACGCCGTCTGCGGCGACCGAGGCTCTGGACGTCGTCAATCCGGCAACCGCGGCGGTGCTGGCGAAGGTTCCACTTAGCCCGGCCTCGGAAGTGGACGCCGCCGTGCAGGCGGCGGAGGCGGCGTATCGCACGTGGCGGCGCGTGCCGCCGCAGGAGAGGATTCAATATCTGTTCAAGCTGCGCCAGCTGCTGCTGGACAACATGGACGAAATCGCCCGCACGATCACGGAGGAAAACGGCAAGACACTTGGCGAATCGCGCGCGGAGATGCAGCGGGCGCTGGAGAATATCGAAGTGGCCTGCGGGATTCCGACGCTGATGCAGGGTTATAACCTGGAGGACATCGCGCCGGGGATCGATGAGCTGATGATCCGGCAGCCGATTGGGGTTACGGCGTGCATCGTGCCGTTCAATTTTCCCGGGATGATCGCGTTTTGGTTTTTGCCGTACGCGATCGCCTGCGGCAACACGATGATCGTGAAACCGAGCGAGCGTGTTCCGCTGACGATGCAAAAAATCTTCGCGCTGCTGGAACAGACGGGCTTGCCCGCGGGAGTAGTGAGCCTGGTGAACGGCGGCAGGGCGACGGTGGATGCGCTGCTGGATCACCCGGCGGTGAAGTCGATCAGCTTTGTCGGATCGACGGCGGTGGCGCGGCACATTTATACGCGCGGCTCGGCCAACGGCAAGCGTGTGCAGTGCCAGGGCGGGGCGAAGAATCACGTTGTGGTGATGCCGGATGCGGATCTGGAGATGACGACGAAGATCGTGAGCGACAGCGCGTTTGGCTGCGCGGGCCAGCGTTGCCTGGCGGTATCGGTGGCGGTGACCGTCGGCGAGGCGCAGGGCCGCTTCCGCGACGCGATCACGGGCATGGCTTCGACGCTGAAGGTGGGCTACGGGCTGGATCCCGGTTCGCAGATGGGGCCGGTAATCACGCCGGAAAGCAAGAATCGCATTGCACAGTGCATTGAACAGGGCGCCAAGGAAGGGGCCAAGGTGGTGCTGGACGGACGTGCGGCGCGAATCCCGGGCTACGAGTCCGGCAATTTTATCGGACCAACCATTCTGGACGGCGGTTCGGTGAACGGCGCGCTGGCGGGAACGGAGATTTTCGGCCCGGTGCTGACACTGGCGCATGCCGATGACCTGGACCAGGCGATTCATTTGATCAACAGCAATCCTTACGGCAACGCCTCGTCGATCTTTACGACCAGCGGCGTGCACGCGCGCAAGTTCCGGTATGAAGTTTCCACAGGCAACGTGGGCATCAACATCGGCGTGGCGGCGCCGATGGCTTACTTTCCGTTCAGCGGCTGGAAGGACAGTTTCCTGGGCACGCTGCATGGGCAGGGCCGCGATGCGATCGAGTTCTTCACGGACAAGAAGGTGGTAGTGGAACGCTGGCCGGCGGAATGGTCACGGAAGTTCTGAGCCTGCGATGATCCGTTCCCTGTGTCTGGAGATGATCTACGGCGAGCTTCCGTTTTGCGAACGCATCCGCGCGGCGGCGGCGGCCGGCTACGAAGCGATTGAGTTTTGGGACTGGCGGAACAAGGATCTCGCGGAGGTTGCTGCTGTGACGCGCGGCGTTGGGCTTCCAGTGGCGGCCTTCAGCGGCAACCGGCGGCATACGATGGCGAATCCGGCCGATCTGGCGGGTTTTCGCGAGGAGATACGGGAGTCGCTCGAAGCGGCGCGGAAAGTGGGCGCACGCTGCCTGATGCTGCTGACCGACCGGCTGCTGGAGGACGGCTCGGCCGCGGCGCTGCCGGAGAATCTTTCCGCGAGCGACAAGATGGAGGCGGCCGCGGTGTCGCTAGGGGAAGCAGCGTCGCTTGCGCGCGGCTCAGGCGTGACGATGGCCTTGGAGCCGCTGAACACGCGATTGGATCATCCGCGCTATTTCCTGGATAATTCGGCCGCCGGATTCGATCTGGTCCGGAAAGTGAATGTGCCGGAGGCGCGGCTGCTGTACGACGCCTACCACATGGCGATGATGGGAGAAGATGTGACTTCCGTGGTGAGCGGCAACCTGGAGTTGATCGGGCATATCCATGCGGCGGACATGCCGGGGCGTCATGAGCCGGGTAGCGGAGAGATCGATTACGCCGGTTTCGCGGCGGCACTGAAGAGACTGAACTACACGGGCGCGGTCGGAATGGAGTTCTCTCCATCCGGCGGCAGCGCGGAGGCGGCGGAAGCCGCACGGAGGATATTCTCGTAATGGCGACGATGCAGGCGTTGGTGTTTCGCGGCGAGGGGCAGTATGCGGTGGAGGAGGTGGCGGCGCCGCGGATCGAGTCCGATGACGATGTGCTGCTGGAGGTGAACCGGGCGAGCATCTGCGGGACCGATATTCATATTCTGTCGGTGCCGCCGGGACATCCGGCCACGGCGGGCAGCATTCTGGGGCACGAGTACGTGGCGACCGTTGCCGATGCCGGTGACGCGAACCGGCATCTGAACAAGGGCGACCGCGTGGCGATTGATCCGAACCTTACCTGCGGCTTGTGCCGCTATTGCCGCTTGGGGCTGACCAACTCATGCCAGAATATGACGACGCTGGGGATCTTCCGGCACGGGGGACTGGCGCGGTACAACGTGGCTCCGCTGCGGGCGCTGCACAGGATCGCAAACGAGGTGCCGCCGGAGCGGGCAACGCTGGCCGAACCGCTTTCCTGCGTGCTGCACGCCTTTGAACAGGCGCGGCTGACGCCCGGGGAGAGCGTGGTGATTCTAGGCGGCGGACCGATCGGGTTGATGTTCTTGATGCTGTTTCAAATGGCCGGGGCGGGGCGCGTGTTTCTGGTGGAGCCGGTGGAATTCCGGCGGAAGCAGGCGGAGGCGCTGGGAGCGGATCGGGTGCTGGATCCGCGCGCGGAGGATGTAAAGGCGGCGGTGGAGAAAGAGACCGAAGTGGGCGCCGATGTGGTCATTGATGCGGCGGGAACGCTGCTGCCGGAGGCGTTGGAGCTGGTGCGGCGCGGCGGAAGGGTGCTGTTATTCGGGATGAACCTGCATGGGGAGCGGAGCGTAAACCAGTATGGGATTACGAGAAACCAGGTGACGATCATCGGCTCCTTCATCCAGCAGACGAGTTTCCCGAAAGTGGCGCGGCTGCTGGAGTCGGGGAGGCTGCCGCTGGAGAAGCTGGTGACGCACCGGCTGCGTCTGGATCAGATACAAGAGGGGCTGGAGGCAATGCGGGCGGGCAAGGCGATCAAGGTGGTGGTGGAGCCGTGAAGAGGATTCGCATTGGGCTGATCGGAGCCGGATCGGCGGCACGCGGGATACATCTGCCGGGCTTCCAGTTGTGCGAAGGCGTGGAAGTAACCGCGGTATGCGACCGCGACGCAAAGGCCGCGGAGGCGACGGGGGTCGCGGCGCGATTTGAAGACTACCAGGAATTGCTGGCATCCGGCGTGGACGCGGTAGTGATCGCTTCGCCGAACCATACGCATGCGGAGATCGTGCGTGAGGCGGCGGCGGCGGGCAAGCATATTCTGTGTGAAAAGCCGCTGGCGCTGAACTTGGAGGAGGCGCGAGGGATGCTGGAGGCGGTGGAGCAGGCCGGCGTGGTGCATATGACGGCGTTCACGTATCAGTTCACTCCAGCGGTGAACTACTTGCGGCACCTGGTGAAGTCGGGCGCGCTTGGGCGGATCCGCAGCGTGCGTGCGGCGTATCTGATGGCGCTGTCGACGCACTTGCTGGGTTGGCGCTCCTCGCGGGAGTTTGCCGGTTCAGGCGTGCTGGCCGATATCGGATCGCACCTGATCCATTTGATCCGGTTTACGGCGGGCGAGATCGCGGGACTGACGGCAGCGCAGAGGCGGTTCCGGGAGGATCCTTCGTCGGACGTGGAGGATTGGATCGCGTTCCTGGCGAGGCTGGAGGAAGGCGCTTGCGGAACAGTGGAGATCTCGCGGATCTGTCCGGGGCGCGGGGCGGGGATCACGGAAGAGATGTTCATCGAGGTTTACGGCTCGGAGGGCAGCGGGGTATTCAGCCTTCAGGACCCGTGCGGATTGCAGGTTGCGTTGGGCGAGGATGGAAGGAATCCCGAACGCGGACTGACGCGGCGCGAGGTGCCGGCGGAGTTTCTCAAGATCGAGGGCTCGCCGCGCGAGGTGCAAGCGCATCCGCCGCGGTGGGGATACCGTTATGACCAGGCGGTGCAGTTTGTGGACTCGATACGGAAAGGGCGTGCCGTGACGCCGACGCTGCACGACGGCGTGCGATGTCAGGCGGTGATGCAGGCGGCGCTGGAGTCCTGCGAAACAGGGCGCTGGGCGGAGGTGGCCGGATGAGCGCGGTGATTCGCATTGGTTTCCTGGGGGCGGGCAACATCGCCTCGACGCATATGCGCGTGTTGTCGAAGGATGCGCGGGCGCGGATCGCCGGTGTTTATGATGTTTCCGCGGAGCGTGCGAAGGCCTCTGGCGCGCCGGTGTTCGATTCGATGGAAGCACTGATTGGGGGCTGCGACGCGGTCTACATCACGACGCCGAACCGGATGCACGCGGCGCAGGCTTTGCAGGCGATCGCGGCGGGCAAGCATGTCTTTTGCGAGAAGCCGATGGCGGTGACTGTCGAGGATGCCTCGGCGATCGAGCAGGCGGCGGCGCAATCGGGCAAGGTTTTTCAGGTAGGGCACAACCGGCGGTTTGCGCCGGTGTACGAGGCGGTGAAACGGGGATTGGAAAAGACGCCGGCGCTGGGCGCGGACTTCAAGATGAACCGTGGCGAGCTGGAGAATCCGCCATGGACCTCCGATGATGGGGTGACGGGCGGCTACCTGTTCGAGACGCCGATCCACATATTCGATATGGCGCGGTTTCTGATGGGCGAAGTGACGGCGATTACGGCGGTGGCCGAAAGCCTGGTGTATCCGACGCTGGACACGTTTCACGCGATCTTCCGGTTCGCTTCCGGGCGCACGGCGACATTCCGTTCGGTGGCGTACACGGGGTGGGCGTTTCCGTTTGAGCGCGTGGAGGTGTACGCGAAACACACGACTTTGGCGACGGAGGAGATGGACCGCGTGCTGATCGCAACCAGTTTGACGGGCGCGGTGGAATCGAGCGAGTACCGCCATCTGCCATGGGAGCAGCGCTGGGGCTACGTGACCGAGGACCGGCTGTTTCTGGATTCGATCGAGCAGGGCAAGCCAGCGGCGGTGACGGCGGCCGATGGCGCGGCGTCGGTGCGGATGGCGATGGCAATTTATGAAAGCGCGAGGACAGGAAAAACGGTGAGCATATGAGTTCGCTTCTCATGAGACCTTTGCCGGCACCCGCGGGCGGCGGAGAGATCGTGAACGTTACGCAGAAGGCCGCGGGTTGGGAGACGATCTCGCTGCGCGTGGTGCGGTTGCCGCATGCGGCGCAGCACCGGCATTATTCGCCCGGCGAGGAACTGGTGCTGGTGATGCTGGGCGGGCAAGTGTCCGTGCGGTGCGGGAATCAGTTCTGGCCGAGCCTGGGCGGAAGGGCGAATGTGTTCGCGGGAATGCCGCATGCGTTGTACCTGCCGTCGGGCGCCGGGGAAGTGGTCATCGAATCGCTAACGGCGTTCAGCGAAGTGGCGATCTGCGGGGCGCGGTCGGAACAGCAATTCCCGGCTCAGGTGATTTTGCCGTCGATGGTGGAGGTGGAAGTGAGGGGCGGCGGAAACGCGACGCGGCAGATCAACCACATCGTCAAACCGGAGTTTCCGGCGGACCGGATACTGATCGTGGAGGTCTACACGCCGAGCGGCAACTGGTCTTCGTATCCGCCGCACAAGCATGATCAGCACAAAATGCCGCAGGAGGCGGATCTGGATGAGATTTATTACTACAAGATTTCGAAGCCGGAAGGTTACGCGATACAGCGCGTCTATACCAAGGACGGGCGGCGCGATGAGACGATCACGGTGCGGGACAACCAGGTGATTCTGATACCGGAGGGCTACCATCCTGTTGTCGCCGCTCACGGCTATGACTGTTACTACCTGAATGTTCTGGCGGGTTCGGCGCGCTCGATGGCGGCGACCGACGATCCCGACTATGCGTGGGTGAGGGGAGAGTGGCGGGAAAAGGATCCGCGCGTGCCAGTGGTGAAGGGAAACGGCGCATGAAGATATCGATCGCCAACGCACCGGTGAGCTGGGGGATCATGGAGATCGGCGCCAGGCGGCGTCCCGATCCGAAGGTCTTTCTGAATGAGCTGGCGCAGGCCGGCTACACAGGGACCGAGCTGGGACCATACGGCTACCTGCCGACCGATTCCGAGGAGCTACGTAAGGAGCTGAACGACCGCTCCTTGACGATGGTTTCCGCCTTCGTGCCCGTGGCGCTGAAGGAGGAGGAGGCGGATCTGCTGCCGATGCGGATGGTGGCGCACGCGCTGCGCGAAGCGGGAGCGGAGTTCATCATCCTATCGGACGCAATCTGGCCGGAACGGGATGATGTGGCGGGGCGCGCACAAGAGTCCGGAGTTGCCTTTTCGGAGGCGGACTGGGAAATGGCGCGCGTGAACCTGCTGCGGGCCTTGGGCGATGCGGCGCGTTACGGACTCCGCTGCGTCTTCCACCATCATGCGGGCACCTACATTGAGACGCCGGAGGAGGTGGAACGATTGCTGGATCTGGCGCCGGTGGGGCTGTGCCTGGATACAGGGCATTACGCTTATGGCGGGGGTGATCCGGTGGAAGCGGTGCGCAAGTATGGGAAGCGGATTGAGCATCTTCACTTGAAGGATGTGAGCAAGAAGGGGCTGGCCGCGGCACGCAAAAACAAATTGACGTTTTTCGACGCCGTCGAGGAAGGCGTCTTCTGTCCGTTGGGCCAGGGCCTGGTGCGGTTCCCGGAGTTCTTCCGGGAGCTGGAATCGATGGGATACGAGGGCTGGGCGGTGGTGGAGCAGGATATCGCCGCGGGCCCGGACAAAGAGGACGAGCCGTTGCGGTCGGCCATCGCCAGCCGCGAGTATCTGCGGCGGTTTGGCATATAGCGAGGAGGTGAACGAGATGACTCGGAAGCGTACGGCGGCGCAGGCGACGATTGAGTTTCTGAAGAGCCAGCTAAGCAGCCGCGACGGCAACCGCCAGCCGTTCTTTGCCGGCTGTTTCGGGATCTTCGGACACGGCAATGTCGCCGGTATCGGGCAGGCGTTGCAGGAGAATGCTGATTTTCGGTACTACCTTTGCCGGAACGAACAGGCGATGGTGCATACCGCGGCGGCATTTGCCAAGATGAGCAACCGCATGCGGACGCTGGTTTGCACGAGCTCGATCGGGCCGGGCGCGACGAACATGATTACGGGCGCGGCGGCGGCGACCATCAACCGCGTTCCGGTGCTGCTGTTGCCTGGCGATATTTTCGCGAGGCGCAACGTGGCGCCAGTGCTGCAGCAACTGGAGAGCGGGGCGAGCCAGGATGTTTCGGTGAACGACTGTTTCAAGCCGGTGAGCCGTTACTGGGACCGCATCTATCGCGCCGAGCAGCTGTTAACGGCGCTGCCGGAGGCGATGCGGGTGCTGACTTCCCCGGCGGAGACCGGCGCCGTGACTCTGGCGCTGCCGCAGGACGTACAGACCGAGGCGTTCAAATTCCCGGAGGAGTTTTTCGAGCAGCGCGTGTGGCTGGTGCCGCGGCCGCGCGGTGACGCGGAAGTGTTGCGGCAGGGCGTGGAGATGATCCGTTCGGCGCAACGGCCGTTGATCATCGCCGGCGGCGGCGTGATCTATTCCGAGGCAACGGAGGCTTTGGCGCGGTTCGCGGCGCAGACCGGCATCCCGGTGGCGGAGACGCAGGCGGGAAAGGGAGCGCTGCGCTACGACCATCCGCAGTCGCTGGGCGCGATGGGAGTGACGGGGACGCCTGGGGCGAACATCATGGCGCGGGAGGCGGACCTGGTGATCGGGATCGGGACCCGCTACTCCGACTTCACGACGGCTTCCAAGACGGCGTTTCAAAACCCGGACGTGGGGTTCTTCAACATCAACGTGGCCGAGTTCGATGCGTTCAAGCATAGCGGCCTGGCGCTAGTGGCCGATGCGCGGGTGACGCTGGAGGCACTGGCCGAACAGTTGCGTGGCTACCATGTGGCTGCCGAATATCGGGACCGCGCCGACAGATTCCGGCAGGAGTGGGATCGCGAAGTGGAGGGGATCTACACGAAAGAGCACGGGCCGCCCATGAGTCAGGGCGAGGTGATCGGCGTGGTGAACTCGGTTTCCGCGGCGAAGGACGTGGTGGTCTGCGCCGCGGGCAGCATGCCAGGCGACCTGCACAAGCTTTGGCGCACGCGCGATCCCAAGGGCTACCATCTCGAGTACGGATATTCGACGATGGGTTATGAAATCGCCGGAGGGCTCGGGATCAAGATGGCCGATCCGGAGCGCGAGGTTTACGTGATGGTAGGGGACGGGTCGTACTTGATGATGGCGCAGGAAATCGTGACGAGCCTCCAGGAGAATTACAAGCTGAACATTGTGGTGGTGGACAATGGGGGCTTCTCGAGTATCGGCGGTTTGAGCCGGGCCTGCGGCAGCGAAGGGTTCGGGACGGAATACCGCTACCGCCAGTGCGGGTCGCTTGCGGGCGATCCGATCCCGGTGGACTACGTAGCCAACGCGGCCAGTCTGGGCGCCCACACGGTGCGGGCCACGACGCGCGAGCAGCTGAGGACGGCGCTCGAGGAAATGCGCGCAGCGAAGAAGACCACGGTGGTGGTGGTGGAGACCGACATCCACGAGAAGGTGCCCGGATACGAATCCTGGTGGGACGTGCCGATCGCGGAAGTATCCTCGAGCGAGGCGGTGCAGAGGGCTCGCGCGGCTTATGAAGAGGGAAGGAAGAAGGAGCGCTACTTCCTGTGAGCGGCCTTGATGTTTCGATCCTCGGGCGCATAGGCTACGATCTGATGTCCGAGGAACCGCACGTTCCTCTGGCGCGTGTGCGGCGATTCTCACGCTACCTGGGCGGATCCAGCGCGAACATGGCCGTCGGTCTATCGCGGTTGGGGGCGCGCGCCGGCATCGCGTCCGCCCTGGGCGCGGACAGCTTGAGCGATTTTCTGGTGGAGTTTCTGCGGCAAGAGAAGGTGGACGTGAGCCGGGTCCAGCGTGTGAACGGCTACCTGCCTTCGCTGGCGGTGACGGAGGTGTCGCCGCCCGACAAGTTCCCGCAGGTTTTTTACCGGCACGATCCGGCCGACACGCGCGTGGATCTTCGGGAGGAGGATCTCGGTTATCTGGCATCGGCGAAGATGTTCATCACCAATGGGACCTCGTTGTGTGCGTCGCCTTCGCGCGAGTCGACGTATCGGGCCCTGGAGAGGGCCAAATCGGCCGGTTGCCAGGTGGTGCTGGACGTGGATTACCGCAGCATGTCGTGGCGTTCACCGGAAGAGGCGGGGTTAGCGGTGCGGCTTGCCTTGCCGTTTATCGATGTGCTGATCGGCAATGATGTGGAGCTGAAACTGGTGGCCGGTGAGGCGGCGCTGGATGCGGCGGTCAGCCGGCTGCGCAAAGCGGGTGTGCCGATGCTGGTCTCGAAACTGGGCGATCAGGGCACCCGTGTGTACCAAGGGGTGGAAGATATCTTCCTGCCACCGTATAGAGTGGAAGTAGTGTCGACCATTGGCGCCGGTGACGGGTTCGCGTCCGGGTTCCTCTACGGACTGGTGAAGGGCATGCCTGTCGTTGAGGCGCTGCACCACGGCAACGCAGCCGCGGCGATCGTGGTCAGCAGGCTTAGCTGTTCGGAGGCGATGCCGACGCTGGCCGAGGTTGAGGAGTTGATGGCCGCACAGAGGAGATAGCCGATGAGCGAACCCGTACCGGAACGTTATTCGCGCCAGGTGCGGTTTGCCGGGCTTGGTGAAGAGGGCCAGGGCAGGCTGAAGAAGGCGCGCGCGGCGATTGTGGGATGCGGGGCGCTGGGCAGTTTTCAAGCGGCATCGCTGGCGCGGGCGGGCGTTGGTTTTTTGCGGATCATCGACCGGGACTACGTGGAGCTGAACAATCTGCAGCGGCAATGGCTGTTTGAGGAGTCCGATGCCGAGCAGGGGCTGCCGAAGGCGGCAGCGGCAGCCCAGCGGCTGGCGCTGATCAACTCTTCGATTGAAGTGGAGCCGGTGGTTGCCGATTTGACCGCGTCCAATATCGGCGACTGCCTTGGTGAAGTTGAGCTTGTGCTGGACGGCACCGACAATTTCGAGACGCGCTACCTGATCAACGAGTTTTGCGTGCGGGAGAACCTGCCGTGGATCTACGGAGCTGCCGTGGAAAGCTACGGGCTGGTGATGCCGGTTCTTGACCAGGAGAGGAGCTGTCTGGCGTGTTTGTATCCTGATCCGCCTTCCGGAGCGCAGCCGACGTGCGAGACCGCGGGCGTACTGAACACGGTCACCTCCACGGTGGCGGCGCTGCAGTGCTCCATGGCGATGCAGGTGCTGTCGGGCAACGGGCATCTGGTGCCGAGGCTGATCACGCGCGTGGATGTGTGGAGCGGACGCATCCGGCAGAGCGCGCAGCCGGAGCCGCGGGAGGATTGCAGCGTTTGCCGCGAGAACAGTTTTCCGTATCTGGAAGGGGTGCGGCGGACGCCGATCAGCCTGTGCGGGCGCAACGCGGTGCAGATCCACCTGCGCACGAGCCCGCTGGATCTGGGGCAGCTGGAGGCGAGGCTGGCGCCGCTGGGGCGTGTGCGTTCCAATGAGTTCGCCTTGCGCTTCTTCCTGGAGCCGTATGAGATGACCATCTTTCCCGACGGCCGCGCCATCATCCAGGGCACCACCGATACGGGGCTAGCGCGCAGCCTTTATGCGCGCTACGTCGGGGGTTGAGAGTGGCAACCCTTCAAGCCGCTTAGTCACACTTTTTAAGGTGTTTCGGCGAGTCAAAACGCCTGAGACCGGTGTTATACTTCCAACACAGTATCAGAGGCTCTCCAAGAAGGGCCGGGAAGGTCGAACGGGATGTGGAAGCACAATCTTATCGCTAAGTTCTGTCTTTTGTTTACTCTGGGTGCCATGGCCGGCCTCGCCGGAGACGCGGCGCGCCAGGAGCCGAGTGGTGACAACTGCTCGTTCCGCGCCGACCCGGACGCCTTCCTCAGCCGCCAGCTACGCCAGTATCAGGATGTGCATGAGCGCGCCGGCAAGCTTAACCGTAACTTGGCCGTCTCGGGCCGGCTGAGCGTCGCACCCGGCGAACTTCCGCGCCGCAACTTCATTGATGTGGAGATCTTCGACACGATGGCCAAGGCCGGCGTCGCGGCCGCACGCGTGTCCTCCGACGCCGAGTTCTTCCGGCGGATCCATCTCGACCTCACGGGCCGCATCCCCACGCCCAACGAAGTGCGCAACTTCCTGGCCGACTCCTCAGTGGAAAAGCGCAACATCGTCATCGACCGCCTGCTCTACTCACAAGAGTTCACCGACAAGTGGACACTGTGGATGGGCGATCTGCTGGAAAACGCCCAAGTGCTGGCCAACGTCAACCGCCAGACCGGCGGACGCAACGCATACCACTTCTACATCCGCACCTCCATCGATGCCGGAAAGCCGCTCAAGGACATGGTGTATGAGCTGGTCACGGCAGGCGGCAACAACTACAGCCTGGAGGAGGGCGCCTCCAACTTCGCCGTCGGCGGGCGCGCCGTAATGGGCCCGATCCAGGACACGTACGACCTGCAGCTTTATCAAACCACTTCGCGCTTTCTTGGGCTCGGCTACTTTGATTGCCTGCTGTGCCACGACGGCCGCCGCCACATGGAGCAGTTGAGTCTCTGGGGCACCAACTCCACCCGACTGGACGCCCAGCGCATGGCCGCCTTCTTCTCGCGCGTCACACTGGCCACGCCGCACCAGCAGGACCGCACCAGTCCTCTGTTCAACAGCTGGCAGGTGACCGACCGGCCTACCGGCAACTACGCGCTCAACACCAACTTCGGCAACCGCCCCAACCGCGCCGCCGTCGGCAACATCCGCGCCGTCGATGCCGAGTACCGCAACGGCAATAAGCCCGCCTCCGGTTTCTGGCGCGCGGAGCTGGCCGAGAACATCATCCAGGACCCGATGATGGCAGTCAACTTCGCCAACCGCATCTGGAAGCAGATGTTCAACCTGGCGTTAGTGGAACCGTTGGACGGGCTGGACCCGGCTCGGCTGGACCCTGACCATCCGCCGGCGGCGCCGTGGAAGTTGCAGGCCACGCATCCGCGCCTGCTGCGTCTGCTGGCCAACGCGCTGGCCGAATCCAACTACAATTTGCGCGAGTATGTCCGGCTGGTGGCGGAATCGACCGCCTATCAGCTCAGCTCGCGTTATGACGGGGAATGGAACGTGACCAGCGTTCCGCTGTTCGCGCGCCACTTCGCGCGCCGTCTGGAGGGTGAGGAGGTGCACGACGCGATTGTCAAGGCGACCGGCATTCCGCAGCCCTACACGGTTGCAGACTGGGACGGACCCGCCGAATGGGCGATGCAGCTGCCCGAACCGGTGGAGCCGCGCAGCAACGGCAACTCGCTGCGCTTCATGAACGCCTTCCTCCGCGGCAATCGCGACGGACAGAACCGCAGCCAGTCCGGCTCAATCTTACAAGCGCTGAACCTGATGAACGACGCCTTTGTGAACAACCGGGTTCGAGTCGCCTCCTCGCCTACTTTGCGTGCCATTTCAACAAGTGCCGACAACGCCGCCGCTGTCGACGAACTCTTCCTGCTGTTCCTCTCGCGCCTGCCCACTAATCACGAAAAGGACCAGGCCGTGGCGGCGCTGGCGCGCACGACCAACGCGACGACGCGAAACACCGCCATCGAAGACCTGGCCTGGGCCTTGATCAACAAGGCCGAGTTCATCTTCAGCCACTAAAAGGGGGACACAGGAGCCATGAAAGACAGATACGGCATCGACTGGAGCAAGATCCCCGGAACACTGTTCTGGCGCAATCCCCACATCGGCCGGCGCATGTTCTTCCGCCACGCCGCGAGCGCCATCGGCGGCTACTTCCTGCTGCCGTCGCGCCCGATGGAGACCATCGCGCGCGCACAGGCGCAGCCGATCGGCAAGGCCAAGAACTGCATCTTCGTGCTGCTGTCGGGCGGGCAGAGCCATATCGATACGTTCGATCTGAAGGAAGGCCCGTGGACGCCAGCCGGCTTCAACGCGACGAGCTACGACAGCATTCGCTTCCCGCAGGGGATCATGCCGAAGATCGCCGATCAGCTGGATTCGATCGCCTTGCTACGGTCGGTCCGCTCCTGGGCCGCGGTGCATCAGTTCGCGCGGCAGTGGGCGCAGATCGCGCGCAACCCGCTGGCGAGCACCTCGCGAATCGCGCCGCACATCGGCTCGGTCGCCTCGATCGAGCTTTCCGCCAAGGAGCAGAGCCTGCCCACGTTTCTGGCGCTCAACTCCGGCACCGATACTCCGGGCAGCGGCTATCTGCCGCCGCAACATTCGCCCTTCTTCGTCGCACCCAACGGCGCGGGCCTCGGCAATACAGCCCACCCCGCCGGACCGGCGCGCTTTGATCAGCGCTATGACCTGCTGCTGAAGCTGGATGCCGAGGAGCGGGCCGCGGCCACGCTCGGCGCCGGGGCCGGGGAGATCCTGCAGTTCAACCTGAGCGCGCGGGGCATGATGTACAACTCGAACGTCGACCGTGTCTTCACTTTCAACGCCGAGGAGCGCGTCCGCTACGGCAACACCGGCTTCGGCAACGCTTGCATCACCGCACGCAACCTGGTCCGCTCCGGCCTCGGCACGCGCTTCATCCAGATCACCATCGGCGGCTGGGACAACCACTCCGGTATCTACACGGGCGCCTTCAACCCCACCAACCAGAACTCGCTCATCCGCCAGTTCGACAACGGGCTCGGCACGCTGATCGCCGACCTGAAAGCGGAAGGGCTGCTGGAGGAGACCCTGATCGTCGCGATGGGCGAGTTCGGCCGCACGGTCGGCAACCTGAACGCCGGCGGCGGGCGTGATCATTTCCTCCAGCAGGCCGTGATGTTCGCCGGCGCCGGCATCCGCGGCCCGCGCGCGATTGGCGAGACAGACAGTGTCGGCCGCGCGACCACCTCTCCCGGTTGGTCGCGTGACCGCGACATCCGCGCCGAAGACGTCGCCGCCACGATCTACTCCGCGCTCGGGATTGACTGGACCAAGATCCGCCGCGACGATCCGCTGAACCGCGGATTCGAGTACATCCCGTCGTCGCCGCAGGATCTCTACGGCCCTGTGCACGAGATCTGGAGCTGAGGCGCTAGCTTAGAGCCTTCCCCGGCTAGCTTCTTTCCAGGCTGGCCCGCTGGGGTGGGATGCTAGAATCGACCTGAAAGCGATGCTGGGACGCGTCCTCTGTCTTCTCGTCGTGGTGATGTGCGCCAGCGCTGAGGTGCGCTTCAATCGCGACATCCGGCCTATCCTTTCCGACCGCTGTTTTCCTTGTCATGGGCCCGATGCAGCGAACCGGAAGACGGCGCTGCGGTTTGATGTGGAGGCGGGGGCGAAGCCGGCGATTGTGGCGGGGGACGCGGCGAAGAGTCCGCTGATGCAACGGGTGATCTCGACGAACAAGACGCTGCGGATGCCGCCGGCGTATCTCGGGCATGACAGGCTGCCGGACAAAGAGATTGAGCTGCTGCGGCAGTGGATCGATCAGGGGGCGCAGTGGGAAAAGCACTGGTCGCTGATTCCACCCAAACGGGTGAAGGTGCCCGGCAACGGGGTGGATTATTACGTTCGGGCGCGGCTGGAACGGGAGGGGTGGAAGCCGTCGCCGGAGACAGCGCGGGCAACGCTGATCAGGCGATTGAGTCTGGACCTGACGGGGCTCCCGCCGACGCCTGAGGAGGTGGATGCTTTTCTGAAGGACAGCTCCGTGAATGCGTACGAGAAGCAGGTGGACCGGCTGCTGGCCTCGCCGCGCTACGCCGAGCGGATGGCGATGCGGTGGCTGGAAGTGGCGCGCTACGCGGACACGAACGGCTACCAGACCGACGGCATTCGCGACATGTACCGGTGGCGCGACTGGGTGATCGGCGCTTTTGCGCGCAATATGCCGTTTGACCGGTTCACTGTCGAGCAGCTTGCGGGGGATCTGCTGCCCAACGCGACGCTCGATCAAAAGATCGCCACCGGTTTTCTGCGCAATCACCGCACGACGAGCGAGGGTGGCATTGTGCCGGAGGAGTTTCGCGTGGAATATGTGGCCGAGCGGGCCGAGACCACGGCCACGGTCTGGCTGGGCATGACCTTCGGCTGCGCGCGGTGTCACGATCACAAGTACGATCCGATTTCGCAGAAGGACTTCTACCGGCTGTTCGCCTTCTTCAACAATGTTCCGGAGAAGGGGCAGGTTTACAACTTCGGCAACGAAGAGCCGATGATCAAGGCTCCGACAACGGAGATGTCGCGGAAGCTGGAGAATCTGGATCGGGAACTGGCCGATGCCGAGCGGGAGTGGGAGCGAGTGCAGCCGCAGCTGGCCAAGGATCAGCGCAAGTGGGAGCGTAACAAGCCCGGCGAATGGTCCATCACGCGCGGCCTGATCCTGCACTTGCCGATGGACGGCGCGGCTGCGCCGCTGGAAAGCGTCGAAGGCAAAGCGGGCGCCGCGTTGCGCTTTGATGGGGCGAAGGAGCTTGCAGCCGGTGCGGTGGCGGGTTTCGATTATCTGGATCCGTTCTCGATCGGCGCCTGGATCAAGCCGGAAGCGGGCGATGGGGCGATTGTGACGAAGCTGGAGGATTACTTCGAGGCGGAAGGCTACGGGCTTTACCTAATTGGGGGCAAGCTGCAACTGGTGATCACCAAGCGGTTCACAGATATCGGGTTGCGGGTGGAGACCGAATCGCCGGTTACGCCCAATCAGTGGCAGCACGTGCTGGCTGTTTACGACGGGACGCGCTATGCCACAGGCACGGCGCTCTATATCAACGGCGTGGAGCAGAAGCTGAAGGTGTTGTTCGACGACCTGAATTATCCGCTCGGCAACAAGGAGCCGCTGCGTATTGGCGCAGGCGGAGGAAAGCGGTTCCGCGGCGCAATCGATGAGGTGGTGCTGTACCGGCGGGCGCTGACGCCGAAGGAGGCGCTGGCGATGCCGGTGCTGGAAACGGTTCCCGGGATCGCGGCGATGAAGCCGGAGCGGCGCACCAAGGCGCAGGCAGCGAAGCTGCGGCTGGCGTTTCTCGAGGAGTCGGCGCCGGCGGCGCTGAAGCGTCTGGAAGAGGCGCGGCTTGCCCGGAAGCGTTTCTACGGCTCGATTCCCACGGTGATGGTGATGAAGGAGAGTCCGGGGATTCGCGATACGTTCCTGCTGAAGCGCGGGGCCTACGATGCGCCTGGCGAGAAAGTGACCGCCGGCGTGCCCGCGGTGCTGCCGGCATTCGGCGAGCGTCCGGAGAACCGGCTGGGACTGGCGCAGTGGCTGACCGATCCGGAGCATCCGCTGACGGCGCGCGTGACGGTGAACCGTTACTGGCAAATGCTGTTCGGGCAGGGACTGGTGAAGACGGTGGAGGATTTCGGGTCGCAGGGGGAATGGCCGGTTCAAATGGAGCTGCTCGATTGGCTGGCGGCGGAGTTCGTGGCAAGCGGGTGGGATGTGAAGGGGCTGCTGAAGACGATCGTGATGAGCGGGACTTACCGGCAATCCTCGCGCGTGACGCCGGAACTGTTGGAGCGTGATCCGGAGAACCGGCTGCTGGCGCGGGGCGCGCGTTTCCGTTTGCCGGCCGATGTGGTGCGGGACCAGGCGCTGGCCGTTGCGGGGCTGCTGGTGGAAAAGACCGGCGGGCCGTCGGTGAAACCGTATCAGCCGCCGGGATTGTGGCAGGAATTGGCGGGCGGCTCAGGATACAAGCAGGGCTCGGGCGAGGATTTGTACCGGCGGAGCCTGTACACATATTGGCGGCGCACGGTGGCTCCGCCGTCGATGATCACCTTTGACGCGCCGAATCGGGAGACATGTTCCGTGCGGGCGGTGCGCACGAACACGCCGCTGCAGGCGCTGAACCTGATGAACGATGTCGCCTATGTCGAGGCGTCGCGGGCGCTGGCCGTGCGCGGGGGCATCGGCGAGATGTTCCGCATTGTACTGTCGCGTGAGCCCTCCGCCGCTGAGTTTGCCGCGCTCCAGCAGGCTCACGATGGCTTCCTGAGTTACTACCGCGCGAACCCGGGAGAAGCGGAACGGTTCCTTTCGCACGGGGAATCACCGCGGGACAAGTCGCTCGACGCCGCCGGGCATGCGGCGCGGGCGGCGGTGGCGAGTTTGATTCTCAACCTAGACGAGGCGATCACGAAGGAGTAGACGATGGAGTTCACACGGCGCCACTTTTTTTCAAGAACCGCTTCCGGGCTAGGCATCGCCGCGCTGGCGTCGCTGCTGCCGCGCGAGTTGAGCGCCGCCAAGGGGCTCAGCGGGCTGCCGCACTTCGCGCCGAAGGCCAAGCGCGTGATCTACCTGTTCCAATCGGGCGGACCGTCTCAAATGGAACTGTTCGACCATAAGCCGAAGCTTCAAGAGATGGCCGGGCAGGAGATGCCCGAATCGGTGCGCAAGGGGCAGCGGCTGACGACGATGTCGGCGTCGCAATCGAGCCTGCCGCTGGTGCCTTCGATGTTCGCCTTCAAGCAGCACGGCGCATCGGGCGCGTGGGTGAGCGAACTGCTGCCCTACACGGCGAAGATCGCCGACCAGCTGACTTTTGTGAAGTCGCTGCACACGCAGGCAATCAATCATGATCCGGCTGTCACGTTTTTGCAGACCGGCGCGGAGCTGGCCGGACGGCCGAGCATCGGCGCGTGGCTGGCCTACGGGCTGGGCGCCGAGACGGAGAACCTGCCGTCGTTTGTCGTGATGATTTCGCCGGGCTCGGGCGGCGGCGGGCAGCCTTTGTACGACCGGCTGTGGGGCAGCGGCTTCCTGCCAACGCGGTACCAGGGGGTGAAGTTCCGCTCGGTTGGTGATCCGGTGCTGTATCTGTCGAACCCCGATGGCTTTCCGGCGGAAAACCGGCGACTCTACCTGGACGCGCTGGAGAAGCTGAACCGCGCAAAGCTCGATGACTACGGCGATCCGGAGATCGCTACGCGGATCGCGCAATACGAGATGGCTTTCCGGATGCAGTCCTCGGTGCCGGAGCTGACCGATCTATCGAAAGAGCCGCCGCGCACGTTTGAGCTTTACGGGCCTGATTCGCGCAAGCCAGGGACATTCAGCTACAACTGCCTGCTGGCGCGGCGTCTGGCCGAGCGCGGCGTGCGCTTCATTCAATTATTCCACCGCGACTGGGATCATCACGGCGGGCTGCCGGAGGGTCTGCCCAAGCGCTGCAAGGAAACGGACCAGCCGGCGGCGTCGCTGGTCGAGGATCTGAAGGAGCGAGGTATGCTGGACGACACGCTGGTGCTGTGGGGCGGCGAGTTCGGGCGCACGGTGTATTGCCAGGGGCGGCTGACCAAGGACGACTACGGGCGCGACCATCATCCGCGCTGCTTCACAATGTGGATGGCCGGCGGCGGGATGAAACCCGGCGTCAGCTACGGGGAAACCGATGAGTTCTCCTACAACGTGGTGTCGGACCCGGTGCACGTGCACGACCTGCACGCGACGATGCTGCATACGCTGGGGATTGACCATACTAAGCTGACCTTCCAGTACCAGGGCCGGCATTTCCGGCTGACCGATGTGCACGGGAAGGTTGTGAAGGAGATTCTGGGCTAAGGACTTGCGCCGTCTACTGGGTTTTGAGACCAGTTATGAGATCGACGGCTTCCTCAAGGCTCCTGAGATTTGGATCGAGTACACGATGGAAGATCTCGAGAGTGAACTAGGTGGGCTCAGACGGTTAGGCAGTTGAAAGGCCTGGGCAGAAGCTGGATGGCGGACAAATATGGCCCGGTCCCTACGCATTCGAGTAATCCTCTCAACAGGCTTTTACAAAACTTTTACATCCTCTATACGACCTGAATCGCCCTCTTCCTTAACATCGAAGGTGATATGGTCAACCAAGAGCTTTACGATGACCACCACGTGCAGGTTGATTTCGAGCACAAGCAGGTGAAGCTGGACAATCGACCCATTCAACTCACTCGTAAAGAGTTCGAATTGCTGGCCGAACTCGTCCAAAACGCCGGCGAAATCGTGCCCCGCGAACAACTGCTGCTCGATGTCTGGAATTACGGCCCGCAGATCCGCACCCGCACGCTCGACGTACACATCCGCCGCCTCCGCCGCAAGCTGGGCCATTACGGCGACCGTTACATCGAAACCATCTTCGGCGTCGGCTACCGTTTCCAGCCTTACCGCGAGCCCACTTTCCTGAACGTCCTGCGCGCCACCGCCTGACACGCGAAGCTACCGCTCATTGGTGCGGTATGATTTGCGCATGATTTCCCGACGTGGGTTTTTGAACGCCGCCATCGCGGCGCCATTTGTCCAAACGGTATCCCGTACAGCAACCCGGCGCCCCAACGTGGTGATGTTCATGACCGACGATCACGGGGCATGGGCATTGGGGACGTATGGCTGCGCGGAGATGTACACCCCGCATATCGATAAGCTCGCCGCAGGCGGCGCCAGGTTCGAGCGTGCGTTTGCCTGCACGCCCGTATGTTCGCCCAGCCGGATGACCTACATGACGGGCCGGCTTCCCTCCACCCACGGCGTGCAGGACTGGCTGCGGCCGGTGGACAGCTTCGGCGAGAAAACCCGCGACTGGCTGGAAGGGCATCCGGCCTATTCCGATCTGCTCGCTCGTAATGGCTACACGCTGGGCATGTCCGGCAAGTGGCACATGGGGCGCGATGAGCAGGCGCAGGCGGGCTTCAGCTATTGGGCGACAGTGCCAGGCGGCGGCGGCACCTTCCGCAACGCCTCGTTTGTCAAGAACGGGCAGAAGGTTGATACCGAGGGGTTCAAGACCGACCGCGTCGGCGATTACGCGCTGGAGTTTCTCGAGACCCGGCGGGGGAAACAGAATCCGTTCTACCTGCTGGTGCCGTTTTATGCGCCGCACACCCCGTACGACTACCAGCCCGATGAGTACCGCAAGCCGTACGACAACGCTACGTTCAACTGCTACCCCGATGTCCCGCAGCATCCATGGGCCAATCGCGGGTTGCGGAATCATTACCGCAACAAGAAGAGCATGCATGCTTATTCGGCCTTGATCTCGGGCGTCGATGCGAACGTGGGCCGCGTGGTGAAGCAGTTGGAGTCAATGGGGGCGAGAGAGGACACACTGATTGTCTTCACCGCCGATCAGGGCTGGAATTCCGGACACCATGGGTTTTGGGGCAAGGGGAACGGCACATGGCCGTTCAATATGTACGAGGAATCGATCCGCGTGCCGATGATCTGGAACCAACCCGGAAGGATCAAGGCGGGGCAGAAGATCGACACGATGGTGTCCTCCTACGATTACTTCCCGACGATTCTCGATTACGTCGGCGTCCAGGCGCCGCGGGATCCCAAACGCGTGGGGTCGAGCTATGCCGGGTTCGTTCAGGGGCGCCGGCCGAAATGGTCCAACCGGTTGTTTTTCGAGTACAGCTTTGTCCGTGCCTTGCGGACGGAGAACCTGAAGCTGATTCAACGGACCAAGGAATGGCCTAGCGAGATGTTCGATTTGGAGACGGATCCGGGCGAAACGCGAAACGTCTACGACGATCCAGTCTACCGGAAGCGGCGCGACGCGCTGTCAGCGGAGTTGGACGCATTCTTCCGGCGCGCCGGCGGGCCGGAGCTGGAACAGTGGCGGAAGACTACGCAGCAGGAGTTGACGGTCTACGAGAGGTAGGCAGTCAGTCGTCCTCTATCGCGACGCCGATCGGCACTTCCAGGGGGACTTCACAGTGGCAGCAGTCGCTGCAGCGCGAACATTTCGAACAAAGATGGTTGGAGCAGGAGTCCTTGGTGCAGTACACGCAGATGCGCTCGGACACCTCGGCGCAGATGGTGCAGTAGAAGATGGCCGGAGTCATGGGCGCTTGCTCTCCGTCTTCTTGCTCTGAACTGGCTGCCGGATAAGCGCGGCGCGGCAGCGTTGTGCTTCCTGGTCGACGATGCGCAGCTCGGCTTCCTTGGCGGCAACCAGTTCGACCAGGTATTCACGCAACCGGACGCGGTGATTGTGGTTTTCCGTGACCATTGCCTCAAGCAGATCGGCAAGCGCCGGGTTCTGATACCTGCGTACGCCCTGGCTTAGAGAACCGAGCATCGCCTCCACGGCCTGCAGCCGCAGGTAGGCCTCCAAAGTGACGGTGGTTTTTTCAGGATCCCGGGCCAGCGCATCGGCCGTTCGGATCAGATATCCGATTTCCGCGCGCAAGGCATCCCACTGCCCGATGTAGGCCTCCGGAGCCCCCTTGGCGATCCAGTTCTTGGGATCGACCTGCTCAACAAGCGGTGTCAGGCGCGCCGTCTGCGCCTTGAGTTCCTCGACCGATTTGCGGAAGTCCCAGGCGGGGGTCAGCTCAGCAGGCTGCGCGAAGGCGGCCAAGCATGACAGAAGCAGGATCGGGACACTCTTCCTCGCCGAAGGCATACCTCATTTTCGCATGCGGCGGCGAGAAGGACGAGAGAATCAGGCGCTGAAACTGCTGCCGCAGCCGCACGTGGACTTCACGTTCGGGTTGGAGAACTTGAAGCCGGAGCCCTCCAGCGTTTCGACGTAGTCGACCTCGGCGCCGTCCAGGTACAGCAGGCTCGCCTGATCGACAAAGACTTTGAGTCCGTCGTAGCTGTACGTCTTGTCCAGCATGTTGGGCGTGTTCTCAAAGGCCATCGAATAGCTGAATCCGGAACAGCCTCCGCCCACCACCGAAATACGAAGGCCGGCCGGCTGGGGGTCCTGGGAGGTGAGGATCTCCTTCACCTTGCTGACGGCATTCTCTGTAAGGCTGATCATGATATGGAATTCCCTTCTGAGGGTTAGGATGCCGAAAGGGGAGAGGAGGATTCGGGAAAGAATCGGGCGGCCTGGTGGGCCGCCCGTATAAGGGAGTCAACGGCGGACGCGGGCTCAATAGGCCTCAGCGTCCGAGAGCTTACGCGCTGAAGCTGGAGCCGCAGCCGCAAGTGGACTTCACATTCGGATTGGAGAATTTAAACCCAGACCCTTCAAGGGTTTCCACATAGTCAACTTCGGCGCCATCCAGGTACAGCAGGCTCGCCTGATCGACGAATACACTCAGTCCGTCGTAGTTATAGGTCTTGTCCAGCATATTCGGCGTGTTCTCAAAAGCCATGGAATAGCTGAAACCTGAGCAGCCGCCGCCAACCACGGCAATGCGCAGCCCGGCGGGCTTGGGATCCTGGGAATCCAGGATCTCACGAACCTTGCCAACGGCCTTTTCCGTCAAACTAATCATGCTATCGACACAACCTCCACCTATCATGATAGCCGAAGTTGGCCAGTATGACCAGAGCCTGCGGACGGCTCACTCCCCCGCCGCCTTCAATCCCGCCCTCGCCCCCACGAGCGCATGATTCAGCCACCCCCGCTCATTGGAATTCTTCGATTCCTTCAGCAGCCTCTCCAACACCTCCACCCGAACGCGCAGCGCTTCCCTATGACCCGCCGAACCCGCCAGCGCAACATCGGTCATGTGCAGTGCCTCCACCAGCCTCCCTTCACCTGCTATCTCCCGAGCCCGCGCCGCAATCGTATCCGCTCCACCCGCCAATTGCGTCAGCTCCGGATAAATCCCCCGCGGCGGAACCTCGAACATGCTCGCCGCGTTCCCGTCGAACCACCCTACATAGCCCTCATAGATCCCGCGCACCGACCACGCCACCGTCCCGTACCCTTCGCCCACATCCAGGTGCGGCGGCAGTCGGACCTCCCGCATCAGCGTGAAGACATCCTTGCCCGCGTTCATCCCCGCAACTGTCGCGTCATGGACGTGCAGAATCGCATCGCGATACTTCTCTAGCGCCTTTCGTATCTCCCCCTTCCCCTGCACCGGACGCCCGTGGCTCGGGATCAGCATCTCCGGCTCCCATCCGATAATCCGATCCAGCGACTGCACATAATCCAGCGCCCACCTTGGCTTCGTTCCCCGCAACGTATATAGATTTGGAAACGACCCGTAGAAGTTGTCTCCCGGCAGCACCGCATTCCAAGCCGGAATCCGCACTGTCAAATGGTCCTCTGTCTCCCCTGGCGTGTGGTACAGCTCAAACTTCACTCCGCCCAGCTCAAACTCGTACCGGTCGTCAAACAATACGTCCGCCTCAATCCGCGCCGGATAATTGCCCGCCGTCTCCGGACGCCAAGCATTGGAATTCGCGGCTACAATCTGCCCGAACTGCGCCGCGTTTCGCTGCCGGAAGAATCCCGCCAGCCGAGCCTGGTAATGCCGGAACTCCAGGTGATTCCTTTGCGCGATCACCCGCGTCCCGGCCTGCTTCCACAACCCCATGCCACTGGTATGATCACCATGCCCATGCGTGAAGATGACGTACTTCACCGCGCCCGGCGCTACCTCATCCAGCATCTTTTTATGCCGCGCCGCATGCGGCGGCATCGACGTGTCGATGATGACGTTGCCCATTGAGGTCCGCGCGAGTATCGTGTTCCCGAACCCCAGCGCCACATAGAGAGATTCGCTCACCCGCAGCGGCTCATTCACCTCCAGCCCCTCCCGCGTCGGATCCCGCGGCATTGCCGACTGTCCCCACAGCGCGCACCCCAGAATCGCAGTCCCGATCAGCAAACGCATCCTCGTATCCTCCTACTCCACCCTTACCGCCTCCGATGGATCGATCCGCGACGCCCTCCTCGCAGGAACCCACGCCGCCAGCACCGCTACCACGAAGATAGCCGCCGCCACCCGGCTCATCACCGACACCGGCTCCCGCGCCGCCGTATCCGCCTCCGTGAACCATCGCCCGCGCACCAGAGGCAATCCCACTGCCTCCAGATAGGCGGCGTTCGCCATGTACACCTCCGCCCGCGCCTCCATCTCCGGCTTTCCAAATATCTCGAACCGCCTCCCGCGAACTCCGGGCCCTCCGAACGGAAACGCCTGCGGTGCAAGCACCCCCACTCGCGCCACCCCGGCCAATCCTCCAATGCGGCGCTCAACCTCCTCATACTTCGCCGCCGGGAAATCCGTCATTGCCCGCAACACGCCTTCCGGCCGGAACCCGAGCTGCTGGTTCTCCAGCCGCGTCAGGTGCTTAAACGTCAATCCCGCACCCGCCAGCAACATCAACGCCAGCCCCACCTCCACTACCACCAGCGCCTGCCCGAACCTGTTCCTCCCCGTACTCGACCCCCGCGCCGCATCCCGCAGCCCTTCCATTACGTCAAACCGCAGCGAACTCGCCGCCGGCAACACGCCTGCAATCGCGTGCGGCTGCCCCTCCACCATCAGAACCTGCTCCGTGATATCCGCACGGCCCCCCAGACTCTTCCAATACTCGTGCCCGATCATCACCACTGGACGCCCATGATCGGCGCGCGTCAGCGTCCGCCCCAGCGCCGCCCGCACTTTCAACAATAGGCAGAGCCCCAGCGCCAGAACCACCGCCGCGCTGAACCCCGGCTGCGTCCGGAAGATCCGCACATCAGTACGCCGCCAGCCAGCGGGCCTTTTCGAGGAGCTTCTCCACGTCCGGCAGGAACGCCTTTTCGAGCGTCGGAGCGTACGGCACCGGCGTATCCGGAGCCGCCAGCCGCAGCACCGGCCCGTCCAGCGACTCAAACGCCTTCTCCGTGATCCGCGCGCTCAGCTCCCCGCCCAGCCCGCCTGTCAGCGTCGCCTCATGCAGCACAATCGCCTTTGACGTCTTCCGCACGCTGGAAAGAACCGTCTCCTCGTCCATCGGCAGCAGCGTCCGCAAATCGATGATCTCCACCGACACGCCTTCCTGCTCCAGAACCTCGGCCGCCTCCGCCGCCACGTGCACCATCGCTCCGTAGGTGATCACGCTCATGTCGCGCCCTTCGCGGAACACCGATGCCTTCCCCAGCTCCACCGTGTAATCCTCTTCCGGAACCTCGCCCTTGATCTTCCGGTACAGCGCCTTGTGCTCGAAGAAAATCACCGGATCGTTGTCCCGGATCGACGCCTTGATCAACCCTTTCGCGTCATAGGCCGTCGCCGGCTGCACCACCTTCAAGCCCGGCGTGTGCACGAACCACGCCTCCGGATTCTGCGAATGAAACGGTCCCCCGTGAATCCCCCCGCCCGACGGAGCCCGCACCACCAGCGGAGCCGGCGCGTTCCAACGGTACCGGCACTTCGCCGCGAAATTCACGATCTGATCGAACCCGCACGTAATAAAATCGGCGAACTGCATCTCCGCCACCGGCCGCATACCCATGAAGCTCGCACCGATCGCCGCCCCCACAATCGCTGATTCCGAAATCGGCGTATCCACCACCCTCTCCTCCCCGAACCTGTCCAGCATCCCCGCCGTCACCTTGAACGCGCCGCCGTAAATCCCGATATCCTCGCCCAGCAGGAACACCTTCGGGTCCCGCTCCATCTCCTCCCAGATCCCTTTCCGGATCGCCTCTAAATAGGTCGTCTCCATCAGCGGCTCTCCTCGTACACGTTCCGCGCCAGCGTCTCCGGCTCCGGATACGGACTCGCCTCCGCCCACGCCACCGCTTCATCCACCTGCCGCCGTATCTGGTCCTGCAAACTCTCCAGATCCTCGCGCGCCGCATAGCCCCGATCCAGCATCAGGTTCTCCATCCGCGCAATCGGATCCTTCGCGCCCCACTCCTCCCACAAATGCTTCGGCACATAATCGGCCCCGTCATGCGCCGAATGGCCCGTCATCCGGAACGTCTTGCACTCGATCAGGTACGGACCCAGCCCCTGCCGCGCATGGTCGGCCGCCCGCTGCGTCGCCTCATACACCGCCCACGCATCGTTGCCATCCACCATCTCCGCCGGAATTCCATACCCCGGCGCCCGGTCCGCCACATGCTCGCACGACATCTGCTTCTCGGTCGGTGTCGAATACGCATACTGATTGTTGTTGCAAATCAGCACCAGCGGAGCCTTCTGCACCGCCGCCAGGTTGATCCCCTCGTGCCAGTCCCCGCGGCTGGTCGCCCCATCGCCGAAAAACACAAACACGATATTGCGCGACCGCTGCTGCTTCAGCGCCATCGCCGCGCCCGCCGCCACCGGCACCGAAGCCGCCATCGCGCTGATGATCGCCACGATCCGCCGCTTCAAATCCCCCATGTGCATGTTCCCGTCGCGCCCCTGCGTCAGCCCGCCCACACGTCCCATGTACTGCGCCAGCACCTCGGCCGGCCCAATCCCTCGGATAAAATAAAGGCCCAAATCGCGGTGGCACGGAAACAGCACATCGTCCGGCTCCGCCACCAGCCCCGCCCCCACGCAAATCGCCTCCTGCCCGCGACCCACATACACGCCGCCGAGGATCTTCCCCTGCCGGTACAGCTTGCGCTCGATGCGGTCCTCCACCTCCCGCATTAACGACATGTAATAAAGGAATCGCAGCGACAGCCCCGCTTCGGTATTTGTCCCCGCGTCCATCAGAGGGCTCACTGGTTTCACTGCTGCCATTGACGTATGTCCAAAGCGATTAGTATACGCCCATTAACCCTTGTGTGGGGCGGGTCTTCAGCCCGCGCGAGGCTTCAGCCTCGCCAGATTTCCAAAGTAATGGTAAAGCTCTGGTATGAAGGTCACCATCGATTCGGCTGGACGCTTGGTAATTCCCAAGCCCATCCGCGACTCCGCAGGCCTTGAATCCGGCGTGGAACTGGAAATCGAATACCGTGACGGCATAGTGCAGATCGAACCTGCCGCAGCGCCGCTCAAATGGGCGAAACGGGGCTCGTTTAAAGTGGCCGTCGCCCCCTAACGCGCCGAGCCCCTCACCAACGACCAGGTCCTCACAGTCCTCCGCGCGGTCCGCGATCGCCGTGCCTAGATCCGCCACCGCCAAACTCGCGCTCGACGCCAGTTGCCTGGTTGCTCTCCTCAGCGCCTGGCACGAGTTTCATCCGCTCACCCTAAAAGCCCTGGACTAGGCACGCACCCGTGGTGACCGCTTCGTGCTTTCCGTGCACGTGCTCCTGGAGACCTTCTCTGTCCTCACCCGCCTTCCCGCGCCTCTTCGCATGCCGCCCCGTGACGCCCTCCTGTGTCTGCGCGAAAACTTCTCCCGCGACCTCATCGCCGGCCTCACTCCGCAATCCTCCTGGTCCTCCATCGAACAACTCGCCGAACGCGGCCTGGGCGGAGGCCGTGTCTATGACGCCGCCATCGCCAGTTCCGTCCTCCAGGCCGGAGCAACCATATTGCTCACATGGAACGTCAGGGATCTTCTCGCAGTCGCCCCGCAGGGCCTCGAGCGAACTCGACCGCTGCCGCCGCAAAGCCCAGCCGTTGGACCGGCGGGGATGAGATCCGCTCGCTAGCGGCCAGTTGGGAGGCGGTAGTGCATGAGGGCCACGCCGTTGTTGTACATGTGAGAGGACAACAATTCCATTTGCTTCGCCGGAACCGCCTTGTGGAAAGGCGACAGCCCATCGCCCAAGACGACTGGATTCACCTTCAGCACCAGTTCGTCGATTTCGTCCAACAGAGTCCCAGCCAGTTCCGAGCCGCCGCAAAGCCAGATGCTTCCGCCAGGATCCTGTTTCAGGCGCTGGACAAACTGGACGGCATCCCCGGCAACCACCTGAACAGGTTCATAACGCGCGCCATCAATCGAGCGGGAAAATACAATCTGACGCAGATGAGGGTAGGGACTCAGAATGCCGGCCTTCGCCGCTACCTCGTAGGTCCGCCTCCCCATCAGCACGGTATCGAAGCCGAATTCGGTGCGGCCCAAGTCAACGGGCTGCTGTCTAAAGTGCGCGGAGAACGTCTCGGGAAAACGGCGAAACAAATCCTCGATGTGCTCCCCATCGGTGAGGAAACCATCAAACGACCCGTCAGTTCGAGCGATGAAGCCGTCCGCTGTAACGGCGACTAAATAGACGAGTCTTCTCATTTTCAGCCAGCCAGGTCGCGCAGGGAGCCTTCGTACGGGGCTCGGGCGATGCCTTTTTCGGTGATGATGGCGGTGACGTAGCGGGAGGGGGTGACGTCGAAGGCGGGGTTTTGCACAGCGATGCCTTCGGGGGCGACGGGGACGCCGAAGACTTCGGTGACTTCGCGGGGGGAGCGCTGCTCGATGGGGATCTGGTCGCCGGAGGTGAGCGTCAGATCGAGTGTAGAGATGGGCGCGGCGACGTAGAAGGGGACGTTGTTCTCCTTGGCGAGGACGGCCACGGAGTAGGTGCCGACTTTGTTGGCGACATCGCCGTTGGCGGCGATGCGGTCTGCGCCGACGACGACGCAGCCGATGCGGCCCTGGCGCATGAAGTAGCCGGCCATGTTGTCGGTGATGATCGTTGTGGGGATGTTGTCCTGCTGGAGTTCCCAGGCGGTGAGGCGGGCGCCTTGGAGGAAGGGCCGGGTTTCGTCGGCGAAAACGTCGATCTTCTTGCCGGCCTCGACAGCGGCGCGGATGACGCCGAGGGCGGTGCCGTAGCCGGCGGTGGCGAGGGCTCCGGCGTTGCAGTGGGTGAGGACGGTTTTGCCGTCGGGGATGAGTTCGGCTCCGTGGCGGCCCATGGCCTGGTTGACGGCGATGTCTTCGAGCTTGATCTTCTGGGCTTCGGCGACGAGGGCGGCGCGGATTTCGGCGGCGGGTTTGCCATCGAGGGAGGCATAGAGGCGCTTCATCCGGTCAATGGCCCAGAAGAGGTTGACGGCGGTAGGGCGCGTTCCGGCCAGATCGTCGCAGATCGTATCCATCGAGGCGTTGGGCTGTTGCATGCCGAGCGCGACGCCCATGGCGGCGGCGACGCCGATGGCGGGAGCTCCGCGGATGACCATGGAGCGGATGGCTTCGGCCACCTCCTGATAGCTGGTGCAAGTGACGTAGGAAAACTCACGCGGCAGGCGTGTCTGGTCAATCATGACGACGCCTTCCGGCTTCCATTCAATGGTCTCTACCATGTACCGAAAATACCCTCTCTGTTGATGATGATGGCGGCGAGAAAAGTCAGGTTGTAGGTGGCGTGCATGGCGGTGGCGGCGCCAGTAGAACCAGTGGCGTGACGCGCGTAACCGAAAGCAACGCCGGCAAGTCCCACGGGAAGAATGTGCGACCAGTTCCAGCCATACTGGGGGCCGTGCAGCATGGCGAACGGGATGGCGGCGATGATGATGCCGGCCGCGGAGCCAAGTGTGCGGGAGACAAGCGGCATCAGAAAGCCACGGAAGGCTAATTCCTCACACAGCGGGCCCAGCGACACGGCGAAGATGCCGATTAGGACGATGGAGAAGCGGTCGGAGAACAACTCCATCATCGGTACGTCGGCTTGGGGGCGGCCGAGAAGGTGGCCGGTCCAGCCGGCCGCGAGCGCCACCAGAGGTCCGGCGATCAGGCAGCGGGCTATGCCGCGCGTGGATCCGCTCCATGCGAGCGAGCGCCAGAAGGGGCGGCCGTGGCGGACGCGGAGAAGAGCGTAGAGGCTGAGGAACCAGAAGGTGTAGCCGAGGAATTGGACCAGAATGGCTTCGGCGGCCTTGCCGCTGCCGGGGGCAATCTTGCGCAGCACGGTGACCAGCAGGATCGAGAGCAGCATGGAGGGGAGCGCGGCTCCAATGAACAGCGCGAGGTCGTGATAGTTCCAGAAAGGGTAGCGCTCTTCGTTGGTCATTCTTCGCGCTCGATGAGGGCGGCGGCGAGCAGGGGGATCATCAGCTCATGGTGGCCGGTGAGGGGGTAGCCTTTGCCGCCGGCGTTCGAATGCGGACGCTCGACGACATTGACGCGGGGGCGGTAGTGCTGGAGGAAATCGAAATTGACGGTGACGAACTTCTTGAGGGGGCGGCCGAGATTGCGGACGCTGGAGACGGCCTTGAGAAAGACTTCCGGCATGATGACGGCGGAACCGGTGTTGAGGTAGACGCCACCGTCGTTCAGGTCTTCGACAAGGGAACAGAAGAGGCGGAAGTCGTGATGGGTGGCGTGGCCTATGGCGGCGGCGTCGGCGGCGGGGTGCGTGTGCGGGGTGTCGGTGCCGACGGCGATGTGAATGGTGACGGGCGTCGCGTTGCGCCATGCGCCGAGCAAGAGGCTGTGCGAAGCGAAGCGCGCATCGGCGAGCGTATCCAGCAGGCGGCCGAGGGCTTCGCCGGCGCCGATGCCATCGCGATGGGCTTCGATGAGGGCGCGGTTGAACTCCTTGCCTGTTTCCTCGGCCGAGCCGAAGCTGCCGTCGGGCAGCACGGCCTCGACATCCTCGCTGGTATGGCCGGCCATGCCGATCTCCATGTCGTGGATTGCGCCGGAGCCGTTCATCGAGAATCCGGTGGCGTAGCCGCGGCGCATGAGGTCGAGAAGGATGGGTGCGAGGCCGCACTTGATGACGTGGCCGCCCAAGCCCCAGAGGATCGCGCGTTTGCTGCGGCGGGCTTCGGCGAGAGCATCGACGACGGCGCGGAAATTGTCAGCGGCCAAAAGATGTGGCAGCGAATCGATCAGGGTGTTGACGCCTGAGCCGCGCTGGTGCGGCTTGGCGAATAGTTCGGTGGTAACTTTGCCGCCGCGGGAGTGGAGGGAGACGGTCTTCAGCCCCGACAGATCGATCGGTTTTTTCGAATAACGGCTCAAGCTGCTTGTCCTTTGCCCAGCAGTTTCTGGAGCGCCCGGCCGGTGTGGCTGCGGCGGCTGCGGGCGATCTGTTCCGGCGGGCCGGCCGACACAACCTGGCCGCCCTTTTCGCCGCCCTCGGGACCGAGGTCAATAACCCAGTCGGCGGCCTTCACTACATCAAGCTGATGCTCGATGACAACGACGGTGTTGCCAAGCTCCACGAGCTTTTGTAACACGTCGAGCAGGCGATTGACATCTTCAAAGTGGAGGCCTGTTGTTGGTTCGTCGAGGATGTAGAAGGTGCGGCCGGTCTGGCGGCGGCTGAGTTCGCGGGCGAGCTTGATGCGCTGGGCCTCACCGCCGGAGAGGGTGGTGGAGGACTGGCCGAGGTGAATGTAGCCGAGGCCGACGTCGTTGAGGGTGCTGAGGCGGGAGTGAATTTGCGGGATGTTTTCGAGTAACGGCACGGCCTCTTCGACGGTGGATTCCAGCAGATCGGCGATGGAGAAAGACTTGTATTTGACTTGCAGGGTTTCCTGATTGTAGCGGCGTCCGCGGCAGATGTCGCAGGTGACGTAGACGTCGGGCAGGAAGCTCATTTCGATGCGCTTGAGGCCGTCGCCCTGGCAGGCTTCGCAGCGGCCGCCCTTGACGTTGAAACTGAAGCGGCCCGGCTTGTAGCCGCGCTCGCGGGAGGCGGGGAGCCGGGCGTAGAGGTCGCGGATGGGCGTGAAGACGCCGGTGTAGGTGGCGGGATTGCTGCGCGGGGTGCGGCCGATAGGGGACTGATCGATCTCAATGACCTTGTCGATGTGGTCGAGGCCGTCGATGGCGTCGTGCGCGCCGGGCTCGTGGCGGGAGCCGTAGACATGTTTGGAGAGGGCGCGGTAGAGGATGTCGTGAATAAGGCTGGATTTGCCGCTGCCGGAGACGCCGGTGACGGCGATCAGCATGCCGAGGGGAAACTCGACGTCGATGTTCCTCAGGTTGTTGTGCCGCGCGCCGCGGACGGTGAGGCGGTGGCCGTTGCCATGCCGGCGGAACTGCGGCGCGATGATCTCGACTGCCCCGGAGAGGTAGCGGCCGGTGAGCGATTCGGTGTTGGCGGCGATAGCCTCGGGCGTGCCTTCCGCGACCAGTTTGCCGCCGAGACGGCCTGCGCCGGGGCCAAGGTCGATGACGTAATCGGCGCGGCGGATGGTGTCGGCGTCGTGTTCGACGACGAGCACGGTGTTGCCGAGGTCACGGAGACCGGCGAGCGTGTCGAGCAGGCGGTCATTGTCGCGGGGGTGGAGTCCGATGGAGGGCTCATCGAGAACGTAGAGGACACCGCGCAGGCGCGAGCCGATTTGCGTGGCCAGGCGGATGCGCTGCGCCTCTCCTCCAGAGAGGGTGGCGGCGGAGCGGTGGAGGCTCAAATAGTCGAGGCCGACAGCGATCAGGAAACGGAGGCGGGCCACGATCTCTTCCACGACGCGGCCGGCGATTTTGGATTCGCGCTCGTTGAGCTCCCAGCTTTCGGCCAACTCCAAAGCTCGGCCGAGAGATGCTTGGGTGAATTCGGAGACGGAGATGCCCTGGAAACGGACGGCAAGGGAGGAGGGTTTCAGGCGCGCGCCGTTGCACTGATCGCAGACGGCGGGCGACATGAATTCGAGCAGCCATTCGCGGTATGCGTCAGAGGCATTGTCGAAGGCGTCCTGGAGAAGAGTAAGGATGCCGGGGAAGTTGTCGCCGCCTTCAAGCAGCGTGCGGCGCGCCTTGGCGGGGAGTTCCTCGAACGGCTTGGATAGATTGATGCGCGCCTTGCGGGCGTATTCATTGAGCCGCTGATTCATCAGCGTGGAGCCTGCGCCGGCGCCGAGGCCGCCATCCAGAAGCGGGCGTGAGGAATCGGTGATGACCTTGTCGGGATCAAAGCTCCACTTGCTCCCGAGACCGTGGCAGCCGTCGCATGCGCCATAGGGGCTGTTGAAGGAGAAGGAGCGCGGCTCCAGGTGGGGCACGCCGGCGCCGCATTCCGGGCAGGCCTGTTTCTGGGAATAGAGTTGTTCGGGGCCGTTGACGACGGCGACCACGACGAGGCCGCCGGCGAGCTTGGTGGCGGTTTCGACCGAAGATGCCAGCCTGTCGGTGAGGCCCGGCTTGATGAGCAGGCGGTCGACGACGACCTCGATAGTGTGATTGCGGCGCTTGTCGAGGACGATCTCTTCGTCGAGTGAACGCAGCTGGCCGTCGATGCGGGCGCGGAGGTAGCCCTGCTTGAGGAGCTTTTCGAGATCCTTGCGGTATTCGCCCTTGCGGCCTCGGACGATGGGGGCGAGGATCATGACGCGTTCGTCCTGCCGCATGCCGGAGATCTGTTCGACGATCTGTTGCGTGGATTGGGGCGCAATCTCGACGTTGCATTGCGGGCAGTAGGGCGTGCCGATGCTCGAGAACAAGACGCGCAGGTAGTCGTAGATCTCGGTGATGGTGCCGACGGTGGAGCGCGGGCTGCGGCTGGTTGTCTTCTGCTCGATGGAGATCGCCGGGCTGAGGCCGTCGATGGAATCAACGTCGGGCCGCTCCATCTGATCGAGGAACTGGCGCGCATAGGGGGAGAGGGTTTCGACGTATCGGCGCTGGCCTTCGGCGTAAACAGTGTCGAAGGCGAGCGAGGATTTTCCGGAGCCACTGAGGCCGGTGACAACAGTAAGGCTGTTACGCGGGATCTCGATGCGGAGATTCTTCAGGTTGTGCTGCCGTGCCCCATGCACGGTGATGCGGTCCAGCATGATGAATGGCGCTCAGGGACGAAACATTTCATTGTCCCATGAACGGGGCCGCCGGTTGATGAGTTTCCGCGGGGGCTTTAGCGGTTGTTGCGAATGAACTCGTAACGCTCCAGCGTAGCCGCGACGTTGAAGGGCATTTCCTTGTCCTTGCGCGTGCGCCGCGGGCGGGCCTCGAGCCGGATCACGGTGCCCACGCAGTGCAGGCGCACGTTGTTGGAATCCTTCCCCGCGTGCAAGGTGATGAAGTATTCAATTGGCTCGCCGACCGGCAGCTGCGATTCGGAGATAAACAGCACCCCGCCGGAACTGACATTCCGTGTTTCGGTGGTGGTGGCGATCGGCTCGGCGCCCATGCGTACCAGCTCAATGGGCAGCCTTAGATCGAAGCGCTTGGTCTTGCGTTGGTCGGATTGCAACATCACAACCCTAAGGTAAAGGGTGGGAGGGGGGCGGGTCAATAGACAATCTAAGGCGAATTACCCCTTTGGTTCTGGTACTTTTTCCGCGATCCCCCCAGAGAGGGGTGAAGATTTACTCCAGATCTTCCACCTCGCTGAGCTGGAACAGCTTGCAGCCTCCTTGCTCAAGCGTGGAATAGTGTATTCGGACGGCGACGAGGCGCTCGCGGCGGTCGGACCAGATGCGGGCCAGCTTCTGGTTTTCTATCGGATAGCTAATGTTCATGGCAATGTCCTCCAGGACGAATCTGTGGTCATTGTGGAGGGCCAAGGGTGCAATCCGCGCAAATCGAATCGCGGAGACTATTGAAAACAAACCGAAAATTTCTTGGCGGCAGTTGTCACTGGCGTTCGCGGTGGAGGCGCGGCCGCGTTGCGGCTAAAGCTGGTGGTAGAAGAAGGTGGTTGCTTCGAGCGAGCCCGCGGTGCTGCGGGCGTAGGCGGGGATGACGCCGAGACGGGTGAAGCCGAGAGATTCGCAGAGACGTTCGGCGGCGCCGCCCTGCCGGGTGTCCATGGTGAGGAGCGTGCGGCCGTGGGCTTGGGCAACGGCGAGAGCTTCCTGAATGAGCTGGTGTGCGATGCCGCGGCGGTGATACGCGGTGAGCACGAAGAGCTTGGCGAGTTCTGCACGATGGTTCCCATTGGGGCGGGGTTCGAGCGCGATTTGCAGACTGCCGATGAGGCGCGGGCCGTCGTGGGCGGCGAGGAGCAGGCGTTCCTCTTTTTGTACAGCGTCGAGGACAGTTGACCAGTATCGGGCGGCTTCGTCGTCTGTTGGGGTCTGCGTGAAGCCGAGGGATGCGCCGCCGGCAGGAACTGGCTAAGGCTCTGGATGTGAGCTACCAGACGATTGGATATCTGGAACGCGGGGATTTCCATCCGAGTCTGGAGCTTGCGTTCCGGATCAGCGAGTTCTTTGGGATTCCGATTGAAGCGATCTTTTCGAGAAAGCCGTTTCAACCGATGAGCGAGATTCTCTATTCAACAGGAGGATGAGCGATGAGCAGATCGAGGCGGCGTGGGCTGGTGATTACGCTTTACGCGAGCTACGTGGGGCTGTGTGTAATGGCAGGAATGGAGCGCGGCGGTGCGCCCGTTTTAGGCGTGGGCATCGCTGGTCTGGTTCTGTTCGCGTGTTGGGTCACGCTGGTGAGACTGACGCGCGAGTACGGATTTGTGGGAGACTTGCGCCCGTACACAAGCCGGGATGAGCGGCAGACGGAGGTGCGGCACCGGTCGTTTGTTCAGGCGTATTGGATACTCGCGGGGCTGGTTAGCGCGGGGGTTGTGTACGGGACGCTGGCGATGGAGGGTTGGCTGTGGTTGCCTGATCCGGCCTACCGTAAGAGGATCCTGTTCGGCTTGATTCTGGTCTGCACGACGTTGCCGTCAGCGGTGATTGTGTGGACGGAGCCGGAGGAGGCGCCGGAGACGGCTATTCTGCAAGGCCGGTGAAGCGGATGAGGTGTTGATCGGCGGGGATCGCGCCTTAGGCCCTGGTTGAGATTGACCTTGACGGATTCGACGCCTTCGACTTCTTGGATCCCGACGCTCACGGCGTGGGCACAGACGGCTCAATCCATGCCGAAGATGGTGAGGTCGATCTGGCGGAATTCGGCGGAGAGAGGCATGGCGAGGATGGCGAGCAGCGGGAGGAGTTTCATGATTTTCCTTTCCATATCAGAAGAAGTAGCTGAAGTTGATGGCGGCGCGGAAGCGCTCCTGGAGATGGAGGCGGCCGGTGTCGCGGTCATGGCTGTTTATTATTGTGAACCTTGAAGTAGGTATAAGGTTCAAGGGGTCAGGCCAGCAGTTCGCGAATCACGTGTCCGTGGACGTCGGTGAGGCGGCGGTCGATGCCGTTGTGGCGGTAGGTGAGTTTCTCGTGGTTGATGCCGAGCAGGTGCAGCACGGTGGCGTGGACGTCGTAGCAATAGACGGGTTTGTCGATGGCTTTGTAGGACCATTCATCTGTCGCGCCGTAGGTGACGCCGCCGCGGATGCCGCCGCCGGCGAGCCAGGTGGCGAAACCGAACGGATTATGATCGCGGCCCTTGGCTCCCTGGCTGCAAGGCATGCGGCCGAATTCGGTGGTCCAATAGACGATGGTGTCCTCCAGCATGCCGCGGGATTCCAGATCAAGGATCAGCGCGGCGGCGGGGCCGTCCATGCCGGCGCCCATTTCGCCATGGTCCTTGGCGAGGTCCTCATGCGAGTCCCAGTTGCGCCGGGGGTGGCCGTTGTCGGCGCCGCTCCAGACCTGGACGAAGCGGACGCCGCGCTCCAGCAGTCGGCGGGCGACCAAGCAGTTGCGGCCGAAGTCGGAGGTGACGGGGTCGTCGACACCGTAGAGGGCGCGTGTGGCCGCGGACTCGCGGGAGAGGTCGAGGGCTTCCGGTGCGCTTAACTGAAGCCGCGCGGCCATTTCGTAAGAGGCGATGCGGGCTTCCAGGCGCGAATCGTCGGAACGGGTTCCCAGATGCGTGCGGTTGAGTTGGTCGAGCAGCGCGCGGGCGTCCTGGTCGCTTTCCTTACTGATGAAGTGGGCGGATTCGGGCGGGAAGAGGTCGTGGATCGGGTTCGCGCTGGTGGCGCGGATGAGCGTGCCTTGGTGCGAGGCGGGGAGGAAGCCGGAGGTCCAGTTGCCGGGGCCGTTGGGGGCGAAGCCGCGGGAATCGGGCAGGACGACGAAGATGGGGAGATTGTCGTTGAGGCTGCCGAGGGCAAAGGAGACCCAGGAGCCCATGCAGGGGAAGCCGGGCAGCACGAAGCCGGAGTTTTGCATGAACGTGGCGGGGCCGTGGACGTTGGACTTGGCGACCATGGAGAGGATGAAGGCCATCTTGTCGACGCAGGCGGAGAGCTTGGGAACGAGGCTCGACATCCACTTGCCGGACTGGCCGTGTTGCGACCATTCCCAGGGGCTTTTCATGACAACGCCGGGGGTGCTTTGGAAGAGCTCGACTTTTTCGCCGGGGTCCCATTGCTCGCCGCTTTTTTGGATGAGGAGGGGCTTGTAGTCGAACATGTCGCACTGGCTGGCGGCGCCGGACATGAAGAGCTGCACGACTCGCTTGGCTTTGGCGGCGTGATCGAGCGGGCGGCGCTCGGCGGCACGGAGCAGGTCGGCGAGGGCGATGCCGCCGAGCCCGCCGCCGAAGTGGAAGAGGAAGTTTCTGCGGTTCATGAGCGGCTCAATCGACGAAGAGGAATTCGTTACTGTTGATGAGGACACGGCTGGTGTTTCTGAGGCCGTGCTTGTGGAGGTAGGCGGCGAGCAGGCGGGCTTCATTGGGCGACGGGTCGCGCGAGAGGGTGAGGCGGTAGAGCCACTGTATTTGCGCGGCGGGGTCTTGTGTGATGCGTTGGACGCGATCGGCGAGGTGTTCGGCCTGGCGGACGATTAACGGGTTGTTGAGCAGAGCGAGGGCTTGGATGGCGGTAATGGTTGTGTTGCGCTTGCCGGTCATCAGCGAGGGGTCGGGGCAATCGAGGCGTTCCATGAGCGGGTCTGGAACGCTGCGGACGATGAAGCGGTAGACGGAACGGCGGCGGCTGGCGGGGCTGTCGATGTCGAACAGGGCGTAGTCGTAGACGGGCGAGTGGTCGTCCTTGAAGTAGAACTGCTCTGCGGAGGGGCCGCCCATGGTGAGGTCGAGTTGGCCGGCGGCCATGAGCGCGGAGTCGCGGAGGGATTCGGCGTCGAGTCGGGCGCGGTTCATGCGCCAGAGGAGGCGGTTTTCGGAGTCCAGTTTTGATTTTGCGGCGTCTGGCGCGGAGGACTGCCGGTAGGTGGCGCTGAGGAGGATCATGCGGTGGAGCTTCTTGAAGGAGCCGCCGTTATCGCGGAACCAAGCGGCGAGCCAATCGAGGAGTTCGGGGTGAGAAGGGAGAGAGCCCATGCGGCCGAAGTCGTTCGGCGTTTCGACGATGCCGGCGCCGAGGTGGTAATGCCAGGCGCGGTTGACGGCGGAGCGCCAGGTGAGCGGGTTGTCACGATGCGTGATCCATTCGGCGAGGGCGGCGCGGCGGGAGGCTTCGGTGGTTGTATCGGCGAAGCGCGCGGGGAGAGCTTTGACGGCGGTGAGCGCGCCAGGCACGGCTTCGCGCAGCGGGGCTTCGACGTTGCCGCGGGCGAGAACGTGGACGGGGCGGGGTTCGACGGCGAAGCGGAATTTGGAGGCGGCGGGGAAGTAGCTTGCGGCAGCGTAGACGAGGTTGGGCTTGGGGAGCGCGGCGATGCGCGCGTCGAGCTCTTCCAGCAGCGAACGGAGGCGAGTGGCTTCGGGGCCTTTGGCGGTGGTCTTGTCGTCGAGCAGGGGTTGGAGCTGGGCGAGGATGGCGCGGCGCTCAGCAAGCAGGGGGAGGCGGGCGCGGTGCGTGGCGGGGTCGTTGTCGAAGGGGCGATCGGCGCGGTCGACGCCGGCGAAGACGGCTTGGAGGCTGTAGTAGTCCTCCTGCGGGATAGGATCGAACTTGTGATCGTGACAGCGGGCGCAGTGCACGGTGGCGGAGTTGAGGGAACTCATGACGGTCATGAGCATGTCGTCACGATCGAGGAGGCGGGTGATTTTCTTGTCGACAGTGTCTTCGCGAAGTTCGACGTGGCCGACGAAGTCCCAGGGTCCGGCGGCGAGGAAACCGAGGGCGGGGATGGCGGCGGGGTCGCCAGGGTAGAGGATGTCGGCGGCGATTTGTTCCTTGATGAATTGGGCGTATGGTTTGTCGTTATTGAGGGATTGGATGACGTAGTCGCGATAGGGCCAGGCGTTACGGCGCGGCTTGTCCTTGTCGTAGCCATGGGATTCGCCGTAGTGGACGACGTCGAGCCAGTGGCGGCCCCATCGCTCGCCGTAGCGGGACGAGGCGAGCAGGGTGTCAATGAGTTTTTCGTAGGCGTCCGGGGAGTTGTCGTTGAGGAATGCTTGGGTTTGCTCCCAGGTTGGCGGGAGGCCGTGGAGGTTGTAGGTGAGCCGGCGGATAAGGGTCCGGCGGTCGGCTTCGGGGGAATGGGTGAGGTTGTTGGCGTGGAGTTTGGCGAGGATGAAATTGTCGATAGGGGAGCGGATCCAGGGGGATTTGATTTGCGGGGGCGCGGTGGTTTGGAGAGGGGTGAGGGACCACCAGGTGGATTGCTTAAAGGTGGCGGGGGTGTCGTTGGGTGCGCCTTCAGAGATCCAGGTTTTGATGAGGTTGATTTCGGCGGGGGAGAGGGGAGGTCCGGCTTTGGGCATGCGGGGTGGCGTGCCGGAGATGGCCGCGAGGAGGAGGCTTCGCTCTGGGAGAGTTTCGTAGGAGGACATGTCTAGCGCGCCGGCGGGTTGCGCGCCTTGGTGGCAGGGGAGGCAGCGCGCGTCGAGCAGGGGGCGGATTTGGGTGTGGAAGCTGACTTGAGCAGAGGCGGAGAGGGCAGGTGCAAGCAGAAGGACCGCTGTGAAAGCCAGGTGCATGAGAGCCTGTTTGAGCCAGTATAGCGGAGGGGGATTAGGATATCCGCTTACTGAGCGAGGCTGAAGCCGCGCGCAAACTCAAGCTTGCCCCACGCTATAATCGCGGACGCGATGGGCTTTTGGCGCAAAGAGGTGATCGAACCGGCTCTGGATGAGGAGACGAGGAAGCACGTAGCGGAGCAGAAGGCGTGGATTGCGGCGTATCCGGAAGATGCGCGGCCGTATCATAATTTGGCGCTGCTTTACCGGATGCAGGGGCGACAGGAGGAGGCGCTGGGGTTGCTGCTTGAGGCGGTGAGGCTAGATGCGGGCCATGCGGCGGCGCATGTGGCGCTGTGCGAGATCTATGCGGTGAAGGCGGATACCCGGGCGGCGTGGCGTCATGCGCGGCTGGCGGAGCGGGCCGGCGTGGGTGCGGCAGTCGAGCTACTGAGACGCCACAACGTGGACGAGCCTACTGGTGATCCACAGGCAGGCTAGATGCCTTGGGCGCTTTCGGCGCAGCGGGCGCCGGAGCGGCAGGCGGCGCGGGCGGCGGGGGAATCAGTTCCGAGGATGCCTTGCGGACGATTACGGTTCCGCGGTCAGTTGCCAGTTGCAGTGCCGGGCCAGTGCCGGTCGTTCCGACGATGGTGGCGCGGCGGCCGAAGGTTTCTCGATCAAGTGGAGCGCCGAAGTCGTTTTCGGCTTCACCGCGGGATGTCGTCGCCCTGATTTCGAATTTGGCGGCGGGAGGAATGGAGATCTGCACGTCGCCGGATTTGGTCTTGACGTTCATCTGCGAAAGAGGCAGCTTGCCGGGGCGCAGTTCGATATCGCCGCGGTCGAGGGAGATTTCCAGGCCCTGGGTGAAGTCGGAGATTTCGACGTCCTTGGAACTGGTGCGGAGGTGTACGGGACCGGTGACGTCGTGGGCGTGGAGCTCGCCGCGTCCCATGCGGAGTTGGCCGGTGATGCGCTCGACGCGGAGTTCGGTGGAGGCGCTGTCAAAGCGGAGAGGCTTGGCGAGGTTGCGGAAGATGAGTTCGCCGGAATAGGAGCCATTGACGGTGGCGGGGCCTTCGATGTTTTCCAGTTCAACGTCCCAGCCGGAGCCTTTTACTTCGACGCCGCCCTTGACGTTGACGGCGCGGATGATGTCGCTGCGGCGCAAGTCGACGCGCAGGCCGCCGCCGATGTCGTTGACGCGCACGCCGGCGTTGTCGGAGTTGATTTCGACGTTGCCGGCGACGCCGGTGATGTCGAAGTCGCCATAGCGGCCCCGGCCTTCGAGGCTTGCGGCGCGGGGGACGGTGATTTCCAGATCTGAGGTGATCCTCATAGCGCCTTCAGCCTTGTCGTGATTCGTGCGGACCACGAACAGGTCGCCCCGCTTGACGATTTCCAGCGGACAATTCTTATTGACCTTTTCGGCATCGGCGCGCTGGAAGGCGCGGACGGTAGTGCGGCCCTTGACCGTGATCTCCTCGGTGTCGGCGGCGACAATGCGTGCGTTGCCGCGGAGGTTTTCGACCAGCATGCGCGGGGTCTTGCCGGCGGGGACGGTCTTGCCTTCGAAGGGAAAATCATAGCTTTCGCCGAAGACTTCCAGGCCGTGCATGGAGATGCGGGCGGTGGGCCAGCTCTTTGTGTAGCGGCTGCCGTAGAAGACGGCGCAACCAACGAGGCTGATGAAGACGATGAAGACCCATTCGCCGCCGGAGACTCCGTGGCGAGGAAGCTGTTTTGAGCCCATCCAGGCAGCGAGGATTTCGATCAGCCGGATGACGCCCCAGGCGACGAGGATGAAGGGCCAGTAGGTGGCGATCATCTCCATGACCGGCAGTTCGGGCCTGAGGTTGTTGGCCAGGAAGAGTCCGCCGATGATGATCAGCAGAATCGGGCCGATGAGGGAGCCGCGCTTCATGATTGGGGACCCCCTTCCGGCGAGGGTGCGGAAACAAGCACGCGCTCGAGAAGTTTCATGAGTCCGATGAGGATGACCAGCGCCGGCCATGTGCGCCAGAAGCTGTAGGTTCCGAACTGGTCAAGCGCGAGCAGGGAGCCCAGCGCGATCAGCATGATCGGACCTCGGATTGCGCGAATCAACGGATTACTCATGCTTCACCTCTTCCACGGCCCCGCCCAGGCGCAGATACAGCATGTAAGCCCCCAGCGCGATGAGCGCGGCCGGCCAGAATTTGAGGATGTCGGAAATGCGCAGAAACTCCAGATTGTGGAGCAGCAGTACGACGCCGACGGCCATCAGCAGGATGGGTGCGGCAGGGAACTTGCCGTTGCTCTTCAAGGGCACCAGGCTGGAGAATTCATCGACGCGTTCACCACAGCAGCGGCGCTTGGCGGTGTGGTACGCCTCGAACGCCATGTACAGAACCCAGGCGGGAATCATCAGCCCGATGAGCGGACCGAGATCTCCGACGGCATTGTCGGAGGCGGCGATCGAGATGAGCAGCCCGAAGACGACGACGTGGACGAGTCCCTTGGCGTACTGGCCGTTGTAGATGGCTCCAACGCCGGGGATGAGGCCGAGCAGGAAGGCGAGTCCAGGACTGATACTGGGGTCGGTGATGGCCGGTCCGGTGTTCTGCGCCGGAGGCGGCGGAGGCGGCTGAGCAGCCGACGGAGCGCACGCCGAGCAGTAGATCGCCCCGGGCGTTTCGCGCTCTTGTTCGCTCAGCGCCTTGCCACAGACACGGCAATAGTTGGCTGATGCGCTCATGGGTTTCCTCTTTCCGGTTCCCCTTCGGCCGCAGCAGGCGCTTGCGACGGCTGCAGTTCAGCGCCGCCGGCCTGGGACCGCCGGAACTCCTCTTCCTGGTCGCTCCACTCGCGCAGACGCGACTGAATTTCGTAGACCAGCCGCAGGTTCTCGTAGTACTTCACGGCGCGGTCATAAGTGCGGTGGAGTTTGTCATCGATTGCGGCCCATACCTTGGCCGGATTCAAATCCTCCATCCGCAGCTGCCGCTGCTCGAGGCCGACAATGCGGCCGACCATGGAAAACGACAGAATAGTCATTGCCATTCCCATGGCAAAGCGGGGCTGAAGCACGGGCGCCAGCCAGCCGCGGATCCAGTGGGCGAAACCGCCGGCGGAGCGGGCCGCATCGCGGGTTTCGACAGCCGGTTCGGCGCCGCCGGGCGCCTTGTAGAGAATGCGCGTGACCAGCTCATCGGGAGGCTCCACTTCGGGAACCATCTCCAGGAAGCTGACAGCGGCGGCGGCGTCGCGGGCCAGCTCGGCGCAAGCCGGGCAGCTGGACAGGTGCTTGTCGACCGCGGAACGTTCATCCGCGGCGAGAACGCCGTCGAGGTATTCGCAGATCAGGATTTCCAGTTCCGCGCACTTCATACGATTGCCTTCTGCTTGCGCAGCACGCGGGCCAGCTCGGCGCGGCCGCGGTTGATTCGTGATTTTACCGTACCCTCGGGCACTTTCAGCACCTGGGCGATTTCTTTATATTCCAGTTCTTCCAGGTCGCGCAACACAACGGCTTCGCGCAACTCCGGAGACAGTTTCTGCAGCGCATGCTGCAAATGCTCGCTGGCTTCGCGTCCCTCCAGCCTCGCATCGGCGCGCACGGAGTGCGCGCTTTCCTCCAGGCGCGGCAGCTGGTCCTCGATGGGGTCCGACAGGCGCTGCATCTTGCCGCGGCGGTAGTTGTCGATGAGGAGGTTGCGCGTGAGGCGGGCCAACCAAACCTGAAAGGAGCCTTCGCCGGAGCGGTAGCTCTTGAGCGACTGAAAGACCCGCAGGAAGACATCCTGCGTAATGTCCTGCGCGTCGCTGCCGGAGCCTGTGAAGCGGTAGCATATTGCGTAAACACGGCGGGTGTGGACGCGGACCAGGTCTTCCCAAGCCGCCTCCTCCCCGTTCAGACAGCGCTCAACCAGCGTGGAGTCAGTGTCCAATGATGTACCCAACCGTTGCGAGGCGGGAAACGCACGTCCTGCTGCGCCGGATCGAGCCGGGTTGGCTAGTAGCGTGGAATCCCAAACTGCGGCAATGGCCGCCATACGTCTCCTCGTCTCTCGATTTTCCGGAAGTGCTGGTACCAACGGAGGCCAGTACCGCCTTCCAGTATGAGAAACGAGGGTTTATCATGAAAAGTTCAATGCAACTGCATAAGCTCGGCTATTTGTCAGAGCTATATTCTAGCCCAGACTGTTGCCGGAGTAGCTCCGGAAATGACAGGCTGTGGTAGATTTGCGATAGGCGGTTCGGAAAGCAGGCAAAAGGCAAGGCAACGGGAGGCAGTTTCCTATTGAGGCACCCATTAGTTCCGCGGGCGTAGTGACGCCCCCTACCCAGCCCACGCGCGGGCCGTGGTTCCATTGGACGGTGGGATTTGCGGGGCTGGCGTTGGTGTTGGTGATCGGGTTGGCCTATTTCGGCTGGCGCGACCAGAGCTTCCAATGGGCTCTATTTTTCAAGACTTTCCGCGGTCTGCATCCGGGTTGGCTGCTGGCAGCTGGGCTATTTGCGCTAACTACGTATTTAGGGCGGGCCGTTCGCTGGCGGGTGCTGATCCGGCCATTTAAGCCGAATGCGAGTTTGTGGAATCTGACTTCGGCGACGGCGATCGGGTTCACGGCGATTGTGCTGTTCGGGCGGCCTGGGGAGATGGTACGGCCGTTTCTGATTGCAAATAAAGAAAAACTCCCGTTTTCCTCGCAGATCGCGGCGTGGTTTTTGGAGCGGATCTACGACCTGCTAATGGCGCTGCTGATCTTCGGATTTGCTCTCTCGCGGGTTCATAACTCAGGCGCCACGGTTGGGGAAGGGCTGCAATGGGTGCTGTCGATGGGGGGACATGCGGTTGGGATGCTGGCTACGATATGCCTGGCTGTGCTGATTGTGTTGCGGGTGTTCTCTGAATGGGCGCATCAGCGGCTGTTGGAATCGCTCAAGTTCCTGCCGGAGAAGCACTATGAGCGGGCGGCCCATTTCATCACGAGCTTTACGCATGGGGTGGGGTCGACACGAAGCGCCTCGGCGGTGCTGCAAGTGGTGATGCTTTCGGTATTGGAATGGGTGTTGATTGTGATTTGCTATCTGTGCGTGTTCCGCGCCTCGCCGCAGATGGCGCAATTCCAATTGATGGATGTTCTGATATTTGTTGGGTTTGTGTCGTTCGGGAGCGTGGTGCAGATACCAGGCATAGGGGGTGGGATGCAAATTGTGTCGGTGGTGGTGTTGCGGGAGCTGTTTGGAGTAGCGCTGGAGGTAGCCACAGGGATGGCGGTGGTGCTGTGGGTAATTACATTCGTAGTAATTGTGCCTATCGGCTTATTGCTGGCCTTCCATGAAGGGCTGAACTGGCGTAAGCTCAGACAAATGGAGCTGAAAGCGGCGGCCATGGCTCAAGGAGGCGCCTCCTGATGCTGTGCCCTTTCTGCGGCCATAAAGAAGACAAGGTCATCGACTCGCGGGAAAGCAAAGAGGCCGACGTTGTGCGCCGACGCCGGGAATGCCTGGCCTGCCAGCGGCGGTTCACGACCTACGAGCGGATTGACGAGATTCCCTACATGGTGGTGAAAAAGGGGGGGCGGCGTGAAAAATTCAACCGGCAAAAGGTTCTTTCGGGGCTCTTGAAGGCCTGCGAGAAGCGGCCGGTAAGCATGAGCCGGCTGGCGGAACTCGTCGACCAAGTGGAGGCGAGGCTATCAGATAGTGCCGATCGTGAGCTATCTACTACAGAAATAGGAGAAATGTTGATGACACGCCTGGCTTCCCTGGACAAGGTTGCCTACGTTAGGTTTGCGTCCGTGTACCGCGACTTCCAGGATGTGGAGGCGTTTCTTAGCGAATTGAAAACGCTGGTTCAACAGAAGCGGACACCGGAGCCAACATAAGGAAAACTGAGAGGGAGAGCTTGGTCAACGCACTGAAAATACAGAACCGGCTGCAAATAGTCGACCAACTGCGGGTTTCGATCCGAGTCTGTAACTATTTCCATTCCTGAGCATCTCTTAAAACGAGGGCTTAACTTTGAGTCCTAATGGTGGTATAATCATGCAGGCACCCATGTCCTGGCAGAGGGATGGTGTGCGGCTTGCCGGCCGATTGGTGAATCTTGCGGGAAAACGCTACCCCATTCAAATCATTAGTCTTATCAGTCGAAGGATACCCGGGAGGTAGGGAATAGGTGGATCAGTTTGACGACCAGTTTTTAGGCGACGCCAGTGAGCCGCTGAACCTTCCCTTCGATGAGGAAAGCAATTTCTTTCATCCGGAGGAGGTTCACGACGGGGACGATTTCCAAGCGGCTCATCCCCAGGAAGAGTCTATCTACACGGACGATCCCGTACGCGTCTACCTGCGCGAAATGGGAGCGGTTCCGCTACTGACCCGCGAGGGCGAAGTCGATCTGGCGCGGAAGATGGAGCGCGGCAAGCTGCGGATGCAGAAGGCGATTAGCCGTTCGACGCTGGTCCAGTTGCTGGTACTTGAACTTTGCGAGCAGATTCGCAAGGGTGAAGACGAACTGGACAACCTCGTCGATTTGGGTGATGTGGAAGACGGCACGGCGGCCGATGTTCGCCGCCGGAAAGAGATCCACGGCCAGTTTCTCGATTACATCGGCCTGCACAAGAAGCAATCGCAGACCATTGATAAGTACAGTTCCATCGCTGCCTCCAACAAGAAGCTGAAGCGCCGCTGGCTGTACCGGTGGCGCCGTTCGGAAGTGGAAACTTCCCGTGCGATCCGCACGATTCCATTCCAGGTGTACAAGTGGAAGGAGTTTTCCCGCGAACTGGAGCGCGCCGCTGAGGAGATGTCCCACCTGGAAGCGGAGCTGAAAAAGCTGGAAGGCCGCAGCAGCCAGTCGGCCCAGGCCCGTACGCGGGAGCTGAAGCGCGAGTTGCGCAAGCGCGAGCAGACGGTGGGCGCCCGGCTGGGCGACCTGAAGCATACGATGGCCGTCATCCAGCACGGCGAACTGGAAGCCGAACGGGCCAAGAAGGACTTGGTGGAGGCCAACCTCCGCCTCGTCGTCTCGGTCGCCAAGAAGTACGTCAACCGCGGGTTGCATCTGCTGGACCTGATCCAGGAAGGCAACATCGGCCTGATGCGCGCCGCCGACAAGTTCGAATACCGGCGCGGATACAAGTTCTCCACTTATGCCACCTGGTGGATCCGCCAGGCGATCACGCGCGCGATTGCGGACCAGTCCCGCACCATCCGCATTCCGGTGCACATGAACGAGAGCATGAACAAGTTCCTGCGCGCCACTCGCGAGTTGGAAAAGGAAATGGGCCGCGCGCCGACCAACGAAGAGATCAGCCGGCGCATGGACATTCCGGTGGAAAAGGTCCAGAAGCTGAAGACCATCTCGCGCGACCCGGTCTCGCTGGAAACCCCGGTCGGCCGCGACGGCGAATCCGCCCTCGGCGATCTCATCGAAGACCGCTGGGTTGGTTCTCCGGTGGACAGCGTCATCGACACCAACGTACGCGATGAAACGGCCAACATCCTGAAGACGCTTTCTCCCAAGGAAGAGAAGGTCATCCGGCTCCGCTTTGGCATCGGCTGTGACCGCGAGCATACGCTGGAGGAGATCGGCCAGCAGTTCGACGTCACTCGCGAGCGCATCCGCCAGATTGAAGCCAAGGCCCTGCGGCAGCTCCGCTCCCCGGAGCGCGCACGCCACCTGCGGGCTTTGCTGGCCGCCCGCTAAAACCTGTTAATAGAAATTTAACCGGAGTTTCGCTTCCTGTTCCGGTGCATGGCGCTACACTCGATCCATGCATTCCCGGCTTTTCCCTCTTCTCGCGATTTGTCTGCTCGCAGCAACCGCCTTCGCGCAATCGGAGGTAGGCGGCGCCACGCTCAACGGAACGATCACCGACCCCTCCGGGGCGGCCGTGGCCGGGGCGAAGGTGACCGCGGTGAATCAGGATACGGGCCTGACGCGGGAGACGGAGTCCAGCGCCGCGGGCCTCTACAGCATGGTGCGGCTGCCCGTCGGCGTCTACGATCTCACTGTGCAGATGCAAGGGTTCCGGCCCACGAAGCGGACCGCCATCCGCCTTGCCATCGGCGCGCTGATTACCCTGGACGTCAAGCTGGAGCTTGGGACGACGCAGGAAACGGTCACTGTCACGGCCGAAGTGCCGATTGTCGAAAGCACGCGTTCCCAGACCAGTTCCACGGTCAATGAGCGCGCGGTTTCGGACCTGCCGATCAACGGCCGCAACTTCCTCGATTTCGTCCTCCTCACCCCCGGCGTGCATCGCGACCCGCGGTTCGGTGACATCAGCTTCGGCGGCCAGCGGGGGACGGCCAACAGCCTGCTGGTGGACGGCGGCGATTCGAACAACATCTTCTTCGCCCAGTCCTCCGGGCGCGCTGGAGCAGGGCGCAACCCGTACAGCTTTTCCCAGGATGCCGTGCAGGAGTTCCAGGTCAACACCAACGGCTATGCGGCGGAGATCGGCCGGGCCGGCGGCGGCGTAATCAACGTCATCACCAAATCGGGAACCAACAACCTCCACGGCACCGGCTTCTGGTTCTATCGTGATCGCGCCATGAACGCCAACACTTTCATCAACAATTCGCGGGGCATCGCGCGCCAGCCATATCACTTCAACCAGTTCGGCGGCAACATCGGCGGGCCAGTCAAGCGCGACAAGGTTTTCTTCTTCTTCGACTATGACGGCCAGCGGAACAAGAACCCGAACCCGGTATTCTTCACTGTCGCTCCGCCGTCGGATGCCCTTTCGCAGCAGGCCGCCCGCGAACTGGCGCCGTTCCTGACCTCCTACACGCGCAATTTCGACAACAACATCTACACCGGCAAAGTCGACTGGATCATCTCGGCGCGCAACAACCTGTCGGTTCGCTACAACGCTCACCGCTTCACCGGCGTCAACCTGGAAAACAGCGGCAACGCCAGCGCCGCCGAGCACACCGGCAACTCCAACGTCACTACGGATAATATTGCCATCACGCACACGGTCACCCACGGCGCCAACCGCGTCTCGGAGACACGTATCATCTTCCTCCGCGACGATGAGCCGGGCGAAGCCAACTCTACCGCACCTGAGGCCGTAATCCGCCAGGGCGGCGTGACCGCGATGCAGATCGGCCGCAACTTCTTCAGCCCTCGCTTCACCAATACGTTCCGCAACCAGGTGATTCACTCGACCACGCATACGCGCGGCAGGCACACCTTTAAATACGGCTTCGACATCAACAGCGAGTCGATCGATAATTTCTTCCCGGGCAATTTTAGCGGCTCCTACACGTTCAACAGTTACGCCGATTTCGCCGCCCGCCGGCCGTTCAGCTTCACCCAGGCCTTCGCCGGCCAAAACACCTCCGGCCCGCTGACGCAGCCGAACGTGAGGGAATATGCCTTCTTCGTGCAGGACTCCTGGCGCGTGAATGACAAGCTGACGCTCAACTACGGCGTCCGCTATGACCTGATGGATTCCAAGGACCCCATCGTTTCCAATCCCGATCCCGGCCTCGCCGCCCTGAGCCTCAACACCGGCCGCATGAACCTGGACACGAATAACTGGGCCGGACGGTTCGGCTTCGCCTACCGCATGGATCAGAGTGGCAGCTTCGTCGTCCGCGGCGGCTACGGGATCTTCTATGGCCGCACGCCGGCCATCATGACGGGCACGGCCCATTCCCAAAACGGCATCCAGGTGCGTACTTATACTTTGCGCACGGATCTGCCAACCTATCCCAACGTGCTTTCGGCTCCGCCGGCGCTCGGCGTGACACCCGACATCTACGTCTTCGCCCCGGACTATGTCCAGCCGCAGACGCACCAGTGGAACTTGAACCTGGAAAAGTCGTTGGGCCGGGACTATTCGATCACGCTTGGCTATTTGGGGGTGCGCGGCGTGCATCTTTCCCGCACCCGTGACATCAACCTGTTTCCGGCGGCCGAGGTGCAGGGCCGCTTTGCCGACGGCACGGCGGTCAGCTTCTTCCGCCACCCGGGAGCGGCAGCGCCGGACCGGCCCAACCGCGCCTTCGGCCGCGTCAGCCTGTTTGATTCCGGCGCCGACTCGATTTACCACGGCGGATTCGTCCAGCTCAACAAGCGCTACGCGAAGAACTTCCAGGTGATGGCCTCTTACACGTGGTCGAAGGTGATCGATTCTGTGCCTGATCAGACTTCGGTTGTGGTGGGCGGTTCCGACGACGCGAAGGTCGCTCAGGATACGCTGTTGCCGAATCTGGATCGCGGTCAGGGAGACCCGGACCTGCGCCACCGGTTCGTGATGAGCGGTCTGTGGGATCTGCCCTACGCACGGTCGCTCTCGAACCGCTTTGCGCGCGCGGCACTGCGAGACTATCAGGTGTCGCTGATCACAACGCTCGAATCGGGGCGGTGGTTTTCGGCGTTAGTAGCCACCGACGTGAACAATAACGGGAACACTCGCGCGGACCGGCCGCCGCTGATCGGGCGCAACACGATCGAGGGACCGGGCCTGGCGACGGTGGATTTTCGCTTCTCCCGCGACGTGGAGCTGTACAAGGAAAAAGCGAAGTTGCGGCTTATCTTCGAAGCGTTCAACCTGACCAACCGGGCGAACTTTAATAATTTCAACCGCGGCCAGTACACGTTCAACGCGACAACCCGCGTGTTCACACCGACGACGAACTTTTTGGTGAGGACGGGGTCGGCGGACCCGCGGATTCTGCAATTGGCGGCGAAGATCATCTTTTAGGCATGGGCTGCTCGACGTAATCCCCGCCGGCACAGTTGGCTGGCGCGGGATGGGAAGATAAGAGTGAACCATGGCGATTACGCGAAGGGCTTTTCTACCTGTTTGCGGGGCGGCGCTGGCTGGAGCCTGTGGGGAGCGCGGCACGGCCGGGTTCACGGGGCTGGCTTTCGTAGCGAACCAGGCGGGGAAGGCGATTGCGGTGGTGGATCTGACCGCGTTCGCAGTGATGCGGCACATTCCGCTGGATGCGGCGCCGGCGCAGTTGGTGACGCATGCCGACCGGGCCACGGTCTACGCGCTGTCTCCGGAAGCGGGGACGGTGCATGAGATTGCCGCCGATCAGTTGCGTGTTGGGCGGCAGGCGCGGCTGGGGGCGAAGGCGCACTCGCTGCGGTTCGCCAAGGATGCCAGCGCATTGTGGGGGTTGTGCGCCGAGGAGCGGCTGCTGGTGCGGCTGCCTCTCGATGGATTCCGGCCTGACGTTCGCGTTACGTTACCGGGTTCGCCGGTGGACATGGATGTTGCACTCGACGACTCTTTTTCGGCGGGGCATGCGGCGGTGAGTCTCTCCGGTACGGGGCAGGTCTTGCTGATGGACTTGCAGGGGGGGAGCCGCAGGCTGATCAAGGTGGGCGGGCAGTTGGGCAAGGTGCGGTTCCGCAAGGATGGCCGGCAACTGTTGATCGCGAGCCTCGACGATAACCAGGTGATCATCTACGACCTGGCGGCGGACCGTCTGTCAGTGCGGCTGCCGCTGGCCGTGCGCCCTGATTTTTTCTGCATGAACGAGGATGGCGGGCAGTTGTTCGTGACGGGCGTCGGGCAGGATGCGCTGGTAACGGTCTATCCCTATCAGACCGAAGTGGGGGGAACGGTGCTGGCGGGACGCTCACCGGGCTTTCTGGCGGCTAGTTCAGGACCGGATTACTTGTTTATCGCGAATTCGAAATCGGATGATGTCACGATCGTGAACATACGGACGCAACGCGTGATGGCCGTGGCGGCGGTGGGCAAGGATCCCTGCTTCATCGCGGTGACGCCGGATAATCAATACGCACTGGTGCTGAACCGCGGCTCGGGAGACATGGCGGTGCTGCATGTATGGACGCTGGGGGCCAATCGCACCAGGTCGGCGTCCATGTTCACGATGGTACCGGTGGGTTCGGAGCCCGTGAGCGCGGTAGTGCGGAAGCTGTAGTTAGGGGGTAGCGGGCTCGGGTTCCGCCGACACACCGATGTCGATGGCGACCTTCCCTTCGCCTCCCGGCTGCTTGCGCCAAACCGTTAGATAGCGGCCGCGGCGCTGCATGCGTTGTCCGGCGGGATCCTCGTAGATCATCTTCGAAGTGCCGCTGGTGTAGCCGAGGTCGGCGGAGAAGGCGATGTCGCCGAAGTCGGGCTGCCAGTGGAGGGAGTTGCCGGGGCTGCTGAGCAGAGGGTCCATCAGGGCGCGGATGGCTTCGCGGCCCTCGACGAGGGCGCCATTGGAGCGGACCATTTTTCCGTCGGGTGCAAAATAGGAGGCCCAGCCGGCGGCGCCGCTGGCGGCGGTGTCGCGATCAAAGAGGCGGTCGCCTTCCAGGAGGACTTCGGCGCGGTTGGGTTGTGCGTGGAGGCCAAGGAGAAATCCGGCGAGCAGGGCAACGGGGATGAGGAGAGTTTTCATGGCGACCTCACTTAGGCGGACGGATAACGTGATCGATGCCTTTGCGGACACCGTAGTCGGAAGGCATGGTTTTGTAGTCGGGCCCGCCTCGGGCATTGTAGTTCCAGGCGATGGAGCCAGCGCGGAGGGTGAGTTCGCAGAACAGGCGCTGGCGGCCTTCGAGACGGCCTGCGCTGGCATCGGCGTAGCCGAAGCTGCCTGACTGGAGATTCCAGACGGCGACGTCGGCGCCGGCGCCGGCGGAGAGATGGCCGAGCTCAGTGCGTTGGATGGACTGGGCGGGGGTCCAAGTGGAGGCGCGGATGACGTCTTTGAGCGGCATGCCGAGGACGAGGCACTTGGACATGGTGGTGGGCATGTCGATCATGGCAGCGTTCATGCTGCCGGTGTGCAGATCGGTGGAGATGGTGTCGGGGTAGAAGCCCTGGGAGATGGCGGCCGCGGCGTTGCGCAGCACAAAGCTACCGCCGCCGTGGCCGACATCGAACCTGACGCCGCGTTTGCGGGCTTCATGGAAGTAGCTGTAGAGCTTGCCTTGCTCATCCACCCACGGCACCGGGCCCCGGAAGCAATGCGTGCTGATGTCGCCGGGGCGGAGGCGTTTGGTGACCAGCTCATAGTAGGGGCGTTCGGGGAGGAAGTAGCCGAAGTCGACCATGATGGGAATGGAGGCGGCTTTCCCGGCGGCAACGGCTTCGTCGACTGACTCCCAGCCCGGCTTCTGATAGTGAGCCGACTTGACCCCTACAACGACATCCTTGTGCGCCTTCGCCAGTTTCGCCACCGCGGCGGCGTCGAAATCGCCCTGCTCCACGAAATCGGTCATCATGCCAAAGCCGGCGATGTTGATGAGGGCGAGCACGCGTGTGCGCGCCCGGTCGATCACAAAGAACCGGAAGTCCTCGAAATTGCGCCAGCCGCTGGAGCCGGCGTCGACCATGGTGGTGACGCCGGTGCGGAAGCTGAAGGCGTCCGGCTGCACGCTGTTGTCGCCCGCCCAGGCGTTCTTGATTCCGGTGGAGTGATAAAGATGCGTGTGCAGATCAATGAGGCCCGGCGTGACATGTAACCCGCTCACATCGATCACGCGGCGCGCTTGTGCGGCGGGGATGTTCGACGCAACGGCGGAGATTTTGCCATCGCGGATGGCGACATCCATGGGGGCATCGATGTTGTTGCGCGGGTCGATGAGGTGGCCGCCCTTGAGCAGGAGGTCGTGGGATTGGGCGGATAGCGCGGCGCAGACAAGAGTGAGCGTGATGAGCTTCATGCCTTGACGATCCTTTCGTGGCGCTTGTCCCAGGCCAGATACTGGCGCTTACGGAGCGATTGGTTGCCCATGAGGGCGGCGACGACGCCGTAGTAGCCTAGCATGCAGTCGCACTTGAGTGGCTCATTGTCGCGGATGGCGGCCATGAGGTTGCGGTGATGGAGGTCGACTTCCTCGCCACCGGTCTTGATGTGGGTCACCTGGCGGGCTTCCTTTTCAAAGGTGCGCTGGGGACGGATGAGAAAGCCTTCGCGGGTGAAGTGGAGGGTGGCGTGGTGGCCGCGGATCATGTGGTCGATGGGCGCGTCGTTGGCCATGGAGGAGACCAACTGGACGGTGATGCCGTCGGGGTAATCGAGCAGGATGTTGATGGTGTCGGGGATTTCAGCGGGGCTGGAGGCCCAGAAATGTTTACCGCCCGTGGCCACGGCGCGCTCGGGGAAGGTGAGATTGAGCGCCTTGATGAGGCGTGTGACGCGGTGGATAAAGAGGTCGGTGGCGATGCCGCCGGAATAGTCCCAGTAGCGGCGCCAGCCGAAGAAGCGGTCGGGATCAAAAGGGCGCTTGCGTGCGGGACCGAGCCAGGCGTTCCAGTCGAGGTTGACGCCGGGCTTGACGTCGGCATCGTTGCGGCCGGTCCAGAAGTCATTGCCGGGATGGTTGCGCGAGTAGTCGATTTGGGCGAGGACGACCTTGCCGAGCGCGCCTTCGCGGATGTAGCGGTTGGCGGTTTCGTAGGAGTCATCGGACATGCCCTGTACACCGACCTGCATTTTGACGCCGGTCTGGCGGATCTTGGCAACCACTTTACGGGCCTGATCGACGCTGTAGGTCATGGGCTTTTCGCAGTAGATGTGCTTGCCGGCATCGGCGGCGTCGAGTGTCATCTGCGCATGCCAGTGTTCGGGGGTGGCGATGAGGACGTAATCGATGTCCTTGTTGTCGAGCAGGCGTCGGTAGTCCCTGACCTTTTCGCCGCCGGTCAGCGTGGCGGCGGAATCGAGGTTTTTCTCGTAGACATCACAGACGGCGGTGATGGCGCAGTTGTCGGACTCCTTCATCTTGACGAGAGCGCGCATGTGCGAGTGGGCCATGCCGCCGCAGCCGATCACGCCGATACGGAGGCGCTGATTGGCGCCGGAAACCTGCGCGTAGGAAGAGGCGGGCAGGGCAATAGCGGAGGTGGCGAGAAAGCCTCGCCGGGAAATACGTGGCATGAGGTGATTGTATGCCAGGCGGGGAAGTCAGCGGAGGTTGCGGAGTGATCCGCTGTTGAAAGCTAAGGATTTGTCCGCGGAATGAAACAGATTACGGGAGGGGCCTGGGCCAATGGAATAGGGCCTGCATCCTTCAGCCGCCGACCGGCATCGTATACACTGGAAGAAGCATTATGGCTGGTACAAACACACTCACCTTTACCGATTCGAGCTGGGAGGCCGACGTGTTGAACTCGGACGTTCCCGTCCTGGTGGACTTCTGGGCCGAATGGTGTGGCCCTTGCCGGATGATGGCGCCCACGGTGGATGCCGTGGCTGACGAATTCGCCGGGAAGGCGAAGGTCGGCAAGCTGAATGTGGACGAAAACGGCGGTACCGCCATGCGTTACAACATTCGCGGCATTCCCACGTTACTGGTGTTCAAGTCCGGGCAAGTTGTCGCTCAGAAGGTCGGCGCCGTCGGAAAGTCCGACGTCTCGGAACTGCTGAACGCCCACCTGTAGAATCCGAACTTTCTAGGAAGTTACGGCTCCGCGCGCCGAGGAGGACACCGTCAAAGCATACTTGGCAAAGACGCCTGAGGTGTATTTGGGCGCGGGCGGAGTGAAGTCTCTCAAGCGCTCCTTGATCTCCGCTTCGGGTAGTTCGAGGTCGATTGTGCCGTTCTCGATATCGATGCGGATCGGGTCGCCGTCGCGCACGGCGGCGATGGGTCCGCCGGAGGCGGCTTCCGGCGCAACGTGGCCGATCATGAAGCCGCGTGTTGCTCCGGAGAAGCGTCCGTCGGTGAGCAGCGCAACGCTGTCGCCGAGTCCGGCGCCCATGATAGCGCCCGTGACGCCTAGCATCTCGCGCATGCCGGGACCGCCCTTGGGACCCTCGTAGCGGATTACCACCACATCGCCGGCCTTGATCTTCCCGCTGATCACCGCCTCCATCGAGGCCTCTTCATTTTCAAATACGCGCGCCGGACCCTGGTGGATCTTGCGCTCAATGCCGGTGACCTTGATCACACAGCCTTCCGGCGCCAGGCTGCCGCGCAGAATCACAAGGCCGCCGCTCTTCTTGATGGGATCGCTAAGTGGATGGATCACCTTTTGACCCGGCGTCTCCTGGGCCTCAGCGGCTTCTTCGGCCAGCGTGCGGCCGGTTACAGTGATGGCGCTGCCGTCGGCAAGTTTGCCCTGGACCAGGCGCTGCGCAATCAACTGGATGCCACCGGCGCGGTCAACGTCGACGGCGGTATAGGTGCCCGCGGGGCGGAGGTCGCAGAGCAGGGGCGTGCGGATGGAGATGGCGCGGAAATCGTCGATCTTCAGGTCGACGCCGGCATCGTGCGCCATGGCGAGCAGGTGCAACACGGCGTTGGTGGAGCCACCGGAGGCGGCGACCGAGGCGATGGCGTTCTCAAATGCCAGCCGCGTGCAAATGTCGCGCGGTTTGAGATCGCGCTTGACGGCGTCCATGATCACCTCTCCGCAGCGTACGGCGGCATCATTCTTGCGCGCGTCCACTTGCGGAACGGAGGCCGTGCCCAAGGGGGAGAGCCCGATCACTTCCATGATGGTGGCCATGGTGTTGGCGGTGAACTGGCCGCCGCAGGCGCCGGCGCCGGGGCAGGCGACGTTTTCGATCTCGAGCAGATCCGCATCGCTCATCTTGCCGGCGGCGTGCGCGCCCACGGCTTCGAAAACATCCTGCACGGTGACGTCGCGGCCCCTGAAGTTACCGGGGAGGATGGAGCCGCCATAGAGAATCACGCCGGGAATGTTCAGGCGAAGCAGCGCCATGGCGGCGGCAGGAATGGTTTTGTCGCAGGCGACGAGCGCAACGATGCCGTCGAACATGTGACCGCGGGCGACGAGCTCGATGGAATCGGCGATGAGATCGCGGCTGACGAGGGAAGCTTTCATTCCCTCGGTGCCCATCGTGACGCCGTCCGAGATGGCGATGGTGTTGAACTCCATGGGGGTACCACCGGCCTTGCGCACGCCCTCCTTTACCCGTTCGGCGAGCGCGCGCAGGTTGTAGTTGCAGGGCATGGTCTCGATCCAGGTGTTGGCGATGCCGATATTCGGTTTGCGCAGATCGTCGTCGGTGAATCCGATCGCCTTGAGCATGGAACGGGCGGGGGCACGCTTGGGACCTTGAGTAATGGTATGGCTCTTTAGCTTCATGAACTTCTCATTCTACCGATACAATGGGCTGAGCTACCACCGATGCCGAAACGAATCCTGCACATACACGCTCATCCGGACGATGCGGAGATATTCAGCGGAGGCACGCTGGCGTTGCTGGCCGCGGCCGGCCACCACGTGACAATTGCGACGATGACGCCCGGCGATTGCGGCTCACACCACCATGACGCGGAAGAGATCGCGCGAATCCGGCGGCAGGAAGCGGCCAGCGCGGCGGCACTGATCGGCGCGAAGTATCTGTGCGCGGAGTTTCGCGACTTGTCGATTTTTGAGACTGACGAGGCGCGCCGGAGGGTGACCGCACTGCTGCGGCGCACGCAGCCGGATCTGGTGATCACTGCGCCGCCGGCCGATTATCACTGTGACCACGAAGTCACTTCGAACCTTGTTCGTGATGCCTGCTTTGCGGCGCCTGCGCCGAACTACTCCACCGCGGAGCTGGGCCACTGGGAGCCGCTGCCGGCGATTCCGCATCTCTATTTCACAGATCCCGCGGAAGGCGTGGACCGGGAGGGGCGGGCATGGAAGCCTCACGTGGTGGTGAACATGGAATCCACATTGGAGACGAAGCGGGCGATGCTGGCGGCACATGAAAGCCAAAGGGTATGGCTGAAAGAGCACCACGGCATGGACGATTATCTGGAGACGATGCAGGAGTGGTCGGCGAAGGTGGGGGCATATGCGGGGTTGGCTTTCGGCGAGGGATTCCGGCAATACCGGATACATCCTTATCCACAATCGGGGCTGCTGGAGGAGCTGCTGGGGGCGGGGCTGGTGAAGGGGCTTTAGCGGGCGGCGGCTTCGTTGACGATCCTCCAGAGGAGTTGGACGCCGGAGTCGAAGCCGGCCAGTTCGATGCGCTCATCGTTGCCATGGGCGCGACTGTCGGGGCCGGTGCGGAGGAAGATCGGCGCGCCGAATACGGCCATGCCCTTGGCGCGGAGGAAGGCGCCGTCGGTCGCTCCGCGGGACATGTAGGGGACGACACGGGCGTTAGAGTGGGATTCCAACAGGACTTTCTCCATGGAGACGTATAGAGAGGTTGTCGTGGGACTGGGCTCGGTGGCGGGCATCTGCTGGCCTCCGGCGGGTTCCACGGTGACGAGACTGTCGTTGATGATGCGGCGGAAGCGCACGAGGACTTCGTCGCGGGTTTCGGTGGGGAGGCGGCGCGCGTCGATGAATCCGACAGCGACGCTGGGGATGACGTTGATCTTGACGCCGGCCTCAATCATGGTGGGAGAGAGAGTGGTTCGCAGCATCGCTTCCAACTCCGGCTCGCGGGAGCGGAGTTGATTGGCGGCGGCGAGCGATCCGGCTTCGTTTTCGAGCTTGGGGAGCAGGTCGCGGAGCCATTCGTACTGCGGGATGCGGGAGAGAGCGCCGAGGTAGAGGCGGGTTGTGGGGTTGAGATAAACCGGCTGGTCGGCATCGTTGAGGCGGATGAGGGCGCGGGCCAGGCGGACGACGGGATTGTCGGTGGTAGGCGATGATCCATGGCCGGCGCTGCCTTGGGCGGTGAGGCGGACGCGTGTGGGGATCTTCTCGCACGTCTGGACATGGAACAGACGGAGGCCGGCGGCGGTGTCGGCGGCGTAGCCTCCTTCGTGAATGGCGAATTCGGCGTCGATTTTCGCCCAGGCGTTGGCGATGAGCCATTGAATGCCGGTGGAGCCCGCTTCTTCATCGGCCTCGCCAAGCAGGATGACGTCGCGCGCGAGGGGCACGCCGCGGCGCTTAAATTCGACCAGCACGGTCATGTGCGCGGCCAGCAGAGCCTTGTCGTCCTGCGTGCCGCGGCCGTAGAGGTAACCGGATTTCTGGCGCGCGGCGAATGGCGCGACGGTCCACTGCGTGGGATCGGCCGGGACGACGTCGGTGTGCGCCATCAGCAACAGCGGACGGCGCGCGCCATTGCCGGCCAGGCGCGCGATGACGTTGAGGCGCGTCCTGTCGGGGCCGAGCAGTTCGGTTGCGATTCCTTCCTTGGCCAGGGCGACGCGAATGTATTCGGCGGCGGCGGTTTCGTTACCGGGCGGATTGGTCGTGTCAATCCGAACGAGGTCGCGGATGTACTGCCGCGCCCGGCGAGTCATCTCGCTTTGCTGCGCGCACAACGGCAAGGCAGCAAGCAGGGCGGCGGCGACCCTCACCCAAATAGCCACTGTGTTCAAATCTTACAGCGAAGCGGGGGGCGCGGTCGAGTGGAGATTTGCGGGCGTGACTAGGAACGGGCGATGCAGTTTGACAGTCCTTCCCGCCGAAGGGCACAATGCCTTTTGCCCGCGCCCCAACCCCTCCGCCAACTTGGATTGCTCGATGCTTCCTCGATCATCGTCGGGTCGATGATCGGGAGCGGGATTTTTCTCGCGCCGGCGTTGATTGCGGGGATCATCGTGGAGTCGGGTTTGGGGGCGGGGAACTTTGTATTCATTTGGGTGATCGGGGGGCTGCTGACGTTGTGCGGGGCGCTGGCGTATGGGGAACTGGCGGCGGCATTTCCGCAGAGCGGGGGGCAGTATGTGTATCTGCGGGAGGCGTTCTCACCGGTGTGGGGGTTTTTGTACGGGTGGACGCTGTTCGCGGTGATTCAGACGGGCTTCATCGCGGCCGTGGCAGTGGCGTTTGCGAACTACCTGGGGGTGTTTATACCAGGGATCAGTCAGTCGAACACGCTGGTTCAGGCGGGCGGGTTGCGGGTCTCAACGGTGCAGGTGGCGGCAATTGCGCTGGTAGTCGTGCTGACTTGGGTGAACTCGCGAGGATTGCGCGAGGGGACGCTGGTGCAGAACCTTTTCACGTTCGCCAAGGTGGCGGCGCTGGTGGGGCTGGTGGCGTTCAGTTTGGGAGGAGGGAAGGGAGACTGGGGGAATTTTCAGCCGCTGCTGCCGGAGACGATGGCGGGAGGATTTCTGGCGGCGTTCGCGGTGGCGATGTCGAAGGCGCTGTTCGCCTATGATTCCTGGTATACGGTGACGTTCGTCGCCGAGGAGACGCGGGAACCGGCGCGAACGCTGCCGCGGGCACTGGCGGCGGGGACGCTGGCGGTGACGATTCTGTACAGCTTGGCGACGGTTGCGTACTTGTACATCGTGGGGATGAAGCGGGCGGCGGCGGTGACGGATCAGCGGATCGCAGCGCTGACGGCGGAGATTGTGCTGGGGCCCGTGGGACTGACGCTGATTTCGGGGGCGATTCTGCTTTCGACAGCCGGGTGCGTGAACGGGCTGGTGTTGTCAGGGCCACGGCTGTACTTCGCGATGGCGCGCGACGGGTTGTTCTTCCGCGGAGCGTCGAAATTGGATCCGGAGCGGCGGACACCGACGGGGTCGCTGTGGCTGCAGGCGGGCTGGTCCGTGGCGCTGGTTTTGTCAGGCAGTTTGGGCGAGCGCGGGGCGCAGCTCTATAGTGACCTGCTCACCTTTACTTCGTTCGCGTCGCTGCTGTTCAATGCGCTGACAGTGGCCGGGCTGTTCGTGCTGCGGCGGAAGATGCCGAAGCTTGAGCGGCCGTATCGAGTGTGGGGCTATCCGGTAGTGCCGGGGCTGTTTGTGGCGGTGGCGGCGTTTTTCCTCATCTTCATTGCAGTGGGAGATCCGCGGAATTCCGGGTTCGGGCTGGTGACGATTCTGGCGGGGGCGCCGCTTTATCTTTACTGGCGGTCGAGGGCCAACTGAGAGACGGTGGCGGGATAGAGGGGCGGGCGCGCGCCTTCGGGGGCGCAACCGAGCAGGAATTCGACGGCGGGCCCGCAGACGCGGCCCTGGCAGGGGCCCATGCCGCAGCGGGTGTGGAGTTTCATGGCACGCCAGGTTGTGTGGGAGGTTAGCTGGGAAAAGCGTACGTCTTCGCAGCGGCAGATGATGGTGCCGGGGTGTACGAGGCGGCGGAGTTCCGGGCGAAGGGAGAAGGCGGAGTCCATTTCCCGGGGGAAACGGGAGGCGCGCATGCGGGCGGTGAATAGAGATGTGGCGGAGTGCCTGTCGCCGGTTGCGGCGTAGCCTGCGATGCGGCCTTCGATGATGGATAACTCGGCGCCGCCGATGCCGGTGGGTTCCCCGGCGCACCAAATACGTTCGCGCGTGGTGCGCTGGAATTCATCGACAAGGACTTCGCCGGTTGCGATGCGGCAGCCGAGGAGGGCGGCGAGTTCGGAGTTGGGGACAAGGCCGAAGCCGCAGGAGAGATAGTCGCAGGCGAGGCGGCGGCTGTTGCTGAGGAGGATCTCTTCCAGCTTGCCATTTCCGTGCGCCGATACAGGCCAAAGGCCGGTGCGGTATTTGAGAGCAAGATAGCGGCCCATCGAGAAGGCTTGAGCGAGTTTGGCCGGTTGACGCCAGAGGTTGGCAGTGAATCGCAACACGCGCTGGCGCGGGGCTTGTTCGGCAACAAGAAGGATGCGCGCGTTGCGCTTGGCGAGGTAGGCGGCGACGGCGAGCAGCAGGGGTCCTGTGCCGGCAACGACGACGCGCTTGCCTTCGATGGCCAAGCCGCCCTTGACCAACGCCTGCAATCCGCCGGCGCCCATAACGCTGGGTAGGGTCCAGCCGGGGAAGGGGAGGAAGCGCTCACGCGCGCCGGTGGCGAGGATGAGTTTCTCGTAGCTGATTTGGGCGGGTACACCCGCGCGGTCAGCCATAAGGAGGCCAGGGCGCAGGGGGCCGAGGACCTGTGTTTCGAGCCAGGTTTCGACGCCGCGCGGCGGCTGCCTGCCTTCTCCGCGCCAGATCTGGCCGCCGGGCGCGGGGTTGTCATCGATGAGGAGAACGCGCCGGGAACGCTCGACGGCGGCGGATGCGGCGGCAAGTCCGGCGGGTCCCGCGCCGACGATGACCACTTCGAAGTTAGCCGGCATCGGTTGAGACCTCCATGCCCTGGCGGACCGGGATCTGGCAGGTTCGCTGGTGGGGCTGGCCGTCGATGGTGGCGCGGCACTCAAAGCAGATGCCCATGCCGCAGAGGGGGCCGCGCGGTTCGCCGCGGACGGAGGAACGTGTGGCGTCAAGGCCTGAGAGCGCGATGGCGGCGGCTACGACGCTGCCTTCGGGCAGGCTGACGGGCTTTCCGTTGACGCGCAACCGGATCATTGAGGGAACCTCGCGGGGAGGTAAGGCTCAGGCGGGATCGCGGGCGTGCGGCCGGCGATGGCATCGGCGATGAGGCGGCCGGTGGCGAGCGATGTTGTGATGCCGAGCCCCTCATGGCCGGTGGCGAGCCAGAGCCCTTCGCGGCCGGGCGCGGGGCCGATGAGGGGGAGGCTGTCGGGGGTGGCAGCGCGAAAGCCGGTCCAGGCGCGGATGACGCGCAGGTGTTCGAGCGCAGGCATGAAGTGGATGGCGCGGCGGAGCATACGGGCGAGGAATGGCGCGTCGATGGAGGTGTGGGTGACGTCGTACTGGCGGGAGGAGCCGATGAGAAGCTGGCCGGTGGTGCGCGGCTGAAGGTTGAAGGCGACCGATTCGGTGTCGTGGCCGTGGGCGCTCTTCAGGTAGCCCAGCTCAACGAGCTGGCGCCGGAGGAAGCCGGGGTAGCGGGCCGTGATGGCGAGGTGGCCCTTGCGGGGCCGGACGGGGATAGCAGGAAGGAGTTCGCGCGCCCAGGCGCCGGAGGCGAGGATGATGTTGGGGGATTCAATACGGTCACCGGTAGTGAGATGAACCGAGTGCCTGCCAATGGAGATTACGCGGTCCGCAAGCAGGCTGGCACGACGAAGTTGGGCGCGGGCGAGCAGCCAGGCGGCGGCACAGGGTGCGTAGACGACGGAGTCGCCGGGAATGAGCAGTGCGCCGTGGAGGCCGCGGCGGAGGTTGGGCTCGGCATCGGCGAGCTGTGCGGCGTCGAGCACTTCGACGTTGACGCCGCGCGCCACATAGTAGGCGTGCTTGTGCGCGACGGCCTGCATTTCTTCCTCGTCCGCGGCGACCCAGAGGGTGCCGCTAGGGTCCCACTCGAGTTCGGCGGGCATTTCGGGGGAAAGCGTGCGCCAGAGCTGTTGCGAGTAATGCGTGAGGGCGAACTGGGCTTCGGAATCGTCCATGACGACGATGTGGCCCATGCCGGCTGCGGTCGCGCCACCGCCAATGACCCGGCTTTCGACTACGGCTACGCGCAGGCCAACGGTCGAGAGGGCGTCGGCACAGGCGGCTCCGACAATGCCGGCGCCGATGACGACGGCATCGGCTGTCATCGGCCGATGCCCAGCCAGAGCGGGTCGCGCGAGTCGAGGATGAGGGTTGCCTCGGCATGGACAAAGGCGGAGCCGGTGATGGTGGGGACGATGCGGCCGTTGTCGCGATGCCAGGTTGCTTCAAACAGGCTGCCGACGATGCTCTCCTGGCGCCAGATGCCGCCTTCGGCGAGTTTGCCGTCCTCGGCGAGACAGGCGACCTTGGCGCTGGTTCCGGTGCCGCAGGGAGAGCGGTCATACGCCTTGCCGGGACAGAGCACGAAGTTCTTGCTGTCGGCGCCGGCGGAATCTGGGGGAGCGAAGAGTTCGATATGGTCAATTTCAGCGCTGCCCTCGCCGGTGATGCCCTGTTTGGTGAGAGCCTGTCGGATGCGCCAGGTGAAATCGGTGAGCGCGTCGACGTTGTCGAGGGCAATGCGCTGACCGTGGCGTTCGACCAAATAGAACCAGTTGCCGCCCCAGGCGACGTCACCGCTGACAGGGCCGTGGCCATCAACGTGGACAGTGACGCCGGACTGGGTGCGGTAGCTGGGCACGTTGCGGATGCTGACCTTGCCGTTGGAATGGAGAGTTGCCTTGACTTCGCCGACGGGAGTTTCCAGGCGATGCTCCCCAGGGGCGATGCGGCCGAGATATACGAGCGTGGCGATGAGGCCGATGGCGCCGTGGCCACACATGCCAAGATAGCCGACGTTGTTGAAAAAGATAACCCCGGCGGCGCAGGCGGGGTCTACCGGCTGGCATAAAAGTGCGCCGACGATAACGTCATTGCCGCGCGGCTCGTTGACGACGGCGGAGCGGAAGCTGTCGTGCAAATCGCGGAAGCGTTGGAGCCGCTCGGCGATGGTGCCGACGCCAAGATCGGGGCCCCCGGCCATGACCACGCGCGTGGGTTCGCCGCCGGTATGGGAATCGATGACCTGGACGCGCTGCACGGCGGATCAGGAGGCGGCCAGCGCGCCGAGCTGGGGCTGCGTGGCGAGGGCGTGGCGGATGATGGCGAGCACCTCTTCGCGCTCCTGTCCAACGAGTGTGAGCTTCGGCGCGCGAACCATCTCCGAACCCAGGCCGACTTCGGCCATCGCGAGCTTGATGTACTGAACGAGCTTGACCTTGGTGTCGAGGTGGAGCAGCGGGGTGTACCAGCGGTAGAGCTCGCGGGCCTGCTCCCAGCGGCCGGAGGTCGCCAACTCCCAAAGGACGCGATTCTCGTCCGGGAAGGCGTTCACCAATCCGGAGACCCAACCCTGGACGCCAAGCAGAACGCTTTCGAGCACCAGGTCATCGACACCGCTGAACAGGAGGAAGCGGTCGCCGTGCAGGTTGATGATGTCCGTAATGCGGCGCACGTTGTCGGAGGATTCCTTGATGGCGACGATGGTTTTCTCTCCGGCCAGCTCATGGAACATCTCCGGCGTGACGTCGACCGAATAGGAGACCGGGTTGTTGTAGAGCATAATGGGCAGACCGGTGGCGCGGGCGACGGCTTTGAAATGCTCGAGCGCTTCACGCCGGTCCGCCTTGTAGATCATGGCGGGGAGGACCATGAGGCCGTCGAGACCGATGCGGGCGGCATCTTCAGCGAATCGGCAAGCCAGCCGGGTTGTGTTTTCGGCGACTCCGGTGAGGACCGGCACGCGGCCGCCGACGGCCTGCTTCATGGCCTTCAGCACGGTCAATTTTTCGTCGTATTCAAGGGCGGTGTTTTCGCCGACGCTGCCGAGCAGGATGAGTCCGTGAATGCCGGCGCGGATCATGGCGTCGAGGTGGCGGGCGGTGGCATCCAGATCAAGCGACTGATCCGGCTTGAACTGCGTAGTGGCGGCGGGGTAGACGCCTTTCCAATCAACTTGCATGGTGACTCCTATTCGATCCCAGGATAAAACTCCCAGTTCGGGGTGAAGGCGGGTTGAAGCGTCAGGCCGGTGAGGGTGGCGCGGACCATTTCGACGGGAATGGAGTTGAGATGGAGAACCGCGTCGTGAAACGCCCGCTCGGACATGCGGCTGGAATCGACCAGTTCCTTGCGCAGCGTGCGGAACTGAAGAGCGCCGAGCATGTAGGCGGCCTGGTAGAGCGGCGCGTAGGTGGATTCAAAGGAGCGGCGCACTTCCCCGGCGGCGTTTTCGCGTTCATGTCCGACGCGCTCGACGAGATAGCCGACGCAGTCGGCGGCGGTCATCTTGCCCAAGTGAAAACTGAGCGAAAAGATGATGCGCGCGCAACGGTGCATACGCCAGAAGAGCATGCCGATGCGGTTTTCAGGCGACTTGGCGAAGCCGCGGTCCCAGAGGACCATTTCCCAGTACAGCGCCCACCCTTCGCCCCAAAAGGGCGTGCGGAATGCCTCGCGGTAAGGCATATAGCGGCGCGTCATAAAGCTCTGGAGGTGATGGCCGGGGATGAGTTCATGAAAGACGGTGGCGCGGGAGAAGTGGATGTTGTTGCCGCGCATACTCATCATTTTTTCCTCGTGGCTCATTCCGGAGGTGGGATAGCTGACGGAGATCACTTCGCCGCCGGTGAAAAAAGGATTGATGCGCTGGCGCTCGGGCGACATCATTCGCATGCGCCAGGTGTCCTTGGCGAGAGCCGGGACGGTGACCAGATCGTTTTTCTCCATGTAGCCGATAGCCTCGAGCGCAAGGTCGCGGACAAGCGCCGTCTGCTGGCCGGGAGGCACATAGAGGTTCTTCACGTGTTCCAGCGCGCGCTTCCAATCATCGCCGAAGCCCAGCTCTTGGGAGGCGCGCTTCATTTCGCGCTCACACCAGGCGAATTCGCGGTTGGCGATCTCGACCAGCTGTTCGGGTGTGTAGGCCACCAGCTCATAGGAAAGTTCCTTCAGCAGAGCGTCGCGGCCGATGGGGTCGCCGATGATCGTGTCCTTGTCGTCGGGCTTCACGCCGGCAAGCTTTTCGCGGAGAAGCTTGGAATAAGCGGGGAGGCGCTTTCTCAGGCGCTTGAAGGGTTCACCGGCCCACCAGGTGAAGGAGGGATCGTACTCGTTGTAGAAGTTGAACCATTCAGTGAGTTCGGATTCGAGCTCGCTGGTGACGGCGGCGGCGCGGTTGGCGACGGTTTTGGCGGGGTTTAGCTTGGGAGCTTTTTCCTCGAGGGCGGCGATCTGCTTATCGATTTCGACAAGCGTTCCGGCGGCTTTGGCGGCGTCGAGCGGTTCGACGCGCTGGCGCGCTTCTTGGAGTGAGACGACGGGCTCGAGAAAGGGCACAAGGGAGAGGATCTCCTCGCGCTGGGCATCGATCTGGGCGAGCTTGTCGAGTTCCCAGGCGAGTTTGTTTTTGAGAAGGAGGTAGTCGACCTTGCCGTTCTGCGACAGCTTATCGAAGGGGAGAGTTCCGAGGCCGTTCTGCCAGGCCTTGAGAAACTGGCCGAGCTGTGTGATGCGGTTCTTCGACCAGACTTGATTATGGAAGCGGGAGAGGTTGCCGCGGTCCTCGGAATAGCGTTCGACGAGGGCGGCGAGGTGATCGGAGTTGGCGAGGGAGGCGAAGTCGGCTGGCAGGTAACTGTTCTGGGCGAAAGTGAGGCCGGCCAGAGCGAGGCAGGGCAGGAGTTTCATGGGAGTTTAGGGCGTTTCCGCCTTGCGGGCCTGGATGAGGACCGTGCCATCGATGTAGCCGACGTATTGAACGCCCTTGGGCGCGACGATGGCTTTGTCCTTGCTGCGGGCGTTTTTGTCGGCGGGCTCGATATCCATCGGCTTGCGGTCATTCCTCTTGCCAGTCTGCTCGCGCAGGCGGACCTGTTTGCCGTCGACGGCGATGACGCTCTCCATCAGCATTTTCGGTTTGGTGTCGCGGAGGATGCGTTTGCGCGCGCCTTCGGCAACGATGGCCTTGGCTTTTGCGCCGCGGGCGATGACGAGCAGGTCACCGATTTTGACGTCGCGGGCGACAGTGAAGGTCATAGGGCTGCCTTCTTCGATGTTGAGGGCGACATCGTTATCCAGGACGAGCAGGATGGGGGCGCCGTCGGCGAGGCTGGCGCTGTAGACGGTGGTGGGCTTTGGGGTGGCCGGCGCAGGCGCGGGAGCCGGCGGAGGTGCGGCTTCCTGTTGTTGCGCCGGCGCGGAGACTCGGGCAGGCTCCGGCGTGGCGGTTTTTTGCGGAGGCGCCTGCTTGGGTGCGCGCGAGGCGGCTGGAGCGGAAGTCTTCTTCTGTTGCTCTGACGGCGCGGAGGCCGGCTCGGGTTCAGCGGTGGCGGGAGCCGGCTCGGTGGGGGGCGCGGCGGCCTGTTCCACGAGGGCAGAGGCTTCCTCTTCCGGCGGCGGGGCGGATTGCCGCAGAAAGAGCATGGCGGCGGTGGCTCCGAAGATGAGCACGATCAGGGCGGCCCAGACGAGCTTTACGCGACTTTTTGCCGCGGCCGGCTTGGCGGCGGGCTTCTTTTGCTGTGGAGCGGGAACCGCGGCGGGAGCAACCGACTCCCAGCTTTTTTGCAGCTCGGCCAGCGTGGTATGCACTTCGCGCATGGTCTGCGGGCGCTGGGCGGCGCTTTTGCGGATGGACTTGTGGATGAGCTGCTCGAGATCCGGTGGCACTTCCTTGGAGATTTCGCGAACCGAGCGCGGCTCATCGCGGATGACGGCGGCGAGGGTGGATATGGTGGTGGAGGCCTGGAAGGCGCATTCGCCGGTGAGCATCTCATAGAGCACGACGGCGAAGGTGAAGATATCGGAGCGGGCGTCTACGGGCATGCCTTCGGCCTGCTCGGGAGACATGTAGCGGGCGGTGCCCATGACGGCGCCGACGACGGTGACGGGAGCGTTGATGTTGGTTGCCGTCTCGTCGGTTTCGGCGATGGGGGCGTGGGTCAGTTTGGCGAGGCCGAAATCGAGCAGCTTGGCGGCCCCGCTCTTGGTGACCATGACGTTGCCTGGCTTGAGATCGCGATGGACGATGCCGGCTTCGTGCGCTGAAGCAAGGGCATCGGCCACTTGAACGGCCAGCGGCAGGGCCTGGCTGACGCGCAGGCCGCCCTTGGGAATGGAGTCGGAAAGGGATTTGCCGTCGACGAACTCCATCACCATGAAGTCGGCATCGCCCTCGGAGAAGATGTCGTAGATGGTGATGATGTTGGGGTGGTTGAGGGCGGAGGCGGCGCGGGCTTCCTGAAGAAAGCGCTGGCGCATCTCCAGCGTTGCGCCCTTATCGGCGCGAAGGACCTTGATGGCTACGTTGCGGTTGAGACGCTCATCCCACGCTTTGAATACTTCTCCCATACCGCCCTGGCCGAGCTTCTCGACCAGGCGGTAATGGGAAATGGTTTGTCCTGGCTCCAGAGGCATGGACCATAAAGTATTTCATAAATCGGGCGCGGGATGGGGCGTCAGGCCTCCGCACCGCGGACCTTGGAGGAGGCGGTCTTGGTTTCGCCGCCGTTGCCGGCCGAGGAGTAGAGGCTGATGCCACCGCTGCCCGCGGCTGCTGCAAAGTCCGGATAGCAGTTGGCACCGTGCTCGGAGAGGTCGAGGCCGGCCATTTCTTCTTCGGCGGAGACGCGGAGTCCAACAGTGAAGGCAATCGTCTTGAAGAGGATGAAAGCGGTGGTGAAGGTCCACAAGAAGGCGGTACCGACGCCAATGAGCTGGGTTACGAGCTGACCCATGAGATCGTATTCGAGACCGAGGAAGAGGTTCTCGTGGAACAGCGCCGCGCCGATCGTGCCGAACGCTCCGCAGACGCCGTGGACGGAGATCGCGCCGACCGGGTCGTCAACCTTGATCTTGTCGAAGAACAGGACGGCGTACAGGACGATGACGCCGGCGATGGCTCCAATGATGACGCCGCCGAGCGGCGTAATGGTGGCGCATGGGGCGGTGACCGCAACCAGACCGGCGAGAGTCCCATTGAGCGTCATGCCTATGTCCGGTTTGCCGAACTTGAACCACGAAGCAAGCAGGGCGGAGATAGCTCCGGCGCAGGCGGCAAGCAGAGTGTTGACGGCGATGCGGGCAAGGCTGCCGTTGGCGGCGGTGGTGGAGCCGGCGTTGAATCCGAACCAGCCAAAGAAGAGGATGAAAACGCCGAGCGCGGCCATGGTCAGGCTGTGACCGGGGATGGGACGCGGCGTGCCATCCTTGGCGAACTTGCCCAAGCGCGGCCCGATGACAATAGCGCCGGCGAGGGCGGCCCAGCCGCCAACCGAGTGGACAACGGTGGAGCCGGCGAAATCAATGAATCCGCGGTTGGCGAGCCAAGCGCCGGATTCGGCGTTGGAGGAATTGAAGAGGTTACCCCAGGCCCAGTGCCCGAAGATTGGATAGATGAAAAGGGTAATGAAAAAACTGTATACGAGGTAGCCGCTGAACCGCGTGCGCTCGGCCATGGCGCCGGAGACGATGGTGGCGGCGGTAGCGGCGAAGACCATCTGGAAGAACCAGAACGTATAGCCCCACTGGCCGTCGATATTGGTGTTGTCAAAGTTGACGAAGAAATTAGACCAGCCGGTGAACCCGTTGCTCAAACCGAACATGAGCGCGAAGCCGACGGCCCAGTAGGCGATGCCGCCCATGGCGAAGTCCATCAGGTTCTTCATCATGATGTTGCCGGCGTTCTTGGCCCTCGTGAAGCCTGTTTCCACCATGGCGAATCCGGCCTGCATGAAAAAGACTAGAGCCGAGGCGATGGCGGTCCAGATGATGTCGGTGTTTTTCTGCACGGCGGCGATGGCATCGTTTAATTGCTGAGGGGAGGGCGGAGCCGCCGGCTCCTGAGCCAGCAGAGGGCTGGCGGCCAAACCGAGGATGGCAAGCATCAAGCCGCCTGAAATCATACGTTTCCGTGAGCCGGTCATCAGGGCACACTCCTTATAATGGTGGGGTTCGTAACGGAAATCCGCAGTCGGGGCAGAGAAGCGACGGGGCTTGCTTGTAACAGTCTACCCGCGGGGGCCGTCTTATGGAATTCGATAGTTTCTATTCACCCTATAAACGGGATTTGTCGAGCCTGATACACTGTTGAGTTTCGAGGTGCCCCAAAATGAAGAAGATCACTCTTTTCTCTCTATGCGTGGCGGCCGGCGTTGCGGCGCTCGCGTTTGCTCAAAGCCAGGTGAAGTTGCCGGCTCCCTTTCATTCGCCTTCGGCGAACAACCGGCCCCAGGTGGTTGTGCGGCCTGAAGGCGCGAAGCTGAAGCTGCCAGCGGGCTTCACGGCGGAGGAGGTGGCCGATGGGTTCGAACGGCCGCGGTTCATGCTCCAGGGACCGGGCGGCGAGATCCTGCTGACCGATAGCATCGCCAACGGTTCCGTCTACGTGTTGGTCGACAAGAACAAGGATTACAAGATCGACGACCGCAAGAAGCTGATCACCGGGCTGGACCGCCCCTACGGCATGGCCTTCTGGAAGGATTACCTCTACGTTGCCGAGACAACGTCGCTGAAGCGGTACAAATATGACTCCAAGAATTTGAGCGCCGGCGCGGGCGAGGAGATCGTGCCGATGAAGGATTTCGGGCGTGGCCACTGGACGCGCAGCGTCCTCTTCGACGCCAAGGGCGAGAAGATGTACCTCACCGTCGGCTCTGCTTCCAACGTCGACGCCGGGGAGCCCCGTGAGCGTGCGGCGATCCTGCGCTTCAACCCCGACGGCACCGGCAAGGAGTTCTATGCGGAAGGCGTCCGCAACGTCATCGGGCTTCGCTGGTACCCCGGCTCTTCCACGCTGTGGGCCGCCGTACAGGAACGCGATGGGCTCGGCGACGATCTCGTGCCCGACTACTTCACCTCCATCAAGCAGGGCGGCTTCTACGGCTGGCCGTACGCCTACATCGGCCCCAACGAGGATCCGCGGCGGAAGGACGAGAAGCCGGACCTGGTGAAGAGCACCATCGTTCCCGATGTTCCGCTGCAGGCGCACTCGGCGGTATTGGATGCGCTGTTCTATACCGGCAAGCAGTTCCCGGCGGCGTTCCAGGGCGGAGCATTCCTGGCGCTGCATGGTTCCTGGAACCGCGCCGAGCGCACCGGCTACTCGGTGGTTTACGTTCCCTTCAAGAACGGCAAACCCTCGGGCCCGGTGCAGGACTTTCTCACCGGATGGATGATGGGTCCGGACAAGCGTGAGGTTTGGGGCCGCCCGGTGGGGCTGTTGCAGCTGCCCGACGGCAGCCTGCTGGTTTCCGAGGACGGCGGGAACAAAATTTGGCGGATCTCCTACAAGGGCTGACGCTGGCACTGCTGCTGGCGCCCTTTTCGCACCAGCAGCATTTGAAATTGGGCTTGGAGTGCGCCTCCTGCCACAAGGGGGCGCTGAGTTCGGCGCGCCCAGCGGATAATAATCTGCCCACTCAGGAGGTGTGCAGAAGTTGCCACGAGCAGCCGGTGGCGATCAAGCAGCCGTCTCCCAACCTGGTGACCAGATTCAGCCATCTACAGCACCTGAAGCTGGGGAATTTCGCCGCCGTCATCGCCGCCGCCATCGACGGCAAGACCTATCACACTCTGCCGGCGGAGACGGTCCACAAGCACCTCAACACCAACAACGCCTGCGGCGCCTGCCACCGCGGGCTGGAGGGGTCGACCCAGGTATCCAAGGCGAACATGCCACAGATGGCCGATTGCCTGGTCTGCCATCCGAAGATCGACAATCCCTTCAGCTGCGAGTTTTGCCATGATCCCGGGCCACACCTGAAGCCCGCCAGCCACGTCCCCGGCTACCTCGATTTCCATTCCACCGGGCGGGCGAATCTTGATAAGCAGAGTTGCGTTATCTGCCACGGCAAACGCTTCACCTGTCTCGGCTGTCACTAGGCCGAAGGATTCTCCAGTATCGTCGCCGTAGCCATCCCGAAACCGATACACATCGATTGCAGCCCATAGCGCGCCCCGGTCCGCTCCATAATGTTCACCAGCTTCGTCATTAGAATCGCACCCGTCGCCCCCAGCGGATGCCCGTGCGCAATGGCGCCGCCCTGCATATTCAGGCGCTCCGTGTCCGGCTGCAGTTCGCGCGCCCAGGCCAGCGGCACGCTCGCGAATGCCTCGTTGATCTCGATCGCGCCAATATCGGCAATCGATAAACCGGCGCGCCGCAGCGCCATCCGCGATGCCTCAATCGGTCCCGTCAGCATCAGCACCGGGTCGCTGCCCGTAACCACGCGAGTCAGGATCCGCGCGCGTTTGCGCAACCCCAGCGCATCCGCCTTCTTTGCCGAAGCAAGCAGCAGCGCGCCCGCGCCGTCAGAGATCTGGCTGGAATTAGCCGCCGTGATCACTCCATCCGCTTGAAACGCTGGCGGTAGCGCCGCCATCCGCGAAAGGTCCGGATTCGCCCGCACGCCTTCATCGCAAGTCACCGTTTGCTCTCCCACCTTCACCGGCGCTATCTCCGCCTTCGTCCATCCGTTCCGCTCGGCCGCCACCGCCCGGCAGTGGCTGCGTGCCGCATACCCGTCCAGTTCCTGACGCGAAAGCTTGTACTTGGCCGCCACCAGCTCCGCTGAAATCCCCTGGTGGACGATGTCGTGGGGAAATTCGCGAAAATACTGGGTACGCAGATCGGCATCCGACCCTATCGGAACGCGGCTCATCATCTCGACGCCGCAGGCGATGACGAGGTCCATGTCGCCGGAGGCGATCTCCTGCGCCGCAAAGTGCACGGCCTGCTGGCCGGAGCCGCAGAACCGGTTCAGCTGCACGCCAGGGACTTCAATGGGAAAGCCGGCCTTGAGGGCGGCGAAGCGCGCGATGTCGGCGCCTTGCTCGGCAACGGGGGTGACGCAGCCTGCGACGACATCTTCGACGAGCGCCTTGTCGATGCCGGCGCGGCTGATGACGGCGTCAAGCGTGTGTGCCAGCAGATCGACGGGGTGCACGGCGTGCAGTGCGCCATCGGCCTTGCCACGTCCGATGGGCGTGCGTACAGCTTCGACGATGAAGACCTCGCGGCTCATTCTGCCTCCCCGGCCAATATATACTCATCTGGCGCACACATGATGAGTCCCATTCTAGAAGGCATTCGCGTAATCGATGCAGCGACCTATATCGCCGCCCCGAGCGCCGCGGCAATCCTCGCCGATTTCGGCGCCGATGTGATCAAGATCGAGCGGCCGCCGCACGGCGATCCGTTCCGCTACCTGCACCAGGTGTCGGGGATGCCGGATTGCGATGTGGCGTACCAGTGGATCATGGACAACCGCAACAAGCGCAGCTTGGCGCTGGACCTCGCGCGCGGGGCAGGGCGCGGAGTGCTGATGCGGCTGGTGGAGCGCGCCGATGTTTTCTTGACCAACTACCAGCCTGCGCTGATCCGGAAGTTCGGGCTTGGCTGGGAAGAACTGCGCGCGGTCAATGCGCGGCTGATCTATGCCTCGGTGACCGGCTACGGCGAAACGGGCGCGGATGCCGACAAGCCCGGGTACGACATGACGGCTTACTATGCGCGCAGCGGGTTGATGGACTTTATCCATAATGCGGGTTCGGATCCGGCGCTGTCGCCGTGCGGGTTCGGGGATCATCCGACGGCGATGAGCCTGTTCGGCGGGATCATGCTGGCCTTGTACCGGCGGCTGCAGACCGGGCAAGGCGGCAAGGTTTCGACGACGTTGATGGCGAATGGGGTGTGGGCCAACGCGAGCCTGATACAAGGTGCGTTGTGCGGGGCCTCTTTCCGGGAGCGGCGCCACCGCCGGCATCCGCACAATCCACTGGTGAACCATTATCAGGCCAGGGACGGGAGGCGCTTCCTGTTCTGCCTGCTGGACCCCGTGAAGGATTGGGCGCGGCTGTGCCGCGCGATGGAACGGGAAGATCTGATCGAAGATACCCTTTTCGCGACTCCGGCTGCGCGGCGGGAAAACTCGGCGGAGCTGGTGAAGCTGCTGGATGCGGTGTTTGAGGCGCGCGATATGGTGGACTGGGAGGCCCGGTTTGCCGCGCAGGATGTGCTGTACGCGCCGGTGGCCGTAACGCGTGAGCTCGCCGATGATCCGGCGCTTTGGGAGCAAAAAATCATCCGCCAGTTTGCAGGAGGAAGCAGCCGCACCATCGCCAATCCGATCCGTTTTGATGGGACAGAGAGCGCACCTCCGCGCTCAGCTCCGGAGATCGGCGCTCATACGAACGAGATTCTCGCCGAGTTGGGGTATTGCGAGGAGGAAGCAGCGGAGCTGTGCGGCAGCGGAATCGCAGTGCAAGCTGGGGTAGCATCGAAAAATGAAGCTTGAAGGATCTGTCGTATTCATCACGGGCGGCGCGTCTGGGTTGGGCGCCGCTTCGGCGCGCATGGTGGTGGATGCCGGCGGGCGGGCGGCGCTGGCGGATCGCAACTGGGACCTAGGCCAAGCGGTGGCGGCTTCGCTCGGCAGCCACGCGATCTTTGTGGAGACCGATGTCACCGACGCGGAATCGGTGGGCCGCGCGATGGCGGACACGGCGGCGCGGCTGGGACGGCTGGATGTGGCGATGAACTGCGCGGGCGTGGGCTCGGCGCAGCGTATTCTGGGCAAGGATGGCCCGATGAGCCTGGAGAGCTTCCGCAAGGTGGTGGAGGTGAACTTAATCGGCAGCTTCAACATGTCGCGGCTGGCCGCGGCGTCGATGGCGCAGAACGCTCCCGGGGAGGATGGCGAGCGCGGCGTGATCATCCACACCGCATCGATTGCGGCTTTTGACGGGCAGATCGGCCAGTGCGCCTATTCGGCATCTAAGGGAGGTGTCGTGGGGATGACACTGCCGATGGCGCGAGACCTGGCGCGGCATGGGATACGCGTGGTGACGATCGCGCCCGGGCTGTTCGATACGCCACTGCTGGCGGGTCTGCCGGAGGAGGCGCGCCGCTCACTGGAAGCGAGCATTCCCTATCCGGCGCGGCTGGGCTCCCCAGCCGAGTATGCGCAGCTGGCGCGGCACATCATCGAGAACCGCTACTTGAACGGAGAAGTGATCCGGCTGGACGGGGCGCTGCGCATGGGGCCGAGGTGAGCCGGAGCTGGCGGCAATTGCTTCGCCCGGGCGGGCCACGGCTTCGAAGGTGGAGCGACATTCCAGGACTGCTGCGGACGAAGGAGGGCAGGCTTAAGCTGCGGGCAGGCCTGTGGCATTTTTCGGGTCCCCTTACAAGACCAGCGGCCGGCCTTTACCGGCATGTCGTGCTAAAACACACGCGCATTATCGCCGTGGTCGGATCCTATGGCAAGACCACAACCAGAGCGATCGCCGCAGCCGCGGTGGGTGACGGCGCCTCTCCTCGCGGACCTGTGCAGCGGTCTCTTTTCGGGATCCCGCCAAGCCACCCCTGCGCCGTGCTGGAGGTGGGCATCGACCGTCCTGGGCAGATGGCTCCGATCGCCTCCATTCTGCGCGCCGACACCGCCATCGTCACCAGCATCGGCACGGAACACATCACCTCGCTGGGCACGCTGGAAAACATACGGCACGAAAAGGCCCACATGGTGCGCAGCTTGAGTCGGGATGGCCTGGCGATTCTGAATGGCGACGATCCGAACGTGATGTGGATGGCGGGGGAGACGCGGGCGAAGGTGGTCACCTTCGGACTGGGTGAGCATTGCGACGTTCGCGCCACCGATGTCCGGCTGGAATGGCCGGTCGGTTTGAGCTTCCTGGTGCATGCAGGCGGGGAGTCTTGCCGGGTGCGGACGAAATTCCTGAGCCGGCACTTCGTGCCGCAGTTCCTGTCGGCAGCGGCGGCGGCTACCAGCGAAGGCGTCGCGCTGTTGGAGTTCGCCCGGCGCGTGGAACCCGTGAAGCCCGTCCATGGACGCATGCAGATTAAACAGCTTGGCAACGGCGCGGTCCTGCTGTGCGACTACTACAAGTCGAACTACGAAACGATGCACACGGCGCTGGACACTCTGGCCGAGGTTCCCGCGCGGCGGCACGTCGTTGTCTTTGGAGATGTCACCGAGCCGCCCGGCTCTCCGGCCACCGTCTACGGGGGGTTGGGGGAACGGATCGCGAAAATCGCCGACTGGGCGGTCTTTGTGGGGGAGGGGTTCCGGCGCTACCGTGCGGGAGCGGTGCGGGCGGGTATGAGGAAGGAAGCTCTGTTTCACGCGGGATATTCGGTTCAAGCGGCTGCGGAGTTGCTGGCGGCGGAACTCGGGCCGGGGGACGTGGTCCTGATCAAAGGACGCGGGACTCAGAAACTTGACCGCATTGCCCTTGCGTTGGAAGGCAGGACGGTGAAGTGCGGTCTGGTCACCTGCTACCTGAGGAATCCGCGGTGCGCGGAGTGTTCGAAGCTGGAATGCGGTTGGGGCGAGACGGCGCCGGTCACTTGAGACCGGAGTCAACCTGCCTTGGCGGCAGTGGCCTAAAGAATCCGCCTTAGGGGTCGATAGTTGGGTAAGGTGTCGACCGTAGAACAGCTGCCAGTCCTGGCCGAAGCCGCCGATGTATTAAGCGATCAGTTGCGTGTCCTGCTGAAACGATTGGCCGTTTCGCTGCGGCCGGAGGCGGACAGGCTGGAGGCTCGGTTTCTGGCCCGGCTGGAAAAGCTCAACTTCGACGTGCGCCAGCGGCGCGCGCTGGCCTCGCTGACGCTGGGCGCGGCGGCGCGGTTCATCGCGCGGGGATGCCCAACGGCGGACTTTCTGGAAGAGGTGGAGTATAACGGCCGTCGGCTGGCCAAGCTCAACCTGTCGCCGAGCGCTATCGTGGTTGCCTTGTCGGAATACGACAAACTGTTGACCCCGCTTCTGCGGAAAATGGTGCCGTCGGAGGCCGGCAATTTCCAGTGGGTTCGCGAGCAGCTGCAGTTCTGCGTGATGCTGACCCTGAACAACGCCTACTATCAGGTGCGCGAAGGGGAAACGCAGGCCTTTTATGAAATGTTCTGGGCGGAGCTGGAATCAAAGAGCCTGGACGAGCTTCTGGAGCGGTTTCTGGCGATTCTGGCCCGGTTCTGCCGCGCCGATGAGGCGCAGTTGTTTCTGATCGAGAGTTCGGAGACGGGATTCCTGCGGCGGGCCAGTTTCGGCGCGGCGGGTCCATCCTCTCCCGGCTTAAAGCCGCAGCAATCCGGCAAGCTGCGGAAACAGCTAGCCAAGGCATGTTCGTTTGCCCCGGGCCAGGGTCCTGGAATCGCGCTGGACCGGAGTTGGGCCAGCCAATATGCCACTTGTTGGTCCGTGCCTTTGATGTCCTACGATCAAGTAGCTGGGGCGCTGCAATTCGGCTTCCTGAGGCCGTACGACTGGCTGCCCCGGGAGCAGGAGCTGCTTACGGCGGCGGCGGAACGTTGCATGAAGGCGGCGGAAAAGGCGCGCATGGTGGAGGACCTCGCCCACCAGCAGTCGCAGATCCGCCACCTCGCCGAGCGGATGATGGAAGTGGAGGAGGCCGAGCGGCGGCGCATCAGCCGTGAACTGCATGACCAGGCGGGGCAGGACCTTTTGTGCATCCGGCTTCAGATGGAAATGATTGAGCAGGACCTTCCGGTGGAGCAGTCGCAGTGGAAGCATAGGCTGTCGGAGGTAAGGGATCTGACGGAGCGTACGATCCTGGAGATCCGGCGCCTGATTGCTGCTTTAAGCCCGGCCGTGTTGGAACAACTGGGCTTAGCGGCGGCGCTGCGCCAGCAAGTGAACCGGTTCCGGCAGCGCCATACAGGGAAAATCAAGCTACATATAGGGCGGTTGGGAACAATCCCTAAGAACCTGGAAGTGATTGTATACAGGCTAGTTCAGGAGTGCTTGAACAATGTGGCCAAACATTCCTTCAGCTCTAACGTAAACATTTCCATTGCTGCTGCCGATGGATTACTGCGCCTATATGTGGAAGACGACGGCGTTGGATTCGATGTGGAGGAGGCATTGAGCAAGCCTGACTCGTTCGGGCTGGCCGGGATCCGGGAGCGTGTCACGCTGCTGGGAGGGCAATGCTACATCCAGAGCCGGGTGGCGGAGGCAGTTGTCGGCGAAGGCTTGGTTAAGGAGATTCGGGCTAAGAAGGCGAGAGAGAGCGAGTTGGATGCAATGGGGGACATGAGCAAGCCGCCAGGCGCCATTTTTGGCTCTAAGGGCGGCACGCGGATCTGCGTGGAGTTGCCGGTTCCTCATCATTATGTGCGGCCGATGGAGCTCCGCTCAGCCCGGAAGACGGTGGCCGGAGGAGCCGCAAGAACGGCAAAGGCCGCAACGGGACGGCGGTCCCGATAGCGGGCGTCAAGAAGGAGATCCTGTCAGAGGGAACGAGAATTAGCGACGAATTAGGAAGGCAAGTATGGCAAAGATTCGAATCTTTTTGGCGGACGACCACACCCTGTTTCGTCAGGGCATCCGCACCCTGATCTCCGCAGAGGCGGATATGGAAGTGGTTGGGGAATCTTCCAACGGCGGCGACGCCGTGGAGAAGGCCAACGAAACAAGACCCGACGTCGTGCTGATGGATATCGGCATGCCCGGATTGAGCAGCTTTGAAGCGACACGGCAGATCAAGAAGAACCGGCCGGAAACGAAGGTTCTTTTCCTCACCATGTACGACGATGAGGACTACCTTGTAGAGGGCATGGAGGTGGGCGCCAGCGGCTACGTGTTGAAGGATAGCCCTGCTCCTCAGTTGGTGGCCGCCATCCGCGACGCCTACCGCGGCGGAAGCTACCTGAGCCCGCGCATGCTGTCGCAGCTGGTGGACGATTTCCGCAGCCGCATCAAGTCGGCCAACCGCATGCCGCGGTTTGCCACGCTCACCAGCCGCGAGCGGGAAGTGCTGAAGATGCTTGCCGAAGGCAATTCGGTGAAGGAGATTGCCTGCGACCTGAATCTCAGCGTAAAGACCGTGGAGGCTCACAAGTTCAACCTGATGCGCAAGCTGGACATCCACAACAAGGCGCAGCTTGTGCAGTACGCGATTCAGAAGAAGATCATCAAGATTCCCAACCTCGCCTGAAATACCGGGCCGCGTTGACGATTTTCCATGGGCACACCCTGCCGCAAGCGGGGTTGATCATTGGGCCGGAAGGCGTACCAGCCGACCGGCCCTTATTGTTTCACGCGGTACAATTGGCAAGGTGAAAGAACAATGACGCGCCGAAGTCTGCTTGCCTCCGCTGCCGCTGTATCCAGTGCTCTATCGCAATCGGCAATGAAACTGCCGATACGGAAGGCGGTTCTCTATGGAATGCTCCCGGCGGAGCTCAGTATCGCCGAGCGTTTCCAATTGGCGCGTGATGTCGGCTTTGAGGAAGTGGAGTGCCCGCAAACTAATGAACAGAAGGTGGCCGAGGAGATGAAAAAGGCCGCCGGGGCGGCCAAGCTCCGCATCCACTCGGTAATGAACGGCGACCACTGGCGCTACCCGCTGTCCTCGGCTGATCCGGAAGTGGTCGAGAAGAGCATGCAGGCGATGCGCACCAGCCTGGCCAATGCTCACCTTTGGGGGGCCGATTGCGTGCTGCTGGTGCCCGCCGTGGTCGATGCCAATACCCGGTATGAAGATGCCTGGAAAAGGTCTCAGAAACAGATCCGGGAACTGATTCCGCTGGCGGAGAAACTGAAAGTGGTGATCGCGGTGGAGGAGGTCTGGAACAAGTTCCTGCTGAGTCCGCTGGAATTCGCCCGTTATGTCGATGAATTCAAGAGTCCGTGGGTGAAAGCCTACTTTGACGTGGGCAATGTGGTGCTGTGGGGCTACCCCCAGGATTGGATCCGGACGCTCGGCGCGCGGATCGTGAAGCTGCATTTGAAGGATTTCAAATTCCAGACCAACCGTGAAACGCGGAAACGCGAGGCCGAGTTCGTGAACCTGCGGGAAGGCGAGATCGACTGGAAGGCCGTGCACGCCGCGCTGCACGACATCGGCTACCACGGCTCGGCGACGGTGGAGCTTGCCCGCGGCGGCCGGGAGTATCTCGCCGAGGTCAGCCGGCGCGTGGATCTGATTCTGGCCGGCGCCTAGGAGAGCAGATGAAGAAGTTTCTGATCGGTTTGGTTGCAGGCTTTCTGCTGGCGGGGCTGGCTTGCCTGATCACTGTTTTCGCGATGCTGCGGTTCAGCGAGCGGCAGCCATCGATTCCCGGCCAGGCGACGCTCATTCTGGGCCTGGAAGGGCAGGTACCGGAGATTGCTCCAGTGGAAATGCCCTTCCCCTTTCTTCGGTCCAGGACCCCGCTCACCGTCTATGAGACGTGGGACCTGTTGCGGAAGGCGGCGGCGGACTCCCGTATCAAGGCGCTGGTTTTTCAGCCGCGCGGTGTCGGGGCGGGCTGGGCGAAGCTGGATCAGATCCGAAGCAGCCTGCTCGCGTTCAAGAAATCGGGCAAGCCTGTTTACGCTTTCCTGCGCAATCCGGGAATGCGGGAGTACTATCTGGCGACTGCGGCCGACCGTATCTTCCTCACGCGGGAGGATTTGATGGACGTCAAAGGGCTTCGTGCCGAGGTCACCCACTATCGGCGCGGCCTGGATAAGATCGGCGTCCAGATGGAGGTGGAGTATGCAGGAAAGTACAAGGACGCCTCCGATGCCTTCGTCAGGACCTCGATGACGCCGGAAACGCGCGAGGTTCTCAACGCGGTGCTGGACCAGCTGTATACGCACCTGGTGGAGGTGATCGCCTCCTCCCGCAAGCGCACTCCGGAGCAGGTCCGCGCCGCTCTTGACCAGGGCCCGTTTCTGGCCCACGAGGCAAAACGTCTGGGGCTGGTCGACGAGCTGCTGTTTGAGAACCAGGTGCTCGATGAAATGAAGAAAAGGCTGGGGCAGGGGGAACTAAAGAAGGTCTCTCATCGCGACTACGCCAAGATCCCGGCGATCAGCTTGGGCCTGGAAGGAAGGACGCGCATTGCGCTGGTCACCGGCGAGGGGCCCATTACGCGAGGCGACGGCGACTCGCTGGGTGGGGACGAGGGGATCCGCTCGGCCGCCTTTTCGCGGCTGCTGCGGGAAGCCGGCGAGGATTCCGAAATCAAGGGCGTGATTGTCAGGGTGAACTCTCCGGGCGGCGACGCGATCGCCTCGGACGAAATCCTGCATGAGATGCGCCGATTGTCCGAGCGTAAGCCGACGGTGATCTCGATGTCGGATCTTGCGGCTTCCGGCGGTTACTTTATTTCGGTGAGCGGAGACCCGATCCTGGCCCATGCCAACACCTTTACCGGTTCCATCGGGGTGGTGTACGGGAAGCTGAACCTGAGCAATTTGTACGAAAAGCTGGGTTTCAACACGGAGATACTGAAGCGAGGCAAGAATGCCGATATTGATACGGCCTCGGCGCCGCTGAGCGACACGGGGCGGAAGAAACTCAGGGAGGGTGTGGATTTCGTGTACCGGTCATTTGTCGATCGGGTTGCCGAGGGGCGGCGCAAGAAGGCGAGCGAAATCGAGCCGCTGGCGCAGGGCAGGCTGTGGACGGGCGCGCAGGCGCACCGGCATGGCCTGGTGGACGAGATCGGTGGGCTGGATGAGGCGCTGGAAACGCTGCGCAAGAAGGCGATGATCGGCTCCGAGGAAAAGCTGCGGATTGTGCGCTACCCTCGGAAGCGGAGCTTCTTGGAACTGCTGTTCAGCGAATCCGAGGTGTCGCTGCGGGAAGCCGGGCTAAGGTGGAAGATGCGCGCGATTTCCGAGAAACTGCACCTTCCAACAGCAGGGATTTCGCAGATTCCCCTTGAAGGGATGCTGCGTATCGCGCCCTACACGCTGCGGGTGGAATAATTATTCGGCGAAGGCGGCGGTGGAAGTGATGCCTGCCGACTGGAGCACGACGGCCATCTTTTCGAGGGCTGATTTGTGGATCTGGGAGACGCGGCTTTCGTTGATACCGAGCACGCCGCCGATTTCCTTCATCGTCATTTCGTTGGTGTAGTAGAGCAGGACGACTTTCTGGTAGCGCTCGGGGAGGGCCTTCATGGCGTCAGAGAGCACGGAGCGGAGCTGCTGGCGTGCGCACATGACGTCGGGCTGGGAATCGGGACTGCCGGGAAAATCGGGAGCAGGCAATTCGTCGCCATCGCCACCGCGAGTGGAAGCGGAGACGAGGCCGACGTTGCGGAGATCGACCATCAGCTGGCGCCAGCGTTCCTGCTGGACGCCGAGCTTTTCCGCGATTTCCGCATCGGTGGGAGCGCGCTGCAAGGTTGCGGTGAGGTCGCGCGTGGCGGCTTCGACTTGTTTGTGACGGCGGCGGAGGTCGCGGGAGGCCCAGTCGAGTTGGCGGAGGCTGTCGAGCATGGCGCCCTTGATGCGGTGCTTGGCGTAGCTGGAGAAAGCGACCTGCTTATCGGGGTCGTACTTATTGACGGCATCGAAGAGGCCAAGGATGCCGGCGTGGACCAGATCGTCGAGATCCACATGAACGGGGAGGTTTTCGTGAACCCGGACAGCGATCGCCTTGACCAGCGGGAGATGTTCCAGAATCACGCGGTCGCGCCGATTCATTGGAGCAGTGGCGACGGTTGCAGCGTTAGCTTGCATATTATTCCTCACAGTTTCCAACCGGGCTCCGGAAGACATCGTTGATGCACCTGAGTTCCGTTTCCCTGATTTGCCATTCAGGCTTTGCAGCCGCATGGCGAGGAAGGAAGCAAGCCGTAGGCCACTCTGGACTGGCCTAAGGCGTCAGCCTGAGCTGTGTCGGAATTGGCTCTCCCGAACGCCCCAATCTCTTTATTTCTCCGTCGTTTCCCGGGGTTGATGTTGTATGTTGCCTCCACGAAATCTGACCCCTGGTTCACCGGGAGCGTCCCGATCTGAAACGCCCATGCCTAATTGCTCGTTTCATTTCGGTACCGGCCATTCCAAACTGAAATCTCAGCTTCAGAAACTTTGCCTAGCTCTACCTTCCTATCGGCTGATTACAACATTTCCTTGATGAAATGTACCTCGGCGGAATACCTTAAGACCCCTACGGTAGTTCGCCTCAGAACCCGCACCCCCTCCTCAGGTTGTCCGCCTCTTGCTTCATGGTCGGCTCCCCTTTCATTCACGCTAAGATGATCCTGGGCTGCGGTGACTCAAGCTCAAGGACGCCGTAGTTGAGATCCGGCAAGGCGTGTGCTTCCTTGGCGCCAGCAGGTGGCAGAGGCGTTAGTCAACAAGGGCTTCAGGCTGGGCGCGCTGAACCGGAATGAGGAGGCGATCGTGGCCTTCGACGAAGTGGTGAGCCGGTTTGGGGAGGCTACGGAACCTAAGTTGGTCAGTTTAGTGGCGAAAGCGAAAGCGGCGCGGGCAAAGGGCGCGTCAACTTGAGCGGAGTCGAATTACTTTCTGACGCAGGTTGGTGTTCAACCAGCGCGGCTGACATAAAGTGTGGCGCGGACTTGGGACTCGATCCAGGCGTAGGTGCGCCGGAGTCCTTCTTCCAGCGTGATCTGGGGCTCCCAACCCAAGACCTGCCGCAACCGGTTGTTGTCAGAGTTGCGGCCACGGACGCCCATCGGGCCCGGGACGTGTTTGAGTTCGACTTCGATTCCCGCGATGGAGGCGACTAGGCGGGCGAGGTCATTGATCGAGATGAGACGGTCCTGGCCGAGATTGAGCGGTTCGTGGTAACCGGAGTTCATCAGGCGGTAGATGCCTTCCACACAATCGTCGATGAAGCAGAAGGAGCGGGTCTGTTCGCCGTCGCCCCAGATTTCCACTGTCGGGTTCGAGGTTAACTTCGCGGTGGCGACTTTGCGGCAGACCGCGGCGGGGGCTTTTTCGCGGCCGCCGTCCCAGGTTCCCTGGGGGCCGAAGATGTTATGGAAGCGAACAATGTAAGTCTGCATCCCGAAGTCTTCGCGGTAGTGCGTGCAAAGGCGTTCGCTGATGAGCTTCTCCCAGCCGTAGGCGTCCTGCGGCTGCGCGGGGTAGGCGTCCTCTTCCTTGAGCGGCTTGACGTCGGCGTCGGTTTGCAGAAACTCGGGGTAGACGCAGGCCGAGGAAGTGTAGAGGTACTTTTTCACGCCGCACTGCCGCGCCGCTTCGATGGTGTGGAGGTTGATCGCGGAGTTGTTATAGAGGATGCGGGCGTGGTTGTTGGCGATGAAGCCCATACCACCCATGTCGGCAGCCAGAGCGTAGACATGATCGACGCCGGCGGCGGCCTTGAGGCAGTTATTGAAGTCGCGGAGATCGAGCAGGAGGAATTCGTCGGCGGAGGAGGGGCAGAACTCGGGTTGCTTGATGTCGACGCCGCGCACCCAGTAGCCGCGCTGCTTCAGGGATGTAGCCAGATGGTGGCCGATGAAGCCGCCGGCGCCGGTGATCAGGACCTTGGCTTTGCTCATGCCTGGAAGCTCCTCGCGGAGGGCGCCGAGGCTTGACCGAGGGTGACGTAGTTGGCGGCGGATTCAAATTCCTGGCGTGGGAGGATGCGCCAGCAGTCGACGACGGCGGGCGTGCCGCGTTCAGCGTTCAGATGTTCGGGGCGCAAGGCGCGGAACTCCTCAGCCGGGTTCATGATGACGATCAAGTGCGCCGCGGCGGCGCATTCCTGCACGGACGATGTATAGCGGATACGGGCACCGAGTATCGCTTTGGCGTTGTCCATGGCGAGGGGGTCATAAACAACAAGCGGGACGCCGGCTTTAAGCAGGCTTTCCGCCAGCAGCATGCCTTGCGACTCTTCGATGACGTTGGTGGCGGGCTTGTAGGCAAGGCCGAGAATCCCAACGGCGCCGCCATCAGGAAGTAGCGAGGTGATCAGAGAGGTGAGGCGCGGGACTTGCAGATGGTTGATGCGCTGCGTGGCATCAGCGAGGATCGCCTCCATGCCGAGGCTGCGGGCCAGCGCGGAGAAGGCGACGTTGTCGCGGGGGAAGCACGGGCCGCCGTAGCCGAGAGCTCCCTTGAGGTACTTGGGTCCGATGCGTTTGTCGAGGCCGAGGGCCTGGGTGACGGTATCGACGTCGGCTCCGGGGAGGCGCTCACAGAGATCGGCGAGCATGTTGGCGTAGCTGATCTTGGTGGTGACGTAGGTGTTGACGGAGAGCTTGGTGAGCTCGGCGTTGACGAAGTTCATCCGGGCGGTCTTGTAGTCGCTCTCGCAGACGTGCTGATAGATGCCGGCGAGCATGGCTCCGGCGCGCTCGTCACATTCGCCGATGAGGACCATGTCGGGGCGTGACATGTCGCGGATTACGGAGCCGAGAGCGATGAATTCGGGGTTGTAGCAGAGGCCGAAGTCAGCACCGCAGCGCTTGCCGGAGGTGGCTTCGAGCAGCGGCTGGACTTCTCCGGCGGTATCGCCGGGCATCACGGTGCTGGAGAGGACGACCAGATGGTAGCCGGATTTCCGTTTCAGCGCGTTGCCGATCGATTCCACCGCCGGGCGGACGTAATCGAGCGAGAACTTGCCGTCCGGGCCGGACGGAGTGGGAACGATGATAAAGGTCGCGTCGGAGGCAAGAACGGCGCCCTCGGTGTCCAGAGTGGCGCGGAGGCGTTCGCGGTTCTTCCCAATTAATTCCGGCAGACCCGGCTCCTGCACGGGCGCTCGTCCTTCGTTCACCGCGTCGATGAAGGCTCTGTTCTTGTCGACGCCGGTAATGTTGTGGCCGCGGTCAGCGAAGAGCGCGGCCATGACGGCGCCGAGTTTGCCAAGTCCGATAACGGAGATGTTCATAATGCGAAATTCCTGCTATGTTTTTCTGGCGATGGGCATACGCCAGCCGGTTCCGAAAGCGCGCGAGGTGACCTTCAGGCCGGGCGCGGCCTGCTTCCGTTTGAACTCGGCGATTTTCACGAGGCGCAGGACCTTTTGCACAGTGGCCTCGTCAAAGCCCGCCGCCACAATCGATTCCGCGGGCTGGTTCTTTTCGATATGCAGCTCCAGAATCCTATCGAGGATATCATAGGGCGGCAGGGAATCCTGGTCGGTTTGATCGGGCTTTAATTCGGCGGATGGGGCCTTGGTGAGGATGGCTTCGGGGATGTCGGGCTTGCGGAGGTTGCGCCAGCGGGAGACGGAGTAGACCATCATCTTGGGAAGGTCGGAGATGACGGCGAGGCCGCCGGACATGTCGCCATAGAGGGTGCAGTAGCCGACAGAAAGTTCGCTCTTGTTGCCGGTGGTGAGCAGAAGAGAGCCGAACTTGTTGGACATGGCCATGAGGAGGTTGCCGCGGATGCGTGCCTGGATGTTCTCTTCGGCAACGCCGGGTTCGGTACCCTGGAAGGCGGGCTGGAGAGCGGTGTTGAAGGATTCCATCATGGGCCGGATAGGGATAGTGACGGTGCGGATGGCGAGATTGGCGGCGAGGGCGAGGGAGTCGTCGATGCTGCCCTGGCTGGAGTATGGGGAGGGCATGAGAACGCCGAGGACATTTTCGGGGCCCATGGCATCGGCGGCGATGGCGGCGGTGAGGGCGGAATCGATGCCGCCGGAAAGCCCGAGCAGGACGGAGCGGAATCCGGTTTTGTGTGCATAGTCACGCACGCCGAGGACAAGAGCGTTCCAGATTTCGGCTTCGGCGGGGGAGTGCTCGGGTTCGATGCGTCCTTCCGGTTTGTCGAGGTCGACAAGGAGGAGGTCCGGCTGGAAGCCGTTGGCGCGGGCGATCAAATTGCCGGCGTGATTGATGGCGAGGCTGCGGCCGTCGAAGATGAGATCGTCATTGCCGCCAACGAGGTTGCAATAGAGGATAGGGCGGTTGTGCTTGGAGGCCATGTGACGGAGCATGTCCTCGCGGAGTTTCTGCTTGCCTGCAACGAAGGGGGAGGCCGACATGTTGAGGATGACGCCGGCGCCGGCTTGGGTGAGGCGTTCGACAGGGTCGGTGTGATAGCGGGGGCGCTGCCAGAAGTCGCGGTCGTTCCAGACATCTTCGCAGATGCTGAGACCGATGTTCTGTCCGTTGATGGAGAGGATGTGGGGGCCTGGGGCGGGTTCAAAGTACCGGTCTTCGTCAAAGACGTCGTAAGTGGGCAGGAGGGTTTTGTGGAAGGTTTGGGAGAAGCGGCCGGATTGGAGGAGGACGGCGCTGTTGCGGAGAGGGCGGCCGGAGGGTTCCGAGTTGGCGGTGGCGGTGCCGACGAGGACAGGAACGCAGGAGGCGAGGTTGCGAGCGAGGGCGCAGAGCTTGTCCTGGCTGGCTTGAACGAAGCCCGGGTTCATGAGGAGGTCGCGCGGGAGGTAGCCCATGAGGCTGAGTTCGGGCGTGAGGACGAGGTGTGCGCCCTCATCGGTGGCGCGGCGGACGCCATCGGCGATGAGGGCGGCGTTGCCGTGGAGATCACCGACGGTGGTGTTGATCTGTAGTAGGGCGATGCGCACGGGAGGGGTGTTGACCTTTTAGTATAGCCGTAACGGAAGAAGCCGGGAACCCGCTGTAACAACTGGAAACTTCCCGCGCGGAAGGGGGGATCGCCGGCGCGGCAACGACTAACAGGATGGAACAGCGCTCCGCGGAAACCAACACTCAAATACAGGAGATACTTTCATGCAAAAGGTTCTTTTTGCCGCTGCTATTCTTGCGCTCGCCGCCGCGCCTTGGGCCACGGCTAGTGACAACGACGAGGTCATGCGGCGGCGCCAACCCGAGTGCGCAGCTCCGCGATCTCGCCGAAGAAGGCACCTTCGGCCCTCTCGCCGACATGCTGCGCGCCAATCCAGGCGTCTGCGCGATGGCAAACACTCCGCCGCCGCCGCCCGTTTCGCGCCTCATCGGACCCGGCGCCACCATGACCCTCAATGTGGAGGCAGGCGGCCGGTGCAGACATATCAGCGTCGTCGCCATGCTCATCCCCACCAACGACGGCTTCATCGCCGCCAACGCCGCCGACATTCCTTCCGGCCAGAACACCACCGTGATCATGTCGCCGGCCTACGATTCCGGCACGGAAGCCAACGATGAGTTGTGCTCCTCCATCCCCGGACCGGGATTCGCCGAATGCGTCACCCCATCCAATCCGCAAGGTAACGGCGGCGGAGCGCGCGTCGGCAACGGCGAAGGCGTGGTGCACATCCACGCCGGCATACATGGCATCGGAAATCTCGTTCCGGCTATGCGCGACTGGCGCAATCCCGCCGCCAGGATCATCATCCGCCGCGTAAACTAAACCGGTCCGCGGGGAGGCCCGGGGCCTCCCCGCCCGCATCACTCGCCAAACCTCCCAGTCCCAGCGGCATGTATCAGCCCAGCTCTCTCCAGGACTTTAAAGTGATGATAAAGCCGCGATTTCTCTGATAGCGGTTTCCCTCTGATAGCGGTTTCCCTGTTGCACTTCTGTTAAATTTATGTTACAAATCCGTGACGGGCCTTATTGATGCGCTATCTTCTCCCTCTTGTTCCACTCCTCACCCTGCCCGCCTCCCTTTCCGCCACCGAGCTCTTCTCCTGGCACTTGTTCGACACCCAGATGCGCGTGAACCGCCACGCTGACTTGGTCATCCACAGCCGCGTCCGCACAAGAGATGAATTCCACCGCTTGCAGCAAGCCAGAGGCGGCGCCATTGTCCGGTTTCATGCAGGCAAGAACCTCATCCCCTACACCGGCTACTATTTCCAACCCGCACACGAGGCCGGCGATCCTTGGACGAAAGGCCACCGCGCCTTCGTAGGCGTGGAGCGCCCCTTCGCCGTTGCCCTTGGCACAGTCCTCATCACGCGCATCGCCGCTGAGCGTCACATGAACACCGGCCGCCCCAACTACATGCGCTTCCGCACGTATACACGACTCCAACTGCCCGGCCGCAGGGTGGCGCCTTTTATTCAAAACGAGTGGCTGGCCGTGAAGCAGGGTTTCCATTCCGTCCGCAACAGCGGCGGCCTGCGCATCCGCCTGTCCCCGGTGATGACGCTTGAAGCCGGCTACCTCTACGACATCCGCCGCGCCAGCTGGGGCGGCGACCGCTCCGCCATCGTTACCGCGCTCAAGTTCCAGCTGCCGGAGCGCTAAGAGCAATCATCCTGCGTCTGCCCTGTGCTACGATCCCCACTGTTTGCGGATGTGGCTGGTTCTCCTTTGCGCCGCCATCGCCTAGCCCGGCCTAGGACATGCTTCTCCGCAAGCCTTCATCAGACCGCTGTGCTATGGTAGTGAGTTATTTTCCGAAAGGAGCGGTCAGCCCCAATGAAAAAAGGCTTCTCCGGGCCCTGGATCGTCGCCGCGTGCTTTCTGACGTTTGGCATCTCCACCGGCTTCCCGTACTACAACATCGCGTTCTTTTTCGACTACTTCCGCGATGACCATAGCTGGCCGATTTCGCTCATCACGCTGGGCGCGCCGGTGGCGGTGCTACTGACCATCTGGGCCGGTCCCGTGATTGTGCCGCGGGTGAGTCCGCGGCTGCTGATCATCGTGGGAACAGGGCTGACGTTTTGCGCGTTCCAATGGTTCGCGAGGCTGAGTGGGGCGACGTGGGAATACTTCGGCGCGTGGTCGCTGTACATGATCGGCTATTTCATCTCCGGACCGATTCCGCACCAGATCATCATCAGCAACTGGTACAAGGCCAAGCGTGGGCGGGCCATGGGAATCACCTACGTCGGCGTGGCCGTAGTTGGTTCCATCGGCAACAAGCTGGGTCCGTATTTGGCCAAGCAGATGCACTATACCGAAGCGCTCAATTACATGAGTTTTCTGCTCTTGCTGGCATGGCCGATTGCTTTGTTCGTACTGAAAGACAAGCCCTCCGATGTGGGGCAGGTGCCGGATGGAGACGAGGAACTGGCGGCGGCAACGGCCGCTGCCGCTGCCGCTGCGGAGCCGCCAAAGACCTTCGCCTACTTGATGCGCCAGCCCGCGTTCTGGTATCTGCTGGTGGGAAGCGCGGCGTCGATCGGCTCGATTGCGGCGGTCAATTTCCATATGAAGTTTGTTTTCGAGGAGCAGGGCTTCACCACGCAGGACGCGCGGAATCAGATCTGGTCTACGGCGAGCTTCTGGGTCTTATGGGCATCGATAGGAGGCCGGCTGCTGGCCGGCTACCTTGCCGACAAGCTGCCGCGGAAATACGTGATGCTGGTGACCTACCTGGTGGTCGCACTGGCGATTCCCACGCTGTTCCTGGTGACGCCGGCACAAGGCAACTATGTTTACTTGTTCGCGCTGGTGTTCGGTTTCGCCATGGGCGCCGACTATATGCTGATCCCGCTGATGGCGGCCGACCAGTTCGGCTTGACGACCCTCCCACGCGCGATGTCGGCCATTCTGCCCACCGACACGATCGCACAGTTCTGGTTCCCGAACTTCATCGCGCAGCTGCGGGATTTCGCGGGCGGTTATTATCACGCCATGCTGACGGTCTTCGCGACGGCTTTCCTCGGCGCGATCGCCATCGGCATGCTGCCCAGGCACGGACCCAAGGATGAAACACTTCCAGTACCGGACGCTACAAGATCTCCAACAGGAAACTGAGCGGCTCCGTTTGAAGCACACCGGCTACGAGCCGGACCCGGAAAAAGTGAAAGCAGCGCTGGGCCGCCCGGTGGTGGCCGGAGGTGTGAAGGCAGGCAACTCGATGGCCATCCACCCGATGGAAGGCTGCGATGCCACGCTCGATGGGCATCCCGATGAGCTGACCTTCCGGCGTTATGAGCGTTTCGGGCGGGGTGGCGCGAAGCTGATCTGGGTTGAGGCCTCGGCCGTGGCCGAAGAAGGCAAGGCCAACGTGCGCCAACTGTGGCTGCACGAAGCCACCGTTGGCTCGTTCGCAAAGCTGCTGGAGCTGACGTTGAAAGTGCACCGGGAAGAGTTCGGCTCCACCGATGACTTGATTGCGCCGCTGCAGCTGACCCACTCCGGACGCTATTCGGTGCCCAAGCGTATCATCGCCTACCACAACCCGGTCATCGACAAAAAGACGAACACGCCGGCCGATTATCCGGTGATCAGCGATTCCGAGTTGGAGCGGCTGGAGGATATCTTCATGGCTGCAGCGGGACTGGCGTCGAAGGCGGGCTTCCGGAGCGTGGACATCAAGGCGACCCACGGCTATTTGCTGGCCGAGCTACTGGGCGCCAAGACTCGGCCGGGGCACTATGGCGGCTCACTCGAGAACCGTACGAGATTCATCAGCAACGTTTGTGGAAAGATCCGCGCGAAGTATGGAAAGCAGTTGATGCTGGTGATGCGGCTAGGCTGCTTTGACGGGGTTCCTTACACGATTGATCCGGAGACGAAGCTGGGCGTGCCGCTGGAATATCCAGTCCCGTACCCGTATGGATTCGGCGTGAGCGCGGAGAATCCGATGGAGCCAGACTTGGCGGAAGTGATCGAGGCGGTGAGGATATTCCGCGCGGCGGGCGTGGAGTTGATTAACGTGAGCGCCGGCTGTCCCTACTACAATCCGCACGTGGGCCGGCCCTTTGAGAAGCCCGACGAGGGCAACTATGAACAACCGGAACATCCGCTGATCGGCGTCGACCGCCATTTCCAGATTGCGGGAGGATTGCAACAGGCGTTTCCCGATCTGCCGATGGTGGGAACAGGCTATTCCTGGCTTCAGCATTTCGCGCCGAACGCGGCGGCGCACAACATTCAGGAGGGCAAGATCACGTTTTTCGGCGTCGGGCGGGGGGCGCTGGCTTATCCTGAATTTGCCCGGGAGCTGCTGGAGAAGGGCGCATGGAATCCGCTGCGCACCTGCAAGACGCTCACCTATTGCACATTTCTGATGCGGCAGAAGAATCATCCGCTGGGCCAGTTCCCTACGGGCTGCCCGCCTTTCGATAAAGAGGTCTACGGACCGATTATGAAGGAGGCCCGGGAAGTGTTCCGGAGTAAATGATGCGTGTATTGGCGTGGGCTTCGATGCTGTTGTTGGTTCAAGGCGGCCTGCTGGCGCAGCGAGCGCTGACACTGAGCTGGCAGGAACTGGCGCCCGAGGTGCAGGATCGCTGGATTTCGACAGCGTTGGCTGACGGGTCGGCCGTCGAGGGCAGAGTGGTTGATGTGGAAGCCGATGCGCTGCTCGTTAAGGGGAAGAAGGGCGTCGTCTCGATTCCGCGCGCCTCTTTGAAGTCGCTGAGCGTAGGTCCGAAGAAGAGTTCGAAGCGGACGGCGCTCGGTGCGGCCATAGGGGGCGGCGCGGGTGCTGTTCCTGGCGTGCTGGCCTATCAGTATGCCAACAACGAGGCGAATCGGAGTTTGGGTGGCTCGCTGTTGGCGGGATTCATTGGCGGAGCGGCGGCGCTGGGGGCGCTGATTGGCTGGGCTTCCGATAGAGAAGCCTCGCGCAAGCCCGCGGTAGTGATTCACATCAAGCCGAACTAGAGCGAGAGCCAGGCGATGCCGATGGCGAGCGTCAACAAGGTGAGCGGCGCCCCGGCGCGGAAGTAATCCCAGAACCGGATCTCGCATTGCGGGCGCGCCCTCTCAACCACGATCAGGTTGGCGACACTGCCGATGTTGGAAGGCGGAGATTGGCGACGACGATCATCATGCCGAACAGCAGCAGGATGGTGTCGAAGCGGATGGCATTCCAGGCCTCCTCCATGGTGATGGCTCCGGTGGCTACCATGAGGCTGGCGCCGATGATGGCGGCTCCGGTACGGTCAATGCGGAATCCAGGGAGGCGGCCAATGGCAACAACCAGGTAGGTGGCGGCGAAGATGAGGGCGGTCAAGCAGAGTGAGCAGCCAGGCGGCGGCCCTCCTCAAGAAGGCGGTCGATCTCGGCGGGGGTGAAGGTTCGCGGCGCTAGATTGGCGACGCCGAGCACGCCGGCGACACGGTCGCCGTCGAAGATGGGCAATGCAATGGAGCCTTCCAGACCCGTGGCCTTTGCGCCGGGGCGGGCGTCACCGCTGGTGTCGGATTGCAGGTTGCAGATGGTGACGGGTTCGCGGCGCTCGGCCGCGAGACCGGCCATGCCTTTGCCGACGGGGATGGCGTTGATGAAGGTGAGCACCTGGTCAGGGATGCCGATGGATGCCTTCAGGTGGAGCAAGCCGTCGCCGCCCATCAGATGAATGGTGCCGCTGTCGGCGGAGAATTCTTTGAGGATTCGCGCGAGCTCCTCCCTCAAGCAAGAATCTCCCGGACGACGTTGCCGTGGACATCGGTGAGGCGCATGTCACGGCCGGAGAAATGGAAGGAGAGCCGCGTGTGGTCAAGACCGAGCAGATGAAGAATGGTGGCGTGCAGATCGTGCACGTGGACCTTCTTTTCCACGGCGAAGTAGCCGTACTCGTCCGTCGCCCCGTGCACGACACCGCCTTTCACACCGCCACCGGCCATCCACATCGTGAAGCCGAATGGGTTGTGGTCCCGGCCAATCTCTTTTACATAGCTGCCGTCCGGGTACTGTGCGCATGGCGTGCGGCCGAATTCGCCTCCCCAGATCACCAGCGTTTGATCGAGCAATCCGCGCGATTTCAGATCCCTCAACAGGCCGGCGATGGGCTTGTCCGTCGACTTGGCGTTGATGCGGTGGCCGTTTTCGAGGCCTGAATGCTGATCCCAGCGGTCCAGGCCCTTGCGCGCGGGCGAAAGAAGTTCAATGAAGCGGACACCGCGTTCGACCAGGCGCCGCGCGATCAGGCACTCGCGGCCGAATTCGGATGTGAGTTCCTCATCCAGTCCGTAGAGCTTTCGCGTGGCTTCGCTTTCGCCGGAGAAGTCGAGCAGATCGGGCACGGCCGACTGCATGCGGAAGGCCATTTCGTAGTTCGAAATGGTGGCTTCGATTTCGCTAACCTGACCGAAGCGATCGAGCACGCCGCGGTTCAGTTTGCCGAGCAGCTCGAGCTTGGCGCGCTGGCGCGCAGGGTCTTTTTCGAGAGGCTGCAAGTCTGCCACGGGATGTTCGCTGTTGCGGAACAACGTGCCCTGATAGGAGGCGGGAAGGAAACCGGAGCCGAAGCAGTCCAGCCCGCCGGGAGGAATGAGGCCGCTTTCGAGCACGATGAAGCCCGGCAGGTTTTCGCTCTCCGAGCCGAGGCCGTAGTTCACCCATGCGCCGATGCTCGGCCGACCCTGGAAACCGGAGCCGGAATGCATGAAGTAATTGGCCGCGGTGTGCTCGCTGTGGTCGGCGACCATGGAGCGGATAATGGCCATGTCGTCGACGCATTCGGCGACGTGCGGGAAGAGTTCGCTGACGGCCGCGCCGCTTTGTCCGTACTTGCGGAAGCTGTACGGGGATGCGTAGATGCGGTCGCTGATGTTGAAGACGGTAGTGGGAGTGTCGATGGGGATCTTCTGGCCGTTTTCCGCGGTCAGGCGGGGCTTGGGATCGAACGTGTCGATCTGTGAAGGACCGCCGTCCATGAAGAGGAAGATGACCGATTTCGCCTTCGCCGCATGATGGGGCGCGCGGGTGGCGGCGCCGGCGGTGCGTGTCATCAAGTCAAGCAGCGCGAGTCCACCGAAGCCGTTGGCGCAGCGGCACAGCATCTGGCGGCGCGTGAGGAAGCGGGAGCGATGTTCAGCGGACATAGATGAACTCCGCGCTGTTGAACAGGACGTGACAGAGGTCTGACCAGGAGCCGTTCTTGGCGAGATAGGTTTTCAACTCGGCGCGTTCCCAATCTTCGGGCGGCCGGCCGAAGGCGGTCAGGTACATGCTTTGGATCCGGGCGTCCGGACCGGTCTGTTCGCGCGTGAGCTTATCCGCCCAAGTCTCCGCGGCCGCAGCGACGAATTCATTGTTAAGCATGAGCAGGGCCTGAGAAGGTACGGTGGAGCTTCCGCGGGCGCCGATGGTGGAGACTGGCAGCGGGTAGTCGAAGGCGAGGAACATCGGCGTCAGGAAGTTGCGGCGGACCTGAATGTAGATGCTGCGGCGGCCGTTGGCGTCCAGAGGGCCGGAGACAGGCTTGCCGCGGCCGTCCTGGTACTTCGAGATGTGCGGCGTCACGCCGGGGCCGAACATGGTGGTGTTGAGCGTGCCGCTCACGGCGAGCATCGAGTCGCGGATGGCTTCGGCTTCCAGGCGCCGCACGGGCATGTAGTGGACGAGCTTGTTGTTGGGGTCCTTCCCCAAGGAGTCCGGATGCGGACGGCTGGACATGGCGTAGGCGTCGGAACTCAGGATCAGGCGGTGCATCGCCTTGATGGACCAACCGCTGTCGATGAACTGGCGCGCCAGCCAGTCGAGCAGTTCCGGATGCGACGGGCGCGCGCCGGTTTGGCCGAAATTGTCGGTGCTTGCAGCCAGTCCCGTGCCGAAGTGATGCTTCCAGATGCGGTTGACCATCACGCGGGCGGCGAGGGGGCTTTTCAGGATGGAGCGGGCAAGCTCCAGGCGGCCGCTGCCTGTTTCTACACGAGCGCCGCCGATGATCTGGAGCGAGCCGCGCGGCACCTCTTCACCCAGATTGGTGTGGGAACCGCGGACGTGGAGCCGGACATTGTGAGGCGACTCGTCGCCGGCCACCATGCCCCAGTAAGAGGAGGGGACACCGTTGGGAGGCGCGGAAGAGAGGCGGAACTCGCCAGGTTCGGCGACGTCAGGCGGCTCCTGGTGATCGGAGAAGATGATGGCATCGACCGCGAGGAAGCCGTCCGGATCACGATCGACAATTTCGAAGTAACAGGAGCGGCCAATCTCCTTGGTCATGCGGATGGTGCGCCAGTGCCAGCCCTCGCTCTTGTTGGGAAGGAAGTGCTGGCTCTTGTGATCGTCGGCGACCAGCGTGACGCGGACAGGCGCGAGACCGGGCTGCCCTTTAGGCTGCTGCGTGCCATGCAGGCGGACATGGACCCAGAGCTTGGGCATCTTGAAGCGGGCGGAAGTGAGAGAGCCGACCAGCGGCTTGTCCCAGGAGGCGGCGACACCGAAGTAGGGTTGGCGGCCGAACGCGGCGCCGGAGATGTCCCACCCTGTGAAGTCGGAGAAATCGGTGAAAAGGACGTCGCCTTCGCGGAGGCGCCATTTACCTTCCTTGATATGAGCCGGCACTTGCGCGGCGGCGGCGCGGATGGCCGCGGCATGGCCGGGCGTGTCGAGCACCGCCTCGCGTACGTAGGTGCTGTGCATGGTTCCGGCAAGAGCGTAGTAATCCTTGGTGGGAATGGGATCGAACTTGTGGTCGTGGCAGCGGGCGCAGGCAACGGTGAGTCCGAGGAAGGTTTTCGAGAGTACGTCGATTTGGTTGTCGACGGTATCGGCGCGGGATTTTACCGAGTCGGTGGCGCTGTTCAGCACCTCGCCGAACCAGTACATGCTGGTGCCGAGCGGCGATTCGAAATAGGCGGCGTCGAGAGATTTTCGTTTTTGCGGCAGCAGGTCCCCGGCGATGTGTTCCAGGACGAGTTGGTCGTAGCCGATGTCCTGATTGAAGGCGCGGATGATGTAGTCGCGGTAGCGCCAGGCGTCGAGCTTGTCGTTGTCGAACTCGTGGCCGTTGGTTTCCGAGAAACGCACCAAGTCCAACCAGTGGCGGGCCCACCGCTCGCCGTAATGCGGCGAGCCGAGCAGGCGCTGCACCACTTTTTGACGGGCGCCCGCAGAGTCGTCATTCAAAAAGACGTCGATTTCCGCGGGCGTCGGCGGCAGGCCAGTGAGGTCGAAGGTCACTCGCCGGATCCATTCGCGCTTTCCGGCTGGAGGCGCGGTGGCAAGATTCTGGCGTCGGGCGGCGAGCAGGGAATCGATGGAATGGTCACCCTGCGGCGGATTCAGCGGCTGGAAGGCCCAGAACTGGCGCGCCTCTTCCCAGTCGATGGTTTTGGAAGCTTCGGTCTTGTTCTCGCCGAGCGTGTGCGGCGCGCCCATCTCGATCCATTTCTGGAAATCGGCGATGACTTCCGGCGCGAGTTTGCCCTGCGGGGGCATGCGCAGTTTGAGGTCGGTGTAACCGATGGCGGCCATCAGCTTGCCCTGCGCGGCGCTCGCCAAGCCCTGGGCGGTATCCAGGCGCAGGTCGCCCATCGGCGTCTTGATCTTCGCGCTGTGGCACGCATAGCACTGTTCGGCCAGCACGGGGCGGATCTTCTTTTCGAAGAACTCGTTTCCCAGTGCCGCAGTTGAGCCGCACACAGTGAACACAACAAGGGCAGCCAGGCGAACCGACATTGCCTTCATGATACACCTCGCCTCTTGAAACGGACCAAGAAGCAAATGACGGTATAAGAGAATACGGGCGCATAGATCCACCAGCGCGAGGGCGTGGAGCCGTTCCATTCGCCGAGCAGACGCCACCCGATCAGGACCTGATAGCCGAGCGGCATCAGCGCGGCCCACAGCAGCAGCGGCGGCCAAGGGACGAGCGCCAGCATCGGGAACAGCCAGGTGAGATACCAGGGATGGACGTTGGCGGAGACGACCAGCATGACAACAATGGAGGCCAGGCAGGCGCGCTCGATGGGCCAGCGGAGCAGCGTGACCCAGAGCACAGCCGCGCCCACGATGGCAAACGCGGCGTACTTGGCAAGGTAGATGTCGCCGGCGGCCCACATCAGCAGGCCGAACAGGCTGTCGTTGTTGCGCCAGCCGCCGAGGAAGCCGCTCATGAAGCGCGCGTTCTCGATGATTTCGGGCCAGCGCGGGGTCCAGTAGGGGAGGCTTGTCAGCGCAAAGATGGGGAAGCAGATCATCCATTGCCACCAGCGGCGTCCGGCGGCGATGAAGATCGGCAACAGCATCAGCGGCCAGGGTTTGGCGGAAGTGGCAAGGGAGAGGGCGATGATGGCCCAGTTCCAGCGTTGACGTGCGGCGGCAAGCAGGGCGAGAGTCACCAGAAAGACGGGCACGGAGTCGTTGTGGCCGCTGCCCCAGAACTCGACGATGATCATCGGGGACCATGCGTACCAGGCCAGCGCGGCGGCAGGCGCGCCTCGTGCGGCCAGCAGCGCGGCCAGGGCGGCCAGCGTGGCAATGTCGCACAGGGCGGCCGGAAGCTTGAACCAGAAAGCCTGCTGGTGCGGGTCCGGCGAGATGGCTGAGGCGAGTTGGTAGTTCCACTTTTCGATGAAGATGAGCAACGGCCCGTAGCCGGACTTGAATTCGGGCCCCGGGATCAGCGAGTAGGCCTCATCGTGCAGGTGCGCGGCCTCGTTGGGCCTCACCAGGTAAGGGTTCAGGTCATGATGCTGCGCAAGACCTTCCCAGCGGTAGCGGTACAGATCATCGGAAAGAACGGGCGGCAGTGGCCACGCAAGCAGGCGAAAGAGCAGGCCGGAAAGCAGAATGGAAAGAGTTAACCGCTTTGCGGCCCAAGGGTTAGCTTCTGCTTTCGATTCTTGTAGCAAGTAAGCGCAAACAAGGTACAATATATGGGTTGCCAGGAGTGCGGCAATGATCCACTCCGGCTTGTTGACCCACGACCATGTCCATGGCACTTTTGCTTGCCACCTCGTTGAGCGACCAGATCGAGCGGGCACTTTTCGACGACACCTTCGCTGGCATCCATTCGCTCGGCTGGTTCGACTACGCGCTGCTCATTCCCTACTTTACCCTGCTGTTGATTCTCTCCTTCTACGGGCTGCACCGCTACGAGATTATCCGCACCTATCGCAAGTACCGGCACAAGATGCCGAAGGCTCCGGCCGGCTACTTTGAGCAACTGCCGCGGGTGACGATTCAGCTCCCTCTTTATAACGAGCGGTTCGTCGTGGAGCGGCTGCTGGAAGAGGCCACCAAAGTCGACTATCCGCGCGAACTGCTGCAGATTCAGGTCCTGGACGATTCCACCGATGAGACGCATCCGTTCACCGAGCGGTTGTGCAACGAATACCGCGCGATGGGCCATCCGGTGGAGTACATTCACCGCAACAACCGCTACGGGTTCAAGGCTGGGGCGCTCGAGAACGGGTTGAAGACGGCGACCGGCGAGTTTGTCGCGGTGTTCGATGCGGACTTCCTGATCCCGCGCGATTTTCTGCAGAAGACCGTCCACTTCTTCACCGATCCGGAAGTGGGCATGGTGCAGACGAAGTGGACTTACCTGAACCGCGATTCCAACCTCCTTACGCAAGTGCAGGCGATGCTGCTGGACGGCCACTTCATGCTGGAGCATGTGGCGCGCTGCGGGCGCGGGCTGTTCTTCAACTTCAACGGCACGGCGGGCATCATGCGGCGGCGGATGATCGATGACGCCGGCGGCTGGGAACACGACACGCTGACAGAAGACAGCGACCTGAGCTACCGCGCGCAGCTGAAGGGCTGGCGGTTTGTCTATGTGCCGGAAGTGGAGTGCCTGTCGGAGCTGCCGGTGGAAACCCACGGCTTCCAGGTGCAGCAGTCGCGCTGGGCCAAGGGATTGACCCAGGTGGCCAAGAAGCTGTTAATGCGCGTGCTGAAGGCGGACGTTCCGTTCCGGGTGAAAGTGGAAGCCTTCTGCCACATGACGCCGAATATCAGCTATCCGCTAATGGTGATCGTGACGGCGCTGATGCTGCCGGTGATGATCTGCCGCTTCTATATGGGCTGGCAGCAACTGGTGATGATCGACGTTCCTCTATTAATCGCGAATTTCGCCTCGCTGTTCGCCTTCTACATTTACGCGCAGAAGGAGCACGACCCGAAGAACTGGAAGCGGTCCATCATCCTCATGCCGGCGCTGATCGCGGCGGGCGTAGCGCTGACGGTGATCAATACTAAGGCTGTGTTGGAGGCGCTGTTCGGAGTGCAATCGCCGTTCGTAAGGACTCCGAAATACGCCATAACGGCCGGCGCGTCCGCGGCGGCGCCGAAGACCAAGTACCGCAGCAGAAGCGGCTGGCTGCCCTACGCGGAGTTGGCGATCGGCACTTACTTCCTGGTGATGGTGCTGTACGCGGTGGACACTTACAATTTCCTGGCGATTCCGCTGCTCGGGATTTTCGTGGCGGGCTACTACTGGGCGGGCATCTCGACGCTGCACCAGGAATACAAGGACCGCGCGGCGTGGGAACGCCAGCGGCGGCTGGCGAAGTCGGAAGCCTGACCCTCTCTCATTCTCATCCTGAATCAGGACTCAAAAAGGTGAACCGTTTCAGAACCCAGGGCGCCTGGCGCCACCAGATGTTCTGTTCCACTACCCGGGCCGGAACCGATACGGTCAGCGGCGCCTGGCCGAACGGGTAAGGGTCGACCACAATCCGGCCATCACCACGCGGATTAAGCGTTATCGACACCCGATCCTCCCAGTTGCTCCGCGGCACGTCATGAAAGCTGACGTGGTCCCCGCCGAGCCCTTTGGCTTCCCCCTCGAGGGGCGAGATCACGGCCGAGCACAAGGCGAGCGAGAACGCATCCAGGGTCTGGAGAAGACGCGCATGCGGGTTGCGGTGCTGCGGTTCGAGCGCGGTCCGCCAAAACGTGTCTGCCTGAAGCCGTTGACGGAATGATTCCTGCATCGCGCGCACATCGGCCAGGAAACGGCGCGCTTCCGCTTCCAATTCCTTCGGATACGTTAACCGGTTCCGCTGTAAAAGATGAATGAACTCCGGCGGCGGATCGGGTTCAAACTGCACCGCGTAGAGCCAATATGCATGGTCCGATATCAGCAGACTGGCATAGGGGTGCCGGTCCGCGAGCCTGGGAATGCCCACCAGCCGTTGTCGTGCTCGCTAATGGCCAGCACTACTTCCCGCCGCAGCCGTTCGGAGTCTTCCGACAGGGCAAAAGATCCGGGCCGGGCAAACGCATCGTTTCCCCAGTGTGCGGCCAACATTCCCGCCATTTCCGCGTGTGCCGGCCGCGTGATCAGCCACACCTGGGAGCCACGCTTGGTTTTCAACATGAATTAATCCTCAAAAATCACGAACGCCATGCCGTTGTCGGAAGTGTGTGTCAGCGACAGCGAGATCTTCTTAACGCCAATCTCGGCGGCGATCTCCGCGGCGCGCCCGTGCAGGCGTAGCGTGGGGCGGCCTGAGCGCTGATTGGCGACCTCGAAATCCTGCCACCGGACCCCGCGCCGCCAGCCGGTCCCGAGCGCCTTCATGCCCGCCTCCTTGGCCGCGAAGCGGGCGGCGAAGCGCTCGAACTTGTTGGCCTTGGAGTTGACGTAGGCGATCTCGGCGGGCGTGTAAATGCGCTGCACGAACTTGTCGCCGTATCGTTCGATGGAGGCTCGGATACGCGGTACCTCGGCCAGGTCTATGCCCGTGCCGAGGATCAAAGCTCGCTCCCGGTAGTGGTAATGGTGAGCCGGCCGTGCTTGACGCCCTTGGTGGAGATAAGCGCGTCGGCGATCTTCTTCACCGCGGACGCCTTGCCGCGAACCACCAGCACCTCCAGGCAATTGTCATGGTCCAGATGCACGTGAAGCGTGGAGAGAATCTGGTGGAAATGGTCGTGCTGCATGTCGGTGAGCTTCTCACTGAGCATGCGTACATGATGATCGTAGACCAGCGTCACCGTGCCCACGACCTGGCTGTCCGGCTTTTCCCAGGCGGTTTCCACCAGTTCATCGCGGATGAGGTCCCGGAAAGCTTCCGAGCGGTTGGTGTAGCCGCGCTTGGCGATTAAAGCGTCGAACTTGGCGAGCAGGTTCGAATCAATGGCGACTCCGATGCGGCTGAGTTCACTCATGCGTACTGCAAGATTAGCCGAGCGGCGCAGGGGAGGGCAACACCGCGCCGCTCAGCAAGGCGCGGGCGTGGCGGACGCGGCGGGCGGCTTCCGGCGCCGTTGCGGCCATCGCGGTGAGATGGCCCATCTTGCGGCCGGGCCGCGGTTCGGCTTTGCCGTAGAGGTGGAGTTTGAGATCCGGCAGGGCGCAGAGCGAGGCCCAGTCCGGGCAGCCGTTAGACCACATGTCGCCGAGCAGGTTGGCCATCGCGGCGGGGCGGAGAAGATCGGTGGAGCCGAGCGGGAGGCCGCAGACGGCCCGTAACTGCTGCTCGAATTGCGAAGTCAGCGACGCGTCGAACGTGAAGTGGCCGCTGTTGTGCGGGCGCGGTGCCAGCTCGTTGACCAGCAGCTTGCCCTGGCGGGTGAGGAAGAATTCCACGCAGAGGACTCCCACAACCTCCAGTTCCTCAAGGATACTGCGCGTGATGCGGATGGCTTCCGCGGTAACTTCCGGCGGCACGTCGGCCGGAGCGGTGGTCACATCGAGGATGTGGTTGGCGTGCTCGTTCTCCACGACGCCGTAATGGGCGAACGTGCCGTCAAGCGAGCGGGCGGCGACCACGGAGACTTCGCGGTCAAAATCGATGAAAGCTTCCAGCACCGCCTCCTGGCCGCCGGCTTTGGCGAAGGCTTCCTCAAGACCGCTTTCCGCGGTGATCTTGACTTGCCCCTTGCCGTCGTAGCCGAAACCGGCCGATTTCAAAACAGCCGGGCGGCCGATGGTTTCAAGCGCATCTTCGAGCTGTGCTGCGCATTCGACAACGGCGAACGGGGCGACAGGGAAGCCCTTGGAGGAGAGGAAGGTTTTCTCGCGGCGGCGGTGCTGCGTGGTATGGAGCACGCTGCCGTGCGGGCGCACAGGGACGACTTCGGCGACGGCCTCGGTGCAGGCGTAGGAGACGTTCTCAAATTCAAAAGTGACGACGTCAGTGCGCCGGGCGAAGCCTCGCACGGCGTCCAAATCGTCGTAGCTGGCGCGGACCTCCACATCGGCCACTTGGCCGGTAGGCGTATCGTAGTCGGGTGAGAAAGTGTGGACGCGATATCCCATGCGCCGGGCCGCGATGGCGAACATCCGGCCCAGCTGCCCGCTGCCAAGCACGCCGACCGTGGCGCCGGGCAGAATGGGCGCGCTCATGTCAGCTTGTCTTCCAGGACTTTGCGCGTCTGCTCCTCGCGGAAAGCGCGCAGGCGGCTGCGGAGCTCATCGCGTCCCCGGGCGAGGATCGATGCCGCCAGCAGCGCGGCATTGATCGCTCCGGCCTTGCCGATGGCGAGCGTCCCGACGGGAACGCCGCCGGGCATCTGGACAATGGAAAGCAGCGAATCGACACCGCGCAGAACGGCGCTTTCGATAGGCACGCCGAGCACGGGGAGAGTGGTGTGAGCGGCCACCATGCCGGGCAAGTGAGCGGCTCCGCCGGCGGCGGCGATGATCACTTCGAAGCCTTCGCTTTCGGCGCCGCGCGCGAATTCCGCCATAAGGTCCGGTGTGCGGTGCGCGGAGACGATCTTCGCAACATGCGCCACGCCGAGTTGGCCGAGCATCTCGGCACAGTGGCGCATTGTTTCCCAATCCGAGCGGCTGCCCATGATGACGGCAACCAGCGGCTTTTCACTCATAGCAAGGTAAGTGCCTATTGTAGCCGTGCAAGGGCCTGCTCCGCCTCCGCAAAAAACTCCTTCTTCCTGTCTTCACTAGGGAAGACAATTCTGGCGGAGCGATAGTAGCTGAGCTGCGCCTCCCACTTGGCGCGCACGGCGGCGCGGGCGCCTTCGATCCTGACAGGTTTTCCATCGCGCAGCAGGTAGGCGGGATTGGTGTGAGCCTGGATCTCCGGTTCGCCGTCCCGGCGCTGCGCCCTAACGCGGGCGGCCAGCCAGCAACTTTCGGGGCAGTCGGCCTTTGCGGAGAGTTCCGTGCCGCCGGGCTTGGCGGCGATGACTTCGCCGTTGCGGATGATTTCGAGCAATTCGATAGGCCGCCAAAAGGAAGCGGTGGCTTTCACTGTCCCTGTCTTATCGTCGAGCGAGAGTTCGACGAGCGGACCGTTGGTAACGATCACCTTTCCGTCGCGGACACCGCGAGACCAGCTGTCGTAGGAGTTTTCATCGGGGCGCGCCTTAACGAGGGCGCGTTCGGGCCCAAGCAGCGGCAGCCAGCGCGGCCATGGCTTCTGCCGGTTGAGCGGCACCGGAAAGTCGGAGCCGGCGACGCCCGTGACGCGCAGGCCGGCATTGAGCAGCTCATACCACGGAGCAGTTTTCAGCACTCCGAACTGAAACACTTCGACGAAATCGATGTTGCCGAGGGCGGCATCCATGTAGATGGTGGAGTGCTGGGGCGCTTCAAAGAAGTGCGCGTAGCCAACCGTCGCGCCTGCTTTGCGGCCGCGTGCAAACAGCAGGCTGGGGAAAGGGTACGACTCCGGCGTGTTGGCGTACATTAAGCCTGTGCTCATGGGCAGGATCAGCTCGTTGCCGCCGAGCATGTTGATGTGGCCCCAGAATTCGTTGCGCGATTCCTGACCCGGGCGTATCGAGTAACCGTTACGGCGGGCTTCGCCGGCGCGGCCGAAGGCGTACTGCGGCGCGGCATCCATCTGGCGCTGCAGCTGTAAAAAATTGCCGACGGTGAGATCTTCCGCTTCCAGCCATGACAGGAAAACTGGATCTTCCTTTCGCGAACGCGTGAGGTGGATGTGATCGTCGGAGGAGATCCACTGCCTGGGGTCGGCCCAGGCTTTGAGTTCCAGTTGCAGCGCGCGCTTTTCCCCGGCCTTGAGTTCGAACTCCGCGGCTGCAGGCGCGTAGAAGTGGCCGCGGTAGGCCTCGATACGGTACTTGCCGGGAGGGAGGTGCAACGAGGCGGCGCCCTTAAATAGAAAGTAGTGGTACTCGTCGTTGGAGATCACTTCGAGAACTTTGGGGTCAGCCGAGGCCGTCCAGAGGCGGTCGCGGTAGAACAGATCGGTCTTAATCGGCAGCACAGCGTCGACGGGCGCAAGCCGGAACGGCGCGTTGTTCTTGAAGAGATAGACCCGAGCCGGCATGCGGGGGTTGAGGGCAAGCTCGAGCGTGCCGGCGTAGGACGGCGGACCCATTTCCTGGTAACCGGCCCAGGCCAGCAGGAGAGAGAAAGAGACCGCAACCAGAGCGCGCATCACTTTACTTGGAAAGCGATTCCAGGTACTTCGCTACTTCCAGCGCCGGCTCTCCGCCCTTGCGCGCATGCGTGAGCAGCGTGATCCCGTGCGGCCCGAGAGAGGTGTGGATTCCTGGAAAAGCTTCGCACATACCGTGGACGATTTCCAGGCGTCCCAGCATCGCGGCGGCGAAGATGTCCATCCTCGCCCCTTTTCCGATGAGGAGCTGCGCGATCTCGCGGTTGCCCATGTGGGAGGCTCCGCCGAGGCCGGTTTCAAAGTCCCCCCCGCCCCAATCCCAGGTCGCGTTGAGCAATGAGGGCTGCTGCTTCAGCATCTCCTCGGTACGTTCCAACTTGGCGTGGGCGGCGGAAACGAACTCCTTAACCAGGTTGGGTTCCAGTGCCGGACCTCGATCGGTGCGTTGCGCTTGAGGAAGCACGCGGAATAAGGCGCCGGAGCCGGCGGCGGCCAGGAACAGGCGTTTCGAAATCAGGTGACGCTCCATGGCAGGATTATACGCCTCCCTAACGATGTGCGGCATAATGTGCCTCATGCCACCAGTGGGAACCGTGGAGCGGATCGTGTCACGCGACCGCGTCATCATTCTGGCCGGAATGGCCGCCATCACCGCGTTGTCCTGGGCCTACACGGTGAGAGAGGCGTGGGCGATGGACCAGATGCACGCGGGAATGGACATGACTGGCGTGCTGATGCAATCGTGGACCGCCAATGACGCACTGGTGATGTTCCTGATGTGGGCGGTCATGATGATCGCGATGATGACGCCATCGGTGGCGCCGATGGTGCTGGTGTTCGCGCTTCACAGCCGCAAACGGAAGGCCGAAGCCAGACCATACGCTTCCTCAGGAGCCTTTCTTTCCGGCTACCTGATCGCCTGGACGCTGTTTTCCGCCGTCGCGACCGCGGCGCAGTGGCTCCTGCAAAAGTACGCCCTGGTGGACATGATGATGGAACCTACCGGAAAGCTCTTTCCCGGCCTGGTCCTGTTTGCCGCGGGCTTCTTTCAATTCTCTCCGCTGAAGCATGCCTGCCTGCGCCACTGCCGCGGACCGCTCCACTTTTTCGGGGAACACTGGCGGCCTGGAACAAAGGGAGCGCTACAGATGGGGCTGCATCATGGGCTCTACTGCACCGGCTGCTGCTGGTTCCTGATGGCCCTTCTGTTTGTGGCTGGCGTGATGAACCTGCTGTGGGTGGCCCTGATAGCTCTATTTGTCCTGGTGGAGAAGGTGGCGCCGCGCGGCGAATGGATTGCACGGATCGCCGGCGTACTGTTTCTCGGTGGGGGAGCGTGGATGCTCTACTCGGCTTTTCAGGCTGCCTGATTGGACCAGTTGATCTCGCACAGATGGGCGTGGCAGTTGGAATACTCCATCTTCATGGCGTCCGGTGAAGTCACGGTGAAGTGGACCGTGTTGCCGACCTCGGCCGTTTCATACTCGAAACCATTGGGCAGGTTGATCCGCGCGCGATGCTCCTCGCCCGTTACGGGATTTTTGATTGGCTCCACTTTGGAATGACCGACGCCATCGACGTGGAGTGTTCCGGTACGTTTATCCCTGTCTGCTTGAAAGGTGATCGCCGCCACTTTCGGCTCCAGCACGTTCGGGCACACGGCGGAGATGATCTCGAAGAACGACCCGCCGTTCTTTCCGCTGGCCAGTTGCAGCAGCGAATCGATCTGCGCGGGCGTGCACTTGTTGTCGGCGACCAGCAGGATGGTGCCGTTTCCTTCATGCAGCGGGCCAGGCCATTTGGCGGCGGCGGCGAACAGGACTCCGGAAAGGTCCACATCGCCGAAATGTCCTTCCGCGATACGAAAGCCAACTATCGCTTCACAGGTCCCATGGGTCGGATGAGCATTGAACTGGCAAGGACAGCCCCAGTCGCAATTGCAGCTGGACATGTTCTCACCGCGGATTTTCCATTGGATCATCTACATCCCTCCTGGTGTACCTTCTTACATCTTCGCGGCCGGTTTGCGCAACTCGGATCTGGCGCCGAACCGCTCATGGCTGTGGCTCCACACGCGCCAGCATATCGGAGATCCGCCGTAAACAGGCGGAATCGTATGGGCCTGGTCCGTGGCTGCGCTGCCACTGCACCCAAAGCTGCCGGATTGTCTCATAGGAATCCCGCACCTCCGCCCGGTCGCCATGACGGGACTGCCAGAGCGCCTGAGCCTCATAAGCGTCGGCCAGATTCCGTAACCGGAAAATATCGTGAGGATGGTCATACCAGTCCTGTTGCGCGGATTCGATAGCTTGCTGGATTCGTTTTAGCGACAGTGCGGCTGGAGCCGGTGTGGATAGCGCCGCGACGTGGGGATTGGGTTCCAGAGTCAGCATATCATCCGCTTCCAGTGCGCCGGCCAAGACGGGTCTGTCTTCGCGAGTGGCCAGCCGCCTCGCCATGCGGAAGCGTGCGGCGGCATCCGATGGACGGCCCAGGTTCACACGGCGTGGATTGCCGAGCAGGTCGCCTTCGGCCAGCAGCGCCCGCAGGCGCACCCGGCGCGCCTGCGTATCGGCGATGTCCCGGAGCAACTCATCTCCGGCTTGTTGGAATTGAGCAAGCGCCTCATTCAGCCTGCCGAGCCGTTCCAAGACCCGGCCGTAGTTCAGGCGCGCCTTGGCCAGCTCAAGACGTTTGGGGAAATCCGGCTTAAGCTGCCCGGCGCGCTCGAGAGCTTGAATGCTGGAGCCATAGGCGGCTGAAGCCGAGGGCAGTTCCGCGGTGTGCGCGGCGCAATCCGCCATACGGGCATGGGAGGAGGCCAGCGCCATGAGATGCGCTTCGGTTCCCGCAGGGATCAGCTCCCTCAAACGCACGGCCTTGCGATAACTGGCCAGGGCCGCGCCGGAACAGCTTTGCAGGGTGGCATCGGCTTGAATGTCCCCAAGCCGGTCGTAGCCATCGGCGATGCGGCGCGCCAGTTCCGGACGCGTGTGGGCTTCCGTCTCGAGAATCTGAAGATACTGATTCGCCGTCCGCAGCATGCCGGTGCGCACCGGCCCCGAATCTGGCAGCCGCAAAACCCGGTCGTGGAAATCGAAAAGGTATGTGTACGCGAGATTGTCGAGAAGAGCCAGGCGCCGCTCGGCGCGGCGGGTTTGGCTGGTAGCGGCGACAATGCCTACCGAGAGGCTGAGCAGAACCGCCGCGGCCGCCGCAAAGACCAGCCCGTGACGGCGCAGAGTTTTTCCGGCGCGGTAAGCCAGGGTAGGAGTTCGGGCGCGGACGGGAAGTGATTCCTGGTGGCGCCGTATATCCTCCGCCAGCAGTTGGACGGAGCCGTAGCGGTGGGAAGGATCGGTTTGCGTTGCCTTGACGACGATGTCCCGAAGGTCGCCTCGCAGACTGGTCAGCGCCGAAGGATCGGCCGGACGCTTGCCCGTGAGGATCTCGCAGAGCAGAACGCCGAGGGAATAAACATCCGTAGCAGTGGTTAGGCTACGCCCATGGATCTGTTCGGGGCTCGCGTAGTCCGGAGTGTGAACCCGCAAAGTGCTTGGATCAGCCGGGGAATCCAGCAGTCTGGCGATACCGAAATCCAGCAGCTTGGGAGTGCCGTCGGGTGTGACCAGGATGTTGGGAGGCTTCAGATCGCGGTGGGCAATCAGGTTCTGATGCGCATGGGAAACAGCCGAACAGATCTCCCGGAACAAAAATAGCCGCCCGCTGACTGCAACGCCCCGGTCGCGGATGTACTGTGTGAGCGGGAGGCCGTCGACGTACTCCATCACGAGAAAAGGCAGCCCGTCCGCCGTGGCGCCTCCGTCGAAAAGACGTGCGATGCACGGATGATCGAGGCGGGCGAGGATCTTGCGCTCATCGCGAAATCTGGCCTGAAGCGCCGGAGAATCCAATCCGCGGTTCATCACCTTGATTGCCGCACGCTTGCGGAAGGCGTCGTCGGTACGCCATGCCAGGTAGACCGAGCCCATGCCGCCGCTGCCGATCAGTGATTCGATGCGATAGGCGCCGATGCGGTCTCCGTCCTCCAGCGTGGTGACGGAGGCGGCGACACCAGCCACCGTGGCGGCCAGAAATTCTCCGTCCGGACGGTCATGGCGGAGTAGCGATTCGATTTCCTGGCGAAGCGCGTGGTCCGCGGCGCATACTGTGCCTAGAAACACCTCCCGGTGTGCCGGAGCCAGGTCAATGACCTGTTCAAAAATCTCGGAGATGCGCTGCCACCGTTCCGGTGTCATGGCAACGAGGCGCGCTTTCTTCGCGATGTGCTGTACGGGTTGGGGGCATGGCCGGCTTCCCACGCGATCCATAAGTCAACATTCTTCTCACCCCATCCGGCCGATTCCTCCAAAGCCGCCATGGCTTCATAGCAATCGGAGAGGTTGCGGATGGAGTAAAGGTTGTGCGGGCTGATGAGGTACTGCGATTCGGCCAACCGAAGGGCAGCCACAATGTGAGTACGCGCTTCTGCTTTCCGCCCAAGCCGAATGAGACCGCGGCCCATGAACAGGCGCGTGGGGATGGTGTCCTGGCGGAACTGCGTACGGGAGGAGTCGTCCACGGTGAGCGCCTGTTGGACACCAAGGGAATCGCGATAGGCGCTGAGCGCCAGATCCATGTTGCCGAGTTTCTCGTGCATGTAACCGATGCCGAGTAAATGGAAGCCGCGCTCGCGCCGGTATTCGGTGTTGGCGCTGTCGTTCTCCAATAGCGACGCGTTGGAGGCCAAAGCCTGCTGGCAAAGCTTGAGCCCCTCTGCCGGATCAGTTTTAGCCAGAATGTAGGCAAGCCGGCTGCGTGTCTGGTTCAAGCTGATGCGCGCTTGCGCATCTTTCGGGAAGCGATCCACCATTTGCTGGGCCAGATCGGCCGCCATGCGGTATTGTTCCATCGCGGCCACGCGATTGCCGAGATTGATGTGGAACGGGCTTCCCAGCAGATCTCCCAGGGAAATGTAATTCAGGGCCAAGTTGCGAAGGTAGGCGTTGTTGTCCGGATCGGCGCCGACAGCCTTGCGGGAGACTGCGATGGCCCGGCGATAGGCATCGAGAGCGGGAATGATCTGGCCCGTCCAGATGAGCGCGTATCCGACACGCTGTAGACTCATCGCGTGAAGGTTGAGATTCGCGGCCGTAGCTGCGCGGGCGCACAGATTCGAGTAATGCTCACTGCTGGTGCGGTAGGAGTTCAACGCGGCGGGCGCATCTCCCCGCACGGCGTAGATTTGGCCGATGCGGAGATAAGCCGACCCGAGTAGGAGGTCTTCTTCCGCGGAATCGAGGCGGGCCTGCTCGGCGAACTCAAGCCCTTTGCGAAAGCTCTCCAGCGCGGCAGGGGTGCGGCCGAGAGCAAGCTCTACATCTCCGATTTTTAGCAGCAGGCCGCCGAGTGTACGCCTCGGACTATCGATGCGGGTTTTGATCGCGAAGGCTTTTCTGTAACTGGCTAAAGCGGCGGAGCTCTCCCCGAGATTGTCGCCGAATGGATAACCCTGCACGTCACCGATCTTCTCGTACGCCGTAGCAATGTCCCGTTGCAAAGAGTCATCGCCCTCGGCGTCCTGCTGGAGCCGGCTGAGGTAGTCCAGGGCCGTCTGAACAACGGCCTTCCGCGTATCCATCGAGCCGGGCAGCGGTTGAATGGAATCGTGGAACTCGAACAGAAAGGAGTTTGCCAGTTGCCGCACTTGCTGGTATCTCTGCTCGGCCCTCCTCGCCTGGCGGTTAGTGATCACCGCGGCGGCGGCCAGAGAGACGAGGATCGCGAAGCCTGCGGCTAAAGGCCACCGGCGGCGGCGGAGGAACCTGGAAGTCCGGTAGGAGACCGTGTTTTGCCTGGCTGTCACAGGCAGCCCATGCATGTACCGGCGGATGTCTTGAGCCAGTTCCTGGACCGAGCCGTATCCACGGTCCTTCTCGCTCTGTCTGGCTTTGGCAGCAATCGAATCCAGATCTTCCTGTTTCTTCCGCCCGGTCATCATCGCCCCGAGAATCTCGCCCAGAGCGATGATGTCGCCAGCCGTTGTATGTGTTGTGTGCCCTGCGGATCCTAGAAGGGCGCCGATCCCGAAATTGACGAGCTTCGGCTCGCCCGCCGGGGTGATCAGTATGTTCCCGGGTGTTAGTTCCGTATGAACGACTAGCCGCTGATGGGCATGCTGGACCGTGTTGCAGACCTTCAGAAACAGGTAAAGACGTTCCGTCAACGACAGCAGCTTGCCGGAGCAGTACTCCGTAATCGGCAAGCCATGAACTCGCTCCAGCACCAGGTAGGGCAGTCCGTCGGCAGTAACGCCCCCATCAAGCAGCGCGGCGATATTGGGATGCTCCAACTCGGCCAGAATCTGGCGCTGGGCGCGGGTCCGTTCCCCATCGGAGCCTTCATGAGCCAGTTCCACGACGAATTCGCGCTCGTAGGCAGCGTCGTCGCGGACGGCGCTGTAAAAGGAGGCTGCCGCGGTGCGGGACAACAGGCCCGTTACGCGATAAGGCCCGATTTTCCAGCCGGTGTTCGCCTCCGCCGGAGTCACCTTTTCAGGATAATACCGTGCCGTTTAGTGCGGCTGGTTACGGTAGTCGAGCGGCGGTTTCTGGCCTGCCGGAACACGCGAGTCATACGAGCGCCCGCCGCGGCGCTTCTCAAAGCTGGCGCGTGCGGCCTGGACCTGCGCGGGGTCCCGCAGCAGATCCAGCGCGCTGAGTGCAAGTGTTTTGGCGGCGACTAGCATCCCTTTCCGCCCGATGCTCGTCCCCGCGCAGGCCGTCGACTGCCAGCTATGGCCGGGCGTGCCGGGCACGAAGGTGGCCGCGGTGAATTGCGCTGTCGGGACCAGCCAGCTGATGTCAGCCACGTCGGTTGATCCGCCCAGGCCGCGCCGCTCCTGAGAGGGCACAATTCCCTCCTGTGACCCTAGCGGCGGCGCGCTCTCGAAGCTCAGCTGGAGCTTGCGCGCGAAGGCCTCCTCCTCCGGCGTATAACGCACGCCACCGACGCGGCGGAGATTCTTGTCGAGCAGCGCGGTCAGCGCGGCGTTGGGCAGCAGGTCGTACACGCTGTTGACGATTTGCGTTTCCAGCCGGGTCTCGGTGGCCAGCGCCGCTGCCTCCGCGCATTTGAGAATGCGCGCCCAGACGCCGTCGAGCTTTTCCATGCTTGGGTGGCGGGCGTAGTAGTAGGATTCGGCGAAGTTGGGCACGACGTTGGGAGCGGCGCCGCCGCTGGTGATGATGTAGTGGATGCGCGTCTCCTGCGGCACGTGCTCCCGCATCAGCTCCACGGCGTAGTTCATCACCTGCACGGCATCCAGGGCGGAGCGTCCGGCCTCCGGCGCGGCGGAGGCGTGCGCGGCCTTGCCGTGGTAACGGAACTTGGCGGTGATATTGGCGAGCGTACTATCGAGCCCGGCGTGGTTCGAACTGCCGGGGTGCCAGGTCAGCGCGGCGTCGACATCCTGGAACGCACCGGCCCGCGCCATGTAGATCTTGCCGCCGCCGCCTTCCTCGGCCGGCGTGCCGTAGAAGCGGATCGTGCCAGGAAGCTTGTTCTCCTCCAGGTGCTGCTTCACCATCACCGCCGCAAAGGCCGCCGCCGGGCCGAACAGGTTGTGCCCGCAGCCATGGCCGGGCGCCCCCTGCACACGCGGCTTCCGCTCCGGCACATCGTCCTGGCTCAGACCCGGCAGCGCGTCGAACTCTCCCATGATCCCGATGACAGGCTTGCCCTGGCCCCACGTGGCCGTGAAGGCCGTGGGAATTCCGCCGATGTTGTCCTCCATGCGGAATCCGGCGGCGCGGAGGTCCTCCTTAAGCAAGCGGGAGCTCTTGTGCTCCTGATAACCAACCTCGGCCAGTTCCCAGATCTGGCGCGACATCTGGCCGTACCGCGGCGCGATGTCGTCCATCCGCCTAATAATCGAGTCGCGCGCGGCGTCCGGAAGCTGCGCAAGCAGGGGCGCGGTAAGCAGTAGCGTGAGAAACCTCATGGCGATCACCTATGGTAAAACAGTCACCATGTCAGCAGAACATGTTTCGCGTCGTTCCGTGCTGGCCGCCGCCGGAGCGCTCCAGGCGGCAGGCGTCCGCCAGCCGGTAGTGGTCAGCCCTTATGCGCAGGTGACTGCTCCTCCATCCACCGAGCCCATCAAAGTGGCCACGATGTACAAGTTCGAACCGGGCGAGGTGGAAAAGATCCAAAGCGCCTCGCCGGTGAAGGTGGAAATCCTCATATCCAATTCCGCCGAGGAGTTCCGGCGCAACCTGCGCGATGCCGAGGTTGTCTATGGCGGCATTCGCGGCGCCGACTTGGATTACGCCCCGAAGCTGAAATGGGTGCAGATGGGCGGCGCCGGCGTGGAAGGCATGGAGGAGAAGATCCGCAAGGCGCCATTCGTCATGACCAACTACGCGCGCACCTTCGCGCCGGGGATCAGCGAAACGGCGATGGGCCTGCTGCTGTGCCTGACGCGCGGCATCGCCAAATACTACATGCCGCAGTTCTACAAGAACCGGACC
>Ga0194132_10000091_pt1 | contig 161462 bp, 151 predicted proteins | sample TA2KigOf80mmetaG_FD_148612 | JGI IMG/M metagenome (GOLD analysis project Ga0194132, IMG submission 148612) | Freshwater microbial communities from Lake Tanganyika, Tanzania - TA2015054 Kigoma Offshore 80m | ecosystem: Environmental > Aquatic > Freshwater > Lake | place: Tanzania: Lake...
TGAATCAAGTGGAACTCTGGTTCGCGAAGATTGAACGCGATCTCATCCATCGAGGCATCTTCACGTCAACGAAGGATCTGGCCCGTCGGATCATGCGCTACATCCGTCACTACAACGACGATCCCAGCCCCATCAAGTGGAAGTACCATGACCCCGCGCATCGTATCCGCGTCGCTTAACGTTCAGGTGGTACAGTCAACTAGGCCTGCGCGCATGGGGTAGCTCCTGGTCGACTCAGGGGATCAAAATGGCACTGACCCGACAGTCTATTCCCCCCCGGTCATTTCCGGATCACGCCGCTATCACTCCAGCCCGAATTGGACCGGACCGGCCAGCCAGGCATGGCCTTTAGGCCATGGTACCACAGCGCCGGGCCCCGACTAGCTAGCGGGCTAGCTCCCGGTACCATGCCTGAAATGCTGTCGGCATAAACTGCTTGGTGAACAAGGTCCACTCACCAAGGCTCGCCGGCAGGGCAAACGCGGCCCCAGCCTCGGCCGCCGGCTGCCCCCGAGCATGGGCCTGGCGGGCGGCCTGCTCCACCGCTTGGAGCACGGCAAGGTATCGGTCGACGTCGGCCGCCTTTGCCACCGGCCCGTGCCCCGGAATGACGAGCCGATCCGGCCCAGCCCGAAGCGACCTCACCGTCTGGGCCAACTGGATCGGGGCAGCGTCGACGTAGTTCGGGAACATCCCGTTCCAGATCAGGTCGCCGGCAAACAGGACCGCCGGATCCGCCAGGGTGACGACGACGTCGCTGGCGGTATGACCCGTCAGCGGCTCGATCCGAACCGTCCGGCCACCCAGATCGACCTGGGTCGCGGCCGCCGGATCGAGCACCACCACGTCGGCCAAGCGGGTCAGCCGCGCGGGTTCGGCCGGCAGGTTCTTGTCGCGGGCCTGGTCGCGCGTGGCGGTCGTGGCAAGCACCTTCGGGGCCGGTCCACCCGCCGAATACCCCGCCAGCCCGTTGACGTGGTCAGCGTGGTAATGGGTCAGCACCGCGTGGGTCGGCCATCGGCCGGTGAGGGTCCGAGCCTGCTCGGCCAACCAGGTCGCCCCGGCCGGCTGCATCAGGCCTTCAATCACCAACACGCCGCTGGAGCCCGCGACGATACCTCCGTTGGCGACGGTGGTGAAGTCGCCACCCAACGGGGTCGAGATCAGGGCCCAGACGCCATCGGCGACGGCTTCCAGACGCCCAAACGGCTCCGCGGCAACGATCCGACCGACCGCGGGCGCCGTCCACCGCCTGGCCAAACCTGGGGGCAGGACCGCCGCGGCCAGGCCCAGGTGAGCCGCGCAGGTTCCGGTTTGGCGAAGGAAATCACGACGGGAGGTCGGTACCACGGGGCGTTCCTGAGAATGGATGAGGAAGGATAACCCCCAATGTCCAAGCGGAAAACGACCACACCGAGGGCCGTATCGCCCCGAATACCTGCGACACGCCGGAAGCGACCAAGAACAAGTTTAGGTTAGGCCGCCCTGGGCAGATAAGGGGGCGCCCGGGCAAGAAAAAGGCCACCCAGCATGCGCCGGCCGGCCTCCAGATAGCAGGGGAGGGACTCGAACCCTCGACCCCGGCATTATGAGTGCCGTGCTCTAACCACCTGAGCTACCCTGCCATGGGGCGCCAATGCTAGCCCAGGCTCCCTGCCCCGGTCAAGGCTGCCGGTCCTTGGGCTCTTCGAGAATGAAGACGTGCTCCCCGGAGCGCAGCATCCCGTGGCGTTCCCGGGCAATCCGTTCTTGGGTCTCGATGTCGGTCTCGACCAGCTTGGCGTACTTCACGAGGCTGTCGACTTCTCGCCGGAGCGCCGCCACCTTGTCCAACTCGCGGCGCTCCTGCTTCCGCAACTCGAGCCAACTCCAGGTGGTGTACTCCCCACCCTGCAAGGCGAACAACATCGCGCCCAGCAGGGCAGCCGCCACCAACCACGCCCGACGTGTCATAGCGAATAGAGATCTCGGCCCGGATAGTGGCCGAGCTCACCCAGTTCCTCGGCGATTCGGAGCAACTGGTTGTACTTGGCGACCCGGTCGGTTCGACTGGCGCTACCGGTCTTGATCTGGCCGGCGCCGGTCGCAACGGCGAGATCGGCGATGAAGGTATCCTCAGTCTCGCCCGAGCGATGCGAGATGATCACGCCGTAAGAGCTCGACTTGGCGAGTTCGATGCATTGGAGGGTTTCGGTCAAGGTTCCGATCTGGTTGACCTTGACCAGCACGGCGTTGCCGACGCCCTCCTCGATCCCTCGCCCCAGCCGATCGACGTTGGTCACGAAAAGATCGTCGCCGACCAGTTGGATCCGCTCACCGAGCTTCTCGGTCAGCGTGGCCCACCCCTCCCAGTCGTCTTCGGCGAGACCGTCTTCGACCGAGACGATCGGATAGCGGTCGACCCACGATTGGTAGAGGTCGACCATCTGGGCCGCGGAGCGCCGGCTCTTGTCGCCCTTCTTGAACACGTATTCGCCCTGGTCCTTCACGAACAGCTCAGATGCCGCCACGTCGAGACAGATGGCCAGATCTTTCCCCGGTTCGTATCCGGCGGCACGAATGGCCTCCATCACCACGTCGAGCGCCGCTTCGTTGGACGGCAACATCGGGGCAAACCCGCCCTCGTCGCCGACGGCGGTCGAAAGCCCCATCTTGGCGAGGACTTTCTTCAAGGCGTGAAACACCTCCACGCCCATCCGCAATCCGTCACCGAAGTTGTCGGCGCCGATCGGCGACACCATGAACTCCTGGGCATCGACGTTGTTATTGGCGTGGGCACCGCCGTTCAAGATGTTCATCATCGGGACCGGGAGCACTCTGGCCATCGGCCCGCCGAGGTACCGGTACAGCGGCAGTCCGCTTTCTTCCGCGGCCGCCCGCGCCACCGCCAGCGAAACCGCCAGGATCGCGTTGGCGCCGAGCTTGCTCTTATTGGGGGTGCCGTCGGCTTCCATCATCTCGGCGTCGACCGCGATCTGATCGGCCGCGTCGAGACCCTCGAGTCGGGGCCCGAGCACCTCGTTCACGTTCTTGACAGCCTCGCGAACGCCCTTGCCGAGATATCGCTTCGCGTCGCCATCCCGGAGCTCGACCGCCTCGTGTTCTCCGGTGCTGGCCCCGCTCGGTACCGCCGCCCGGCCCTGCGATCCGCTGGCCAGGACAACCTCCGCCTCGACGGTGGGATTGCCCCGGCTGTCGATGATCTCTCGGGCCTGCACTTCGATGATAGTGGACATGGACGAGGGGTGCGAAGGTGATGGTGAATTGGGCGTTCAAGAATAGACAGGGCCGGGAGGGGAGACAACTACTCGTGCGCGCCCAGCTCGAGCATCGCGGCGCGGACTTGGTCGGCCAGCCGATCTCGGTCCTGGTAGCCGAGACCGGCGGTCGGGATCGGCCGGCCGATTCGCAGAAAGACCGTCCCCGGCCGCGGGGCGATGCTCCCCTTCGGCAGGGCCTCGAAGCTCTGGTCGCAGAAGATCGGAACGACCGGGGCCTGGGCGGCGATGGCCAACACGAAGGGCCCCTTCTTGAACGGCAGCAGCTTGCCCTGGCGGCTTCGGGTGCCCTCGCAAAACACTACCGCGCTGGTGCCTTCCTTGATCGCGGAGGCGGCCCGGTCGTACGATGCAAACGCCGATCCGCGATTGCCCCGATCGATCTCCACGTGTTTCATCGCATGGATCGCCCACCCGAGAACCGGGACCCGAGACAACTCACGTTTGAACACGAAACGGATCGTGCCCGGGAGACCGGCCAGGATCATCCAGATATCCACCCAGCTCTCGTGGCTCGAGGTAAACACGTAGGGCCGGCCGGGCTCGAGCCGATCGAGACCCTCGACGACGAGGCGGATCCGGGTGGCTCGAAGGTGCGCCAGGGCCCAGCCCCGTTGACTGGCGTTGAAGGCTGGCGCCCCGAGGCCGACCATCGCGCTCACCAGGACACGGGTCCCGTACCACGCGGTGTAGACGCAGCTGGCCCAGAGGAATCGTAACGCCCGGATCATCGGAAGTGATCGTAACCCGCGAACGTCAGTGGCGTCCCCCGCCAGGCGAAGTCGACTTGGGGTGGCGTGGTGACGGTGCCGATCCGGGTGAGGCGGGTCCCGGTCTCGACGACCAGTTGCTCGCCGGCAGCGAACGTGGGCGGGAGGGTCACCAGCAACTCGTAGTCCTCCCCTCCGGCCGCGGCGTCCCGCCATGGTTCGGCACCAGCCACCGCGGGATCGACCGGGATCGCCTCGAGATCGACCGCGAGGCCGACGCCGCTCGCCCGCGCCAAATGGTGGGCATCGCCGGCAAGGCCGTCGCTCAGATCGATCATGGCCGTGGCCCCGCGCGAGGCGAGCCAGCTGGCCTCGCGAATCCGGGCCATCGGCCTGGCAAACCGCGCTCGAGCCGCGGGGGGAGGCTCCCGGCCGCCCTGCCAGGATCGGAGAGCGGCCCGGGCGCCGCCTAACATACCAGTGACCCAGAGACCGTCGCCGGGCCGCGCCCCCACCCGACGAACCGGCCGTTCCGCCCGTCCCAGCACGGTCACGGCCAGGCTGAGCGCGCCGCCGGTCGAAAGGTCGCCCCCGACCACGGTCGATTGGCATGCCATCGCGGCCGCGCCAACGCCGGCCATCAGCTCGACCAAGGACTCGATCGGTTCGCTCGAGGGGGTCGAAAGGGCCACCAGGACTCCTGCCGGCGTCGCGGCCACCGCGGCCAAATCGGACAGCGCCGCCATCGCGGCCCGCCAGCCAATTTCCCGAGACGACAGCCACTCCCGGCGAAAGTGGACGCCCTCGTTCGACACGTCGGTGCTCGCGCACCAGCCGTCGGGAAGAAAGGCGCAGTCATCCCCCAACCCGCTGCCCGCTTGCCCCAACGCGGTGGCGATCGCCCGAATCCGGTCGAATTCGTTGCCGGGACCGAGCGGGGTAGCGGTCAATGGAACTCCTCGGGCCTCTGGCGCGACGGGGTCCGGCCTCAAATCCGAAGCGGCGCCGGCAGCTCGTGCCGAATCGGCGCGATCCCCAATGCCGGCTCGCGCCGTTCGAGGTCCCACCGGCGCCAGACGTCGGGGAGCGCCTCGATCACGTCCATTGGGCGGACCGACCGCGCGGTGACCCGGCGGGCGGCGATGTCGGCGGCGTCACCTAACGCCTGCGCTCCGGCCGCGGCCGCCTGGACCACATCGTTACCCTGCGCCATCCAGGTGGCGATGATTCCGCTCAAGGTATCGCCGCTTCCTCCGGTCGCCAGGCCGGGGTTGCCGGCGGCCACCGTCACCGGCGGTTCCCCCGGGTAGACCACGACCGTCGGCACGCCCTTGAGCAGCACCACCGCCCCGGTGGCGCCCGCGGCCGCCGCCGCCGCGCCCCACGGGTCGGTGGCGGTGCGACCGGCATCCTCCGGGAACAAGGCTCGAAACTCTCCCGCGTGGGGAGTCAAGACGACCGGCCGATCCGCGGCGAGGTGGCGCAGCTCGGCGGCGGCCCCGGCAAACGCCATCAGCCCATCGGCGTCGATCACCAGGGGGGCCCGGGTCGCCGAGGCGACCTCCGCGACGAACCTCGCCTTCCCCGACCCCCGCCCGAGCCCGGGGCCGATCACCACCGCGTCCGCCCGTTCGAGCAAGGCTCGAAGCGAGTCGGAGACCGTCCTCAGGTCGCAGAGAGCGACCTGGAGGTCGGGCTCGGTCGCGGCGACCGCGGCCGCGCTGTCCTGGGCCACCGCCAGGTGAACCAGTCCAGCACCCGCCGCGAAGGCCGCCCGCCCGGCCAGACGCGGCGCCCCGGCCATCCCGACATCGCCGCCCACGACGACCACCCGGCCCCGCCCGCCCTTGTGGCTGGCGGCCGCCAGGGGCGGGACCATCCGAGCGGCATCGCGAACCTCGAACAAGCTGGGCCAGGCGGCGTCGGGGGGGCAGAAGCCGATGTCGATGACGCAGAGATCGCCGACTTCGTCCCGGGCGAGCAAATGGCCGCGGCGGTACCCGCCGAAGGTGATGGTGAGTTCCGCCCGGAGCCCATCATAGGAAACGCCCGTCTCGAGGTCGAGGCCGGTGGGGCCGTCGACCGCCACCACCGGGAGACCAAGTTCGTCGATCCGAGCGACCAACGAGGTGATCGAGGAGCGAAGCGGTCCCCGGGCGCCGGTGCCCAGGATGGCGTCGATCACCAGACTCGCGGCCGGCCACGGCCCGTCGGGGTCCAGCTCCCGAACGCCGTCCGCCCGGGCGAGCCCGGCCACCTGCCCACATAGCTCCGATCGTGGTCCATGCGGCGACACCACCCACACTGGAAGGCCGAGCGCATGCAGCGCCCGCGCGATGACCCACCCGTCGCCACCGTTGTTGCCCGGCCCGGCGGCGACGAGAGTGCCCCCCCTGAGCCGGCGAGCCATCCGGGCGGTGACGACCGAAGCGATGCCGCGGCCGGCGGCTTCCATCAGGGTATGGAGCCCAATCCCCCGCTGGGCCGATTCCTGGTCCCATCGGGCCGCCTGCGCGGGAGTCAGGACGGGGAGGACGCCCATGTGGCCTCGGAAGGCGACCTAACGTCCGTCCAGCCCGGACCAACGATAGCCGGTCGAAAACGCCGCATCGAAATCGTACACGCCCCTGAAGTCCTCTTCTCGGTCGTTCGGCTGGGTCGACAGCAGCCCCACGTTTACCAGAGCGAACACGATCCGACCCAGGTCGTCGGTCCGCCGGATTCCCCAGTGCTCGAGGACCTGGCGGGCCAGCAGGCCGTACTGATTCAAGGCGTGCTCCCGGCAGGCGTGAGCCAGCTCGGCACCGCTGACGTGGCGGCGAAGCGGGAGCGAGGTCTGGAGGTACTCGATGCTCTCCAGGACGAAGATGTACGCCCCCTCGTCGTAATGGCTCTCCGCCTCGCGAAGCCGAGCCACCAGATCGGGATTGAGGCGCAGCTCGATCACGCCGCGGCACCCTTCTTCACGGACTGGTAGAGCGGGAATCGGCGGGAGAGCTGCTCGACCTCGCGGCGGATCCGGACCAGGCTGGCGGGTTCGGGGTCGGTCAACGCCCGATCGATCAGGTCGGCGATCTGGACCATCTCGGCTTCACCCATGCCTCGGGTGGTCAGCGCCGGGGTGCCGAGCCGGACCCCACTGGTGACGAACGGCGAGGCCGGGTCGTTGGGAATGGTATTGCGATTCACGGTCATCGCGGCCTGGCCCAGGAGCTCTTCGGCTCGCTTCCCGGTGACATTCTTCGAACGGACGTCGACGAGCATGACGTGAGTATCGGTCCCCCCGGAGATAATCCGAAGCCCGCGCTCGGACAGGGCCGTGGCAAGTCGCTTGGCGTTGGCCACCACCTGCCCGGCGTACCGCCTGAACTCGGGCGTCAACGCCTCGCCGAACGCGACCGCCTTCGCGGCGATGACGTGCTCCAAGGGCCCCCCCTGAGTCCCCGGAAACACCGATTTGTCGATGGCCTTCGCCAGTGGGTCGCCGCAGAGGATCAGGCCGCCTCGGGGGCCGCGCAGCGTCTTGTGGGTGGTCGAGGTCACCACCTGGGCGTGCGGCACCGGCGACGGATGGACCCCTCCGGCCACCAACCCGGCGAAGTGGGCCATGTCCACCAGCAGCGTCGCCTCGACCTCGTCGGCGACCGAGCGGAAGGCGGGGAAGTCGATGATGCGAGAGTACGCCGACCCGCCGCAGACAATCAGCTTGGGGCGTTCGCGCCGGGCCAGCTCGCGAACCTGATCCATGTCGATCCGACCGGAATCGGGGTCGACGCCGTAATGCACCGCCCGCCAGATCGTCCCGCTGTGATTGACCGGGTGTCCATGCGAGAGGTGGCCACCGTGCGGCAGGGCCATCGCCAGGATGGTCGACCCTGGCGCCGCCACCGCCATGAACGCGGCAAAGTTGGCCTGGGCGCCGGCGTGTGGTTGCACGTTCGCGTGTTGGGCCGCGAACAGCGCCTTGGCTCGATCGATGGCCAGCTGCTCGATTTGGTCGACGACTTCGTTCCCGCCGTAGTACCGCTTTCGCGGATACCCTTCCGAATACTTGTTGGTCAGCGGGGTTCCCATCGCATCGATGACCGCGCGGGAGGCGAAATTCTCGCTGGCGATCAGCTCGAGCCCCTCCCGCTGGCGGAACAGCTCCCGGTCGATCAGCGCGGCAACCTCGGGGTCGGCGGCGCGCAAAGGGGCGTTGTGGTCGAGCATCTCAGTCGGATTCCGTTTCGATCTTGGCGATGCGGCGAGCGTGCCGGCCGCCTTCGAACGGCGTGGTCAGCCAGGCCTTGAGAATGTCGACGCCCTGGTCTTCGGTGACGAAGCGCGCGGGCAGGACCAGGATGTTGGCGTCGTTGTGCTCCCGGGCCAGTCTGGCGATCTCGGCCGTGCCCGCCACCGCGGCCCGGACCCCGTGATGGCGGTTGGCCGCGTACGACATCCCGAGCCCGGTGCCGCACAAGAGCACGCCCCGGGTCACCTGGCCACGCGACACCTGATCCGCGACCAGGTGGGCATAGTCTGGGTAATCCGTCGACTCGGCCGAATGGGTCCCGACGTCCTGGGGCTCGAAACCCAACGCCGCGAGTTCCTTGACGAGCCGCTGTTTCAGCTCGAAGCCCGCATGATCGGACCCGATCGGAATGATTTCGGACATGGCTGAAAGGTAACCGACAGTCGGCGCGCTCAGTACTCGTAGAAGCCCCGGCCGCTCTTGCGTCCGAGGTGGCCGGCGGCGACCATCCGACGGAGCAGCGGGCAGGGACGGTACTTGGGGTCGCCGAGCCCCTTGTGCATCACCTCGAGAATGGCGAGGCAGACGTCGAGACCGATGAAGTCCGCCAGCGCCAGCGGGCCCATCGGATGAGCCATCCCCAGCTTCATCACCGTGTCCACCGAGTCCACCGTCGCGACGCCCTCCATGACGGTGTAGATGGCCTCGTTGATCATCGGCATCAGGATCCGGTTGGCCACGAAGCCGGGATAGTCCTGGACCTCGACCGGCGTCTTGCCTAACGCCTTCGCCATCTCCAGGACGGCGGCGGCCGTGGCATCGCTGGTCGCGTGCCCTCGAATCACCTCGACCAGCTGCATCAACGGCACCGGATTCATGAAGTGCATCCCGATGACGTTCTCGGGGCGTCCGGTCCGAGCGCCGATCTCGGTGATCGAGATCGAGCTGGTGTTCGACGCCAAGATCACGTCGCGGGCGCAGACCCGGTCGAGGGCCTCGAAGAGCGAGAACTTGACCGGCGGGTTTTCGGTCGCCGCCTCGACCACGAATTGGGCCGGGGCGGCCGCGTCGAGGGCGGTCGCGGTCTGAATCCGCCCGAGAATCTGGGGCGGCGCGTCACCGGGGATCGCTCCCTTCTTCGCTTGCCGATCGAGATTGGCCTGGATGGTCGCCCGGGCCTTGTCCAACGCCGCCTGGGAGACGTCGATCAGGGTGACGCTCCAGCCGAATTGCGCGAAGACGTGGGCGATCCCGTTACCCATCGTGCCCGCGCCGATGACTGCCGCCTGTTTCACGCCGACTCCTCTCGTTTGCTCCAGCGCATCGCCGACACCACACCCACTCCGAGCGCCACCGAGGCCAACAACCCGCCTTCGGGGCCAAACGAACCGCCCGTCATCCACGCCGGCTCACCCGGCACGAAGTCGATCCACGGCACCTCGAAGGGGAGGCCGCTCACCGGCGCCGCCAACGCCGCCAGCACCACGTTCCACCCCAGGTGCGCACCGGTCGCGCTCCACAACCCACCCCGGGTCAAGAACGTAAGCCCGAGAAACACGCCGGCAAGGGCGATGTTGCCGAGGGCCAGCGGCGTGACCGAGGGGTTGGCCCGATGAGCCACCGCGAACAGGCCCGAGGTGACCAGCAGTCCGCCGAGCCGGCCGAGCCCGCGGGTGAGCCCGCTCAGCAGAACGCCCCGGAACGCGAGTTCCTCGAACAGCGCCGCCGGGGTGAAGAACAGCGCGAGGAGCAGGACTCGCCCCAGGTAGGGCCCGAAGCCGCCCCCATCAGCCTGCCATCGCGACTCCAGGGGCCAGCCCAGTCCCAGAGCCAACGCCCCGACCGCAAGGCCCAACCCGAGTCCCTTGCCGAACCCGGGCAATCCGGCACCCGGCGGCGCCCACCCCAGTTCTCGGTTCGACAGCCCGAGGGCCCTCCGCCCCACGAGCCAACTCAAGGCCCCGAATACCAGAAGGCCGGCGCCGGCCTGTAACAGGGACGTTTCGACCAAGGAGCGATCGGCGGGCAACGCCCACACCGCCGCGAGATACCCGACGGTCGTGAGCAGATAGCCCAGAATGACGAACGCGAGTGACCAGGAGACCGCCGCGATCCGCTCTCGGATCGACATCGCGGCGGCCCTCTTTACGAGGTTCAGACCGCTTCGACGGAAAGGGCAACCGCGTTGCCGCCTCCCAGGCACAGCGTGGCGAACCCGGTGGCGACCCGGCGCGCCCGCATCGCATAGATCAAGGTCGTCAAGATCCTCGATCCGCTCGCGCCAATCGGGTGACCGAGGGCGATCGCCCCCCCGTTCACGTTGACCCGGTCCCAGTCCCAATTGAGACCCCGTCCGTCGGCGAGGCATTGGGAGGCGAACGCTTCGTTGGCCTCGACGAGGCCGTAGTCGTTGATCGCGGTACCCTTCTTCTTCATCAAGTTCTGCACCGCCACGATCGGGGCGAAGAAGAGGTCTTTCGGTTCGCCCCCGCCGGTCGCGTACCCGGTGACCTTGGCCAGCGGCGCGAGCCCGTGTGCCTTGGCGAACGCCAGGGAGGCCACCACGACGGCGCTCGAGCCGTCGTTGAGCGTCGACGCGTTGCCGGCCGTCACCGTGCCGTCCTTCTCGAATGCCGGCTTGAGCTTGGCCAGCCCCTCCGCCGTCGTGTCCTTTCGGGGACCTTCGTCGCGGTCGATCGTGGTGTTACCGCCCTTTCCGGAGATCACCACCGGCACGATCTCTTCCGCGAAGGTGCCCGCCTCGACCGCCTCGGCCGCCTTGTTCTGACTGCCGGCCGCGTAGGCATCCTGGTCGGCCCGGCTCACGCCGGCCTTCTTCGCGGTGTACTCGGCCAGGCTCCCCATGTGGACGCCGCCGAAGGAATCCCAGAGGCCGTCGTGGATCATCCCATCCAGCATTGGCTGATTGCCGATCTTGACCCCGGCCCGAATCCCATGGAGGTAGTGCGGCGCGTTGGACATCGACTCCATCCCACCAGCCACGACGCACTGATTGTCGCCGGCCCGAATCGATTGGGCCGCGAGCATCACGGCCTTGAGTCCGGAGCCGCACACCTTGTTGATCGTCACGGCGGGAATGACGCCGTCGAGGCCGGCGTGGATCATCGCCTGGCGGGCCGGAGCTTGGCCGGTGCCGCCCTGGAGAACGTGGCCCATGATCACTTCATCGATGGCCTTGGGATCGATCTTGGCCCGGGCCACGGCGTGCTTGATCGCGAGGGCACCCAACTGCGGAGCAGCGAAGGAGGCCAGGCCGCCGAGGTACTTGCCGATCGGGGTACGGCAGGCCGCGAGAATGACTGGGGTCGTCTGGTCGGACATGGAACCTTGGGGAGTGATAGCGTCGGGGGCAATATAGCGATCAGAGAACCTTCAGGTACGTCACGATTTCCGGGGCGTAACCCAGGTGTTCGTAGACCGCTCGGGCGTGGAGGTTGGCCGAAAAGGCGTTGAGGGTGATCCGCGAGTAGCCCCGAGCCCTGGCCCACTGTTCGGCACCGTCGAGCAAGATCCGGCCGACGCCCAGGCCCTGGGCCTCTCTCGATACCACCACCACTTCCACATGGGCGACCGGCGCTCCGTCGAAGTAGTCGTTTGTCGTGGTGGCAAAGAGACAGCCCACCGGTGTGCCAGCCTGATCGGCAATCAGGACCAGGGTTCGATCGCCGGGCCGGGCGACCGCTTCCAGGAGGATCCGACGGTCGGCCTGAGCGATCTGCGAAGCCGTTCGCCAGGACGGCACCGGGAAGTCGGCAAGCCGCTCGGTCGCTGCGATCAGATAGTCGGTGTCGTTGGGTCCCGCCCGCCGGAGCGTCACCGGGGTCATCGAACCGGGACCCCTTCCCCAGTGAGCCGGCGCACGGCCACTCTGGCTCGGTGACCAAGGCCACCTTGGATCGTGGCTTTGTCCCAGAGCCTGAGCACCCGCGACATCTTCGCGACGGCGCCAGCCTTGTCCCCGGCGTTTTCGAGCGCCTCCGCCTCGAGTGCGTGGACCAGCGCCGCCAAGTGGAAGTCGGCGGCGAAGCCCCACTCGAGCATCCTCATGCCCTCTGCCCGACTCTCGGCTCGACTGGCCAAGGTCGACGCGAGTTCCAGCCGGTGCGCGGTCGTGAGAAACGCGGCGCTGGTCCCCACCCGGCCGATCCCCTGACGCACGTCGCGATCGCCCGCACCGTGTCGCCACGGGCCAGCTGCAGCCGACCCCGGTCGGCTGTGAAGAGCCCCCAGGTGAACCCGCCAATCGCGGTCGAGTCCCGCGCCAGGACCGAATCGACCAAACGGGTGGCGGCCGCGACCTCGCCAAGGGCCATGGCGATCTGAACCTGGGCGCGGACCACTTCGGCCCTGGCCCGCGGACTCGCGTTGATGGCCGCGATTTCCCTGGCGGCGAACGAGTCGGGTACGATTCCGACCAAAACGGGCAGCAACCGAGCCGAAAGCGCCATGTCCTGATTGAGGCTTCGCAGTGAATCGGCGACCGCCCCAGCGATGTCGAGACGGCCCAACCCCGAATAGAGCACCGACCGGGCGAACATCATGTCGGGGGTACCCGCCCCACCGAGGAGATCGAGGACCCCGTTGAGCGTCCTGATAACAGAATCGGAGCTTATCTCAGGCGCCCGGATCACGGCGCTGAGCGCCGACCGGAGTGCGCCGGGGCTCCGACCGGCCGCCCGCACGGTCGCGGAGTCCGTTCGGCCCTCGAACACAACCTGGGCGGCAGCACGAAAGGCCGCCGGGGTGGCGCCGTCCGACGCCTTCTCCATCACGGCAACGTAGCGGTTGACCGCGACCGCGTCGCGGGCTTGGAGTGCCAGCTCGGTCGGATGTATCGCGGCGGGTGCCAGGGTGGAATCGAGCGCCATCACCCGGTCGAACGGCTCCCGCAAGGTCGCTGGGTCGAGCATCCCGACCGCGTTCCCGTGATAAAGGAACTCCCCCAAGAGAAACCACCCGTCGACGTCGTTGGGATACCGAGCGGTGTATCCTCGCATCGAATCGGCGGCGGCTGGGAGTCCCCGATGAAACAGGTCGTACGCGACGACGATGGCCTTTTCCCGAGCCGGCAAGCGATCGACGAACCGAACCGCCGCGGCGCTGGCCTCGCGGGCCCGCCGCGACCCGTAGCCGCCTTTCCAGCCGATCGTGCTCCCGAGCCGAAAATGGGCCAGGCTGAAGGTCGAGTCGAGCTCGATGGCCCGGCCGAATGCCGCCTCCGCCGAGTCCCACCGCGCTTGGCGGTAGTACCGCTCGCCCGCCAGGTAGGCGCCCATCGCCGGAAAGGAAGCCGACGTGATCCCGCTGACCCGGAGGGAGGGAACCGGCTCGTTCGATTTCCAGAGGCCGCGGACCAGTTCGCCACTGAGCTGATCGACCAAGCCGAGCACGCTGTCCTGGGCGCCCTCGACTTGGGCCTTGGCGAGTTCCCCACCCTTGCCGTCGTAGGCCGTGGCCGCCAGCCGAGCTCGTGACCCCGTCGCGACCATGCTCCCAATGATGACGGCATTGGCGCCGAGCTCCCCGGCGAGCGAGGTCGCGGCCGCGACATCGCCCCCGCCGCCCCTCTTGGCCCACCGCGCCAGCACCAATCGGGGCTCGATCGCCTTGAGGCTGCCCCCGACGGCGTTGAGGTTGGTCGCCAGGAGGTCGACCATTCCCTCGCCTAACGGCTCGATCCCCGCCCCAGTGGCGGAGAACGGGAGGACCGCGACGACGGTTCCGGACGCCGGGCCCCGCGCCCGCCCCTTGAGCCACCGGTTGACGAGCCCCGTGGCCCAAGCCGCCGCGAAAAAGCCGACCAAGAACATCAGCACCCGCATCTGCTTCATGGTCCGCGCCCCCGGGTTGCGGGCGTCGGCGAGCGCGGCGGCGAACGCCGCGACGGACGGGTACCGGTCGGCCGGGTCGCTCGCGAGAGCCTTCGCGACGATCGGATCGGCGACCGAGGGCGTGGAGCGCGACACCTTGCTCAGCTTCGGGCGCGCGCCGGAGAGGCTCTGCTTGAGCACGGCCTGCACCGTGGGGCCCGAGAACGGGGGCGCGCCCGTGACCGACTCATAGAGGACGCAGGCCAGGCTGTATTGGTCGGACCGGGCATCCACGTCGCTGGCGGTCGCTTGCTCGGGACTCATGTAGGCGGGCGTCCCGACCGCGAACCCGATCCCCGTCAGCTTCTGGCCCTCCTGCGCCGCCGAGATCGCCCGGGCGATCCCGAAGTCGGCGACCATCGCGTGGCCCCCCGACAGCAGGATGTTCTCGGGCTTGATGTCGCGATGGACGACTCCCTGGTCATGGGCGTAGCTCAAGGCGCTGGCGACTTCCTGGATCAGCGGCAAGGCGCGATCGTAACTCAAGGTCTTATCGCGCTCGAGCCGGTCGCGCAGTGACTCCCCCTCGACGAACGGCATGACGTAGTAGACGATTCCGTCGACGGCGCCGGAGTCGTACAACGGCACGATGTGGGGATGCTGCAATTTGGCGGAGAGCTCGATCTCGCGAACGAAGCGCTCGGTCCCCATCGTGGCCGCCAGCTCGGGTTTGAAGACCTTGATCGCGACCGTTCGGCCGTGCTTGCGGTCGACCGCGCGGAACACGGTGGCCATGCCGCCTTCGCCGATCTGGCGCTCGACCTCGTACCGGTCGCTCAGGCCGGTGCGGAGACGCTCGAGCAGGCCGGTCATCAGGCGGGGACCCGGGAGCGGGTCCGGATTTCCTCGAGGATCTTGGCGCGGAAGGCGGCCATCGGCATCACGTCCTGTTTGCTTCCGGCCCCCCGGGTCCGGACCGCGACCGCGTCGCTGTCGGCCTCGCGTTGCCCGATCACCGCGAGATAGGGGACCTTCATGATTTCGCCCTGTCGGACCCGGTAGTTCAAGGTGTCGTTCCCGGCGTCGAGCACCGCGCGGACCCCCGCGGCGCGGAGGTCAGCGGTGACCCGGGCGGCCGCCGCTCGCTGGGCGTCGGAAATCGGCAGGACCCGGACCTGCTCCGGGGCGAGCCAGACCGGGAACGCCCCGGCGAAATGCTCGATCAGAATGGCCATGAACCGTTCGAACGATCCACTCACCGCCCGATGGATCACGACCGGCCGGTGGGCGGCGTTGTCCTCCCCGACATAGCTCAGGTCGAAACGTTCCGGCGCGGCGTAGTCGAGCTGGATCGTGCCGAGCTGCCACTTGCGGCCGATGGAATCGGAGACGTCGAAGTCGATTTTCGGGCCGTAAAACGCTCCGTCGCCGACCTTGAGCTCGTACGGCAGTCCGGTTGCTTCGAGCGCGGCCCGAAGCGCCGCCTCGGCGCGGTCCCACATGTCGTCGGTCCCGACTCGCTGTTCTGGTCGAGTCGCGAACTTGAGCGTCGCGGTGAGCCCGAAGGTCTGGTAGTAGCCCAAAATGAACTGGGTGAGCCCCCGAACCTCCTCCGCGATCTGACTCTCCATCAGAAACACGTGACAGTCGTCTTGTTGAAACTGCCGCACCCGGGTCAGCCCCGACAGCGCCCCGGACACCTCGTTGCGGTGGAGGACATCATAGGTGCAGTACCGGAGCGGCAAATCGCGATACGAGTGTTTCTTGGCCGCGTACATCAGGTAGTGCGAGGGACAGTTCATTGGCTTGAGCGAGAAATCGTGCTCGCCGGTCTCGCTGTCGAGCACCAGAAACATGTTCTCCCGGTACTTGCCCCAATGGCCGGAAATCTCCCATAACCCTTTGTTGTAGAGGAGCGGGGTCTTGATCTCCCGGTAGTCGTCCCGTTGCAGGTCGCGAAGATACTCGTTGAGCGCATTCACCATGATGGTGCCCCGGTCCGTCCAGAACGCGGCGCCCGGGGCGAACGGATGGAACATGAACAGGTCCAACTCCCGCCCGACCCGGCGGTGATCCCGCTTCTTGGACTCCTCGAGCCGGTGGAGGTACTGGTCGAGATCGTCCTTCTTGAACCAGGCCGTCCCGTAGATCCGTTGGAGCATCTGGCGCCGTTCGTCACCGCGCCAATAGGCCCCGGCGGTGGTGAGCAGCTTGAAGTGCTTGAGCCGATTGGTGGACGGGATGTGGGGCCCCCGGCACAGATCGACGAAAGGGCCATCGGTGTAGATGGTGATCGTCTCGTCATCACCCAACTCGGAGATCCGCTCGAGCTTGAGCGGATCGTCCCCGAAACGGCGGTTCGCTTCGGCCCGGTCGACGACCTCCCGGGTGAACGGGTAGTCCGCCGCGGCGACCGCCCTCATCTCGGCTTCGATCCGCTCCAGATCGTCCGGCGTGAACGGCTGGGGCACCTCGAAATCGTAGTAGAATCCATCCTCGATCGGCGGGCCGAATCCGATCCCGGCGCCAGGGAAGAGCTTCCGAACCGCCGTGGCGAGGACGTGAGCCGCGGAGTGGCGGAGCAACTCGAGCGCGTCCGGATCGCGGTCGGTCACGATCGACACGGTCGCGTCCTGGTCGATCGGGCGGCCGAGGTCGCGCAGTTGGCCGTCGACCCGGATGGCGAGGGCAGCCTTGGCGAGCCCGGGCCCGACGTTCGCCGCGAGGTCGCGGCCGGTCGAGCCGCGGGGCAGGTTCCGGACGGTGCCGTCAGGCAACCGCAGCGCGACCTCGCTCACGGCGCGAGTTCCTCGATCGCGGGGGTCGCCACGACCGGTGTCCGGGGAGCGAGCCAGAAGAACAGGGCGAGCCCCGCGAGCGTCATCACCAAAAGCAGGGTAGCCCCGGAACGCATCGCCGGCTTGGCCGGCGGAAGGGGTGTCGTCATCGCTTCGTCGATCATCGAGTCGCTATTAAGTTAACCGCATGCGGTATCGTCGCATACGCCACTCGGACCCAGGGCCGCCGATGGCCACGCTGACCCTGATCGGGCTGGCCGTCGGCACGGCCGTGGGCTTCCTGCTCGGTGAGCTGTACTCCCGGGAGGGGTCGCGCCGGCTGAGCGCGGGATGGGGTCAGCTCCGCGCTCGCTTCGGGCCCGGCGCCAACCCCGGAGAGCGGGCCGACACGCTCCAGCAGCGAATCGAGGAGGCTCTCGGGCCGGACAGCTCGTCACTCGAGATCGTCCCGGTCGGACGTGAGGCCGTCGAGTTGCACGGCTGGGTCTCCTCCCGGACCGCTCGAACCCGGGCCTTCCGAGCCGCCCGCGCCGCGCTCGACCCGAAGATCCGCTTGATCGACCGACTGCTGGTCTGGGGCGAGGACGACGGGCCCCTCCCAGCGGCGCCCCGTTTCGAGGAAAGTTAGACCCCATGCGAGCCGAGCCAGACCCGCCCCCCGGCAACACCCCAGCGCTGCCGCCCCAGTACGATCCCGCCTCCGTCGAGCGGGACCTCTACCGGCAATGGCGAGAGGCGGGGTGGTTTCGGCCGCGGGGGCACGGCGAGCCGTACGTGATCATGATGCCGCCGCCGAACGTCACCGCCCAGTTGCATATGGGTCATGGCCTCAACAACTCCGTCCAGGACGTGATGATCCGCTTCGAGCGGATGCGGGGCCGCGACTGCTTGTGGCTTCCGGGGACCGACCACGCCGGGATCGCCACCCAGAACGTGGTCGAGAAGCAGCTTGCCAAAGAGGGGAAAACCCGATTCGATCTCGGACGCGATGCCTTCGAGGCCCGGGTCAAGGCGTACGCCGACGAGACGGGAGAGGTGATTCTCCGGCAGCTCGAGAGCATCGGCTGCAGCGCCGACTGGGACCGGACCTACTACACCTTCTCCGACCGAATGTCGCGGGCGGTTCGCGAGGTCTTCGTCCAGCTTTACGACGAGGGTCTGATCTACCGGGGCAAGTACATCATCAACTGGTGCCCTCGGTGCCTCACCGCCTTGTCCAACGAAGAAGCCGAAAAGACCGAGGTCGACGGGCGACTCTGGCGGATCCGCTATCCCCTCGCCGACGGGACCGGCCACATCGTCGTCGCGACGACCCGGCCGGAAACGATGCTCGGCGACACCGGCGTCGCGGTCCACCCCGACTCGACCCGGTATCGTGACCTGGTGGGTCGCGACCTCATCCTGCCGCTGGTGGGCCGACGGATTCCGGTCGTCGCCGACGCGGCGGTGGACCCCGAGTTCGGCACCGGGGCGGTCAAACTGACACCGGCCCACGACCCGCTCGATTTCGAGATCGCCCGGCGGCACGACTTGTCCCCGATCGACGTGATGAACCCGGACGCCACCATGGCCGCCGCGGTCCCCGAGGCGTTCCGGGGCCTCGACCGCTTCGAGGCCCGCCGCCGCGTCATCGAGGCCCTCGACGCCGAGGGGATGCTCGAGAGCGTCGACACCCATCGGCACGCGGTCGGCCACTGCTACCGCTGCGACACGGTGGTCGAACCGCGGCTGTCGGACCAGTGGTTCGTCAAGATGGCCCCCTTGGCCAAGGCAGCCCATGCGGCCTATCTCGACGGGACGCTCCAGTTCGTTCCGGAGCGCCGGGGCGCCGAATACGCCAACTGGATGGAAGGAATCCGGGACTGGTGCATCTCCCGCCAACTGTGGTGGGGCCACCGGATTCCGGTCTGGTACTGCGACAACCCCCGCTGCGGCGCCACCATCGCCAGTCGCGCCGACCCCGATCGCTGCCCGAAGTGCCGCGGGCCCCTCCGCCAAGACGAGGACGTGCTCGACACCTGGTTTTCCTCGCAGCTGGTTCCCTTCAGCGCTCTTGGCTGGCCCGACCGGACCCCGGACCTGGCCCGCTACTATCCCGGCCACGCGCTGGTCACCGCGCCCGAGATTCTCTTCTTCTGGGTGGCCCGGATGATCATGGCGGGCCTTAAGTGCCTGGGGCAGGTCCCATTCACCACCATCTACCTGCACGGCACGGTCCGCGACACCCAGCATCGCAAGATGTCGAAGTCGTTAGGCAACGGGATCGACCCGCTCGAGGTCGTCGACCGGTTCGGCGCCGACGCCCTCCGGTACACCGTGGTGGGCAATTTGGCGGTGGGCACCGACGTCATCCTCGACCCCGCCGACCTCGAGGCGTCGTTCGCGGCCGGGCGGAACTTCGCCAACAAGCTCTGGAACGTGGGCCGGTTTCTGCTTTCCCACCTGCCGGCGGCGGTCCGGCCCCTCGGCGGCCCCGCGCCCGACCTGGTTCACCGCAACGAGCTGGCCTTGGCCGACCGCTGGATCATCGCCCGGTGCGACGCCATGGTGCGCGAGGCCACCGCGGGCTACCAGAAGCTCCGACTCAACGACGCCGCCGCGGCAGCCTACCGGTTTCTCTGGAACGATCTGGCCGACTGGTATCTCGAGGCCATCAAGCCGCGTCTGTTCGGGGAGCAGCCCGGCGGCGATGTCGCCCGGGCCGTCGCGGCCCAGACCTTCGACGTGGCGCTCCGGGTGCTCCATCCGATCATGCCGTTCATCACCGAGACCCTCTGGAAGCGCCTCCCCGGCCGGCACCCCGATCAGACCATCATGATGGCGCCCTGGCCCGCCCCCGACGCCCGGGCGGTCGATCCCCGGGCCGAGGCGGAGTTCGGCGCGGGTCAAGATTTGGTTATGGCGATTCGATCGATCCGGGCCGAGTACGGCGTTCCGCCGGGCCAGCCCGTTCGAGCCGCCATCGATAACGTCGGCCCGACCACCCAAGCCGCCCTCCGACAACTGGCGGTCACCGTGGAGCGGCTGGCCAAGGTGTCCGACCTGGCGACCGGCACCGGCGGCCAGCCCCCGCCCACCGCGGCCGCGGCCGCGATCTTGCCGGACGGCACCAGCCTCACGATTCCGCTCGGCGACCTGGTCGACGTCGCCAAGGAGTGCGGCCGGCTTGGCCAGGAAGCCGATCGGCTCCGACAACTGGTCGGTAACCAGGAAAAGAAGCTCGGGAACGAGCAGTTCATCAGCCGGGCACCCGCCGACGTGGTCCAGAAGGAGCGCGACAAATTGGCCGCCTGGCGCGACCAGGTCGCGGCCCTCGACGAGAAGCGCGCCCAACTCGGGTGCGCTCGGTGAACGGGAGGCGGGCGCTCGCGGCCCTGGCGCTCGCCCTCGCGATCGGGTGCGCCAACATGGGCGAGCCGCCCGGCGGCCCACCCGACGCCGCTCCGCCGGAGATCGTGGCCACCCTCCCGGAGTCGACCGGTGTCTTCCCCGACTTCCGAGGCGACGCGGAGTTTCGCTTCAACGAGATCGTCAGCGAAGGCAGCAGCCCCAATTTCGGGCTGGGCACCGGCGATCTCGAAAAGCTGATCGTGTTGTCGCCCAGCAGAGACGTCCCCGATGTCAACTGGAAGAAGAGCCGCATCGCGGTGCGGCCCCGGGGCGGCTGGCGACCCAACACGGTCTACCGGGTGGAACTGTTGCCGGGCGTCGTCGACCTCCGGTCCAACCGAGCCACCGACGGCCACATCATGACCTTTACCACGGGGGCCCCCATGCCCACTCGGTACCTCGAGGGCCGGGTGGTCGATTGGAGCAGCCGTCGCCCCGAGGCCCGTGGCTTGGTCGAGGCCACCCTGCTGCCCGACTCGCTCAGCTATCGAACACTGGCCGACTCGACCGGGACCTTTCGATTCGGCCCCCTCCCCGACGGAACCTATCTCGTCGCGGGGGTGCTCGATCAGAACCGGAATAGCCGGCGGGAAGCCCGGGAATCGTACGACACCGTGACCGTGGCGGCGGGGCGCGATTCGGTCGGTGAATTGTGGGCCTTCAAACACGATACCGTCGCTGCTCGAATCCAAACGCTGGCCGCCGTCGATTCGATGGGCATCGAGGTGCAATTCAATCAGCAGCTCAACCCCTACGCGTCGGTGGCGCCCGACTCGGTCCGGATCCGCCGGCTGCCCGACTCGACGGATGTGGCAGTCGAGGCCGTCCTGCGGAAAGAGGCGTACGACTCGGTGTACAACCGGCCCGAGCGCTCCGCCGCGCATTCGGCTCGGGCCGACAGCGCGGCCGCGAAAGCGCGGGCGGATTCCGTCGCTCGGGCCGATTCGGTCGCTCGAGCCGATTCGATTCGAGCGGCTCGACAGGCCGAACTCGCTCCCGGCGTCCGCCGGCGCGACCGCTCGACGACCCCCGTGCGTCGCCAAGAGGTGGCGGCACTGACCACCAAGCCGCCCTTGTCCGATCGCCTGGTTGTCCGGCTGCGGAGCCCGCTCGCGGCCGGAACCCGATACCTCGTCGAGTTCAAAGCGATCGAGAGTGTGAGCCGAGTCACCGGTCGCGCGATCCAGGGCTTCCAGGTGCCGGTGCCCAAGCCGCCGGACACCACCAAAGCGCGAGCCGACTCGGCCCGTGCCGACTCAGCCCGGGCCGACACCACTCGGGCGGCGCCACCGCCCGGACCGGTCCGGGTCGACTCGGCTCCACCGGATACCGCGCGCCGATTGCGGCGGGCGCGCCGAGGCGCTGGGTGAGCGGCGACGGTCGCCGCGCGCTGCCATCGGTCGACACGCTGCTTCGGCTTCCGGAGATCGCGGTCCTGGTTCAATCCCACCCGCGGAATGTCGTCGTCGCGGCCGTTCGAGATTCGGTCGCCGCCGCTCGCCACGCGGGAGAACCGCCCGAGGACTGGGCCGCCGACATCGCCGAGCGGGTCGACCAGCGGGCCGCCCCCTCGTTGTTTCCGGTCGTCAATGCGACCGGAGTGATCCTCCACACCAACCTTGGCCGGGCGCCGCTGGCCCCAGCGGCACTGGAGGCAGTCACCCGGATCGCCGCCGGCTATTCGAACCTGGAGCTCGACGCCGCGACCGGGAAACGCGGAAGCCGCCTCGATCATTGCGCCTCGTTGATCGCGGAGACCACTGGGGCCGAAGCCGGGTTCGTGGTCAACAACGCCGCGGGCGCCCTGGTCCTGGCCCTCAATGCCCTGGCCGCCGGCCGGGAGGTCGTCATCTCCCGGGGCGAGCTGATCGAGATCGGCGGCAGCTTCCGAATCCCGGAGATCCTCGAGAAGAGCGGCGCGACCCTTCGAGAAGTCGGGACCACCAACCGAACCCACTTGGCCGACTACCGGCGAGCGATCGGGCCGAACACCGGCGCGGTCCTGGTGGTCCATCGGTCGAACTTCGCGATGGATGGCTTCGTCGCGACCCCCGAACCGGCCGAGATCGCCGAGGTTGCCCGGGCCGCCGCCGTCCCCCTGATCCACGACGTCGGAAGCGGTCTGATGGTGGACCTGGCCGACCTGGGACTCTCCGGCGAACCCATCGTACCCGCCGCTGTGCGGGTGGCCGATCTGGTGGTCTTCAGCGGCGACAAGCTGCTCGGCGGCCCTCAGGCCGGGCTGCTGGCGGGCCGCCGCGCAACGATCGAGCCGCTGAAAAAGAATCCGTTCGCCCGGGCCATGCGGACCGACAAGATGACGCTCGCGGCCCTGGAGGCCACCCTTCGGCTCTATCGCGATCCGGCCGCCGCCCGTCGCGGAATTCCGGTGCTCGCGATGCTGTCGGCCACGCCGGAGCGGTTGGTCGAGCGGGCCACCGCCCTCGCGGCCGCGATCGGGACCCGGTGGGGCCCCGAGCTTGCCGAGGGGACCTCGGCCGTCGGCGGCGGTTCGTTCCCCGAGGCGACGCTGGCCACCACCTTGGTGAGCGTCCCGGGCGGGCGGACCGGCGCCAACGCGCTGGCCCTCGCGCTCCGGCTCGGCGACCCGAGCGTCATGGTTCGAGTGGACGCGGATCGGGTCGTGCTCGACCCCCGCACCATCGACGAGACCCAAGTCTGGGCCGTCGGCGCGGCGTTCGCCCGGATCGAGTAGTGCGCCCCGCCGCGTTCTTGGACCGAGACGGGACCCTGATCGGGGACTCGGGGTTCGTGGCGGACGCCGCGACTGTCCGGTTGCTGCCCGGGGTCGAGCACGCCCTCGGCGAATGGCACCGGGCAGGCTACGCCCTGATCGTCGTGACCAACCAGTCGGGCATCGCCCGAGGCCTGATCACCTGGCCCCAGTATCATGCCGTGGCGGCCCGGATCGACGCGCTGCTCGGGGCCGCCGGCCTTTGGCTCGACGCGACCTACGTCTGCCCCCACTGGCCCGAGGTCACCGGCCCGTGCGACTGCCGGAAGCCGGGGCTGGCCCTGTACCGCCAGGCCGCCGCCGAGCGGGGCCTGGACTTGAGCCGCTCGGTCTGGGTCGGTGACCGAGTCCGCGACGTGGCGCCGAGCCGGGCGTTCGGCGGCCAGGGCTTCCTGATCGGCGCCTCCACCGAAGACGACGAGGGATTCCCGCGGGTCGGCGACTTGCCCGCCGCCGCGGCGCTCTCGATCGCGGGGGCTCGGTCGACGCCGCCCCCGGCTGGCCGTTAGGCAGGCCGTCCGGCCCGGCCGGACTTATATTGGCGGGTTATGCCGCTCCGGGTAGCCGTCTGCGTCTCGGGCCGCGGGAGCAACCTGCGGTCTCTGGTGGACGAGCTGAGCGCCGACCGCGCAGCCGAGGTGGTGCTCGTCATCAGCAATCGAGCCGACGCCGGCGCGATCGCGTTCGCCCACGCGGCGGGGATCCCGACCGCGATCCTGGGCGACCCGGACGACCCCGCCGAGTGGCTCCGGATCTTGGCGGCGGCCGCGCCGGAGCTGGTTGTCCTGGCCGGCTTCCTGAAACGGGTGCCGCCCGCGGTGGTGACGGCCTACCGGGGGCGGATCATCAACATTCACCCTGCCCTGTTGCCGAAGTTCGGCGGGCCGGGCATGTACGGCATCCGGGTGCACCGGGCGGTGCTGGCGGCCGGGGAGCGTGAGTCGGGAGCCACGGTGCATGTGGTCACCGCCGAGTACGACGAGGGACCGATTCTCGCCCAGGGCAAGGTTCCGGTCCTGGCGGGAGATACCCCCGAGACGCTGGCGGCTCGAGTGCTGGCAGTGGAGCATCGCTTGTTGCCGGCCGCGGTGCGAGTCGCGGCGGCCGCGGGGCAGTTGACCCCGTTTACCTTCGACGCAGTGGGAGCCATGAAGCGCGCCCTCATCTCGGTCAGTGACAAACGCGGCATCGTCGAGTTCGCGAAGGGGCTGGTCGACCTGGGATTCGAACTGGTGTCGACCGGCGGAACCGCGGCGACTTTGGCCAAGGCGGGACTCGCGGTCACCGCGGTGGACGATGTCACCGGCTTTCCGGAAATGCTCGATGGCCGGGTCAAGACCCTCCATCCCCGGATCCACGCCGGCCTCCTGGCCCAGCACGACAACGAAGCCCACACCAGTACCCTGGCGCAACACGGGATCAAGCGGTTCGACCTGGTGGCGGTGAATCTCTACCCGTTCCAGGCTACCGTGTCGGCGCCGGACGTCACCTTCGAAAACGCCATCGAGAACATCGATGTCGGGGGCCCCTCGATGTTGCGGGCCGCCGCCAAGAACCACCAGTTCGTCTTGCCGGTCGTCGATCCGACCGACTACCCTCGGGTGCTCGAGCTGTTCCGCGAGGGCACCATTGCGCCGGCCATTCGGCGCGATTTCGCCGCCAAGGTCTTCTCCCACACTTCCGACTACGACACCGCGATCGCCGGCTATCTGACGGTCCGCAACGACAGCCTGCCACCCCGGCTCAATCTCTCGGTCGAGAAGCTGCTCGAGCTGCGGTACGGTGAGAACCCCGACCAGCGAGCCGCGCTCTACGCCTCCGAGGAACCGCGGGGGATCCGGGATCTCAAGCAGCGCCAGGGCAAGGAGCTGTCGTTCAACAACCTCCTCGACATCGACGCCGCCACCTCGGCGGTGGCGGTCTGGAAGAACCGACCGGCCTGCTGCATCGTCAAACACACCACGCCCTGCGGGATCGCGGTCGGGCAGACCGCCCTGGAGGCGCTCGAGAAGGCCCGCGCCACGGATCCGCTCTCGGCGTTCGGCGGTGTCATCGCCTGCAACACGGTCATCGACCGAGCCATCGCTGAAGCCCTCCGCGACCTGTTCTTTGAGGTCATCGTGGCGCCATCCGTTCACGAAGATGCCCTCGAGGTTTTCACCGAGAAAAAGAACCTCCGAGTGGTCGAGCTGCCGATCGGAACGCCGGCGGCGGCCCTCGACTGGAAACGGGTCCGAGGCGGTTTCTTGGTGCAGGATCGCTTCGGGTTCGACCCGAGTGAGGCCGGGTGGACGGTTCCAACCAGCCGGAAGCCCACCACCGAGGAGCTGAACGAGCTCCGCTTCGCCTGGGCGGCGGTGACGACGGTCAAGTCGAACGCGATCCTGCTGGCCCGAGACGAGCAAGCCATCGGCATCGGCGCCGGCCAGATGAGTCGAGTGGATGCGGTCTTCCTGGCGATCCACAAGGCCCGCCAGCAGGGACATGCCCTGGCCGGCTCGGTTCTCGCCTCGGACGGGTTCTTCCCCTTCCCCGATGGGGTCGAGGAAGCGGCCCAGGCGGGGGTCACCGGCATCATCCAGCCGGGTGGGTCGGTCCGCGACGCCGAGGTCATCGCGGCGGCCAATCGGCTCGGGATCGCGATGGTCGTCACCGGCCGCCGGATGTTCCGGCACTAAGATGACCCGGGAGCGTCCGCCGTATCTCCAAGCCGGGGTCATCGCCCTGGCGGTCTTCGCGATCTACCTCGTCACCCTGGCGCCGACCACCGCGTTCTGGGACACTTCGGAATACATCGCCGCCGCCAAGACGTTAGGCATTCCCCACCCGCCCGGGAACCCGCTGTTCGTGCTGCTGGCTCACGTCTTCGGGTTGTTGCCGCTGGCCGCCTCTTACGCGGAGCGGATCAACCTCTTCGCGGCCGTGACCAGCGCGTTGGGCGCCGGCTGCTGGTTCCTGGTCTCGGAGCGCTGGCTTCGGGCCGTGGTGCCCGCCCGGTGGCCACGGTTCCTGGCGGCCGCGGCGGGGGTGCTGGTCGGCGCGACCATGTGGACGGTGTGGAACCAGTCGACCGTGAACGAAAAAGTCTACACCGTCTCGATGTTCTTCATGGCACTGGTGACCTGGCTCGCGGTCCACTGGGGCGACGACGAACCCGGGGCCCATCGCGACCGGTGGCTGATCCTGATCGCCTATCTTCTCGCCCTGACGTCGACCAATCACATGATGGGCGTGCTCGCCGCTCCGGCGGTGGCGATCTACGTGCTCTGGACCGATTGGCGGGTGCTGACCCGCCCCTGGGTGCTCCTCGGGATTGGCATCGTGGTGATCATCGGGCTCACCCCGAATCATGTCTTCCTTCCGATCCGGGCGGCCCAGTTCCCTCCGATCAACGAGGGCGAGCCGGTCGGGTTCAACGCCATCTGCGCGCTGTCCGGCGGGCTGGCGCAGTGCAGCCAGGCGCTCGCCGACGTGCTCGGGCGGGTCCAATACGGCAAGCCGTCGGTCTTCGACAGCCCAATCGACGGGACCCCGCGCTCAGGAGCGCTCGTCTGGGCCCAGCTTGAGAATTACTGGCAGTATTTCACCTGGCAGTTCGCCCGCGACTGGGGTCGGCTCGCCAACGTCTTCGCGGTGGCGTTCGCGGCCACCGGGCTGTACGGGCTGTATCAGCTCGTGAAACGCGACCGTCGGGCGGGGCTCGCCGCGGCGGCCATGTTCTTCACCCTCACCTTGGCATTGATCTTCTACCTCAACTTCAAGTACGGCTACTCGATCTACCCCGACCGCGCCGACATCACCGACGAGATGCGGGAGGTCCGCGAGCGCGACTACTTCTTCGTCTGCTCCTTCGCCTTCTTCGGAACCCTGGTGGCGGCCGGGCTCGGGAGCGGGATGACCGCGATCGCCCGCCGTTTCGGCGGAGACCATGACGGCTCGCCGGGGTGGCGCCTGGCGATGCCCCTCGGCGCGGTGGCCCTGATTCCGTTGTTCGGCAACCGGGTCACGGCCACCCGCGATCACGAGTTTGCCGCCCGCGACTTCGCCAGGGATCTGCTCGAGTCGGTGGAGCCGTACGGGATTCTGATCACCGCCGGCGACAACGACACCTTCCCGCTCTGGTACGCCCAGGAAGTGGAAGGCATCCGGCCGGACGTGACCGTGGCGAACATGTCGCTGATGAATACCGAATGGCACCTGAAGCAGCTCCGGCGCCGGGAGGCGCCGGCCTTCGACCCGGCGAAGTCCATCGAGTTATGGCGGCAGCCCGACTCGGTCGGGATCGCGTTAGGCGATTCCACGGTCACGGCCGGCGGCTGGATCCAGCCCGATCGGAGCGTCTTCAACGTCTCGGAAGACGAGCTCAACACCTTGCCGGAGTACGTCGAGTCGCCGAAGCAGCCGATTCGTTACGGCAACGTCACCCTCCAGTTCCGGCGACCGTACCTCGACCGGAAGGACCTCGCCACCATCTTCCTGATTCGCGACAACCTGGGGCGGCGCCCGATCTACTTCAGTTGGAGCGCCGGCTCGTTCCCGGACGCCACCCTGGGCCTGTCGCCCTACCTGGTCTCCCAGGGGTTCGTCCGCAAGCTCTACCCCGGGCCGGTGGTCCCAGGGGGGCCGGTGGTCCAGAGCCTCGGCATGGGGTTCGTCGATCTGGACCGATCGCGGAGCCTCCTCGACAAAGCCTACCGCTGGCAGAGCGCGGCGAGGGACCGGCCTCGAGGTTGGGTCGACAACCCGTCCCGGTCTATCTTGGATCTCTACGGGGTGATCTACGCCGGGGTGGCGGAGACCTTCCGCCAGCACGGGGACTCCGCCACCGCGGCCCGGGCCGACTCGATCGCGATCGCGGTCGCTCGGAGCCTTCGGCCCCGTGGCGCGGCCCTCCCGGCCGGGGCGCCCTGACGGGCGGGTCCGATTGCAGCGTTAGGCGTGGTGGCAGAGTGGTTGAATGCACCGGTCTTGAAAACCGGCGAACCTCAACGGGTTCCGTGAGTTCGAATCTCACCCACGCCGTTTTCCGATCGTTCGACCGACTGGTCCGAGGTCGGATCCTCCCCCTTCATCGAGGAACCGGCAGCACCAGCCGCTCCCGTTCCGCCGGCGAGCGTTCAGCGCCTCCAGGGCTGCCCCGGTTGCGGGGATAGCCCAACTAAGCACCGGGACTCGAGCCGCATCGTCCGCACCGAGGGTGGGGCCGCTTCAGGGCCTGAGCCCCGCCCGGGACCCGTGCTTGACGTTGCCGGCGGCGAAGAGCAACGTTGCCGTGATGAGTAGACTGCCCCAAGGCGTCGTCCGAGGCGAGGACGGCTTTGCCCGCTGCTGGTGGAGCGCCGCCACCCCCAAGTACCCTGCATACCACGACCACGAGTGGGGCCGCCCCGTCACCGATGACCGAACCCTGTTCGAGAAACTTTGTCTCGAGGGATTCCAGTCCGGCCTCAGTTGGCTCACCATCCTCAACAAGCGCGACAATTTTCGCGCGGCGTTCGCGAACTTCGAGATCGACACGGTGGCCCGGTTCACCGGCCGCGAGGTGACCCGGCTTCTCGGCGATGCCGGCATTGTCCGCCACCGCGGGAAGATCGAATCGACGATCAACAATGCTCGCCGAGCCTTGGACTTGATCGGCGAAGCCGGATCGCTGTCGGCCTACCTCTGGCGGTACGAACCCCCGCCGTCGAGCCGGCCCCGGCGGTTGACCAAGGCCGCCCTGAGCGCGATGACCACGAGTCCGCAGTCGGTCGCCCTCTCCAAGGACCTCAAGAAACGGGGCTGGACCTTCGTCGGGCCGACCACCTGCTATGCCTTCATGCAAGCCATGGGACTGGTGAACGACCACCTGGAGGGTTGTCCCGCGAGGACGCTCGCGCTCCAGGCCCGCGAGAATCTCCGCTGAAGCCTGCCGAAGGATCGGGCTGGTCGGCGCGGCTCAGACCGCGAACGGGGTCTCGAGCGAGCGGCTCTGGGGCGTCATCAGTTCGGCGCCCGACTCGGTGATCACCATGTCGTCCTCGAGCCGGACCCCGAATTCGCCGGGCAGGTAGATGCCCGGTTCGTCGCTGAAGGTCATTCCGGGCTCGAGCAGGAGCCCGTTGTCTTTGACGAGGTAGGGCCACTCATGGCCATCCATCCCCATGCCGTGACCCACCCGGTGGGTGAAGTAGCGGTAATCCGGGCCGTAGCCGGCGTCGACGATCACCTTCCGGGCGGCGGCGTCGACCGCGCCACAGGCCAGCCCGGGGCGGGCCGCCTGGAGCGCCACCGTTTGAGCCTCGAGTTCGATGTCGAAGACCCGCCTCATCTTGTCGGTGGGTTTCCCGAGCACGAAGGTGCGGCTGATGTCCGAGGCGTAACCGCCCACGCTGCAACCGCCGTCGATCAGCAGGATGGTACCCTCGCGGATGGTTTGCGGGGTGGCCGATCCGTGGGGCAGCGCCGAGTACGGCCCGACCTGAACGCCGGCACCGCCGCTGAAACCGAGGCGGTCGTGGGCGAGCCGGACCAGGCTGCCGAACTGGGTTTGGGTCATCCCGTCGTTGAGTGACCGCCAGGCCGCCTCGTAGGCCCGGAGGGTGACCCGCGAGGCCAGCCGCATCAGGGCGAGTTCGTTCGGCCCTTTGACCATTCGGCACCCGGCGGTGACCGCCGTGGCACTTCCGAACCGGGCGGCCGGCAATGCCCGACTGATCCCGTCGCTGAATACATGTCGCACCGTTTCCTCGAACCCGATCAGGCCGGTGGCCGCACCCCGGGCCTTGAGGCCCTCCGCCAGCAATCGGTAGGGATCCTCATGCTCCTCCCACGTCATCACCTCGGCGTCGGTGCCTAACGGCCCCGTCGCGACTTGCTCCAAGGCCCGATCCCGCTCGAAGGCGGGACAGACCAGAAACGCCGAACCGCGGGCGGGAACGACCACCGCCAACAGCCGCTCGGAGAGGCCCCATTCGATGGCGGTGAAGTAGCGAAGGCTGGTGCCGCCCGTGAGCACCATCGCGTCCATCCGCTGCTCTACGAGCAGCCGGCGGGCCTTCGCCAGACGGGCCACTCGTTCCGGCGTCCCGATCGGCACCATCTCGCCACGCATCGACTCGAGGGCCGCGATCGCGGGCGGTACCGGTTCCTGCCAGGCCGGTGCGTCCGATGCCAGCTCGGGGGAGAACCCACCGCTCGAGCCAATCCAGGCCGTCCCGGCAAGGGAGCCGAGGAACGCGCGTCGGGAAGCCATCTTCGGGCCTCGATTCTATGGGATTGGCCGGAAAGATGGACGCCCCTTGACAGCGGCGGAAGCGGGCCGGAACATGGCATACAGTTCGCTTCTTCGACAGTCGAATTTCACGACGGTGGCCCGGTGCAGGTCTTGTCGCGGCTCCTCAACAATTGTCCCGGTTTTGGCAAGGCGTTTCACGGCCTCGCCTGCCTGGCCGTGGCCGTTGGGGGCTGCTCGTCGTTCGGGCCGTCGGAGCCAGCCCTGCCGCCAGGCGCCGTTCCAATGGCGGCGGACAGCCGTTATCAAGACTGGTTTGGTCGAACGGAAGCCTGCAGCGGCCTCGACGGATCGTTCCAAACCATTACCTGGTACGTGGTTCCTAACGCCGAGACGTTCGAGACTCCCGAAGGCCCCAAGGTCGGCATGTGGGAGAAGAGCGGAGCCGTGACCCGGATCATCATCGCCGGCCGATACGTGGCCCACGAAATGGTGGTCCGGCACGAGATGCTGCACCATTTGCTCGACCGGGAGGGCCACCCGTCCGAGTACTTCACGGCTCGCTGCCGCCTGACATGGGATAGCTGGGGCCAGATCGCCGCCCAGTAGCCACCGCCCTGCCGCCCGGCCTCGACACTGTGGCGGGCACCCCACAGTCTGCCCCTTCACGACGCCGGTCATTCGGACCACCTCGACATCGGATCCTTTGATCGTCTCGAGGGGTTCATTTCGCCGTCGTTCCACCGGGTGGCATCGGGGGCCGCAGCGACGACTGTCGGAAACGGCCCAAGGTGGCAGAATTGGCCCGGGGCCGAGCCGGATGATATAGGCCCGCCAGGTCCGACCCAGTGGCCCGGACCCGGATGTTGAGAAGCACAGGGATTTGACGCCTCCAGGTTTTCCACAGAAACGACTCCAATTCCCAACAGCCTATCGGCAAATCGTTTACCGGGTCAGTCCGACTTGAGGACCGGGAGCGATGAATGCTCGACATCATGTCAATGTTGACAATTTGCTAACAACTCTGGACCTGAGACGCCCTGGTGATCGCTGCGGCGCTGGAGCCCTAAGGGGTTGCGTAGCTTCGCTTCCCACCACAATTTCCGACCCCGCTGGAGTGGTGGCCGAGAGGCTGAAGGCGGCGGTTTGCTAAACCGTTATAGGGGTGAAAACCCTTATCGAGGGTTCGAATCCCTCCCACTCCGTTCCCTGCTCGCCACCCCAGTTGCCGGCTTCCAAATGCCACCTCCTGGAGCACCTCGGGTCCGGTTTGCGCCCTCGCCAACTGGCTTTCTGCACGTCGGCGGCGCCCGCACGGCCCTGTTCAACTGGCTCTACGCCAGGAAGACCGGCGGCACCTTCGTCCTCCGAATCGAGGACACCGACCAGGCCCGGAGCACCGAGGCGCACACTCAAGTGATCCTCGACGGGCTTCGGTGGCTCGGCATCAGCTGGGACGAGGGACCCTTCTTTCAAGGCGCCGAGGTCGCTCGGCACCAGCGGGACGCCGACCGGTTACTGGCTGCCGGCCAGGCCTATCGGTGTTTCTGCACCAAGGAAGATCTGGAGCAGCAGCGGGCCCGGGCTCCGGGCGGCGCCGAGACGTTCAAGTACGACCGCCGCTGCCTCCGACTGGACCAAGCCGAGATCGACCGCCGGGTCGCTGCCGGCCAGCCCTACGCGATCCGCTTCTTGATGCCAGCCGAGGAGATCGCCTGGGACGACGCGGTTCACGGAGTCATTACCTGGCACGGCCGCGATCTCGACGATCTGGTCATTCTCCGGTCGAACCGCACCCCGATCTACAACCTCGCGGTGGTCTCGGACGATATCGCGATGGGGATCACCCATGTGCTCCGCGGCGACGATCACATCTCGAATACCCCGAAGCAGATCGCCCTCTATCGGGCGCTCGGCGCTTCGGTACCCCGGTTTGGACATGTCCCGATGATCTTGGGACCGGATGGGAAGAAGCTGTCGAAGCGACACGGGGCCACGGCCGTCGGCGACTATCAGCACCAGGGCATCCTCCCGGCCGCCATGCGGAACTTCCTGGCCCTCCTCGGCTGGTCGCCGGGGGACGACCGGGAGATCATGACCGCGGCCGAGTTGATCGCGGCGTTCTCGCTCGAGGCCATTCAGAAGAAGGCCGCGGTCTTCGACTTCACCAAACTGGAGTGGATGAACGGGCAGTATTTGTCGGCCCTGCCGGCGGCAGCGATCGAGCCCCTCATCCGCCCGGCCCTCGCTAGCATGGGCGTCGATCCCGGCGATCGCCCAATGGGGCCGATCATCGACGCGGTCAAATCCCGGGCTCGGACCGTGACGCAATTGGCGGAGCGCGCGGCCGTCCGGATCGACCCCACCCGGGCCAAAGTCGAGCCAAAGGGCATCGCCTTGATCGAGAAGATGGGGCCCAAGTACCGGGAGAACCTCGGGCACGCGGTGACCGCGTTGAGCCCGCTGGGGTCCACCGAGTGGACCGCCGACTCGATCCTGGCGGCAATCAAGGGAGCGGGCGAGCGCCTCGAAATCAAACTCGCCGACCTGATGCAACCGATCCGGGTGGCCCTCACCGGCGACACGGTGTCGGAGCCGGTCAACGAACTGCTGGTTGCCGTGGGGCGGACTACCGCTCTCACCGTTCTCGAGCGAGCGGCGCGCGGCTAGGACGGTCGGGTCGGGTTGGCGACTCGCACCTGGTAGTGGGTCGACCGGGCGTCGAAGCGGGATAGCAGCGCCCGGGCCCTCTCCGGCACCACCGCTACCTCGTAGTCGGTGCCAGCAAACCCTTTGATGTGCTCCAGCGAGTCGAACAGCATCGTGGTCACGAACTCGGTCTCGTCGGACTCGTCCCGCCGATACAACTCGATTCCCCGGTAACCCGCGAGCTGGCGACCCTCGATGCCGGGGAAGATCACCTCTTTGAGCAGCAGCTCGTATCGGTCGGCATTGGCCGGGGTCGTCCAGCCGCGCCAAACCCTCGCGACCATGGCTGTCGTCCTCCTGGGCTACATCAAGGCGGAATCGTCGCCGCCCCAAATGCGATCGAGCAATGCCGCCAGCACGCCGTGAGTGGTGAACATCTCGACCGCCTGGGCCGTCGAAGCAGCCGTCATCCCCCAAAGAACCACCCGGGTGGGTTGGCTTTCGAAGTCGGCCTGTACGAATGCCTGCTCGTCGACCGAGAACATGGTGGGGACGACCGGCACCAGCTGAGCGGCTACCGCATTGACGCCCGGACCACCGACCGCGATGGTCGGATGGCGCGACAACTCGGTGCCGCCGAGATAGGCTTCATCCGCCACTACCACGGCCCGGCGGTACAAGGCCCCGCCGCGCTGGTTGATCTCGTCGTGCAACGCCATGGCCACGGCTCGGTCCTTCCCGCTGGTTTGTCCCCCAACGACGACCACGATAGTCTCCCGGCGATCGAGGAGTTTCATCAGCGGGGCGGCGGAGGTGGCGGCGGGGCCGGCGGAGTCGCGGTGGAGTCTCTCTTCTGGGGCGCGGTGCGTTGGTTCTTGGCAAACTCGCGCTCCTGCTCGCGTTGGGCTCGGAGTTCGCGAATCGCCCGTTTGAAGTCGCTGATCGTCTGGGATCGGCGGGCGGCGATTTGGACGTCTTCCCGCATTTGCTGGAGGAGTCGGAACTTGGTGAAGTCGCTCGTCTCGGCGCTGCCGATCGACGGCATCACCAGAGCCAGCAAGGCCGTGGGGATCTTGATCGGCCCAAGGTAGATCCACCGCGAGTCGATTCCCACCTGTTGTTCGCCGATTCGGGTGGTCCAGCTCGGAGGCGGGGCATTGGCCGCTCCCGTGGCGATCACCGAGTCGAGGTACGCCTGAACGATCGCGGTGACCACGCTGTCGGCAATCTCGGCGCGAGTCCTGGTCACCGCTCTCGCCAGATCCTGGGGAGGCAGCGGGAGGGGCCTGACCCAGAGTTTGCCTTCGCCGAGGGCAGGGCCGACCCGTCCGGGGGCCCGGGCCGGCTGGTCGCCGGGAGGCCCGGGTTGTTCGGTCACCGGAGCGTCCGCCACCACGGTCGCGGTGTCGGGTGGCGTCCGGTCTTCAGGGATCGGACCGGTTTCGTCCCGAGGGAGGGCGGAGATTCCCGAGGTTGGCGGGCGCCGCCTCGCCGCACCGCCGGACGGTTCGCGAAAGGGCATCTCGGCCGCTCGGGGTCCTTCGGTACCCAGGGGCACCAAGATGATCCGATCGGGCAGGGGGCGCGGCGCGAGCCAGGCGCCGACTCGTACCAACAGCAGCAAGGCGTGCAGTCCGAGGCTGATGGCGATCGCGACCCACGACCACTGCCGGTCGCGGGGGAGGAACCAGGGCCGCGATGGGCCACTGTTAGGCGGCACCGGCCGTCGCCCGGGTGGTGAACTCGGCGAGCGCCGTCCCGAGCCGCTCGATCGCCTCGGTCAGCCGGCCGGCACCAACCGTCAGGGCGATCCGGAAATACCCCTCCCCCGCCGGTCCGAAGCCGCTCCCCGGGAGAGTGACCACCCCATGCTCCTCGAGTGCGAACCTGGTGAACTTCGCCGAGGCCACGCCCTCGGGCAGAGGAACCCACAAATACATCGCGGCTTTGGGTGTCGTCACCGAGAAGCCGGCGCGAGCGAGCGCCGCCACGCCGGCGTCGCGCCGCCGCTCCAATTCTGCCCGAATCGGCTCGACGAGTCGTTCCGCCTGATCCAGCGCGACCGCCCCGGCTTGCTGGATCGCCAAGAACGGCCCGGTGTCGAGGTAGGACTTGATCTTCGAGAGCGCCGCGATCAGCGGTGCGTTCGCCACCGCGAACCCGATCCTCCACCCCGTCATCGAGAAGCTTTTCGAGAGCGAGAAGAACTCCACCGCGACGTCCCGGGCCCCCGGGACGTCGAAGATGCTCGGGGCTCGGTAATCGTCGAAGGTCAGGTCACAGTAGGCGTTGTCGTAGGCCAGAACGATCCCCCGCGCTCGGCATTCGTTCACCGTTCGGGTGAGGTAGTCGAGCGGCGCGATCGCGGCGGTTGGGTTGTTCGGGTAGTTGAGGTAGACCAGCCGGGTTCGATCGAGCACCGCCGGCGGGACCCGATCGAGCTCGAGGAGAAAACCGTTGTCCGCCACCAGCGGATAGACGAACGGCTCGGCCCCCGACAGCACCGCTCCACCGAGGTACGCTTGATAGCCCGGCTCTGGCAGCACCACCACCTCGCCGGGATCGACCAAACCGAACGGGAGATGAGCGAGCCCCTCTTTCGACCCGATCAACGGCAACAGCTCGGTCATCGGATCGAACTCGTGACCGAATCGTCGAGCCAGGTAACGCGCCGCGGCTCGGCGGTACTCGGCGTGTCCCAGCTGGAAACCGTACTTGCTGTTCGCGGGGTCGGCGAGCGCCTCGTTCATCGCCGCGACCACCTCGCCCGGAGGCGGGGTGTCGTTATCGCCCGCGCCCAGATCGATCACATCGACGCCCGCTTCGATCAGGCGGCGCTTGATCCCCGGAATCTCGGCGAGCGGATATCCCGGCAGCCGCCTCAGCCGTTCGCTGATCCGGATCACGCCGCCACCACCGGATTGCTCAGAACGCCGACCCCGGGGATCTCGACCTCCACCGTATCGCCGGGCTCGAGGCGCCCCACCCCTGCGGGGGTGCCAGTCGCCACGAGGTCACCGGGCTCCAGGGTCATGACCTGGCTGATGTGGGACAAGAGGAACGGAATCGAGAAGTGCATCTGAGAGGCTCGGCCATGTTGGCGGACCGACCCATTCACCCGCCCGATGATTTCGAGCGTGCGCCAATCGAGTCCGCCGACGACGCGCGGGCCGACCGGGCAAAAGGTGTCGAATCCCTTGGCGCGGGCCCATTGCGACTCCCGCTTCTGCCAATCGCGCGCGGTCACGTCGTTGAGACAAACGAAGCCTTCGATGCCCCGCATCGCCTCCGCTTCGTCGACCTGATAAAGCCGCTCCCGGATGACCACCCCGATCTCCGCCTCATGCTCGACGTGATTGGAGAGCTTGGGCAGCACGATCGGCACACCTGGCCCGATCAGCGCGCTGGGCGGTTTCAGGAAGATCAGCGGGTCAGGAGGAAGGGCGCTCCCCATCTCCTTGGCATGATCGAGGTAGTTCTTCCCGATGCAGACGATCTTGGAGGGTTTGAGGTTCACGAAGGGCTCGACATTGGGGTCCAGGCCAGCGCTGCCGGCAGTTTTGGCCGGCCCTAAGTCTAATGCCTCGGGAGAACGAATGGTTGCCGGGGGTCAGGTCACGGCGCCAATGCCGTGCCGGGCAAAGAAGTCCTCCGCCGCAAGCCGAACCTGGCTCCATGGTCCCTCGACCCGGGCCGCCTTGGGGAGGCCAGCCAGGATCCAGCGACCGTAGCGCTTGGACAGCACTCGACTGTCGAGGAGCACCACGACGCCGACGTCTGACTTGGACCGGATCAGCCGCCCGAACCCTTGTTTGAGCTTGAGTGCGGCGTGCGGCAAGAGGTACTGGAAGAAGCCATCGGCCCCCGAATCGGCGAGCCGTTCCAAACGGGCCGCGGTGAGCGGCTCCGATGGTACCTTGAACGGGAGCTTGCAGAGCACCAAGGTCCGAAGGGCCCGGCCAGGTACGTCGACGCCTTCCCAGAACGAGTCGGTCCCGAGCAGGATGGCATTGCCGGCCTCGCGGAACCGCTTCAGGAGATTGTTGCGGGTTCCTTCTCCCTGTACCAGCAGTGGCCACCGATCGGCTAACTCGAGCCGGATCCGGGAGGCGCAGCGGCGGAGAGCGCCGTGGCTGGTGAAGAGAGCGAACATCCCGCCGTCCGAGGCGTAGGCGAGGTCGCGAATGACGGTCGCGACCGCGTCATCGTGGGCCGCCTCGTCCTCGCGAGGATCGGGAATGTCGTTCGGGATCCCGAAGAGAGACTGGTTCGGGTAGTCGAACGGCGAGGCCAGCATCTCGCGGACCGCCACCCTGCCGGGTGGCTCCGCCAGGCCCAGGCGCGACTCGAGAAAGTCGAATTCGCCTCCGGCGGCGAGCGTGGCGCTGGTGAGCACCACGGTGGCGTTGCGTTCGAAGATCAGCTCGCGAAGCAGCGGCGCCAGGTCGAGCGGTACGGCCGCCATGGACACGTTTTGCCCCTTCTGACCGGTGCGTTCGATCCACCGGACCACCGGGGCACCGCCACCGACCGGGCGGAGCGTCGCGTTCACCGCGTCGATGGCGGCCTCCAGTCGGCGCACCACGGCCTTCAGCTCTTGCACCAGCTGGAGCCGTCGCTCCCCCGCCTCCGCTTGGGCCATCCGGTCGGCGACCGTCGCGACCCCGTCGGCAATCCGGCGGAAGGCCCCGGCGACGGCATCGACTTCGACCCCGAGTCCCTCCGCCCAGATATCGTCGCCGGCGAAGTCCTCCAGCAGGCGGATCGGTCCGCCGCCCTGAGCCGCCAGGCGGCCGTGGAGGCGGGCGAACATCGCCTCCGACGCGCCTCGGGCGTCGGCGATCGCGGGAACGAGGTCCCGGCGGATCAGCTCGAGGCTGGCCCGCGAAAGCGAGTCGCCGTCGCGGGTCAGCTCCCGGACCAACGTCGGTACCAGTCCCCGCCCGGATCGCTCCAGGCGGCCCAGCGTCCGGCGCACCCCGACGGCCGAGAGTTGGGACCCGAGATGGGTCGCGGCGACGTCTTCGAGGTGGTGGGCTTCGTCGAGAATCAGCCGCTTGTAGGGCGGCAACACGGCGGCTTCTTCCCAGTTCTCGGAGGCGTGGCGCACCGCCAGGTCGGCGGCGAGCAGGTGATGGTTGACCACCACGATGTCCGCTTCGGCGGCCCGCCGGCGGGCCTTGAACAAAAAACACCGGTCGAAACTGGGGCACTTGAGCCGGGGACAGAGGTCCGGTTCGGCGGCGACCTCGTCCCACACCTCCGAGCTGGGCGGGGTGGCCAGATCGCCTAACGTTCCGTCCGCGGTGCGGCCCGCCCATTCGGCCACCGCCATCAGCTCGCCGATTCGGCCCTCCTCGAGCAGCGACTGCTGCCCCGCCGTCGCCACCTCGAGCCGGGCCAGGCAGAGGTAGTTGCGCCAACCCTTGAGCAGGGCGAAGGTGGGCCGCCGCTCCTCGGTCCCGAGGGCTTGCCGAAGGAGCGGGAGGTCCTTGCCGACCAACTGCTCCTGGAGGTTGATGGTGTTGGTCGACACGATGGTCCGCTCGTCGTTGGCTCGGGCCCATTCCAGGGCCGGCACCAAGTACGCGAACGACTTGCCGACTCCGGTTCCGGCCTCGAGCAGGAGGACGCCGCCGTCGTTGTAGCCATCGGCGATGTAGGCGGCCATGTCGCGCTGGCTTTGCCGATCCTCGTACTGCCCCATCAGGCCAGCCACCGCCCCTCCTTCCGTGAGGAGGGCCACGACGTTCGGGGTATCGAGCTTGACCTCCACCCGTCCCTTCGGCACCTCCACCACCACGTAGAGAGCCAGGGCATCGTTGGAGATGATCCCGAATCCGATCCCGCCGTCATGGAGCCGGGCGGCCACGTCGAGGTCGGCGAACGACGGCTCCAACCGCCCCGACGGGTGATTGTGCAGCACCATGTCGCCCCGACGGGCCACGCCCGGGAGGGCCAGCACCGTCTCGGCCGTGCCCCGCGCCACCGCCCGAGCTTCGGCGACCGAGCCATCCGGGCCGATCGTCGCGACGAAGCACACCTCGCGACCCTCCGCCCGGGCAATTTCGCCGGCGAGGTACTCGCGTACCGCGACCGGAAGGCGATCGGACTGGCCCGTCATGCCACGAAGATAGGCGCCTCGCCAGCGGCTGGCGGCGCAAAGAAACGGGTACCGGTCAGGTCTTGAGTTCCTTCTTCTTGGCGGCCGGGAACAAGACGTTGTTGAGGATCAGCCGGTAGCCCGGCGAGTGGGGATGGAGCGACAGATCGGTCGGCGCGTCGCCAATCTGGTGCTGGGGATCCTCCGGATCGTGGCCCCCGAAGAAGCACCAGGTCCCTTGGCCCCGTTCCCCTCGGATGTACTTCGCCCAGGGGGCCCCGGGTTCGTCGGCCAGCACCGTGACCCCCGGCTTGAGCCGAGCTTTGACGAACGAGGTCGTCAAGCCGTAGAAGTCCGGAATGACCTGACGGTGGTTTTGCACCAACATCGTCGCCACCGGGTCGATCTTGGCGCTGAAGTTGAAAAGCGTGAACGTACCTAACGGTTGGCGACGGTCGGGCGAGTTGACCTGATGCCCGTCGATGTCCGAATACAACGCCAGGGAGGGACTCGGCTCCAGCCTGGCACCCTGGAACGCCATGGCCCGGTCCCACTGCATCTTGGCCGAGGCGTTGGCGTCCATCGGCGAGCCGTCGGCGTAGGAGGCCGCGATGTCGACGCCGTCGCTCGCCAGGGCCAAGTCCAAGGTCTCGGTCGCGGTACACATCGCGAACAGGAAGCCGCCCCGCTCCACGAACTGGGCGATCGCGTAGGCCACCGCCCGCTTCTCCGCCGGCACATCCCGGAACCCGAGCTTGCGCGCCATCCGTTCGTTCCGGTCGACCATCTCTTGAAGCCACGGCGCGCCGTTGTAGTTCAAAAAGAACTTCGAATACTGGCCGGTGAAGTCTTCGTGGTGGAGGTGGAGCCAGTCATAGTCGCGGAGCTTGTCGCCGACGACTTCCTCGTCCCAGATCTTGTCGAACTTGATCCCGGCATACTGGAGCGCCATGGTCACCGCGTCATCCCACGGCGCGGCGCTGGGCGGAGCGTACACGGCCACTTTCGGCGCCTTCTCGAGCGGCACCGCGTCCATGTTCGCTTCCCGGATCTCGGCCTTGATCTGGAACACGGTGCCCTGCTCCACCGGTTCCGCGGTGACCCCGGCCAAAGCGGCATCCCGAATCGTCGCGCTGTCTGCCGGAAGCAGAAACGACCCGTTTCGGTAGTTGAGGAGCCACTCCCCCTTCCCGGCCCGCTCCAGCAGCCGAAAGGCGAGCCCGTAGGCCTTGAGGTGATCGGTCTGGGCCTCGTCCATGGGAACGAGCAGCTGGTCGGCGAAACGACCACGCCCCCCGAACCGAGGCGGTACCCCGACCAGGGCGGCACCCGCCGCCTCGATGAACGTCCGCCGCCTCATACCGGGGGGATCGCCCCCTTGGCCACGTCGAGCAGCCGCCGGGCCTGCGGCGCGACCGCGCTGGTCGGGAAGTCGAGGAGAAGGGTTTCGAGCGTTTCGATCGCGAGGGGACGGCGGTCGGAATCCACCATCATCCGGGCCGCCTCGAGCGCCGCCGCCGCGGAGGCGGCGGGAACCTTGAGACCGACGACGACCCCGAACAATCGTTCCGCGGCGGCCCGGTCGCCCGCGGCCTGGCGGATCCGACCGGCGAGGAGCAGCATCTCCGCTTGGCCGTGGTCCTTCGGAAAGCCGGGCGCCAGCGACTCCAGATCGGCGGCCGCCCCGGCGCTATCCCGGCGCTCCAGCTTGAGCAAGGCGGCGCCTAACGCTGGCACGCTGTCGTCCTCGATGACCTGGATCAGCGCCAAGGCCGCGGTCCGGGACACCGCGGCCTCGCGCGCCCCGGCATATGGCCCCGCCTCCCGCAGCAACGACGCCGCGGCGGCGAGGTCGCCCTGATACAACCGGATCCGGCCTCGGACCGCGAAGCCCTCGATGGTGCTGTCTTGAGCCACCATCGCCTCGGCCCGGTCGAGCTTCCCGGCGCGGATCCATCCCTCCGCGACTCGGAGTTCGAGCTGGTGCCGCTCCTCGGTTCCCAGCACTCCCTTGAGCTGTTCGAATTGCTTGGACGCCTCGTCCATCTTGCCCTCGGACACCAGCACCGACACCAGGGTCGACGTCGCCGAGGCAGCCATCGTGGCGGAGACCCGTTGGTCACTGGCGAGCCGACCCAGCATTCGTCGAGCCGAGCCCTGGTCACCCGCATCCGAGTAGGCCTGGGCCGCTTCGAGCCAATAGCGGGTCGACTGGTTCGGTACCCGGGTGGCGAGCAACTCCAAAGCAACCCCTCGGGCCATCGCCGTCTCCCGTCCCGCGAGGGCCCGAAGCTCGTCGATGCCCTCCTGGAGCGCCTCGACCCCCGCCTCCGACAGCAACGGCATCGCCCGCTCCAGCCGTCGGATCCCACCGACCGGGTCACCCCACCGGATCGTCAGGGTTCCGGCGAGCCGTTCCCCCAACGCGGTCTTGGACTGTTCGAGGGCCCGCAGCACGGTGGGCCGACCCACCACCGGCACCTGGCCCAACATCGACACGGCGGCCGACCGATACCCCGGGATCTTCCCGACCGCCACGAGCCACTCGCGAACCGCCGCCGGATAGTCCCCTTCGATGGTCGCCAGCTGGGCCAGCTCCCCGGCCAGGAGTTCCCCGCCGAGCCGGCTTCGGCCAAGCTGATATGCGGCCTTGGCCTGGGCCCGATCCCGAGCGGCGAGCGCGGCCGATCCCCATTCCTGATACGGTGCTTCGGACTTGGGTTCCAGGGCTGTCCACCGATCGATGATGGCCGCTACGGTATCGGCCCGGCCCGCCGCGGCGTACACCCGAACCGCGATCCCGTACAGCGCCGACGACGGTTCCCCGCTGGCCAGCGCGCGCCGCAGCTCCGGTACCATGTCCGGCACTTTGGCCTGGGACGTCAGGGTCCGTTCGAGACCCAGGAGCGCCCCCAGATCGGCCGGTCTCGTCGCCAGGATGCCGCGATAGAGCTCGGCCGCTTGGGCGTGGAGTCCGCGGCGTTCGAGATCGAAGGCCCGGGCGGCGGGGTCCGCTTGCTGGGCCGACATCGCTCTCCCAGCCACCACCAGGGTGGCGAGGGCGACCACCGTCACGCCCCGCGTCATTGCCGAGTTCGGCTCGCCGCCAGCCGGCGGAAATAGTCGGTCACCAGGCGTCGTTCCTGAGGCGAGAGACGCTGCAGGTCCTCCCAGCTCGGGAGCCGAAGGCGACCCTCGCCGTCGAGAAGCCGTCGAAGCGGCCCCGGCACGCTGAGGCTGTCGCCCTTGGCAGCGGTGCTCTCACGGTCCTTCTTCTCATCCTCCTCTTGGCCTTGCAGGGTCCGGCCCGCATCGAGCATTCGCTTGAAGAGTCGCTCCTGTCGGTCGACGGTCTCCCGATCGAGCCGGCCGGCCTCGAGCTTGCGAGCCAACTCGCGGGCCTCCTCGGCGAGGTCTCGGGTCCCGGGGGCCTGGGTTTCCGCCCGAAGCCGCTCCAGTTCTTCCGCCAGCTGCCGCTGCCGTTGGGCCATCGCCTGCATCTGCGCCTGCATTCTTTGTTGGTTCGCCAACATCGACAGCAGTTCGTTGCCCTCCTGGCTGATACTCCCTTGTTGTCCGGCCAGCTGTTGCATCCGCTGCATCGCCTCCGCCAATCCGGATCCGGATGACGACCCACTCACGTCGTCACGAGAACGGAGCATCTGGTAGGCCGCCACGTTCAAGGCATCCACCGCTTCACCGGCCTGCTCGGCGGCTTCCCGGAGGTTGGCCGACGCCGACGACACGGCTTCCCGAGCCTTGGCCATCTGGAGGCGAGCCTGCACCAGCGCGGTCCCGATTTGGGGGGAGACGAGCGCGTTCTTGCCGCCGACCGAGAGGATCTGCTCGAGGATTTTCTGGACCCCCTCTTCGATCAGCCCCTGTTCGTGCCGAGACGCGTTCAGGGTGGCCCCGCGACCGACGCTGTGGGCAACCGCCAACTGACGCTGGCTCAGGCGAGCCGTTTCCGCCAAGGCGCGGTCCAGCGCGGCGATGACCTCTTCCCGCCATTCTTCCTGCTGCTCCTCGCGTTGCTCCTTGACGTCCTGCTCGATCTGCCCCATTTGCTCCGCGGCCCGCTCGCCCTGCTTCTTCGCCTGCTGCCGCTTCCCGCCCTTGGCGGACTTCGCCGCCTCTCGCATCTGTTGGGCGGCCTGACGGGCATTATTGGCGTTCTCCTGGAGGGCCTCCTGTCGCTCGCCCTCCTCGAGCCGCTTGGCTGCCTGGTCGAGTCCCTGCGCCAGCGAGTCCGTCCGCTCCGCCAGGCCCTCCTCCCGCGCTGCCGCCTGCGAGCTGTCGGCCGTGGCGACCCGCTCGTTCCAATCCCGCTGCTGCTCGGCAAGTTCTTTCGATTCTTGCTGGAGGCCGCCCAGCTCGCCTTCCAAGGCCGCCCGTTTGAACAGCTCTCGGGTCCGCTCCAGCGCTTCTTTCAAGCGCTGTTGGGCCTCGGCCAACTTTCGAAGAGCGTCTTTGGTCGCCTGGGGATCGAGGTTCTTGAGCGCCTCGCGAAGCTCGTCGAGGCGCTGGCGCATTTCGGGGGTGAGGGCCTTGTCGAGCTGGGCGCGGATTTCCTCCAGCTGCCGCTGAAATGCCGAATCCGCGATCCCGCCCCGCTCCGCGGCCTCTTCGAGATTCTCGAGCCGCTCCCTCGCCTCCTCGGCCCGGTCCATCAGCTCCTGCTGGTCGCGGGCGACCTGTTCCGCCCGTTTGGCGTCGTCGAACCCCAGGGTCGGGTCGTTGCGCTCCGATGCGTTGGCGCGGTTGCGTTCCCGGCTCAGGTCTTCGGTCTGCCGCTGGAGGCTGCGGCTTTGGGCAACGAGCGAGTCGATCTTCTTACCGAACTGCTCGGTCGCGTTCCGCTGCTCGGCCCGCGCCTCGGCGGTCGTCGGAACGTAGAGGACGAAGGTCGCCGAGCGACCCAGGTTCACCGCCGGCGCGTTGTCCTTGGCTTGGACCCAGTAGTGCATGGTGTCGCCTGGCGCGAGACCGAAACCGGCCAGCTCGAGCCGGGTCGACAACAGCGCCCGATCGCCGGTGGAGGGCGGCAGTGGCACCGTGAGGACTACCGGCGCTCGGCTGCCCCGTTGGACCGCGGCCACGACTTGGACCCCGGCGATTCCGTGATCGTCCCGAACGTCGATCACCATCGCCAGCTCCTTCCCGAGCACGGCCATGGTATCCTGGCCCGGTACCGGAACCTCCACGATGGGCGGCGCGTCGGGAACCACGATGACGGGAATGCGAATCGGGTCGCCTCCGAGCGGGGCTCCATCGGCCATCTCGAGCCCGAGCCGGAGCTCGCCCGACGCCCGTGGCACCACCAGGCCAGTGAAGGTCCGGTCGCCCGCGTCGAGGTCGAACCGGGCCGTCCCAAGGGTGAACTGGGCCGCCCGAAGCAGTGCCGTCGTCTCGCCAGCCACCGCGATCCGGGTCCCCGCCGGCAACAGCAACGTGTCGCCCGTCGTGGGCAGGGGCTCGTCCTCGAGCCCGAGATAGCTCGGGTACTTCGCGGTGAGGGCCAGCGCCCCCAAGAAGGCGGGCAGTCGAACTTTGACGAAGACCGTATCGGAGGTTCGCCCGCCGGACGCCGCGAAGTAGTAGACGTCACCGGTGAGCGGTCCGCTCGTCAGTGTCGCTCGGCCAGCCGAGTCGAGCGTGACCGGTTCGGCTCGCCACGATTCGCCGACCGACCTGGTCCACAGTTCCGCTCCGGGCCGTCCCACCGCGACGATGTCGAGCCGGACGCCCTCACCCCGATCGACCAGTACCCTGTCGGCCGCCAGGCGGACCGGCGCCAGAAAAGTTGCCCAAGCCTCGCCCGGCGACCAAAGCAATGACGCCGGACCGGAAGTAGTTCCGGCTCCCAGGAGCGTGGTCAGCGCGACGGCGAGGGCAACCCCACCGAATCGCCCCCGTTTCGCCCACCGTTCTCTCTCGGGCGCCAGGGAGGCCTCACCTCGGGTTCGGATCGCCCCCGCCGCCGTTCGGTCCGCCGCCGCCAACAACTCGGGGCTGGTGCCGTCGGCCGGATCCGCGAGCACACCGCCCACCGAGCCGCGTCGCCACCCATCTCGCCCTTCGAGCCGCTCCGCCAGCGGTCCCGGCTCGAAACGCCGGATCAGCCGGTAGCTCGACAGGGAGGCGAGCCCAACGACAATGAGCGCGCCGGCCCAAGCCAGCGGGACCCAGAGCGGACTCGAGACCACCCCCAGTCGCGCCAGCCACGCTGGCACCGCCAGCGCGACGAGCCCGGCCGCCAGGCCGGCCACCAGGACCGCCGCAACCCCGGCGCGCCGAAGCGGTCTCCCGATCTCGGCGAGCGCCCGGGCGGTCTCGGGGCTCCTCACCTGCTGCCCACCGCGTAGACGAACAAGTTCACTCCCATCCGCAGCGCCTCTTCGTGCTTCTCGGGAGGATCCTTATGGACTTCGAGATCCTCCCAGCCGTCACCGAGGTCGGTCTGGTAGCTGTAATAGAGCACCAATCGGCCGTCCAGAAAAATCCCGAAACCCTGAGCCGGCTTGCCGTCGTGCTCGTGGATCTTGGGCAGGCCTTTGGGAAACGAGTACACCACCTTGTAGATCGGGTGGTCCCAGGGAACCTCGACGAGCCGCTCGTCGGGAAACAGCCGGCCAATCTCGCGACGAATCGATTCGTCGAGGCCGTAGTTGTCGTCGACGTGGAGAAACCCGCCCTGGCCGAGGAACTGCCGCAACGTGACAATCTCCCGATCGGAGAACTTGACGTTGCCGTGGCCGGTCAGGTGCAAGAATGGTGTTTGCCAGAGATCGTCGTCGAGCACCCGAACCACCCGCTCCCGGGCAGCCACCTTGAGCCCGGTCCGCTCGCCGATGGCCTTGAGGAGATTCGGTAGACTGGACGGGTTGGCGTACCAGTCGCCGCCGCCCTCGTACTGGAGCCGGCCGATCGTCATCGCCTCCTGCGCCGCCCCGACCTCGGGACCCCACACCAGGGCGGCCAGAGCGATCAAGGCCCAACCCTTCACGGAGCCTCCTCGAGGCTCACCCGATAGCTCTCGTTGCGGGAGAGGCCGTGGACCTCGGCGACGATCCGGGCGATTCGGCTCGGCTCGAGCCCTGCCCGAGCGAGCACGGCCGCCAACTCTCGGGCAGCGGAGCGGTCCGGCTGGGCGCCAACCGGCTCGGCGGCTTCGATCACCAGCGTCACTTCGCCCCTCGGCTCGGAATCCGCCAACTCCCGGGCCAACTCGCCCAGCGTGGTCACCCGATACTCCTCGTGCACCTTGGTCATTTCCCGGCCCAACATCACCCGTCGATCGGCCCCGCACCGTCCGGCCAGGTCCCGAACCAGGGCTGCGGTCCGACCCGGGGCCTCGAAGCATACTACGGATTCCGCGGCGTCGCGGATCCGATCGAGCCACCGTTCCCGCTCGCCGCCCTTACGGGGCGGGAACCCGAGAAAGAGGTAGTGATCGGCCGGCCAACCCGTCACCGACAACGCCGCGGGTACGGCGGAAGGCCCAGGGATCGGAACGACGGCGATTCCCCGCCGGCGGGCCTCCGTGACCAGGGCCGGCCCGGGATCGCTGATGGCCGGGGTCCCCGCATCCGTGCAGAGCGCGACGTCGTCCCCGGCGACGAGGCGGTCGACCACCTGCCCCAATCGGCGGGGGTCCGAGTGGGCGTGGACGCTGGCGAGCGGAACGGTCGACCCGATGTGGTCGAGCAGCTTGCGGGTGTGGCGAGTGTCTTCGGCAGCGATCAAAGCGACGCTGGAGAGCACCTGGCGGGCCCGATCGGACAGGTCACCGAGATGGCCGATCGGGGTGGCGACGACGAACAGGGTCCCCGACAAAACCGTTAGGCAGCGGCGACGAGGTGCTTGTCGATCCGCTCTTGGAGCACCGATTTCTGGACCAGGCCCACGACCGTGTCGACGTGGCGGCCGTCCTTGAAGAACAGCAGGGTCGGAATCGAGCGCACGTTGAACCGCATCGAGGTCCGCTGATTGGCATCGACGTCGAGCTTGGCGATCTGGACCTTGCCGGCGTTGTCGTTTGCCAGGGACTCCAGGATCGGCGCGATCGCGCGACAGGGAGTGCACCAAGTCGCCCAGAAATCGACCAGGACCAAGCCTTTGGCCCGCTCGACCTGATCGGCGAAGTCCTCGTCGGTCACATTGCTGATTTTTCCACTCATTGTCCAACGCTCCCAATCGTCTGAGTATGTTCTACCATCGTATCTTGCTCGTCGCATCCTCAGCCTCACCGGGGCCGAGGCCGAGCCGCCTTCACCCTGCTGCCGGAGGTCCGATGCCATTTGACGCCCGAATCGCTCATCTCGGCATCGCCGTCGAGTCCATCGAGGCCAGTCTGGCATTCTATCGCGACGTCCTCGGCCTGTTGCCCCACCATGGCCCCGAGCAAAAAGACGGTGCCCGAATCGTCTCGCTGCCCTTCGGAGACGCCGACGTCGAGCTGCTCGAGCCCGTGACCCCGGACGGCCCCATCGCGAAGTTCCTGGCGAAGCGGGGCCCGGGAATCCACCACGTCTGCTATCGGGTTGCCGACCTCGACGCCGCCCTGGCCCGTTGCGCCTCGATGGGGTACCGGTTGATCGACGAACGCCCCCGCCTGGGCGCCGGCGGGAAACGAATAGCCTTCGTCCACCCGAAAGCAACGACCGGCATCCTCATCGAGCTTACCGAGTAAATCCCCGGCTCGGCGGCGGAGTTCCCGGCGACCCGCACGGCCGGCCCGGAACACCGGCGGCGTTGAGGTCGATCGCGTTGACGATCCACGAGCCTTGCTTGGTCACCACCATGGTAAAGGGGACGTTCTTGACGCACCCCTCCCGACTGATCTCCACGATGATCCGACGGCGGTCGGCCCGGGCAACGCCCGGGTCTTCGCCGACGATCCGGTGGGTCCCACCTTTCAGGTAGGCATGAATCACCGAGACCCGTTGGGCCCAGTTGGCCGGCTTCCCGGTCGTCGCCGCCGGCCCGGAACTGGTGCCCCACAGCTCGCCGAGCTGGGCTACATTGCTGTCAGTCACCGCCTGCATGAATTTGGCGGCGACGGCGGCGGGGGCCCCGACCGGACCAACCTGCTCCACCACTTTCGTGCTGCAGGCAGCCGCGGCCACCGACCCGATCAGTAACCAGAAGCGCATCGGATCTGCCTCCCCGGAACTGGATCCGGCGCGAAAGTAAATCGACCGGAAGGGCCCGAGCAAATGCCGTCCATGCGTTTGTACATCAACATCGACCACATCGCGACCATCCGCGAGGCCCGCAAGACCGATGAGCCCGATCCGCTCGAGGCGGCCCGGATCGCCGAGCTGGCCGGCGCGCACGGCATCACCGCCCATCTCAGAGAAGACCGCCGCCACATCCAGGACCGCGATGTCGAGCGCCTCGCGGCCGAGGTCAAAACGGTCCTCAATTTGGAGTTGGCCTTGGCCCCGGACGTCGTCGACCTGGCCGCCCGCCTCGCTCCCTATCAGGTCACCTTGGTACCGGAGCGGCGAGAGGAGGTGACCACCGAGGGCGGACTGGATCTCAACGGCGACACCGGTCGGCTGGCGGAGGTCATTGCCAGGTTGAGCCAGGCCGGCTCCCGAGTGAGCCTCTTCATCGACCCGGATCGCGCGACCATCGACAAGGCCCGCGCCCTCGGGGTGCCGGCCATCGAGCTTCATACCGGGCGCTATGCCCATAGCTACCGGTCGAGCCCGGTGGCGCTGGCTGCCCTCCAGAGCGCGGCCCGACACGGAGCGTCGCTGGGCCTCGCGGTTCACGCCGGCCACGGTTTGACCCGGGCCAACGTGGGCCCCGTGGCGGCCATCGAGGAGATCGAGGAACTCAACATCGGCCACAGCATCGTCAGCCGGGCTGCCATGGCGGGGATGTATGCGGCCGTGTCCGAGATGGCCGGGATCATCGCGGCAGCGCGGCGACCGCGTTGACCGAAATGCCATAGCCGGCCTACACTTCCGACAATGAGCGTGCCCGCCGGCCGGCTCCAGTTCTTCGCCCTCGAGGCAACCGACTACCTCGAGCGCCTGACGATTCTGATCGAGCGGCCCTCGCCGCCCGAGGGCACCGAGCTGGTCAGACTGGTCCGGGCGCTTCGCGGCGCGGCCCTGATGGCGGGACTTCCCCCATTTGCCAATGCAGCCATGGCGGTCGAACACATCGCCAAAGGCTTTCGCGACGGCCAGCTCCCGTGGGACCCCGATCGAGTTTCGCTCTTCGCTGATGCGGTGACGGTTTTTCGTGACCTCGCCGGCCGAGCGGCGGCCTGGTCCGAGACCGAAACGGCCCGGGCGGAGTCGCTGGCGGCCCGATGCCGCCCCGGAACCACACCAGTCGAGCCTGCCCGACGCGACGACCACCTCAAGCCGAGCGTTCGATCGTTCGTGGGCCGAGAGGGGGCTCAGATCGCGGGAACGCTCGAGTTGGCGGCCCAAGCCGTCGAGTTGGGGACGCCGGGGTCGACCCCCGACGTTGTCATTCAACGCCTCCAGCCGGTCCGCGGGCTGGCGGGCCTCCCCGCCCTGGCTCCCTTGCCGGATTTGCTCGACGCCATCGAGCTGGCGATCGGGGTGGTTCGAGACGGAGCGGCGCCGCCGGGCGCGGCAGACTCGCTCCGGGCGGCCGCTCGCGCGGTCGCGACCTTGTCTCGGGACATCGCCGAACGGGGCAAAGCCGACGGCGACGATCCCGGGGTGATCGCTGGGGCGAGAGCCCTGTGCGACACCTTCGGCAGCGAGGACGACGTGGTGCCGATCCAGTCGCTCTTCGTGGCTCGCGACCCCGACCCGATCGTTCGACAGGGGATCGCCCCGGACCCGCTGGCGGCCGCCGACCCGCACCTCGAGCTGACCGGCCTCGCGGACCGGCTCCGACAAGGGGCCGATCAACTGGCCTCCGCACCCGGCCAAACCCTCCAAGCTCTCGGGCTCTTCGGTCTCGCTCTCCATCTCACGGCCCTCGGCCGGGGCATGACTGAGCGCCACCCGGTGCTGGCCTCCCTGATCGATCGGATTACCGGCGCGATCCGCAGCGGGGCGGCAGCCGGCCGGCCAACCCGATTCGCGAGCTTGCTCGTCGAAACGGCGGATGAGTTGGCCACGGTCGCCTCTTCTCGAAACGCGGTCTTGTTTCATGACCAGTTCGACGGTGTCATGAGCGGTTTGACCGGCCTCGCCCAGGAGCCGCCGCCGACCGAGGCCGCGACGGCCGAGCCGGTGCCGATCGAAAGCCTGGCGCCGGATGCCCGCATGAGCGACGAATCCGATGTCGTCCCGATCGAATCCCTCGCCCCCGACCCTGAGCCGGCCGTCGGGCCGAGCCCGTTCGAGCGCTCGTTCTCGACCTACTTCCGCCTGGTGATCGAGGGCTCTCCGCCCCCGCCGGAGACCGACCTGGTCGTCGTGCCGATCGAGACCCTCCTGTATCGCGGCCGGGCCGCGCTCGAGCGGGCCGATCTCGTCCGGCGCGAACTGAGCCTGGCGCTCGACCGCCGCCAGCCGTTCCCAACGCTCGAGCCGCTGGTCAACGAGCTGATCGACCTCGTTCCCCTCGCCCTTGCGGAATAAGCTCACGATCGCCGTCGGCATCGCCGTGTCGGCGGTGTTCCTGTGGTGGGCGTTCAAGGGACTGTCGTTCGCGGAGATGTGGCATCACGCCCGGTCCGCGAACCTGCTCCTGATCATCGCGTCCGTCGCGGTCACGACCGCGACCTTCGTGATTCGGATCTTCCGCTGGCGACTGATGCTTCTCACCGACGACGGCGGGCCGGTGGGACGGATTCCGATGTGGCATGCGATCGCGATCGGGTTCATGGCCAACAACGTGCTCCCGCTGCGGGCCGGGGAGATCCTCCGCGCCGTCGCCATCAGCCGGCTGGCCCCGGTCAGATTCACCAGCGCGCTGTCCTCCCTGGTGCTCGAACGGCTGTTCGACGCGATCGCCATCATCGGGCTGCTGTTCGTCGGCCTGGTGAGCGCGGGAATCCCGCCGGCGACCAAGATCGGCGACATCGTGGTCGCGGACATCGCCATCCGACTGGCGGTCATTTGCGGCGTCCTCCTCGCGGGATGCGCCGTCACCATCGCCTGGCCCCAGTTCGTCAACCGGATCATCTCGGCACTGATCCCGAACCGGGCCGTAGCCGGCCGGCTGATCGGGATCGTCGAGAGCATTCGGGCCGGCATCTCGACGCTGGCCTCACCGACCCGGATCCTCGCGGTCCTGGCCTGGTCGGTTGGGATGTGGCTGTTCAACGCCGCGTCCTTCTACCTGGGCTACCTGGCCTTCGGGATCGAGGTCGGCTTCGGTGGCGCGATTCTCCAGCAGAGCGTGCTGGTCCTTGGCATCGCGGCCCCATCGACACCGGGATACGTCGGCGTCTTCGAGGGAGTCATCAAGGCGGTGCTCGCGCTCTTCGCGGTTCCCGGCGATTTGGCCGTCGCCTTCGCCCTCACCTATCATGTCACCACCTTTCTCCCCATCACCTTGCTGGGGGCCTACTCGGCCCTCCGCACCGGGATGAGCCTCAAGCCAGCCGCCGTGCCGCAATGACGACCGTTTCTGCCGACGCTCCGGCCAAGGTCAATCTTTTCCTCCGGGTCCTCTCCCAAGAACGCTCGGGCTATCACGGCATCGAGACCCTCTTCTGTCGGATTGACCTCGCCGATCGGCTCTCCGCGACCATGACCGAGACGGGTCATGCCACCATCGAAACCAGCGCGGACCTGGGCCCACCAGCCGACAACCTGGCGGTCCGCGCGGCGGAGTTGGTGCTGAAGGCCACGGGCCGGCGTTTCGGGGTGGCCCTCGCGCTGGACAAGCAGATCCCCGTATCAGCCGGGCTCGGTGGGGGATCGGCGGATGCCGCGGCCGCGTTGCGCCTGGTCAACCAGCTCGCCGGGAACGCCATCCCGGAGTCCGAGCTGCTGCACTTCGCGAGCCGGGTCGGAGCGGACGTTCCCTTCCTGCTCTCCGGGGCATCCCTGGCCTTGGGATGGGGGCGCGGCGAACGACTGCTCCGCTTGCCCCCGCTCCCCAAGGCACCGGCACTGCTCCTCTGCCCCGCTGTGGGGATCCGCACCGTCGATGCCTATCGTTGGGTCGACGAGGCCCGGACCGGGATCACCCGGGGTGCCTTGGCGCTCGAATTGGAGTCCCTGACGAGTTGGAGCGACGTCGCTCGAATGGCTGGCAACGGCTTCGAGTCGCCGGTCTTCGGGCGGGTGCCCCAGGTTCGGGCCGGGTTCGAGGCCCTCGCCAGCACCCGACCGATCCTCTGCCGGATGAGCGGGTCGGGCTCGACGCTCTTCGCGATCTACCGAACCGCCCGCGACCGGGACGACGCCAAGATGATGCTGGGGAAGAAGCACGGCCGGACGATCGCGACCGAGACCGCCTAACGCCGGATCGGCCGGATCGCGATGCCCCACCGCGCCCCTTTGTCGATCCGGTAGCGCGCGGCGAAGCTCCCTTGATTCAGCGCCACCGCGAAGTCGAGCAGGCTGTTGAGGTAGCTGAGCGGCTGGCCCCGGCCCACCGCCCCAAAGCTCCGGACAAACGGCAGCCGGCCTCGGAACGCCACCCGGCCCTGGTGCCGGATCGTCACCTCGAGGGTATCACCGACCCGCACCCCCAAGCTGTCCAGCAGCCCCACCCTGACGTTGGTCCAGACGTTGCCAAAAGGCTGGTCGAGGGTGACCACCGCGCCTTCCGCTTGGCCCGAGGCGATCCGTGGGGCCAGGTGGTCCAGTTCGACCACCGAGCTGCCCACCAGCGGGCCGACGGCGTCGAAATCGATGGCCCCCGACGCGAGTCTCGCTCCGGTATACGCGAAGATGTCGCGCCCGTGAAAGGTGTGCGATCGGTCCGAACCCGGCAGCCGGTTGACCCGTTCGTCGATTTCGCGGACCGCATCGATCCCGAGCTTCTCGGCCACGAAGGTGAAGGTTCCGTTGTCCGGGCCGACGAAGAGTTGGTCGGTCTTGCTCCGGACCACCACCGCCCGACGCTCGGTCCCCACCCCGGGATCGACGATCGAGACGAACACCGTGCCCGGTGGCCAATAGGGAGCGGTCTGGTGAAGCCTGACCGCGGCCTCCCAGACGTCGTAGGCCGGAATGAGGTGAGTGATGTCGAAGATCCGCAGGTTCGGATCGACCGAAAACGCCACCCCCTTCATCTCCGCGATCGAGCCCTCCGCCAGACCGAAGTCCGTTTGGATCAGGAGGGCCCGCTGAGCGACCAGATCCCGGTTGCCGAAGGTACCGATGACCGCCGCGACCATCATCAGGGTTCTCAACATGGCGCGGAAAATAGCGGCTCCCTGGCTACCCTCGTTAACTTCTGCGCCACTGGCCCCTCGTCCAACGGCAGGACATCAGACTTTGGATCTGAGAATGGTGGTTCGAATCCACCGGGGCCAACTACCGCCGCTCCACCTTTCGTTTTCGAATTCACCGGCCCTTCGCCCCGAAAGGCCGCGACCGGGCGACCCCGTCCCCTTGCGGCCAACCCCAATCAGCGGCTATACTTAGGGGCTATGGCCCTCCCCAACCAGTCGATGGTCCTGAGCCCAATGCTGCTCCTGTCCGGCACGGCCAATCGGTCGCTGTCGGAAGAGGTTGCGGCCGAGCTCGACCAGCCGCTGTGCAAGGCCACCATCCGGCGGTTTGCCGATGGGGAGATCTTCGTCAAGATCGACGAGAACGTCCGGGGCCGGGACGTCTACATCATTCAGCCGACCAATCCGCCCGGCGACAACCTGCTCGAGTTGCTGTTGCTGATGGATGCCGCCCGGCGGGCGAGCGCCGCTCGGATCACCGCCGTCATCCCTTACTTCGGCTACGCCCGCCAAGACCGCAAAGATCAGCCCCGGGTCGCGATCAGCGCCAAACTGATGGCGAACATGGTGTCGGTGGCCGGCGCCGATCGGGTATTGGCGGTCGATTTCCATCAGCACCAGATGCAGGGGTTCTTCGACCTCCCGGTGGATCACCTCTACGCGGCGCCGGTCTTCGTCAACCACTACCGCCAGAAGAACCTCAAGGATCTGGTCATCGTCGCGTCCGACGTTGGCGGCGCGAAGATGGCCCGCGGGTTCGCCAACCGGCTGAACGCGGGATTCGCCATCATCGACAAGCGCCGGGTCGCCGCCAACGTCGCCGAGGCCGTGAACGTCGTGGGTGACGTCGAGGGCAAAGACTGCATCATCCCCGACGACATGATCGATACCGGCGGCACCATGACCGAGGGCATCCACGCCCTGAAGCGTCTCGGCGCCCGGGATATCTACGTCTGCGCCACCCATGCCCTGCTGAGCGGCCCAGCGGTCGAGCGGCTCGCCGGCGCCCCGGTCAAGGAAGTCGCCGTCACCAACTCCATCGGGATCCCCGAAACCAAGCGTTTCGAGGCCCTCACGGTGCTCTCGATCGCCGGTCTCTTGGCCAAGGCGATCGGCTACACCCATAGCGATCAGTCCGTCAGTTCGTTGTTCGATTGAATATCGGTTTGGAAGGATAGACCACATGGCTACCGCAGCACTTTCAGCGCAGACTCGCGCCGGCACCGGCAAGGGCAACGCCCGGAGCCTCCGGCGTCAGGGACAGGTTCCGGCCGTCGTCTACGGCAAGGGCCGAGAACCCGAGTCGCTGGCCCTCGACGCCGTCACCTTGGAACGATTGCTCGCGAGAGTGCGGGCGGCGACCACGATCATCGATATCACGGTTGGCGACCGCGAGCCGTTCAAGGCGCTGATCCGAGAGATCCAGCGCAATCCGGTTCGGCCCACCGACATCATCCACGTCGACCTCTATCAGGTTCGGGCCGACGAGAAAGTGTCGGTCGAGGTACCGCTCAAATTCGTGGGGACGGCCGAAGGGGTCCGCAATAGCGGCGGCATCTTCGAGATCCTCCTCCACGACCTGGAGATTCTCGTCCTCCCGACGAACATCCCCGACCACCTCGACGTCGATGTCAACGACCTCGGCCTGGGTCAGTCGCTCCACGTGAGCGACCTCGAGCTGCCCGGAATCGAGATCCTGACCGACGGAACCGTGACCGTTTGCACCGTGGTCGCGCCGAAGGTCGAGGAGCCGGCGCCTGGAGCCGTCGCCGAGGCGGCCGCGGCCCCGGCCGAGCCAGAGTTGATTCGCAAAGCCAAGCCGACCGACGAAGAAGAGGCCGAGAAGGCCGAGAAGAAGTAGCCGGTGGGTGCGACCCGCGCCATCGTGGGGCTTGGCAACCCGGGCCCCGACTACGACGGTACGCGGCACAACGTTGGGTTCGCGCTGGTGGACCATCTCGCCGCGCGCTGGGGCTTCGGCCCGTTCCGGCGAGAGGGCCCCACGCGAGTGAGCCGGGACATGGTTCGAGGGCGCGAGGTCTGGCTGCTCAAGCCCACGACATACATGAATCGCAGCGGCGCCGCGCTGGTGGCCCTGCGGGAAGAACCCAGCTTCGACCCCGCCACCGACCTGTTGGTGGTGGTGGACGAGGCCGCGCTTCCGGTCGGCCGGTTTCGGCTCCGAAGCAAGGGCTCGGCTGGCGGGCACAACGGGCTCAGGAGCGTTGAGGGCGCGCTCCAGGGCCAGGACTATGCCCGACTCCGCATCGGAGTCGGACCGGTCCCACCCGACTACGACGACATGGCGGATTTCGTGCTCGATCGCTTCGAGCCGGATGAAGCCAGAGCGATAGATGAACTGCTCGACCCCGCGGCCGACGCCGTCGAAACCTGGCTCGAGTTCGGGATCGAGATCGCGATGACGAGGCACAACCGGACCGGGCCATCACCGAGCCCCTAACACTGCGACCAATGATGACCGAGAACCTCACTCTCTACGCACTGATCATCGGCCTGCTGGGCCTCGGCGCCACGGTTGCCACCTTCCTGAGCGTCAAACGGGCCGCCGACGGCAGCCAGGTCATGAAGGATCTCGCCGAGCAGATCCACATCGGCGCGATGGCGTTCCTCAAAGCCGAATATCGAATCCTGATTCCGTTCCTCACCGTCGTCGCCGTGCTGTTGGGGTGGGCGATCGACTTCAAGACCGGGATCGCCTACGCGTTCGGCGGTCTCTGCTCGATCGCCAGCGGCTGGATCGGGATGCAAGGTGCCACGGCCGCCAACGTCCGGACCGCGGAGGCCGCCAGGGCGAGTGGGCAGGCCAAGGCGCTCCAACTGGCCTTCTCCGGCGGCTCGGTCATGGGACTCGCGGTGGCCTCGCTGGGCCTCGCGGGGGTCTCGATCGTCTTCATGTTCCTCGGCCGCGACGAGGTCTCCGGCAACGTCAAGGCGTTCTCGGAGATCATCTCCGGGTTCGCGATGGGCGCCTCGTCGATCGCGTTGTTCGCCCGGGTCGGTGGCGGGATCTACACCAAGGCCGCCGACGTCGGCGCCGACCTGGTTGGCAAGGTCGAAGCCGGGATCCCGGAGGACGACCCCCGGAACCCGGCGACGATCGCCGACAACGTCGGCGACAACGTCGGCGACGTGGCCGGTCTCGGCGCCGACATCTTCGAGAGCTATGTCGGGGCGATCATCGCCACCGTGGCCCTGGCGGCCACCGCGACCGAGATCACCGACGGGTCGCGAACCACGGCGATGCTGCTCCCCGTGGGCTATACCGCCGCGGGGTTAGTCGCCTCGTTGCTGGGGATCGGGACCATGCGGCTGCTCTCCGGCGGCAATCCGGCCAGCGCGCTGCGGTACGTCGCGCTCATCGCCGCCGGTTTCTTCCTCGTCTTCGCCTACCTGTTGACCGGGGCGATGCCGCTCGCCATGGTCGACTCGGCCGGTGCCCCGTTGCCGGCGATGGGCCCGTTCTGGTCGGTGCTCGCCGGCACCTTGGCGGGGATTCTGATCGGCTTGGCGACCGAGTACTACACCGCGAGCAAGCCGGTCGAGCGGATCGCCGACTCGTCGCGGACCGGCCCGGCCACCAACATCATCGCCGGCCTCGCGGTCGGAATGCAGTCGTGCATCATCCCGGTGCTGTTGATCTGCGGGGCCACCTTCGTGGCCTACTCAATGGCGGGTCTCTACGGGATCTCGATCGCGGCGGTGGGCATGTTGGCGACGGTCGGCGTCACCATGACCGTGGACGCCTACGGGCCGATCTCCGACAACGCCGGCGGGATCGCCGAGATGAGCCATCTCGGCAAGGACGTTCGGAAGATCACCGATGGGCTCGATGCCCTCGGCAATACCACCGCCGCGATGGGCAAGGGCTTCGCCATCGGGTCGGCGGCGCTCACCGCGCTGGCCCTCTTCAGCGCCTACGCCACCGCGGTCGGGCTCCATGACACCGGCCTCAACTTGATCGACCCGATGGTGGTCATCGGGCTGTTCATCGGTGGGGTGATGCCGTTCTTCGTCGGCGCTTCGACGATGACCGCGGTCGGCCGAGCCGCCCAAGGGATGGTCGAGGAAGTCCGCCGGCAGTTCCGCGAGATCCCCGGGCTGCTCGAGGGCAAGCCGGGTGTCAAGCCCGATAGCGCCCCGTCCGCCGAGATCTCCACCAACGCGGCGCTCAAAGAGATGATCGTCCCAGGCGTCGCGGCCATTCTCCTACCGGTACTGACCGGATCGATTCTCGGCGTGAAGGCGTTAGGCGGCCTCCTGGCGGGGGCCACGGTGACCGGGGTCATGATGGCGCTCTTCATGGCCAATGCCGGCGGCGCGTGGGACAATGCCAAGAAATTCATCGAGGGCGGTGCCCACGGGGGTAAGGGCTCCGACCCCCACAAGGCGGCCGTGGTGGGCGACACCGTCGGTGACCCCTTCAAGGACACCTCCGGTCCGGCGATGAACATCCTGATCAAGCTGATGAGCGTCGTCTCGCTGGTCCTGGCGCCCTGGTTCGCCAGCTTGGGTCGCTAGATCGCTCGCATTCGGGGGCGGCGCGCTCGCTGGCGCGTCGCCCTCCCGCCTCCCCGCCCTGGACTTCCAACCCATGCTGCGCCTCGGTATCGTCGGGCTCCCGAACGTCGGGAAGTCCACCCTCTTCAACGCCCTCACCTCGGCCAAGGCCCTGGTGGCCAACTACCCGTTTGCCACCATCGAACCGAACACCGGCGTCGTCGAGGTTCCCGACCAACGCCTTGCGGGGATCGCCGAATTCGTCAAGCCGCAGCGGATGGTCCCGGCCACGGTGGAGTTCGTCGACATCGCCGGCCTCGTCAAGGGGGCCGCCGAGGGCGAGGGGCTCGGCAATCAGTTCCTGGCGAACATCCGTGAGGTCGACGCCATCGTTCAGGTGATCCGGTGTTTCGACGATGACGACATCCAGCACGTCATGGGGTCGGTCGACCCGGTGCGCGATCGGGAGGTAATCAACCTCGAGTTGGGGCTCGCCGACCTCGCCTCGGTCGAGAAACGGCTCGACAAGGCCGCTCGGACCGCCAAGTCCGGCGATGCCCAGGCCAGGGTCGAGACCCGTCTCCTGGAAACGCTGAAAGAGGCGCTTTCGGAGGGCCGACCCGCCCGGGAGGTCGTCCCCTCCCCCGAGGACCGGCCACTCTTCGACCAGCTCAACTTGCTCACCGCGAAGCCGGTGCTGTACGCCGCCAACGTCGGTGAGCAAGAAGCGAATAGCGGGAATACCCACGTGAGTCGCCTGGCGGCGGCGATTCGGGAGTCGGGCGAACCCGGCGAGGTGGTGTTGTTCTCCGCCAAGGTCGAAATGGAGCTGGCCGAACTTCCTCCCGAGGATCGGCCCGAATTCCTCGACTCCCTCGGTCTCGCCGAATCGGGGCTCGACCGGCTCGCCCGGGCGGCGTACCACCTGCTCGGCCTCCGCAGCTACTTCACTGCCGGCGAGAAAGAAGTGCGGGCCTGGACCATCCGGGCTGGTGAACGAGCCCCCCGGGCGGCCGGGGTGATCCACACCGACTTCGAGAAGGGCTTCATTCGAGCCGAAACGGTCGGGTTCGCCGATTTCATTCGAGTCGGTGGCTGGAAACCCGCGAGGGAACAGGGGCTGGTTCGATCGGAGGGCAGGGAATACGTCGTCGCCGACGGCGATGTTCTGCTGTTTCGCTTCAACGTCTAGCCGAGCTTGGCCCTCCAATCGGCCAACAAAGCCGGACACCCAGCGAGGAGCCGAGCCTCGTCCCGTCGCTCGGCTCGCTCCCGATAAACTCGGCTCGCCCGGATGATGGGCCACTGGGGATAGGGACGGTCGAGCAGGACGACATCGACGCCCGCTTCGAGCCAGCCCTCGACCTTGACCCGGAGGTACCAGCCCGATCGCGCCGTCTCGTTGACTCGGGCGATGAGCCCCGGACGCCCGTGACGCCGCTCGAGATTGGCGCAAGGCATCCTGGGACCCGACACTTCGAGCCGCACCGACCCGAGCTGGTAGATGTCTCCGACCGCGACGGTGCTTTCATCGAGACCGCTGATCGTCAGGTTCTCGCCGAAGCCACCCGGCCCGAGGGCTTTGGTTCCCCATTCGGCCCGCCAGCCTGGATAGTGAGAGGCCGAGTAGCCCAGGAGGGCCCGCTCGGGCCCTCCATGCACCCGCCGGTTGACTTGGGCATCACCGTCGAGGCCCTCGAATCCCGCCCAGACCCGCCCGTGGACCGGTTCCTTCCAGATTGCACTCGTCCACGATCGAGCCGGCGAGTCCGCAGTGGCAGGCGGGTGGGAGGTCCGGGGCTGGCCGGTTTGTATCGATTCAACACGAGGCATTGGACCGCCTCCACGCGGACCCGACCGGTACGGGCAAAGCCGTTGCGCTACAACGACCTAGCTGCTAGGTTTCCGGCGCTCGACAAACTAACCTCCCTGCCCCTCCGCACCCAGGGGTAGGGCGCCCATCAGACCAAAGGACGGCGTGCATGGCCAAACCCTACGAGGTGGTCTACATCTTCGACCCAGCCCTCGACGATGAGACCATCAACTCCAAGCTCACCAACTTCAACGCCTTGATTCAGGCCCCGGGCGCCGACGCCCCCCAGCTGAACCACTGGGGCCGCCGCACCTTGGCCTATCCGATCAAGCGGCGGGACACCGGATACTACGTCGTGGCGACATTCACGACCGATCCGACCCAGCTCCCCGAGTTCGAACGGGCCATCAAGCTGGACGAGGGCGTGCTCCGTCACCTCGTGGTGCTGAACGAAGAACCCCCGACACCGGCGAACTACGCCGCGGTCAAGCCTGCCGATGCCGAAGAGGAGGATGACGAATGAGCCGCCACCGGAAGGGAGACCCGCTCGCGGAGTTGCGGATTCGGGTCGTCGACTACAAGGATGAGAAGCTGTTGGCCCGCTTCCTCACCGACCGGGGCAAGATCCTGCCCCGACGGCTGAGCGGTGTCACGGCCCGGCACCAGCGACAGTTGGCGGTTGCCATCAAGCGGGCGCGGTACCTGGCCCTCCTTCCATACATCAAGGGGTACAGCGGCTGATGGTTGACCTCGCGGCGCCCCAGAGCGAGGGGCGCCGCCCCGCGCTTGGCACCGCATTCGCCCTGGCGGCGTTCCTTTCGGTGGCGCCGCCATTGTTGCTCCTTACCCCCCTCAGTCTGTTGCTGCTCTTCTCGCGACCACGAACCGGCCGCGAGTGGTTCTGGATCGTCGCCAGCGCCGCCGGGGTGGTTCGGTTCTCGTCGGCGGACGGGAACCTCGTCGCCGCCTTCGGGGCATTTGCCGGCGCTGGCTTCCTGGCCGCAACCCACCTCCTCCGGAACCAGTCGGCGGTCATCCGGGGCCTCGTCGCGATCGTGGTGGCAGCCGCCCTGGTGGGCGCCTGGACCTGGCAGGGACCGATCGATTTCGGCGAGGTCGACCGGCAGCTCGAAGCGAGCCTTCGGGAGACCCTTCCAGCCACCCTCAGGTACGCTCCGGCGGCCCAGATCACCGCGGCCGTGGCGGCGATCCCGCTCTTCGTGCACCTGGTGCCGGGTTTGGTCGCGCTTCAGGCCCTCGTTGGCCTCGGGCTGGCGTGGCGCTGGTATCATCGGGTCGCCGAGGCCCCCCTCGGCCCGCCCGCGGCCCCGCTGGCGGCGTTCCGGTTCCCGGATCCCCTCGTTTGGGGTGCTATCTTGTCCCTGGCATTGAGCTTGGTTCCCTTGGGGCCGGTTTGGTCCAGGGTCGTTCACAACGCCCTGGTGGTCTGGGGCGGTCTCTACGCCGTTCGGGGCCTGGCGGTGATCGCCGCGGCGACCCAAACCTGGTCCCTACCGGCGAAGATCCTCCTCGGCGGCCTGTCGTTCCTGGCACTCCCGGTGGCGACCGGCTCGATCGTCACCCTTGGGCTGGCCGATGTGTGGGTCGATTTCCGACGCCGAGCGGCGTCTCAATCAGAAGGAAGGAACTCCGATGGAAGTCATTCTTCGTGAAGACGTGAAGGACCTCGGTGCCGCCGGCGCGCTGGTGAAGGTCAAACCGGGCTACGCTCGGAACTACCTCTTGCCCCGCGGCTTGGCCTACGAGGCGACCGAGGGCAACAAGCGACGGATCGAGAACGAGCGCCGGGCCCGGACCGCCAAGGCCGCCGCCGAAAAGGGCGAGGCCCAGGCGCTGGCGGCCAAGCTCGCCACGGCTCACCTCAAGTTGAAAGCCAAGGCCGGCGACGGCGACCGACTCTTCGGATCGATCACCACGGCCGACTTGGCGGAGGCGCTCCAGAAAGCCGGTTTCTCGGTCGACAAACGGAGGATCGAGCTCGAGCACCCAATCAAATCCCTCGGGTTCCACTCGATATCGGTGCGGATTCACCAGGACGTGACGGCCGAGGTCAAGGTCACGGTCGAGCAGGAATAGCCGGTGGCCATCAGGATCGCGTACCTGGACGGACCCCGGCTGGCCCGTTCCATGTACGCGGCCGCCGACTGGGTGGCGGCCGGGCGGGACGAAATCAACCGCCTCAACGTCTTTCCAGTGCCCGACGGCGACACCGGCACCAACTTCTCCCTGACGCTCCGCTCCGTCGCCGACACCCTTCAGGCCCTGGGCAACGCGCCTCTCGACCAGACCGCCCGGGCGGCAGCCCGAGGAGCGGTGCTCGGCGCTCGCGGCAACTCAGGGATGATGTTGGCCCACTTCCTCCTGGGGTTCGCCGATGCGATCGGCGACCGTAAGACCGCGACGGCCCTCGACCTCGCCCGTGCCCTTCGGCAGGGCGCCGACGCCCTCTACCAGAGCTTGGACGAACCGCGCGAGGGGACCATCCTCACGGTCGCTCGCGAGGTGGCGCAGGCGGCCGAATCGGTCGCGGCCTCGACGACGGATCTCCGGGTGTTCCTCACCAGGACGCTCGAGATGGGACACGCCTCGTTGGCGCGCACGACCGACCTCCTCGCCGTCCTGAAAGAGGCGGGCGTGGTCGACGCCGGTGGCAAGGGCTTCGTGCGGATGTTCGAGGGGGTGGCTCGGCTGATTCAGGGCGATCCGATCCTGCCAGCCCCCTCGACCGGCACCACCGGGGAGTTCAACCCGGCAGCCGAGTTTTCGGTAGCCGCGGAACGCGATTTCCAGTTCTGCACCGAATGCTTGGTTCGCGGCGAGGCACTCCCGGCGGCCAACGAAGTTCGCGCGGCGATGCACAACTTCGGTGGCTCGGTCGTGGTGATCACCACCGGCGACATCCTCAAGATCCACGTCCATACCGACACCCCCGAGGCCGTTTTCGCCCACGCCGGACGCTGGGGAGAGATCACCTTCAAGAAGGCGGATGACATGAGGGCGCAGCACCGGGCCCTCCGGCACGACGAGACCCGCCCGGTGGCCGTGGTCGCCGACTCCTCCGCCGACCTGCCTGACGCCGTGCTCGATCGCCACCAGATCTCGCTGGTCCCGCTGCAGGTGACATTCGGCAACGATACCTATCAGGACCGGGTCGGGCTGCGCCCGGCCGACTTTTATCAGCGGCTTCGGTCCGCCACGGCGCTGCCGACCACATCCCAGCCTGCCCCGGGCGAGTTCGTCCGCACCTTCCGGTCGGCGGCGGCCCAGGCGGACGAGGTCGTCGCCGTCCTGCTGTCGGCGAGCCTGTCGGGAACCCATCAGGCCGCGGCGGCGGCGGTTCGGGCGGCGCAACTCGATGCGGTACATCTATTTGACTCGCGGACAGTCTCCTTGGGCCTCGGGATGCTCGCGCTTCGGGCCAGCGAGCTGGCCGAGTCAGGGTGGCGGGCCCAAGAGATTATTACTGAATTGGATAGAGTGCGGTCGCAGTCGGGACTTTTTCTCACGGTCGACACTTACGAGAACCTACTTCGTTCCGGGCGCGTTTCTCGAGGGAAGGCCTGGCTCGCGGGGATGCTCGATGTCAAGCCGATTCTCTCATTGGACGACACCGGCAAGATCGTTCCCGTCGATCGGGTCCGCGGGCGCGACCAAGTGGTATCCCGGGTCCTTTCGCTGGTTGACCGGGCCCTCACCCCGAGGCCCAAGACGGTTCGGTTCGGCATCGCCCACGCCGAGGCACCGGAGGTCGCCGAGCAGGTTCGTACCGCCCTGGTGGCAGCCTATCAGCCGAAGGACTGTTTCGTCTCCCTGGCCACGGGGGTCCTGGGCACCCATGTTGGGATCGGCGCCTGGGCGGTATTCTTCCAAGTGGAGGACGGCACCCCCACCCGTCCCGCAACAGGTGGCCGTGGCTAGCAGAACCCTCGCATCGCTTCCCCTCACAGTGCGGACCGCGCTCGACGCCGCGGACGATCGGAAGGCCCGAGACATCGTGGCCCTCGACCTCCGGGGGCTCTCCAACGCCACCGATTACTTCGTGGTCGCATCGGGAACCTCGGAAGCTCATGTGCGGGGGATCGCGGACTTGGTGGTCGAACGAATGGAGGCGCTGGGGTCGCCGGCGCACCACGTTGAGGGGTTGACCGGGGGGCGGTGGGCGTTGCTCGATTTTGTCGATGTCGTCGTGCATATCTTCCACCCGGAGGCCCGAGCGTTTTACCAATTGGAACGGCTGTGGGGCGACGCCCCGGAGATCCGCTACTCGCCCGCGCCGGAAAGAAAGGTTTGAAACCATGCCTCGTAGCTTGATGGCCCTCGCGCTGCTCGTCCTGGTCCCGGCCACGGTCTCGGCCCAGTATTTCGGCCGCAATCGAGTGCAGTATGGGCGGTTCGATTTCAAGATCATTCAGACCGAGCATTTCGACGTCTACTACTACGAACGGGAACGAGCCGCTGCCCTCGACATCGCCCGAATGGCCGAGCGATCCTACGCCCGGCTTTCCCGGGTGCTCAACCACGAGTTCGAGGAGCGAAAACCGATCATCCTCTACGCCTCGCATAGCGATTTCCAGCAGACCAACCTCGCCGGGGGCGATGTCGACGAGGGAACCGGCGGGTTCACCGACTTCCTCCGGCATCGGAACACCTTCCCCCTGTCCGGGTCATACGATGATGACGAACACGTCCTGACCCACGAGATGGTCCATCAGTTCCAGTTCGATATCTGGTCCCGCGGGCGGACCGGCGCGGGAATGCAGGGCATCTTCAGCGCCAACGCCCCGCTGTGGTTCGGCGAGGGCATGTCGGAGTATTTCTCGCTCGGCCCGACGGATTCGAAGACCGCCATGTGGCTGCGCGACGGCGCGCTCGAGGCCAAGCTGCCCTCGGCCGGCGATTTTCTGCGGGTCTTCCCGTACCAGTACGGGCACGCCTTGGTGACCTATATCGGCCAGCGTTGGGGCGACGAGGCGATCGGAGCCATCACCAAGAACGCCATCGGCGGAGGCCTCGAGCTCTCGCTTCGCCGGGTCCTCGGTTTGTCGTTCGAGCAGCTGGTCACCCAGTGGCAGGATGCGGTGACCAAGCAGTACCTCCCCGAAATCCAGAACCGCGACAAGGCCCGAGCGATCGCCAACCCGGTGCTGACCGAGAAGCGGTCCGATGGAACCTGGCACCTCGCCCCGGCGCTCTCGCCGGACGCCACCCAGGTCGCCTACTTCAGCGAGAAGGACTTTTTCTTCCTCGACTTCTGGCTCGCCGACGTCGCCACCGGGAAGGCGACCAAGCGGTTGCTCAACACCAGCTTCAGCGGGAGCTACGAGTCGTTCCGATACCTGTCGTCCTCGTCGGCGTTCTCGGAGGACGGCAACATGATCGTCCTGGCGGCCAAGCGAGCCGGCAAGGACGACATCGTGCTGGTCAACCCCCGCAACGGCAAGCAGATTCGCCGGATCACCGTCCAGCTCTCCGGGGTCACCACCCCGTCGTTCAGCCCGGACGGGTCCAAGATCGTCTTCACCGGCCTCGATGGCGGCCGGTCGGACCTCTACACCGTCAACGTCGATGGCACCGAGCTGCGTCGGTTGACCAATGACAAGTACGCCGACCTCCACCCGGTTTGGTCACCAGACGGCAAGTCGATCGCGTTTGCCACCGACCGAGGCCCCGAGACCGACTTCGAGAAGCTGAAATGGGGCGAACTCCGAATCGCCGTCTTCCATCTCGGGGATGGCCGAATCGAGGAGCTGAACAGGATGGACGAGGGGCGCAACTCGAGTCCGCAGTGGGCCCCGGACGGACGCTCGATCGCCTTCGTGTCCGACCGCGACCATGTCGCGAACCTGTTCCTCTACAACCTGGACGACCAACAGGTCTACCAGCTGACCAATTTCTACACCGGCATTCAGGGTGTCACCCCGCTGTCGCCGGTCCTCACCTGGGCCCGGAAAGCGGACAAACTCGCCTTCGTCTATTTCGAGCAGGGGAATTTCGACGTCTACGCGCTGGACAACCCCCGCTCGCTCAAGAAACGGCCCTGGCAGCCGAATGAAACACCCGGCCGGCAGGTACTGGTCCAGGCGCCGACCGTGCCCCAGATCCGGACGGTCGCCGCTGAAGACACCACCAAGAAGGCCCCGCCCCGGCCCGACGTCCTGACCGCCAGTTCCGTGTATCGTGGCCGGACCGGCTTTCGCCGAACCGGCTCGCTCCCAGCGATCCCCGATTCCCTCAAGGCGCCGGAGCCGGTCACCATCGCGAGGATGCTCGACTCGGTCGACATCCCGGTTCCCGATACCGCGGACTTCGTGTATCGGCCGTACAAGGCCAAGTTCGAGCCCGAATACGTGGCGAGGCCGACCATCGGCTACGTCCGAGACAACTTCGGACGGGGCGTCACCGGCTCGGCAACGCTGGTGTTGGGCGATATGCTGTCCGACCAGCAGATGGTGTTCGGCGCGTCGCTCAATGGCCGCCTCCCCGAGACCCAAGTGGTGGCGCAGTACATCAACCTGAAGCGGCGGTTCAATTGGGCCGTCGGCGTCCAGCAACAACCGATCTTCTATCCCGCCGGCGTGTTCATCGAACAGGGCCAACGCGAGAACACCCTCGTCACCCAGTTCCGGAGGCTGATCTTCCGCGACATCACCGCGCAGGGCTACTACCCCTTCAGTCGGTTTTCCCGGCTCCAGGGAGGCATCAGCTTCGCCAACATCAACGACGACATCTTCGAGATCAGGGAGCCCTTCAATCCGATCAACGGGTTCCCGACGGCGCAACCGTTCCTCGAGACCCGCGACCTCCAGAACATCACTTATCTCCAGCCGTCGATCGCGTATGTCTTCGACAACTCGCTTTCGGCGTACGTCGGGCCCTTCCTGGGCCGGCGAGCACGGTTCGAAGTGTCCCAGAACCTCGACGTGGTCGGTACCGGGTGGAAGTTCACCACAGTCACCGCGGACCACCGTCGCTACGACCGCATCGCCGGCAACGTGGTCCTGGCGACCCGCGCCCTCGTGTTCGGTCGAATGGGACGCGACGAGCGCCAGTTCATCTTCTTCGGCGGCAACACCGAGCTGATTCGCGGGTATACCACCGGGTCGTTCCAGCGCAACGAATGCAATGGCCCAACCGACCCGCAGTCGATTTCGGGATGCGCGGCCTTCGACGAGTTGATCGGGTCGCGGGCGGCGGTCTTCAACGCGGAAGTCCGGTTCCCGCTCATCGCGGGTGGACTCGGCTTCATCACCGCCAACAACTTCCCCGGGGCCCTCGAGGGCGCCCTCTTCTATGACGCCGGCGTCTTCTGGGAGTCCGGCCAGAGCGTCCGACTCTCTCGGAAGCCGGGCGAATCGGCGAACGACGTGCGGCGGCCGCTGTCGAGCTACGGCTTCTCCCTCCGGGCCAACCTCCTTAACTTCCTGATTCTTCGTCTCGACTACGCCAGGCCGCTCCAGCGCACCAACGTAGGTGGAGTGTGGACCATCAGCCTCGGACCGACATTCTAGCTCCCTCGAGCCATCCGGGCCGGCATTCGCCGGCCCGGATGGCGGTAGTGCTCCTCGCCGTTGCCCTCGCGGCCTGCCGAGTCAGCTCGCCGGATGTCCCGCCGGAACTCCTAGCCGTCGGCGGTCACCCGTCGCTGATCCGAGTCCCGCTCGGCGGAGGGACGGTCGAGGCGTACGACCCCGATAGCCTGGTCGAGCCGGTGTGGACCAGTCGCGCCCCGGTTCCCCGGCTCCGCGAGGTCCTCGGCATCAATCTCGAGGCTCGGCTGCTCCTCGCGGTCGACACCGGCAAGGCGCTGGTCGCCGTCGACCTCGAATCGCGAAGGGTCCGCACCCTGTTGAGCGGCGCCGAGTCGGCCGTGATGGCCCGCGACGGCGCCGTTTACGTGATCAATGCCGCCCGGAGGATCACTCGGGTTGGCGCCGGTGTCCCGACCCCCTACCGCGCGGCCCTGCCGGTGCCGCCGGTGTTCCACGCCGGGACCCTGGGCGAGCGATACGTCGGTCTGCTCGGGACCAAACCGCCGAAACTCCTCATCATCAATCCCGACCGGCAGCTTGGGAGCGTCGACGTGGAGAGCGGCGAAGCGTCCGCCCCGCCCTGGGGCGATCTCGTCGCCATCACCGCCGCCGATCGGGTGGTCATCTACAACACCGAGGAGCCGTTCGGGTTCCGGACCCTCGAGCCGTCCGGGCAGCCGCGCCACGTCACCTTCAGCCCGTCGGGCCATCGGCTCTACGTGGCCACCGATGAGCCCTCGATTCAGGTCTACGACCGGTTCGGCCTGGAGCGACTGGCGACCATCGAGGTGCCCGGCGTTCCACACCAATTCCGTACCGACGGCTCCGGCCGCTGGATGGTCGCCCGGCCCGAAACCGGCGACTCGGCCTGGGTGATCGACCTGGCGACCAACCGCTATGCGCTGACCGCCGACTCCGAGTGGGCCCCCGACCTGCCCACGGTTGCCGGTGCCGGAACGGCCTTGCTGCGGCGCGACGGCGACCTGATTGCCATCGACCTGAGCAACCGGGGAGCTGAAATCGGCCGAGTCCCGCAAGGCGGCAAGGACGCCTGGCTGGTCACCTCCTGGGTGCCCGAGGACCGGCTCGCTCGACTCGAGAGCCGGGCGGAGTCGCTGCTGGTCGTTCAGGACAGCATGTTGGCGGTCGATTCCGGAGCCACGGCGAGCGAACTTGGCGATCGGCTCTACCTCCAAGTCTCGAGCTCCCAAAACCCGGATTGGTCGAAGGATCTCGCCAAGCAGCTTTCTGACGGCGGCTATCCGACCCGAGTCCTCGACCCGACCAACCCGGACGAGGGTTACCGGGTCGTGGTCGGTCCCTACGCGTCTCGCGACGCCGCCGAAGAGGCGGGTCGGAAACTCGGCCGGCCCTACTTCATCCTGACCAATCCCCCACTGCGAAACTGAGGGGGATGTCGGTATCTTACCCCGCGTCAAACCCTCGGATCGTCCATGAAGCTGCTCAAGCTGGAACTCTCCGGCTTCAAGTCGTTCGCTGACACCGTCACCCTCTCGTTCGACCATGGTGTCACCGCCATCGTCGGGCCGAACGGCTGCGGAAAATCCAACGTCTCGGACGCGGTCCGGTGGGTGCTGGGCGAGACCAGCGCCCGCCTCCTGCGCGGCGGCAAGATGGAAGACGTCATCTTCCAGGGGTCGATCAACCGCCGGCCGGTCAACGTCACCGAGGTCTCCCTGTACCTCGACAACACGGGCGGCGAGCTCCCGATCGCCTATCACGAAGTCGTCATCACCCGGCGGCTCAGCCGGGCCGGTCAGAGCGAGTACTTCATCAACAAGAGCGCGGTCCGGCTCCGCGACGTCAACGATCTCCTCCGCGGCACCGGTCTCGGAAGCGACGCCGGCGTCGTGATGGAAGCCAGGATGATCGACCTGCTCCTGTCGGATCGGGCCGACGAGCGACGGTCGCTGTTCGAGGAGGCAGCCGGGATCGGGCTCTACCGCGACCGGAAGCAGAGCACCGAGCGCCGGCTCGAAGAAACGGGCACCGACCTCCAGCGCCTCGACGACCTGCTGACCGAGGTCCAGTCCCAGATCCGGAGCCTGGCGCGACAGAAGGGCAAAGCGGAACGCCACGCCAAGCTGATGGACGAGAAGTTCGCCGTCCAGTTGACTCTCGCCCAGCGGCTGCTCGACGAAAACGAGGAACGGGCCAGCGGCATGCGGAGCCGCCACGAGCAGCTCGGAGCCCTCATTCCCGAGCTCAAGGATCGGCTGGCGGCCAGCGGCCACCGCCTCGAGGCAACCGGCCGGGACCGCGCCCGGGCAGAAGAACACCGTGCCCTCGTTGCCCGCGACCTGGCCGCCGTCCAGATCGCCCTGGGCAAGCTCGACGGCGATTTGGCCGTCGCGGCCGAGCGACTGGCCCATGCCCGGGCTCGCCGCGATCGGGATGAGGAAGAGCGCCAGCAGGTCGAGCTTCGGACCCAACAGGCCCAGCTGGAACGGGACCAGGCGCAGTCCGATCGGACCGAAGCCGAGTCCGAACACGGTGCCATTCAGCAGCGGCTCCAGGAGCGAGCCCAGGTCGAAGAATCGGTTCGGACCCGCTTGCAACAACGGCGGGAGACCCTCCGGCAACGCGAGGAGTCGTTGCACGCCCAGGCTCAACACCTGCGGGCCTTGGAGGGTGAGCGCTCCTCACTCGAATCGGATCTGGCGGTCCAGCGGGAGGCCGTCGGGCAGCAACAGGCGCATTGTGGCGGCCTCGCCGACGATTACGCCCGATGCGAGGAACGGGGGCGCGCCGCCGAGCAGGATGCGGCCGAGCGGGAGCGCGACACGCTCATCGCGACCGCCGCTTCCGATCGAGCCCGCCATCTCGTCAACGAAACCCGGGAGCGAGAGTCGTCGGAACGGGACGATCGCCGCTTGGCCGAAGAGACCCTGGCGCAGGCGACGGCCCGACGCCAGGCACTCGAGGAGTTGGAGCGCGATCGGGTTGGCTTGGCGCCCGGCGCCCAGGCGCTCCTCGCCGCGCGGGACCGTTTCGGCGACAGCGTCATCGGCCCACTCAGCGATTTCGTCACCACCAGTCGCGAAGACGCCGAGTTGGCCGAGCGGCTCCTCGGCGAGTGGATGCACGCCATCCTGATCCGCGACTGGCACAGCATCAACTCGATCCATGCCTGGCACGAAGAAGCCCAACCCGGGGCCCTGGTCCTCCTGCCAATTGACCCAGGCCCCTCGGACGACCGGTTCGGATCCAACCCGCTGGCGTCGCGAGTCGCGGCGGATGGACCGGCCGGCGGCTGGATCAGCGCCATCCTATCGGGCTCGGAGGTTCTCCATCCCTCCGGGAGGGTGCTCAAGCGGCGATCAGGCGCGGTGTTGCTCACCGGCGCGGCAGCGCCGTCCGGGCCGATTAGGCGTCGGGCCGACCTGGCCGCGCTCGGCCACGAAATCGCCTCGCAGGAGAGCCAGCTGGCCGACATCACGGCGCGACTCGCCGTCACCCGCGAGCGGCTGGCCGAAGCGGAACGGATTTCGGGAGAAGCCCAGTCGGTGGTCGAGCAGGCCCGTGACCGCGAGCGACAGGCGGTTGCCGCGAGAGAGGACGCTCACCGCCTGCTCCACTCGCTCGGACGGGAGCGACAGGAAGCGGAGAACCAACTCGGACGACTGAACGAGCGGATCGCCAAGGCCGAGTCGCGGCTGACCGAGGTTGGCGCGGCGATTCGCGACGGTGAGGTGACCCGGGTGCGGCACGAGGACGAGCTGGTCCAAGCCCGTTCGGAACTCACCGCGGTCGAAGGGGAGCTCGAGGCAGCCCGCGAGGATCGGGTCCACTGGCAGGTACAAGAAGCCCACGTCGCCGCGAGACTTCGGGCCACGACCGAACGATTGGACCGGGCCACCCAGACCATTTCGCTCGCCGAGCACGCCGCCACCAGCCTCCAGAACGAGATCGCGCTACTCGAACAGGAAGCGAGCGCGCTGGCTGCCCAGCACGCCGAGTGGTCCGAAGCCCGGAAGGAACGGGTGGTGACCCTGGCCGAGCTCGAGGCCACGTCCGCGAAGGCGGAGGCATCGCTCGCCCAGGCCAACGCCAACCTCCAAGACGCGGAAGCCGCGGTCCAGGAGCTGCGGTCCGAGCTCGACACCGCGACCGAGGAATTCCACCACCTCGAAGTCGAACTCACCGAAGTTGCCGGCACCCGGCGCAACATCATCGACCGGATCGAGACCGAGTGGCGGGCGCCGCTCGACGATTTGTTGGCCCGAGTCCACCCCCTCGACCTCGATCGGGACACCCTCGAGTCGGAACTGGCCCGAATCGTCGCGGGCCTCGAGGCCATCGGGCCGGTCAACCCGCTCGCGGTCGAAGAACACGCCGAGGAGACCAAGCGGCTCGAGTTCCTGACCGCCCAGCGCGACGACCTGGTCGCGGCCCGACAGTCACTGTTTCAGGCCATCAAGGAGATCGACGGCACCGCGCGGGCGCTCTTCCTCGAGACGTTCGCCGCGGTCCAGGCGAATTTCCAGAAGGTCTTCCATACCTTGTTCGGCGGGGGCGAATGCGATCTCAGGCTGTCCAACCCGGATGATCCCCTGGAGGCCGAAATCGAGATTCACGCCGCGCCCCGCGGGAAGAAAACCCAGCGGATCCATTTGCTCAGCTCCGGCGAACGTACCCTGGTGGCGGTCTCGCTCCTGTTCAGCATCTATCTGACCAAGCCGAGCCCCTTCTGCCTGATGGACGAGGTCGACGCCCCGCTCGACGACTCCAACGTCGGTCGGTTCACCAATCTGCTCCACGAGTTCAAGGTCGACACCCAGTTCGTGGTGATCACCCACAACCCGCGTACCATGCAGGCCGCCGACGCCGTCTACGGCGTGACCATGCAAGAACCGGGGGTCTCGACGATCGTTGGCGTCCGACTGGGCGAGCGGGAGCGGGCGGCGGCATAACGACGTGTTGATCCTGTTTCGCGCCGACGCTTCGAGCACCGACGAGGCGAGGGCCGTGGCGTTGATCGAGGAGCTGGGATTGGCCGCTCAGCCGATTCCTGGCCTCCGGCGCCGCGCCGTCGTCGTGGTGGGTAACGACGGCCGGGCCGATCCGGCCCGGTTCGCGACGCTCCCCGGTGTCGAGGAGATCGTCCCACTGTCCAAGCCTTACCGGATGGTGGCCCGCGACTGGCGGCCCGAGCCGACCATCGTCTCCCTTCCCAACGGGCTCAGCGTCGGTGGGCCGGACCTTTTCATCGTGGCCGGACCCTGTTCCATCGAGACCTACCAGCAGATCTCCGCCACCGCCGCCGCCGTTCGAGCCGCCGGCGCCACCGCCATCCGAGCCGGGGCCTTCAAGCCCCGCACTTCGCCCTACGCCTTTCAGGGACTGGGCCGGGCCGGACTCGAGCTGCTGGAGGTGGTGCGGAAAGAAACCGGTCTCCTCGTCGTCACCGAGGCCATGGACGACGAAACGTTCGACGAAGTGGCGGCCGTGGCCGACGTGGTACAGATCGGCGCCCGAAACATGCAGAACTTCAGCCTCCTCAAACGGGCCGGCCGGTCGACCAAGCCGGTGCTCCTCAAACGGGGACCGGCCGCGTCGATCGTCGACTGGCTGATGTCGGCCGAGTATGTGTTGGCCGAGGGAAACCCAAACGTCATCCTCTGCGAAAGGGGCATTCGGGGCGGCGATTCCTCCACCCGAAACATCTTCGATCTGAATGCCGTCGCCGCGGTCAAGCAGCTCTCCCACCTCCCGGTCATGGCGGACCCGAGCCACGGCACTGGCCGCCGGGCCCTGGTCCGGCCGATGGCCCGCGCCGCGGTCGCGGCGGGGGCCGATGGACTGCTGGTCGAAGTCCACGTCCAGCCCGATCAGGCCTTGTCGGACGGGGCCCAGAGCCTCTACCCCGAGCAATTCGCCCTCATGATGGAGGAAATCCGCGGCATCGCTGCCGTGATCGGCCGGGGGCTGCCGAAGTCGGTGGCGGGGTCCGGATGAGCAGGGCGCTCGCGTTAAGCACCGCCATCACTCTCGCCGCAGCGGCGGCGCTCGCGGCGCAAGACGCCGCCCAGATCGTGGGTCGAAGCGGGCGGCTCTATCGCAACCTCACTTCGCTGCAGGCCCAATTCGTCCAGATCATCGAAGATCGGGCCCAGGGTGACACCCTCACCAGCCGCGGTACGGTCGTCCAGGGTGGCGACAACTTCTTCGCCATGCGGTTCGACGACCCACCCGGCGAGGCCATCGTGGTCGACGGCAAGTCGGTGTGGACCTACCTGCCGAGCACCTCGCCCAACGAGGTCTCCAAGTCCCCCATCGCCACCGATCCCGTGTACGGAGTGAACCTCCTCGCCAAGTTGCTCGACCGGCCCCAGGATCGGTACCGGGCCACCTACCTGCGCCGCGACACCGCCAGTGGCAAGTCGGTCGACGCGATCGAACTGGTCCCGGTCTCGGAGCATGCTCCCTTCCGAAAGGCCCGGATCTGGCTTGCCGTCGACGACGGATTGCCTCGACGGATCGAACTCGAGGAGGGCTTCGGAGCCAGGCGCACCCTGATTCTCAGCCAACTCCGCCCGAACGTCCCCGTCTCTCGGCGGACGTTCACCTTCCAGCCACCGCCCGGCGTCCGGGTGGTCGAGCGGCTCTAGTCTTCTCCTGCCAAGACCCGCTCGATCTCGGCCAGTCTCGCCGAGTCAGCGGAGGATCGGCGGGCGATCGGAAGGGCTCGCAGCGCCAGCAGTCGATAGAGGGCCCGGTCGGCTTTGGGCAGCGCGGCCAGATGCGCTTTGACGGTCGCGACGTCGCCACGCCGGATGGCGCCGGTCAGCGCATGGGCCGGCGGAAGGAGCTTGAGGTTGGAGACCGTTCCCTGGAGCAACGGCAGGAACATCGCCCGGGCATCGCTCACCGAGACACCGGCTTCGATTGCCAAAGAAACGGCGGTGTCGTACACCACGGTCACGTAGGTCGCCGAAAAGGTCGCGGCCGCGTGATAGAGCGGCTTGGCCGCTGCGGGGAGCACCAGCGGGGTCATCCCGAGAACCTTGGCCAACCGCCGGCCTGCTCGCAGCGCCGCCGGGTCCCCCTCGAGGGTCACGTACGACCCGGGAAGCCGGGAGGCGGCCGTGGCCGGCACCGCGAACTCTGGAGGGGATGAAACGAGCCGAGTGCGGCCCCTGAGAGGGCCAGCGGCTTGAGCGCCCCACGGTGATGCAAGCCGGAAAGGTGGAGCACCACGCTCTTCTTCCCGACCACACCCAACTCACCCAACAGGGTCGCCGTCGGCCAGATGGCGTGATCCGGAGTGGCGATCAGAATCCACCGAGCGTCGGCGTACGTCGCCGGGTCGGCGACCGGGCCGGCGGCCGCCGGTAGCCCGCGGCCCAGTGACCGAACCGCGAAACTCACCGGGATGTCGCGAGCCGCTAACGCCGCGCCGATTCCGCTCCCGAGCCGGCCCGCGCCAACGATGATGGTCCGCGGCAGCGCAGCCATGGTTACTTCGGATCGGCTACCGCGGCAAGCAGCGCCTGTCGATCCTTGGCCCGTTCCAGCAACCGCTTCGCGAGCTCGAGGACCGGGTCGCCGGCGGCACTCGGTTCGTCCCCTGCCTCGATTTCGCGGTCAGGGACGATCCCGCCGCCCCCGAGCACGGACCGACCGCCTGCGGTCGTGTGCCTCGGCCTGGCAGCCCCGGTGTCCGCGGGAGCTGCCCCCTCGGCCCCTTCCGGCTCCGGAAAGCGCTGAATCACCCGACCGCTCGGGGTCACCCAGACCGTCGTGGTAAGGCGAAGGGAATTGCCGTTCCCCATGGGGAAAAGGGTCTGGCCAGCCCCGCGCCCGTAGGTCGACTCGCCAACCAGCACCGCGCGGTCGTTGTCCTGCAGCGCGCCGGCCAGGAACTCCGCCGGTCCGGCCGTCCCCCGATCGACCAGAACCACCAGGGCCAGGTCGGGCCGTTGATCGGCCGTGCCATCGCGATGGACCGTCGAGTCGTTGGTTGTTCGGGACCGAATCGCCCCGATGACCGCCTCCGCCTCGAGGAAGAGATCGGCGGCCGCAATGGCGGCGGACAGCTCGCCATCGGCGACGCCGCGGAGGTCGAGAATCGCGCTTTTTGGTCGAAGCGAGTCGAGGGCGCGGCGAAGGGACCCGAGGCTCACCGAGTCGACCCGAGCCGGCCGCAACCGCGGCAGGCCCGGCGCGGCGAAGACAACCTCGAGCGGTGCCGGCGGCGTGGTCGCCGCTCGCGTCACCGTGACCGCGACCGAGCCAGGCCTCCCGGAGCGCCCAAGGCGGAGCCGAACCGTCGAACCTACGGGTCCGTCGATCAGCTTCGCGACCTGCTCCGCTCGCTGGAGATTGACTTGAGTCCGATCGACGGCCAGAATCGCGTCGCCAGGCCGTACCCCGGCTGTCTCCGCCGGCGAGCCTCGGACGACCGATACGACCTCGACGAAACCATCGGCCTGGTCGAGATAGATCCCTTGCACCGGAGGCTCGCCGAGCGAGCCCACTGGGCCGCTGTCGTTGCCCGGCACCAGCGCTGCATACGGGTCGCCCAGTTCCGCCAGCATCCCGGTGGTGGCCAGGCGATAGATTGCCTGTTCGTCCAACGAGTCGACCGCGTTGCGGCGAATGGTCTCGAACACCGACCGGAACAGCCCGCTCCCAACCGGCTTCGTTTGGGTCCCCGCCCCGATCGTCGGCACCCGTGGCGGGACGGCCGGCCGAGCCCGACGGAGCAACCAGCCACCGCCAAAGAACGCCCCGGCCACCACTACCACCATCACCGCCCATTTCAGTCGCATCAGACCGCCATCGGGAAGAGGTCGGGCCGCGCGGCGGCCAGTACGGTCCAGACCTGATCGGCGACGTCGGTCGCGGCGGCCGCCGCGTCGACGTGAACGATGTTCGGGCCGGACACCGAACGATAGAACGCCGCTACCCGGCGGTGAAACTCGGTGGACTCGAGGTCGAGCCGATCCGCGGCCTTACCGGCCTGGTGCTGCCGGGTACGGCCCACTCCATCGGGCAGGTCGAGCACCACGACCAGATCTGGCGTCAGGCCGCCGGTCGCCGCCCTGTTGACCCATTCGGCGTAGTCGGCGGGTACCCCGCGGCCCGCCACCTGATACGCCCTGGTCGAGAGATCGAACCGATCGGAGAGCACCAGCGCTCCTCTGGCGAGGGCCGGGCGGATCACTTTGGCCACCAGGTCGGCTCGGGCGGTGGTCATGTAGAGCAACTCGGCCTCCGGCGTCCAGGTCCGGTCGTGGTCGAGAAGTTCCGCGCGAAGCGCCTCAGCGGCCAGGGTGCCGCCGGGCTCGCGGACGGCCACCGGATCGACCCCCACTGCCCTGAGTCGCTGGATGATGGCCCCGGTCAAGGTGCTCTTGCCCGCTCCTTCGGGGCCTTCGATGACCAGAAAGAATCCGGGCGGCGACATCAAAGGGTGATGATGGTGCTCGTCGCGCCGCGCTCCATCCCCGCGGTGATCTGCTGGTTGACCCTCGCCATCAGCTTGTCGAAGTTGGCCCTCGCGACCACATAGCTCTGGCCGACAACGGACACCTCGAGGGCCCGAACCGCTTCCTCGTACTGCTGGGTCGTCGCCTCATCGGGCATCCGGCCCTGCGACACCTCGTGATCGATCTGCCGGGCGAGGTTCTGGATCGCGTCGAGTTTGGCCATGGTCTCCGCATCGCTCTTCAAGGCCTGTTCGGCCCGGCGGAGCGTTTGGTACTCGGTTGACTGGCCAATCAGCCGGCCGAGGTCGAGCGCCTTTTCGTCGATCATTTGTCGTTCCTCTTCGTGGCAAGGAGATACCTCGGCCGACCGAACAGATCCTCTTCGATCACGACCTCGGACCAGCCGGCTCGCGCCACCAATTCGGCGGTCTCCCGGGGCCGCTGCTCGGCGATCTCCAGGGCCAGGAGGCCGCCCGGGCGGACCGCCCGCCAGGCGTCGACCGCGAGCCGAGCGGACGCATCGAGACCAGCGGGACCGCTCTCGAGTGCCTGACGCGGCTCGTAGTCGCGAACGGACGGATCGAGCGCCAGATACTCCTGGCTGGAAACATAGGGGGGATTGGCGACCACCGCGTCGAACACCGCGTCCCCAAAGCCGGTGGTGAGGTCACCGCGCACCCACCGGACCGGGAGGCCGGTGCGCCGACCGTTCTGGGCGGCGAGGGCGAGTGCCTCCGGCGAGCGGTCGACTCCGGTCACCTGCCGGTACCCCCCCTCGTCGCGGAGTGCCAGAGCGATGCAGCCGGTACCGGTGCCGACATCGGCAACCGAGCCGTTCGGGCAGCGGGCCAGGATTCGATCGACCAAGCCCTCCGTCTCCGGCCGCGGGATCAGGGCTCGGCGGTCGACCCGAAGTACCAGGCGCCGGAACCCTGCCAGGCCGGTCACGTACGCCAGCGGTTCGCCGGCGGCGCGCCGTTCGATCGCCCGATCGAGCCAGCGGCGGCGTTCCGGCTCGACCACCCGATCGCCGTCGATCACGATGGAAGCGGGGGCCAGATCGAGCAGATCGGCGAGGATCCGGATCGCGTCGCGCCGGGGGGTCGCCAGTCCGGCTTCCGCGAGACGATGGGTCGCCCGAGCGAGTGCCCCCGCCAAGGTCAGTCGGAGGCTGGTCGCCTCAGGCGGCACTGGCTTCCTCACGGCTGGCAAGTCGGAGCGCCTTGACCAGGTCGTCGAGCCAGCCGTCGAGCACCTCACCGAGGTTGTGCACCGAGAGGTTGATCCGATGATCGGTCACCCGGCTCTGCGGAAAATTGTAGGTCCGGATCTTCATCGAGCGGTCGCCGGTGCCAACCATGGCCTTGCGGTCGCGGGATCGGGCGGCCTCCTGCTCCGAGATCATCTTGTCGAGCAGTCGAGCCCGGAGCACTTCCATCGCCTTGATCTTGTTTTGCAGTTGAGACTTCTGGTCCTGCTGCGAAACCACGATGTTGGTCGGGAGGTGGGTGATCCGCACGGCGCTATCGGTGGTATTGACGCTCTGCCCCCCGGGACCGCTCGATCGGTAAACATCGATGCGAAGGTCGTTGGGCTCGATCTTGACGTCGACCTCTTCCGCCTCGGGGAGCACGGCAACGGTCGCCGCCGAGGTGTGGATCCTCCCCTGCGCCTCGGTCGCGGGGACTCGTTGAACTCGGTGCACCCCGGATTCGCGGCGGAACAGCCCGTAGGCGTCAGCACCCTTGACCGCGACGATGGCCTCGCGAATACCGCCTAGATCGGCCTCGCTGGTCGAAACCGGCTCGACCTTGAGCCCGTGGCGTTCGGCAAACCTGGTATACATCCGCAGCAGGTCGGCGGCGAAGAGCGCCGCCTCGTCGCCGCCCGTCCCGGCCCGGATCTCGACGATGGCGTTACGGTCCTCCAACGGATCGCGGGGAATCAGGAGTTCCTCGAGTTCCGGGCCGATCCGCGCCAGCTCAGCCTCGAGACCGGCCTGGTCCACAGCAGCCAAAGCCGCCAGCTCGGCGTCGTCGGAGGCGGCCAACTCCCGGGCTTCGGCCAACTCGCGCTGGGCCTTTAGATACTGTCCCCCTAGACGCACAATGGGCGCGAGCCTGGCGTGCTCGCGCCCGAGAGCCGAACGTCGGGTGGGATCCTTGGCCAGACCGGGGTCGGCCAGCTCGCGTGCGACTTCCTCCGCCCGAGAGAGGGCCAGGCGGAGTTTTGGCTCCACTGGTTACTCCTTGGCGGACCCCGCCGCTTCGGCACCGCCGTACTTCCGACGGAAGCGGTCGACCCGGCCGGCCGTGTCGACCAACCGCTGGCGGCCCGTGAAGTAGGGGTGACAGACCGAACAGACCTCGACATGAACCGAGGTGGAGGTGGAGCGGGTTTCGAACTGGTTGCCGCAGGCGCACTTAGCGACGATCTTGCGATACATCGGATGGATATTCGGCTTCACGACGGCACCCCAAACCTGAGATAAAGGTGGCCCGGAAGCGAGTGGTCCGCCGTCCGGATAGCCGGGAATTATAGCCTGGTAACCGACCACCGCTCAAGCCAGCCCCGCCTCCACCACAGTTGTGACTTGGATCACACCGGCGCTTGCGAGCCGGCCGCGCGGGACCTTATGCTGCGACCATGGCGACCCCGGTCGAAGTCCTTCGCGGGATCCCGATGTTCCAGCGGCTGGCTCCGGACGATCTGGCCGCCCTCGGGGCCCTGCTGCGGGAGCGGCGGTTCCCCAAGGGAGCGATCGTCGTCTCCCAGGGCGACCCTGGCGACGCCCTCTACCTGATCAGTGCCGGACAGCTCAAGGTCGCCGTGTTCGCCGAGGACGGCCGCGAGGTCATTCTGTCGGTACTGGCGGCCGGCGGTTTCTTCGGCGAAATGGCCCTCCTCGATGACGAACCGCGATCGGCCCACGTCATCGCGATGACGGATGCGGTGCTCCTCCAGCTTCGGCGAGAGGATTTCAGGGCGCGACTCCGGGGCTCGCCGGATCTGGGCATCGCTCTCTTGCGGGAACTGTCGGGCCGCCTCCGGCGCGCCGACGATACCATCGCGAGCTTGGCCCTCCTCGACGTCAACGGGCGGATTGCGACCCTCCTCCTCGATTTCGCCCGCCAGGAGGACGGCCGGCGAATCACCCGCAAACTGACCCATGCGACCATCGCCCAAATGGTGGGGGCCAGCCGGGAGACGGTCTCCCGCGCCATGCGCCAGTTCGCGCTCCGGGGCGCCATCGCGGTCAATCGCCGGGAGATCGTCATAATGGACCCCGAGTCGCTCCGCGGTTCGGCGCAGCGGACCTGACCGGCGTGCCCTGGGCCATCCGGTTCTGGGGGACCCGCGGTTCGATCCCGGCACCGGGGCCTGGGACGGTTCGGTACGGCGGCAACACCGCTTGCCTCGAACTGGTCGCCCCGGATGGCCGACGCCTGGTGCTCGACGCCGGGACCGGGATACGGTCCTTGGGTCTTGCCCTGCCGCCATCGGCACGGGACCCGGTCGTGATCCTTCTGAGCCACACCCACTGGGACCACATCCAGGGACTCCCGTTTTTCGCTCCCCTCTATCGTCCCGAAGCGACCGTATCGATCATCGGTCCGGCACCGGCCACCGGGCGTCTCGGGGACGTTCTTCGCGACCAGATGGGTGCCGCGGTGTTCCCGGTGTCTTTGTCCGCCTGGACCGCCACCCTCGACGTTCGCGAGGTCGCCGAAGGTGCCTTCGAGGCTGGTGGGTTTTCGGTCAAGGCGCTGCACCTGTGTCACCCCGGCACCACCCTGGGGTATCGGATCGGCATTCAACCGGGGTCGCCGGAATTGGCCTATCTAACCGATAACGAGATCGCCGGGTGGGACGCGCCAGATCGGCGGGCCCGCCTTGTACGGTTCTTGCACGCCTGCGACACGATGATCCACGACGCGATGTACCTCTCGAACCGGGGAGCCGGCCGCCGAGGGTGGGGGCACTCGACCGCGGCCGAAGCCGTCCGCCTCGCGAGCGAGGCCCGAGTCAACCGGCTGGTCCTGTTCCACCACGACCCGGAACACACTGACGACGACCTCGAACGACTGCTCACCGAAGCGGAGCAGGTCCGGGCCGACTCGGGCGGCCGATTCGACATTCAGATCGCGGCGGAGGGCGTCGCCCTCGGGCCGGCCGGAGGGTGACGATGGGTATCCTGCGCTGCGCGCTGGTGGCTCTGGCCTGTTCTGCTGCTGCACCCCACGGGGTAGCGCAGACGGACCGGTCGGTGGCGGTGCTGCCGCTCGAAAACAGCGGGAGCTACGGGCGCGACAAGGACGAGTTCGACGCCCTGCGCCGCGGCCTGGCCGGGATGCTCGGCGCCGAGTTGACTGCCCGCGGCGCCCGGGTGGTGAGCCGGGAGCAGGTCCAAAAGCTGGTGGACGCCGAGGCATCCCCCGCCGATCGTGTCGACCTCGCCACCGCGTCGCGAATCGGGAAGGCGCTGGGGGCCCGCTACGTGGTCTCAGCCAGCTTCGTCGACCTGTACGGCGACTTCCGGATCGACGCCAACATCATCGACGTAACCAGCGGCGCGGTGATCAAGGTGGTCCGGAGCGACCCGAAACTCACCGATCGTCGCCAGATGTTCCGGATCGTCCAGTCGGTCGCCGGCCGATTGGCTGAGTCGATGCAGCTGTCCGGCAGTGGAACGACTCGCACCCTGGCCACGGAGGCCTTGGTGGCCTACGCCCGCGGAATCTGGTACCTCGACCGCGGCGACCGGGCCAAGGCCGCGACCGCTCTGAGCGAGGCGGTGCGGGCCGCCCCGGATTTCGCCGAGGCGAAGGCCGAGCTGGCCAGGATCGGGTGATGACTCGTTAGGCGCCGGGAGCGATCAGCGGCGAGCGGCCGAAGTCTCCCCGGAGGGCCTTGAATCCCAGAAAAAGTCCGAGGTGAATCGGCAGGAAAAGGGCGATCAGATCGAGATTGCCCTGGTCGAACCAGGGAAGACCCTTGGCGACCAGACCGCCGAGCGAAAAGGACAGCGCCAGCCCGGAACTGAACATCGCGAGTCCCCGCCGGGCGGGATTGCCACCCAGCACGCCGGTCGGCATCGCCCAGGCCACCAAGAGCGACACGATGTTGAGCTGGAGAACGTTCTCGTTCCAGCCGGCGAACTGGTGCCCGGAGACCAACCAGAGCCCCATCAAGGTCAACCCCGCCAGCCCGGCGGCGAAAGACCAGAATCCACCGGCTGCGACGAACAAGAACCGCCACCGCCCTCCGAAACGCCCGGCGACCCAGCCCGCTGCGACCAGGACAATGCCGGCCACCATCCCGAGCGCCGCGAATCGGGGCAGCCAGTTCGAGGGGCGTTCCGCCACCGAGAACCGGTCGCTTTCGACCAGGTGCCGGGTCTCCTTCACCAACGGGTGGACCCGACCGTCGGGATCCCGGACCGCGATCGCGGCCAGGTAGGGACGCAAGGAGATCGGGAGGAACATCTCCTCCCAGGCGTTCAAGCGCCGGTCGGCCGGGTGGCCCAGTCCGATGTTGAGCAAGGTGTACATCGCCGGCGAATTCTCGGTGGTCCGCCGGGTATGGTCGCGGAAGGTCCATGGCGTCCGCACGGTGTCGGCCCACGCCTTGATCTGGCCGCCAACCACCTTGTCCAAGGCATCCCGAATCCGAGTCGAGCAGTTGTCGAGGTAGTAGTGGTACTGATACTCCTGGTTCTCCGGTCGCCGGTTCCAGTCCAGGAAATCACGAAGCGCCACCCGAGCCTCTGGGGCGAGGTCGAGCTCCTGCGACCAGATCGAGCGCCCGGCTCGGCGGTACCCCTCGAGGTACGCCTCGGCGGCGGCATCTCCCATCGAATACCGGAGATCGCCCGCCGCGAACCGGCCGAAAAACCGAAGCCGGTCGGCCAGCGTGCGCCCGAAGCTGAAGCGACCGTAGTCGAACCCCCAACTGGTTCCCGTCCCGGCGTCGGCGATCACCAGCGCGTTGTGGCCGAAACGCTCCCAGATCAAGTCGCCGGGGTCGAAGGTGAGCAGGTAGACGGTCAACTCGGCGCCTGGAACGCTGTCCACCCGGGGAGCGGGAGTTGCCTGGCCGGCTAACAGCAGACCGGCCGAGGCGATACCGCCGAGCAGCGTCACAGGGTGATGTCCCGTCCGTCCGCGTCTGACCGGTAGATGGCCTCGATCACCTTGAGGACCCGGAGGTGCTCCTGGAGGCTCGGAGCGGGGGCCCGGCCCCCGATGGCCGCGAGAAAGTGGGCCCACTGCGCCTTGAAAGAGGCAATGAAAGCGATGTCGCGACTGAAGGACCCGGTGGGCGAGACATCGTGAGCCACGCCGTGAATTTCCTTCCAGACGTGCAGCGGGTTGATCCCGGCCGAGCCCTTACTGCCGCGGATCCCCGCTCCGAACCGTTCGCCTTCGCCGATGTGGCGCCAGGTGACATCGATGAAGATCGACGCTCCGTTCTCGCACACGACGAACGCGCTCCCCGACTGCTCCACCACCCGCTCGCCACCGGACCGGGTGAGCGCCGCGCTGACCCGAACCGGGGCGGGGCCGCCGGCGAGCCAGAAGCCGAGGTCGAGCATGGTGAGCCCGAGATCGAACATGGCGCCGCCGCCGGATTCGCTCCGCTTCTCGCGCCAGCCGAGCGAGGTCCGCGCCGGACGCGCCAGATGCCAACTGGCCCGAACACTCGAGATGTAGCCGAGTTCCCCGGCCTGCACGAAGCTCCGGACCGCCTGGACGTCGGGGCGATAGCGGTGCGTCATCCCGACCATCACCACCTTCTCCTTCTTCTCGGCGAGCCGAATGACCTTCTGGGCGCCGGTCGAGGTCAGGGCGAGCGGCTTTTCGATCAGGACGTGGAGGTTGGCGGCGAGCGCCGCCGCGAGGTGGGACTCGTGGAGATGGTTGGGGGTCGCGATCAGGACCGCGTCGAGCGCCTCGTGCTGAAGCAGGTCTTCGAAGTCATCATAGACGTTCTCGATGCCGGACCGGTCCGCCAGCGCCCGGGCCTTGGGCAGGTCGGTGTCGCAAAGGGCGACCAACGATACCGCCCGCAGCTTTCGCAGCACGCTCAGATGGGCGACCTGGACCACGGCGCCCGCCCCCACGATGCCTAACCGAACGGGCCGGTCGAAGCCGTCCAGTTCGAGCGCGGCGCGGGGAGCGGGCGTGGGTCGCGAATGGGGTCCCGAACGACGATTGCCGGTCATGGCCGTCCCCTTTAGTACAGGCGCTGGATTTCGGTGCCCGGAAAATAAGCGGCCAGAATCTCCTGGTAGGTAGCCCCGGCCCGGGCCCGGCCGACGGCGCCCCACTGGCACATCCCGACCCCGTGGCCGTTACCCCCGCCAACCGCGGTCACCCGAACCAGCCGGCCGCCCTCGCGGGCCAGCTGGATGGTGAACTGGGTGCTCCGGAGCCAACCTCCGTCCGCCCCCCGCAATACCTGGCGAATTGTTTGCTGGCCTCGCACCGGATATGTCCGCCCGCTGGCGGTGACCAGCAACTCTGAGGCCCGACCGGCAACCGATCGATCCACGATCTGGAGGTCGCTGGGACGAGCGATGGCCTCGGGCGGATGCCCCGCCAAACGGGCGTTCGCCGCCAAGACGCGGCCCAGCCCGTCGACGTTCCACTCCTCGCGCCAGCGAAACCGAGGCGAACCAGCACAATAGGCCTCGCCCGCGGGGCTCCGATCCGATATCGACCGGAGGTACGATTGGCCTGGACCGGAGAAGACCGCCTCGACCGCCTCGGTCCGCCCGCCGCAGGTCGAATGGAAGAACGCCTCGATGACCGCGCCGCCATGGGTGACCACCTGCCCCCGGGTGGCGTTGACCGCGGTCCAGCCCATCGGGGTCTCGGCCTGGACACCGCCATAGGCCTGGTCCGAAATCGTGCTGACGAGGTCGTAGCCGCGCACCCGGTATCGGCCCAGCGCCCGCATCGCGACGGTTCGGGAAATCACGGCCTGGGCGTACACGGCCTCACTGTCCGCTGGCGGTCGGCGACCCATCTCGGCATTGACGACCCCGGCCACGTACGACTCGATGGACACCAGGTTGACCGCCATCAGGCCCGCGGGCGTCGGGCTGACCACGACGTCGCCGCGATATTCCCTTCCCGCGATTCGGACCGCGGCCGCGGTGTCGGCCGACCGAACCGTCATCGCCGTCATCGGGGAGGAGGCCGCCCCGCCGACCCGCAGCCGAAGCCCGCTGCCATCGCTCGTCACCACGGCGGTGGCGCCGGGGGGCACTTCGGTCAGTCCGCCTCCGTCGGGCCCGGACACCAGCAGGGCGCCCCCGCCGCCGAGGATGAGTTCCGCCTGGCCCAACACGAGGCCCACCCGAACCGCTGGTTCGGTCGTGGCGGCGGTTGGAAGCCCTCCAACCTCCACCGGCGCGCAGCCCGCGAGCGCCAGGCAGAAACCGGTGACGGCGACACCGGCCCCGATCGGGGGTAAGCGGCCGGTCGGCTCCCTGCCCCGCAGGTTATCCGCGATAATTGCCAAATTTGAGTTCGATGCCGAAGTCCTGAGACCTGAGAAACGCGATCACGGCCTGCAGTTCGTCCCGGGACGGTGATGTCACCCGGACCTCATCTCCCTGGATCGACGCCTGGACCTTCTTGAAGCCGTGCTCCTTGATGGCCTTCGTCATCTTCTTCGCGGTCTCTTGGTCGATCCCCTGGGTGAGCGTGGCCGTGGCGCGAACCGCCGTGCCGGTGGCCGGCTCGTAGTCCCCGACCTTGATGTTCTTCGCGGGGACTCCGCGCTTGGCGCACTTCGTCAGCAGCACGTCGACCAGCTGCTTCATCCGGAACTCGTCATCGGCGAACAGCTTGATGACGGCGTTGGCCCGGTCGAAGTCGACGGTAGCCTGCGATCCCTTGAAGTCGTATCGCTGACCGATCTCCTTGACGGTCTGGTTGACGGCGTTGTCGACCTCCTGGAGATCGGCGCCGGTCGAGATGTCGAACGAGGAGTTCGTGGCCATGACAGGTTCAGGAAAGGTAACTCTCGAGGGCCTTGGACCGACTCACGTGGCGGAGCCGGCTCAACGCTTTCTCCTTGATCTGGCGAACCCGTTCCCTGGTGATCCCGAGCTTGGTCCCGATTTCCTCGAGCGTCATCGGCTCCGGGCCCTCGAGCCCGAAGTACATCCGGAGGATCTTCGCCTCACGGTCACGCAGGCTGCCGAGAACCTCCTCGATCGACTGGGTCAGGGCTCGTTCGAAGGTCTCGGCGTCGGGGCCCGGGTTCTGGGTGTCGGGGAGGTAGTCGAACAGCCGGTTTTCTTCCCCAGGGGTGAGCGGCGCATCCAGGGAGACATGGTTCTGGGAAATCGAGAGGGTCTTCTCGACCTCCTCGACCTCGATATCCATGCTTTCGGCCACCTCGGCGGCGGTCGGTTCCCGCCCCAGCTCCTGCTGCAAGGCGGAACTGCGCCGGGTGATTCGGTGCAGCGTTCCGGCGCGGTTGAGCGGCACCCGGACGATCCGGCTCTGCTCCGCCAACGCCTGGAGTATGGCCTGCCGAATCCACCACACCGCGTACGAAATGAACTTGATCCCCTTGGTCTCGTCGAACTTGTGCGCCGCCCGAATGAGGCCGAGGTTGCCTTCATTGATCAGATCGGAGAGCGAGACACCCTGGTTCTGGTATTTCTTGGCCACCGACACCACGAACCGGAGATTGCTGCGGACCAGCTTGTCGAGCGCTTCCTCTTCACCACCACGGATCCGCTGGGCCAGTACCACCTCTTCGTCCTGATTGATGAGGGGATAGCGGCTGATTTCTCGGAGATACACGTCGAGCGACCCATCGTCGCCCGATGGGCCCGATTTGCCGGTTCCAACCCGGATGGGCCGCATGTTCCTCGCTACCTCGCCGTCGACGGGTGTTGATCCTCGATCAACCTACCCCGCGTGCCCGCCGTTGCGCAACGGATCAGTCGTAGTTGTCGATCTGGGCCCGCTGCAAGGTCCCGGAATAGTCGACGTAGCACACCTTGGTCTCGGAGAAGAAGTGGTATCCCTCCCACCCGACCTCGCGATGCCCATTGCCGGTCTCTTTGATCCCGCCGAAGGGCAGGTGCGCCTCGGCCCCGATGGTCGGCGCGTTGACGTAAGTGATCCCGTTATCGAGTTCCTGGATGGCGCGGAACGCCAGGTTGACGTCGCGAGTGTAGATCGAACTCGACAACCCATATCGGACACCGTTGTTGATCGCGACCGCTTCATCGAACGAGCCGACCTCGATCACGGACAGGACCGGCCCGAAGATCTCCTCGTTGGCCACCCGATGATCCGGGGAGACTCCGGCCAGGATCGTCGGCCGATAGAACCAGCCTTTGTCGAACGCCTTGCCCGAGGGACGGCCACCGCCGGCGACGACCTCGGCCCCTTGCTTCCTGGCGATGGCCAAGTACCGCTCGACCTTGTCGCGAGCCGCCTCGTGGACCAGGGGACCAACGTCAGTCTTCGGTTTCCGGCCGTCGCCCAAGACCAGGGTTTCGACCCGCTTGACCAATCGTTCGAGAAACCGGTCGTGGACCCGTTTGTGGAGGAGGAGCCGGCTGGTCGCGGTGCAGCGTTGCCCGGTCGTTCCGAAGGCCCCCCAGACCACCCCATCCAGCGCCAGATCCAAGTCGGCATCGTCCATCACGATCATGGCGTTTTTGCCGCCCATCTCGAGCGAGACCCGTTTGTGCATTCGGCCACAGGTTTCGCCGACGAAGGCGCCCGTCGTGGTCGACCCGGTGAACGAGATCACCGGCACCCCGGGGTGCTCGACCAATGCCTTGCCGACCGTCTCGCCGCGACCGTGCACCAGTTGAACCACTCCGGGCGGCAACCCCGCATCGAGCAGCAGTTGGAGCAGCAGGGTGGCCGTGTGGGGGACGTCCTCCGACGGCTTGAGGACGATGGTGTTCCCGCACAGCAGCGCCGGGAACATCTTCCAGGTCGGGATCGCCAGCGGGAAGTTGAACGGGGTGATCAGTCCGACGACCCCGATCGGCCGCCGATAGCTCATCGCCCACTTCTGCCGCAACTCCGACGGCACCGTGTGTCCGAAGAGGCGACGCCCCTCCGAGGCGGCGTAATACGCCGTATCGATGGCTTCTTGGACGTCGCCCTTGGTTTCGGCGACCACCTTCCCCATCTCTCGGGTCATCGCGTCGGCCAGGGCGTCCTTTCGCTCGACCAAGAGGTCGCCGACCCGGCGCAGGATGTCGCCCCGTGCCGGCGCCGGGGTCCGCGACCACGGCCCGAAGGCTTTGGACGCCGCTTGAACGGCGTTCGCGACGTCCTTCGGGCTCGAGTCGGGGAATTTCCCGATCAAGTCCGAGATGTCGGCTGGGTTCCGGTTCTCGAAATAGCGGCCGGTGGTCGGTCCAACCCACTTGCCCGCAATGAAATTCTGGAATGTCGTCATCTGAGGTCAGCAGAGGTTATGGACACCACCAAAGCGCGGCTCGTTTTGCGTAACCGATCCGAGGGAGGACCGCGGCGGCGACGAGGACGCCCCCCCACAGGGACACCAACAGCGCGACCACATGGGCGAGCCCCATCCGGCGGCGCCAGGCCGTCACCGCGCCCCACAAGCCGGCCAGACCGACGACGCCCGCGGCGCCGAGGTAGAGAAAGAGCGCCGTGCCACAGGCGTGGAAATAGGGCCACTGGGTCATCGCCAAGCCGAGCAGGGCGCCCAGACCGACCCGAAACCAGGTCGCGATTCGGTCACGCCCGGCGACCGGCAGGCTCGATGACCCACCCCCACCCGAGCGCGCTGCCGGCGGCGGCGGTGCCCCACCTGCCGGCGACGCCTTGGCGGCCGGGGTCGCCGCGATCAGCTTGTCGATGTTCGCGAGTTCTTTGTCCCAGTCGCGGGGACCGCCCAGTTCGGGGCTCACGTGGACTCCCGGCTGATCTGGTACTTCTCGATCTTCTTGTAGAGGTTGGAACGCGGCATCGCCAACGCCCGGGCCGTCTCGGCGATGTTCCAATCGTTCTTGGCCAACGCCTGGACGATCTGGGCTCGCTCCGCCTCGATCACCGAGCGACCGAGGCTCGCCGATTCCTCCGCCGGAAGCGGCGGCGGGATCAACCGCTCGACGTCCTGGCCGGTCACCGAATTGGTCCGCGCCAGGATCAGGAGCCGCTCGATGGCGTTTCGTAGCTCCCGGACGTTACCGGGCCAGGCGCGATTCTTGAGCTTGTCGACCGCCTCGGTGGTGAAGGTGCGGACTGGAATCCCTCCCCGTCCAGCCAACTGCTCCACGAAATGGGCGATCAGCTCCGGAATATCCTCCCGCCGCTGCCGGATCGGCGGCACCACGATCGGCACGACGTTCAACCGGTAGTAGAGATCCTCGCGGAAGCGTCCTTCGGCGATCTCTTCCGCGACGACCTTGTTGGTCGCCGCCAGCACCCGGACATCGACTTGTTGCGGCCGAGCCCCGCCAATCCGGGTCACCACGCCTTGCTGGAGCACCCGGAGCACTTTCGCCTGCGCCGACAACGACATGTCGCCGATCTCATCGAGGAACAGGGTGCCCCCGTCGGCGAGCTCGAACTTGCCGGGACGGTCGGCCACGGCGCCGGTGAAGCTCCCCTTGATGTGGCCGAACAGCTCGCTTTCGATCAATTCGTTGGGGATCGCCGCGCAATTGACTTCGATGAACGCCCGCTCTCGCCGTCGCGAGGCCTCGTGAATGGCCCGGGCTACGAGTTCTTTCCCGGTCCCGTTTTCTCCGGTGATCAGGACCCGGGAGTCCGTCGGCCCCACCCTGCCGATCAGGTCTCGCACCGCCCGCAGCGCCGAGCTGGAACCGACCATCGGGTACTTGGTGTCGATCGCCCCTTTGAGCCGTTCGTTCTCGCCACTCAAGGCAACCGATGACAAGGCGTTGCGCAGCGTGACCATGAGACGGTCGGAGTCGAGCGGCTTCTCGAGAAAATCGAACGCGCCCCGCTGGGTGGCCTGCACCGCGGTCGCGATCGTGCCATGTCCGGAGATCATCACCACCGCCACGCCCGGATCAACCGCTTTGAGCTTCGAGAGGACTTCCAGCCCATCGAGGCCAGCCATCTTCACGTCGAGGACGACGACGTGGGGCCGAAACTCCGGGAACAGGAGCAGTCCCTCGCGACCCGAGGACGCCAGCTGGACTTCGAGACCCTCGTATTCGATCACCTGCTTGAGCGCCTCCCTCACGGCCGGCTCGTCGTCGATGACGAGGACCCGTCCCTCGATCATCGCTCCACCTTCCCATAGAGCACCGCGCCCGCTCGGGTAACCCGGATCCCCGTGATCCAGCTGTCGACCGGAAACGCGATTCGGGGAGTGGCACCCGGCACCAACGCGTCCAGAACCGGTCCCCACACGCCGCTCGGGAGGCCAAGACCTCGGATCGCGATCTGGGTGATCTGCCATTCGCCCCGGCCAACCCGAACGAGATCGAGTGGCCCGCGAATCTCGACCCGCTCCCGCTCGGCGAGGAGGCCCCCCACCGGCCCGAGCGATCGCGGCAGTCGTTTGGTGTCGACCCGACCGCGAACCGAGACCTCGCCGTCGTAGAGCCGGACTTCGATGCTATCGGCAATACCCGGCGAACGCCGGTCGATCTCCGCGGCAACCAGGGCCTCGGCCTCTTTCTCGGTGACGGTGACCGAATCGACCCGCCCCTGGGCGAGCGAGTCGAGCCGGGCCCGGGCTCGCTCCCGCAGCTCGTCCGGCGACGAGGCGGCATCGGCGGTGGGGGCGGGTTCGGCGGTCATCCGGTGAACGGCACGGCGGATCTGATCCCGATTGATCCAGGCAAGGTAGCCCGCTCCGACGAGCAGCAGGAAGCCAAGCAACCGAAACGGGGCACTGAGACAGCTCAGCGTCACGCCAGCACCACCTGGTGACGCACCGCATACCGAGGCCCGTCCTTGGTCAACTCGCTCTCGTACAGCACGATCCGGTCGCCAAGGAAGGCGTCCCCCGGCCCGATCGACTCGACCAGATCCTGCCAACCCGGCGGCAGCCGATGGCCCTCCCGAACTCGCCCGAGCGTCACGTGCGGTCGAAACGGCCGGCCCTCTGGGGGGAAACCCAACTGCTCACCGGAACGCTCCAGTCGGTCTTGGAGCAACTCCAGGCTGGGTTCGGCGTCGATGGCCAGGTGAATCACCCGAGGCCGGTCGACGCTGGGGAACACCCCCGCGCCCTGCAGCGTCATCGCGATCGGCCGGGTCCCCCGAGCGGCAAAGTCGATTGCCTCCGCGATCGTCTCCAAGCGATCGGGCGCCACTTCACCGAAGAATTTGAGGGTCACGTGAATGCCCTCGGGCCGGACCCATCGCACCGGCCAGTTCGCCTCGCGGAGCCGATCCAAGATCACCGCAACCTCACCTTCGGCCGAGGCGGCGAGCGGGACGGCAACGAATAACCTCATGAGGCAACCGGGAGAAGACTACCGCGCCGGTAGCCGCGGGGATCTCGCTCGACGGAAGAAAAGCCCAGCCCGCCCAGTGCCGGGACGACCTCGCCCCACCGGCCGTCCAACAGCTCGAACATATCGGGATTGACCTCGATTCGCGCGGTGGTTCCCAGGTGGCGTACCCGTAGATCGCCGCTGATGCCCAGGGAGCGAAGAAAGGCCTCGGCTTGGTCGACTTGCCGGAGTCGATCGCCGGTGACTTCGAGCCCATAGCGGATCCGACTGGCCAAACAGGGCGCTGCTGGGGCGTCCGCCACCGCGAGGCCGAGACTTCGGGCCGCCTCCCGGATCTCCGCCTTTCTCAAGCCGAGCTCCACGAACGGAGAACGAATCCGTCGCTCGGCCGCGGCGGAAGCGCCAGGACGGTGCTCCCCCAGGTCGTCCCGGTGGGTCCCGTCGATGATCGTGGCGAAGCCCCGGCGCTCCGCGATCGCCGCCAGCCGGGTCCACAGTTCCCGCTTGCAGAAGTAGCATCGATCCGGAGCATTGGCCCGATACGACGGATCGTCGAGCTCGTTGGTGTCAACGGCGAGAAAGGGCACCCCGTGTGCTTCGACCAATTGCTGGGCGGCCTGCCATTGTCCCGCCGGGACCGACGGGCTCATCCCCAGGACCGCCAGGAAACGGTCCGGGCCGAGCGTCCGCGAGCCGACGATCGCGAGGACGCTCGAATCGACTCCTCCGGAGTAGCCGAGCAACGCCCGGGACACCGACCGAAACCACTGTTCGAGAGCCGCGAGGTGTGCCATGCCGGGAAACGTAACGGGCTCGTGCCAGGGCGGAAGCGGAATTAACCTTTCGGCATGGCGAACCCGCGAGTTCCGGAGCACGAACTCGAGTTCAAGGCGACTCGGGCGGGCGGCCCTGGCGGCCAGCACGTCAATACTTCGAGCACCCGGATCGAAGTCCGTTGGAACGTGATCCGCTCGGCGGCACTTTCCGACTGGCAGCGGGCCCGCCTGCTCGAGCAGCTGGGGGGCCGGATCGACAGCGAGGGGTGGGTCAGAGTGGTGGCGGCGGCGAGCCGGAGCCAACTGCAGAACCGGGAGGCGGCCAGGGCGAGACTGCTCACGCTGGTGGCGAACGCCCTCGCCGTTCCCAAGGACCGGAAGGCGACCAAGATCCCTCGCGCCTCCCGAGAGCAGCGCCTGGAGGCCAAACGCCGCCAGAGCCGGCAGAAGTCCGAGCGCCGCCGCCCGTCCCTCGATGACTGACGAACCTCCCGGTCCGTGGCGGTACTTTCAAAGCCGCGAGGTCAAGGAGGCCAGGGCCTGGGCCGCCAGCGGCGGCATCGCCGTCCACGAGAACATTTTCAAGTCGCGGGGCCGGCGCACCTGTCACCTGCTCGCCGTCGACGAGACGCGCTTGGTCCGGGCGGCAGTTTCGGTCGGCTGCTCGCCGTACTGGATTCAGCGCACCAACACCCTCCATTTCGACTTGGTCGAGCCCCAGTTGACCCGGGCCCTCGATCTCTGCCCGAACTATCCTCCCGCTACCGGACGGTGAACCGCGCCACCCAGCGAGTATGGTCCCAGTCGAAGCGCAACTCACCCCGACCGCCGGCTTCGACGACGCTGATGGTGAACCGCTCCACCAACTGATCGAGCCGCTCGACATCGAGCTCGACCCGGCCGAGGTCCTGGGCCGGATCGTGGGCGGTGCCCCATTGTCCGGTCTGTTTGTTGACGATCAAGGACACCCCCCGCGTCGTGGGGAGGGTCCAGAGGGTGTAGCTGCCCGCCGGAACGGACAAGCTCCCGATCGACAGCGGCCGATCGGTACGAAACTGGGTTGCCGCGTTGGCGCCGGTGCGCCATACCTGGTCATACGGTACGACCCCGCCCACGATCTGACGACCTCGTTTCGAGGGCCGGCCATAGTCGACCCATAGCGAGGCCCCGAGCACCACGCTCTGCACCGTGTCGCGGGTCGACAGCGCTCCCGCCGCCTGACCGGCGCGCTCCCGGTTGATGAAGGCTTCGGTCAATCGGTCGAAGTCCAGATCGCCCCGGCGGTGGGCGACGACCTTGATCGTGGTCCGGCCGCCGTCGACGCCCTGCGGCAACCCCTCTCGGTCGACTTTCGCCATCATCGGTTGGCCGAAGAAGTCGACCGCCAGCGAATCACCCCGCCGCACCACCGGAGACCTGGTCACGGCCCGACCACCGATGCCCCACTGGGCGACCACGACACTATCGGCGGTTCGGGCCACGGCGGCCTTGGTGGTCAGGCCGAACAGACCCCAGGAGTACAAGGTGAACGGAACGGCATCGGCGGGCCCGGCGATCTTCAGGGTGTCGATCCGGCCTCCGCGATCGAGCACGGCGACAATGCCATCGGCTCCAAACCGCGCCACGACCGACTGGGCAGGCGGCGCGCCCGGACCCTCGACGGCGGCCTTCGCGGTGCTCTCGAGCGACCGGACCGACCGGTCTTCGCGGAACTCGACCCGGTAGTCGAGGACCCTCACCCGAGGGGTGATGGTCACCAACCTGCCCTCGAGACGCTCGGCGCTAGCCGTCACCCGCTCGAAAGCAACGGTGTCCTTGCCTAACGTGGTCACCCAGAAGTCGCGCCGCTGTCCCGAGGCGGAGCCGGTGATCAGGAACAGCAACAGTGTGGCGTGGATCGATTCTCGCATCGCAGTCTCCCGTTGACGAGCCGTCGTGGCGATCACCGGCCGGTCGGCGGAATCACCAGGTCTCCACGCTTCCGCTGGCCGGTTGCTGCGACGGTCCAGGCGCCGCCGGTGGCGGAGACCGCGGTGATCGCACTCGAGGGAATCTTAACCCGCGGCGGCCCCCGAAAAAGCCGTTCGTCGGCATCCAGATGCAGCTGGCCGACGCCGGAGCCGGTCGGCGCAGTTGATCGTCGGCCCGATCAGGATCCTCGAACGGGGGCGCTTCGGTCACGATTCCGCGGCCAGGCGCTGGCGGCGGCCGTTGAGCCGGGTCTCGATGTCCGCCACCCAGCGCGCCAGGTAGTCTCGGCGGCCGCCGAACAACCGTACGAGCGGTCGCTCGAGCGGGTTTTCGATGGTGGTCGCCTCCACCACGGACAACTCGGTTTGGCCGTCGACGGCGCGCCACTGGTAGATCCACCGCCTCGGGGTGAGCCGCGACGTGGCCACCTCGACCTCGATCCGGCCCGGCAGAGCGGCGGTCCGGGCCAAGGGCGTCCACCGCCCACGGCGATCGCGTTCCTGCCACCGAACGATCCCACCGGCCTCGGGCAGCCGTTCGAGACTCACCACATCGCGCCGCCAGGTGGGCATGGCATCGAGGTCGGTGAGGACGGCGAAGATCGCATCAGGCGAGGTGGGCAACCGTTGGACCATCGTGGTTTGATAGACGGGTGGCAACCAGAACCCGACGAGGACGCCCAGGGCGAGCACCACGATGGGGGCAAGCGCGAGGACCCGTGTGATCCGAGCCCGGCGTTGGCGTTGACGGCGGTTCATCCGATTCCCTTTCGCTTCCGGGGAGTGCCAGGTGAGTTGGGGACTGGCCCCAGTCGGCGAGCGGCCTGGGCCAGCGACACCACGCCGGCGATCGACGAGGATCGATCGGCCGGCGCCATCGAGGCGAGCAGCAGCCGCACTCGGTCGGGGTCGATCAGCGCTTTGGTCCGCGCGGCCCGTTCGCCGGCTGGCGTGAGGCGGAGGGCGACACGGCGGCGGTCGTCGTCGTCTCGTTCGCGCCGGACCATGCCGGCTTTGGCGAGCCGATCGACGAGGAGGGACATGGTGGGCAGCGCGACGCCCATCGCCCGGGCCAGGTCGGAGAGCGTGGAGGCGTGGACCCGGTCGAGATGACTCAAGGCGGTGGCTTGGTGGACGCTCAGCTGGCCGCCGGCGCCGTCGTCCACGACCCGTTGGCGGAGGGCGTGATGGAGGACCGGGTAGGCGGCGAGGAGCTGGCGGACGGGGTCGCGGCGCACGCAATTATTTTATTAGTAAAATAAAAATATGCAAGGCCCACCAAAGCCCAACACCCCGAAACCGCTCTCCCCTTGCCCTCGTCGGGAAAGCCTGACAGAGTTGACTCGAGGGAACGGACGATGACGTCATTCGAGGTGCTGCCCCCCCCGAGCGGGTTGGGAACGCTGGGGGCTGATCGCGAGCGTGGCTTTCCACCTGCTCGCGCTGGCGCCCCTCGTCCTTCCCGATCGACCGGAAAACCCAGCCGGCGACCGGATCGATCAGCTGGTGGTCTTCCTGGTCCCCCCCGAACGGCAATCCGGCGGGGCCGGTGGCGCGGTGACCCGCTGGTCCGACCGGGCCGGGAACGAGGGAGTCACCCCGGGGCCGCCGCCCAAGACCGAAGACCCCACCGCGCCGCCACCCGGCGAACCCGGCGACCCGGCGCCGACCGACAGCTTCGTGCCGGGGCGGCTCCTCTCGACGGAGACCGCCTTGAGCGAAATCGAGGTCGACTCGGTGGTCGAACGGGACCCGAGCAGCGCCGCGCCCAAATACCCGGAGGTCCTCCTGGCGAGGAACATCGAGGGCAGCACCTTCGTGCATTACGTCGTGGACACCTTGGGAAGGGTCGACACCGCGACGATTCGGGTGCTCCGATCCACCGCCCCTGAGTTCGCGGCATCGGTCAGGGCTGCCCTGGCCGAGATGCGATTCCGGCCGGCCCTCCAGGCATCCCGCAAGGTCCGCCAGTGGGTGGAGCAGAACTTTGCCTTCCGGATCGTCAAACCGGCGGCGGACACGACGTGACCACGATCGACCTCAACGCGGACTTGGGCGAGAGCTTCGGCCGTTACCGCCTCGACGGGGATGACGAGTTGCTTCGCCTGGTCAGCTCGGCGAACATCGCCTGCGGGTTCCATGCCGGCGATCCCCCGGTGATGGCCGAGACCGTGGCTCGGGCGGTGACGCGCGGGGTCGCGATTGGTGCCCACCCTGGTTATCCCGACCTCCAGGGCTTCGGTCGCCGAGACCTCGCCATGACGCCGGCCGAGATCGAAGCGACGGTGATCTACCAGATCGGCGCGCTGCAGGCCTTTTGCGTCGCCGCCGGCGGGCGGCTTCGTTACGTCAAGGCCCACGGGGCACTCTACAACCGGGCGGCCCGGGACGCCGAGGTCGCCCGAGCCATCGCCCGGGCCGCCCGACGGGTGGACCCTTCCCTGCTCTTCCTGGGGCTCGACGGCACGACCATGCTGGATGCCGCCCGAGAAGAAGGGCTCGAAGTGGCCCGGGAGGCGTTCGTCGATCGGGCCTACCTCCCGGACGGGCACCTGGTCCCTCGGGACCGACCCGGGGCCTGCCTCGAGGATGTCCCGACCATCGTCGAGCGGGCCGTCCGAATGATCACGGAGCGCTACGTCACGGCGATCGACGGCACCCGCCGCATCGTCCGACCGGATTCTCTTTGCGTCCATGGCGACGGGCCGGCCGCGGTGGCGATCGTGCGGGCCCTGAAGGACCGGCTCCACACGGCCGGGATCGCGGTCGCACCGTTCGCCCGGTGACCCTTTCCGGGCCCCGGTGGCCGCGCCTCAGCCCCCTCGGTGACTCCGCCCTCCTGGTGACCTTCGGGGACCGGATCGATTCCTCGACCCGAGACCGGGTGCTCGCCCTCGCTGACCGGCTGGGGCACCGTCGCGATCTCGGCATCGTCGAGTTGGTACCCGCCACGGTGTCGCTCGCGATCCGCTACGACCCCCGAACAACCGACTACGGTTCGCTCCGCGATGTGGTCCAGACCTCGATCGGCGGTCCGGTGCCGACGCCGCCCGCCGGACGCCTCATCACGATCCCGGTGCGATATGACGGTCCCGATCTGGCGGAGGTCGCGGCGAAAACCGGCCTGACCCAAGCGGAGGTGGTCGCTCGGCATTCCGCCCGCGAGTATCAGGTGGCGTTGTTGGGTTTCGTCCCGGGGTTTGGCTACCTCACCGCGCTCGACCCCCGGCTGGTGCTGCCCCGACGCTCGGCGCCGAGGCCGCGGGTGCCCGCCGGCTCCGTGGCGATCGCGGGGGAACAAACGGGTATTTACCCGGCCGCGACGCCGGGAGGTTGGCACCTCCTGGGTCGAACCAGGACGGTCATGTTCGACCCTGCCCGCGATCCGCCGGGGCTCTTGGCCGTGGGCGATCGGGTCCGCTTCGTCGCGGAGGATTGAGTGCTCTTCATTGTCAAAGCCCTCGGCCTCGTCACGGTGCAGGACCGGGGTTGGTCGATCGGTCGAGCCATCGGGTTGCCGCAGTCGGGGGCGCTGGACGTGGAAGCGTTCGTGACGGCGAACCGCGCGGTCGGCAACGAATCCGGCGCGGCCGTCCTGGAGCTGGTGGGAGGCAGCCTGACCGTTCGGGCAGAGGTCCCGGTGGTCATCGCGGCCGGCGGAGGGGCCGGCGCGCGAATCGGCACCCAACGGATCGCCGCCTTCACGGCCTACCCGCTTCCCGCGGGCGCGGTGGTGACCCTCGACACCGCTCCGACCGGCCGGGTTGGCTACCTCGCGGTTGCCGGGGGCATCGACGTCCCCGTGATTCTCGGATCGCGGTCGACCTACCTCCCAACCGCTTTCGGAGGCTACCAGGGCCGGCGTCTCCAAGCCGGCGATCGGCTTTCGTTGGGGCCGCCGGCCACGGCAATGACTACCGGATCTCCGACAGAGCCATCCGAGACGGGCCCGATCCGCGTCGTCCCGGGCCCCCAAGGTCACCTTTTCGGCGACGAATCGTTGGCCGCTCTCGAGTCAACCGTTTGGCAGGTGTCGGCGGCCTCCGACCGGATGGGCACCCGGCTGATCGGCTCGGCCATCGCGCCGCGAGTGCCGGCCACCCTGCCGTCGGAGGCGACTTGCCTGGGCGCCATTCAGATTCCCGACGACGGCCAACCGATCGTTCTGTTGGCGGACGGACCGACCGTCGGCGGGTATCCGAAGATCGGAGCGGTCATCACCGCCGATCTCGGTCGATTCGCGCAGCTGGGCCCGGGAGCGTCCGTTCGTTTCAGTTGGGTGTCGCTGGCCCAGGCGGTTCCAGCGGCGGCGCGGTGGATGAACCGGGTGGGGGTGCCGAGTCGGGCCCCATCCCGGTGAATTCCACGGCTGCCCACGACCGCCCGCCCCGGGCGTAGCGAAGGTCGTAGACGCCGAAGCGGTCGCCGCCTAACGGTTCGACGACGGGAAAGCGGGCCCAGTGAAGGAACGCGCTCAGTTCTCGGCTTGGCGCCAATGGGCGGGGCCCCGGGATTCCGGTCGGCACCGTCATGGTCCATTCCAGCCCGGCACCCCGACCGAGTCGAAATTGACCGAGGTGGTATCTGTCTCCTCCGTCGAGTATCACCTCTTTGGTGAAGGGGTCGCCGAAGACCGCGGTGGCCATGAACCGCTTGCCCGCCAGCGGCGTGGAGGCCACCGTCCGCTCGACCCCACGCCGCGCCGCCAGGGTCGTGGCCATCATCGCGCCGACATACACCATGGCCAGAGCGAGCCCCACCCGAGCCCAGCGTTCACCGATTTCGCGATGGCGGCGCCCTCGCCACCACGAGACCACCACGGCGGCGGTCAGGAAGAGGTACATGAACGGATCGACGATGAAGAGGGTGTCGCCGTAGTACCACCGGTCGACGAACGGCATCAACCACCGCATCCCATAGTTGTTCAGGAAATCCAGGAACGGATGGGTCAGCACGCCGATGGCCGAAAGAGCGACCAAGTCGCGATAGCGGTTCCCGCCGGCAACGGGACGCCACCGATTCCAACCCCAAACCAGACCGGCCAGCAGCAATGGCCAAACTGCGAGCGCCAGGACGCCATGGGTCACCCCGCGACGGATTTCGAGACTCCGCCCGAGCCCAATCGCGAGGATGTCGACGTCCGGGAGGTTCGCCGCGACGAGGAGGGTGGTCGTGGCCCGGGAGGCCCAGCGTTTGAGGCCCGATTGGGCCAGGGCGGCGCCGACCAGGGTGTGACAGAGCGGATCCACGGCGCATCCTTCCCGAGACGGAGGGCAGGATAATATTCAGCGCCCAGCGGCGACAGGCGGGCGGAGCGATCGGCGCGCCGCGGGGATCCGGCGGGAACAGCCCGCGAGGAGGAACGATGAGACGATTGGCGTTGGCGGTGCTGGCAGTGATTCTGGGGGCCCACCGTTCGGCGGCTCAGGAAGCCAGTCCGGTCCCCAGGACGGATTGGGGGACCTTCATGTTCGAGCGCGATATCGGGAAGACGACCGGCCAACTCGGTGGGAACGCCGACGCGGTCTATGCGGCTTTGCCAGCCGCGTTCGCGGAACTCGGCTTGACGCCGAAGGCCGTCGACCCCGCCAACCGGGTACTCGAGCTCAAACGCCACCGCTTGGTCCGGAAGCTGGGGAAGGACGCCCTCTCTCGGTTCCTCTCCTGCGGCGATGGGCTTCTCGGACCGAACGCCGATTCATACTACGTCTATCTGACCCTGACCGCACAGGTCACCGCGACGCCCAATGGCCGGTCGCTGCTCACCTTGTATTTCACCGCTGACGCGGTCAACGTGCCCGGCGGGCAGAGCGACCGGCTACCCTGCGCGACGACCGGCCTGTTCGAGCATCGGCTGGTCACCAAGCTGCAGGCGCGATTCCCTTCTACCTAGCTCGCGGGGGTCCGGTCGAGGATCCGATACTGGATCGCTTCGGCTACGTGCGGGGCGCCGATTCGAGGTTCTCCGGCCAGGTCGGCGATGGTTCGGGCCAACCGAAGCACCCGACCGTGCGCCCGCGCCGAAAGGCGGAGCCGCTCAGCGGCGCTGGCGAGGAGCTGGGCAGCCGCGGGGTCCGGTTCACAGAACTTGCGGACCTGCTTGGCGCTCAGCTGCCCATTGGCGTAGACCGGCGGATCGAGTGAGGCGTACCGCTGGACTTGCCGACTCCGGGCTGCCTCGACCCGGGCCCGAACGAATCGACTCGACTCCCCCGGCTCGAGCCCCGACAACTCTTGCCAGGTCGGGTTCCCGACGTTGAGATGAAGATCGAAACGGTCGTATAGTGGCCCCGAGATCCGGGCCCGGTAACGGCGGATTCGTTCGGCAGAGCACTGGCAGGACCGGCGGGGATCGCCGAAATGGCCGCAGGGGCATGGATTCATCGCGGCAATGGCCATGAACCGGGCCGGGAACGTGACGGCGTGCGCGGCCCGCGCCACCGTGACCATTCCATCTTCCAGCGGTTGGCGCAGCGCTTCGAGGACGTTCCGTCGGAACTCCGGTAACTCGTCGAGGAATAGCACTCCGTGATGGGCGAGGCTGACCTCACCCGGTCGGGGGATTGAGCCGCCACCGATCAGGCCCGCGTCGCTCACGGTGTGGTGCGGCGCTCTGAAGGGCCGCTCCCGCACCTGGCCCCGCTCGACCAAGCCGGTGCCGGCAACGCTGTGTACCGTGATGACCTCGAGCGCCTCCGGTCCGGTGAGCGACGGCAGAATGGTCGGCAGCCGGCGGGCGAGCATGGTCTTCCCTCCGCCAGGCGGTCCGATCATCAAGGCGTTGTGGCCGCCCGCGGCCGCGACTTCCATCGCCCGCTTGGCCATTTCATGGCCGCGCACCTCGGCGAAATCGTATTCGGAGCTGGCCGGCCGACTGGGCTCTACCGGACGCCCGGGGGCCAGGGGCCGAGCCCCGCCAAGGTGGTCGACCACGTTGCGGAGCGTGGCCGCGCCGAAGACCTCGACGCCGGGCACCAGGGCGCCTTCCGCGGCGTTGGCCACCGGCAAGATCACCCAGCTCGCGCCCAGACGTCTGGCGCAGAGGACCACCGGGACGGCGCCGCGAATCGGCCGGAGTTCACCCTCGAGGCCCAACTCGCCGAATACGAAGCCGGCCAGGTGACCGAGCGCCGGGACGGGAAGGCGGAGTTGGTCCGAGGCGATCAGGACCCCGACCGCGATGGGAAGGTCGAAGGCCGACCCGGCTTTCGGCACGTCGGCCGGGGCCAGGTTGACGGTGATCCGCCGCAAGGGGAACTCGAATCCCGAGTTGGCGAGCGCGGCGGCGATCCGCTCCCGGCCCTCCTTGATGGCGCCGTGGGGGAGCCCCACCGTGGTAAACGAAGGCAGTCCGGACGATAGATCAACTTCGACGTCGACTGGTTGGCCGTCGACCCCGATGACCACCGCCGAGCGAACCCGAGCGAGCATGGTACGATGGTACCGCCGCCGGCCCGCGCGGGGACAACCAAATCGCCGCACCGACCAGCAAAACGCCGCGGCCCCGCTTGAGGGAAGCCGGGGAGAGCGGTAAGATCGACCAACTCCACCGGACAAGAACCGATGCGTCGCCGAGACGTGGTGAAGAGCGCGGTGGCATCGAGCGTGGCGGCCTTGGTCCCCCCCTTCCCGCTCCGCCAGGAACCAGCTCTCGTGGTCGAAGGGCTTTTCGCGGGATCGATGCGGTTGTCGCATCTCAGAGGGATGCAGCAAGGGGGTGTCCACTGTGGGGTGGCAGGCGGGCCGAGCGACATCAACGGCTACGCGGCGATTCTCGATTTCTTCGACCGGCACGCCAGCGAGGTCGTTCTGGCCAGATCGGTCGCCGACATCCTCGCCGCGCGTCAGGCTGGCAAGGTGTCGAACGTGTTCTGTTGGCAGAGCGCCGAGGCGTTGGGGGCCGCGTTCAATCAGCCCCTGGGCACGCCGCGGACGGCCCTCCGGGCATTCCACGAGATGGGCCTCCGGATCATCGGGTTGTGCTACAACGTGGTCAACGTCTTCGGGGCGGGCTGTCTCGAACCGCAAGTCGGCTTGACCCGGGCGGGTCGACGATTGGTCGAGGAAATCCACCAGCGCCGCCTGGTGTTGGACGTCGGTGGGCATACCGGGGAGCAAACGACCCTCGACGCCATCGCGATCTCCCGCGGTGTCTCGGTCGTTTGCAGCCACACCAACATCGCCGCGATCGCCAACAACTACCGCTGCGTGAGCGACCGGGTGATCGACGCGATCGCCGGGACCGGCGGGGTGATCGGCATCACCGCCGTCAACGACTTTCACGTTCGGGGCCGTGGGGTGACCGGCCCAGTCCCCCACATCGGGATCGACGAGCACATCGATCAGTACGAGTACGTTCGACGGCGGGTGGGGATCGACCACGTCGGCATGGGAACCGACTTCGTCGACGGGATGCCGATTCCCTACGGTGGAGGCGTCAACTCGGAGATCATCACCAGCGACATGATTAGCGAGCCCTGGCGCTTCGTGAAGGGCTTCGAGCAGATCGGCGAATTCCCGAACCTCGTCGCCGGATTCAAGCGGCGGGGCTGGAGCCAGGCCGACATCGACAAGGCGATGGGGGGCAATTGGCTCCGAGTCTACCGCCGGGTCTGGGGAGGCTAGGCGATCGTCGTCGGCTCGACCAAGACGGCGGTCCCGTAGCAGAGGACCTCGGACACCCCCTGCATCACCTCGGTGGCGTCGTACTTGATCGCCACCACGGCGTTGGCCCCGTGCTGTTCGGCGTGCTGGAGCATCAGCTCGAATGCCTCGGAGCGAGTCCGCTCGCATAGCTCGACGAACCGGTCGATCCGGCCACCCCGCAGCGTCTCGAGCGAGGCGCCGATGAGCCCGAAGATCGAACGCGACCGGACCGTGATGCCGAGCACGACGCCGAGCGTCTCGGTGGTCCGGTATCCGTCGAGGGCGAGCGCGGTCGTGGTCATCGAATGAGGAATCTTGTGCGGGCTGGCCAGCTGTCGGGACATCGATCGCTCCGTTCGAGGCCGAGACAATACTCGCCCGCCGCTCGCGTTGTTTCAAGGCGGCGCCGCCGGTAGATTGGCTTGACGGCCCCATGTTGACACTCGATCACGTCTTGATCTTCGCCGGTGACCTCGATACCGCGGCTCAGCAGTACCGGCGGCTCGGCTTCTCGCTGACGCCGCGGGGCAGCCACCCGAGTCTCGGTACCGCCAATCACACCATCATGTTCGAGCGCGATTACCTCGAGCTGATCACGGTCGCCGTTCCCGGCCCGGGCAACGCCAGGTGGGCCTCGATCATGGCGGCGGGTGGCGGTTTCGGCGCCGTGGCGTTGGCGACCTCCGACGCCCGGGCGACCCGAGCCCAACTGCTGCAACGGGGGTTCGAGATTCCGGAAGTGATCGACTTTGCCCGCCCGGTCGCCACCGACGGCGGAACCGAGCTAGCCCGTTTTTCGGTGGCCCATCTTCCCGCCGACGCTTCCCCGGCTCTCCCGGGGTTCTTCTGTCAGCATCACACCCGCGAGTTGGTCTGGCTCCCGGCTCACCAGACTCACGCCAACACCGCCACCAAGGTCGTCGCGATGGTCGTCATCCACCCGGACCCCGCCGCGGCCAGTCCAGGCTACGAACGGCTGCTCGGCCGGGCGATGGTCCACCCACACCCCGGCGGGCTCCAGATCGATCTGCGGGGGCCCCGCCTGCTGTTGGTGACACCTGATTTCGCCCGCCGCCGCCTGAACGCCTCCGTCATGGAGCGACCGGACGGAATCGTGCCGATCGGTGTCACCATCGGCGTGAGGCGGCTCGAGCGAGCTATTGCCTCGCTCGAAGAGGGCCGGGTCTCCTATCGCCGGTTCGGCCGCCGCTCGGTGATCGTGGACCCGGAGGATGCCTGCGGGGTGGCCCTCGAACTCGCCGCGGTGGCTTGATGACGACGAGTTGCCGGGCGGCCGTCATGGCCGCACCCCGCGAACCGATCCAGCTCCTCGAGGTGCCGCTGCCGACCCTGGAACCGGGTGCCGCGCTCCTGGAGACGCTCTTCTCCGAGGTGTGTGGGACCGACGTCCACCTCCACCATGGCCGGCTCGCCGGGGTACCCTACCCGTTGATCCCGGGACACGTTTCCGTCGGCCGCATCATCGACATGCACGGCCCGATCCGCGACGTGGCCGGCGAGGAATTCCGACTTGGCGACGTGGTGACCTTCCTCGACGTCCACGAAACCTGCAACGCCTGCTATCAGTGCCTGGTCGCCAAGCAGACCACTCGATGTCCCCACCGAAAGGTGTACGGCATCAGCTACAGCGCGACCGACGGGCCCCTCGGTGGCTGGTGCGAGCGACTCTGGATGAAGCCCGGGGTCAAGATGATTCGCCTGCCCGAGGGCCTCGCCCCGGAGACCTTCATCGGGGGTGGTTGCGGACTCACCACCGCGGTCCACGCGGTCGAGCGCGCCGAGATCGAGCTGGGACAGTCGGTCGCGGTGCTGGGCGTCGGCCCGGTCGGGCAGTCGTGCGTGGCGCTCGCCGCGTTGTCCGGCGCCGGAGAAATCATCGCAATCGGGGGGCCCGCCGACCGGGTCGCCTTCGCCGGCCGGATGGGGGCGACCCAAGGGCTCGATCTGACCATACCCCACGGCGAGCGGGTGGCTGCGGTCAAAGCGGCCACCGGAGGCCACGGCGTCGACGTGGTCATCGAGGCGGCCGGCCAGCCCGAGGCGGTGCCCCAAGCACTCGACCTGGTGCGAGACGGCGGCCGGGTGGTCGTGGTCGGCCAGTACAGCGATCTCGGGCCGATCTCGATTCACCCGCACCGCCAGATCAACAGGAAGCACCTCGAGATCCGCGGCTGCTGGGGTTCCGACTATTCTCACTTCCACCGGGCCGTCGCTTTGGCCGCCCGGTTCGGAGATCGGATTCCGTGGCGCGAGCTGGTGTCCGCCCGCTACGACCTCTCTCGCGCGGGGCAGGCGTTGGCCGATGTCGAGGCCCAACGGGTCTTGAAAGCGCTGATCACGCCGGTATCCTAGCCGGCTCGGTCCCCCGGGCCCGATGGGCGAGCGCGATGGCGGCGATCATCAGGCCGACGCACCACGCCAAGAGCCAGACCGGCGCGACCGATCCCCCAGCCAAGGCGACCGGGATGGCCAGCGACGCCAGGATCGTCGAGCGGATGGCCAGCTGACGGCCCCCCGGCAGTCGGCGAGGTCGAGCCGCCGCGAGCAGGCCGAGCGCCCCGACGACCATGCCGACCCCGAGCGCCAGCAGGGCGGCCGACTCGCCTAACGGCGTGACTCCATCGAGCCGAATGGTGTGTTCGATTCCGATCGCCGCGACCGCGATCCCGAACGTCAGTGGCAGATGGGTGCCGGTCCAACCCCGAAGCCTCTCGGGCTGCCCGGTGGCGTCGGGCGTCTCGGGACTGGCGACCCCGAAGGTGTCGAAATAGGCCCACCACACCGCGAAGGCCAGGGCCATGCCGAGGAGGGCCGAGGTCGCGGCGCCCGCGGTCCAGTGCTCTTGGTGGCGCATCCCCGCCGCGATGGCCAATACCGACTCGCCCACGAGGATCAGGGTGAACAGGCCGAACCGTTCCGGCAAATGCGCTGGGTCGGCCGGCACCACCCCGCCGGCCCGCCGCGCCACGAGCGGGGTGGCCACCTCGACGGCCAAGGCGGCCGCCAGCAACCAGAGGCGCAGCCAGCTGGGGGCCGTCCCGACGCCGAGCCACAGGAGCGACGCGGCGATGGTCCCGATCAGTTGCACCCTCACGAAGGGCCTGGTCTCCGGCACCGACCTCACCCGGCCGAACTGGACCGCGAGCAAGAGCCGGAGCCCGGCGTAGGCCGCGGCGAACCCGGCGGCCTCCCTGCTGGCCATGTCGGTTTCGGTATTGATCGACATCACCATCACCAGAAAGACCTGGCCCAACGTCAGGAGGCGATGAACCAGATCGTCGTTATCGAACCAAGTCGAGAAGAAGGTGTGGCCGACCCACGCCCACCAGATCATGAAGAAGAGCACCCCGAACCTGAGGAGGCCCTCCGGGGTGTAGTCGGCGCTCAATGCGGAGCCGGCATCCGCGATCGCGGCAGCGAAGGCCAGGTCGAAAAACAGCTCGAGCCAGGTTGCCCGCCGGTCGGCGCCGCTCGACTCGGCGCGCCGCAGGCCGGTCGGACGGATCAGGGGCTGCATGGAGCGGAAACGGCGACGGCTCCCGCCGGGTTCCCCGGGGGCCTATCGGCGTTCGACCACCCTGCAGACCTCGAGCGGAAGGGCCAGCCAGTAGCGCGCGAGGTAGCCCAGGTAGCTACGGCGCCATTCGAGCCCCTCGGCGCCCGGCTGCCCCCTGATTTCGCGGTCGGCCGCCGGCAGGCGGTAATACGGAATCGACGGCCAGAGGTGATGGGCCGCGTGGAAGTTCATGTTCATCGGGGCGAGGAAGAACCGTTCGAGGGGATTGCTCAGGTAGGTGATCAGTCGATGCCTGTCGCTCGAGGCGTCCGATTCGGGGTGAGAATGCTCCGCGAAAGAACGGAAGTTGTCGCCCAGGTACATCACGAGGTACACCGGCACCAGCCAGAGGAGCGGATAACCCCACCAACCAAAGGCGGCGCTGAGGCCGCCTATCAAGGCCCCCTGCACCGCAGTCAAGACCGCCACGTCCCGAATGGTGTAATCGCCGCTCGATTCGTCCGGCGCCGGCGGGGTTTCGGTCCGACTCGCCCCGAACACGTTGCGGATCGATCGGAGCAAGCCGGCGAGCCCGCTCAAGAAGCCAAGCAATTCCTCGGCGTCGGTCTTGTTGAAGCAGGCGTGTTTGTGTCGGTCGGGATCGTCCTCGGTCGCGAGATACTGATGGTGACGGAGGTGGTTGCGGTTGTTACGGTGGGTCACCGCCCCAACCGGCCCGAGGCAGAATACATCGTTCCACAGGTCGTTGAGCCGGCGCGAAGCAAAGAGGCGGCGATGCATCCCGTCATGACCGATGATGAACAAGGCGTAGTAGCGAGCCCCGATGACCGGGACCGCGAGCGCGTAAGCCCACCACACCGGCCACCGCCACACCGCGACCCAAGCCAAGATGATGGTCCCCCAGCACAGCGCGGTATCCAGCACGACCCGTGTCGGCGCCAGCCGTGACAGCTCGCGCACCCGATCGGCCGAGAGCAGGGCTCGTCGATAGCCGGTGTAGGGATCGATCCGATCGCTCATTCAGACACTCCGCCTCGTTTGGCGGGCAAACCGTGTGCCGGTTTCCGACCGATCACCAGGACCGCCGAGGTTCTCGCACCGAGGGCGGCCCTGACCTTGTCGAACACCGTCGCTGCCACGAGCGGCACCAACGCCCCGATCGGGTCGAACCGCTTGGCCAGCCAGCGGGTTCGCAGCGGCCCGAACCGGAGCCAGTGGTGTATCGAATACAGCCAGAACGAATGACCGGTCTGATAGCTCACCAGGATGACGTCGAGGCCAGCCTCGGTCAGCAACCGCCTCACGCCCTCCGTCGAGAACAGCTGCCAGTGCCGCGGAATGTGGTACCCGCCCCAGAACGTCCGCCGAAACAGCCGGGCGTCGAGACTCTCTCGGTTCGGGGTCTCCAGGGCGAGGAGCCCACCGGGCACCAGCCAATCGGCCAGCTTGGCCACCGCCTCTCGAGGACGGTCGATGTGCTCGACGACGTGAAACATGGTGATCAGGTCGAGCGTCCCGCTGTCGGCGATGGGCGAGTCCTCGACCCGAGCGCAGTCGACCCGATACCCCTGCGCCGCGAGACGATCGGCGACCGACCGATCCAACTCGAGGCCCAAGAGCCCCTCTCGCGGCACCCCGGCTCGTTCCATGGCTTTGAGGAACCGGCCGTCGCCGCAGCCGACGTCCAGGTAGCGGCGGACCGGACCGCCGCACCGAGCAACGATTGCCGCCATCCGCCTGTGGTCGAGCCACGCTTTGCCCCGCACCGCGATCGGGTGAACCCGCTCGGCGAAGTTGTAAGCGTAGTAGTGCGAAGGATAGATCGTCGCGAGCGACCCGTCGGCCGGCCTGGGGTTGAGCCAGACGTGGCGGCAGATGCGGCATTCGACGAATCGCCACCGGTTGCCGCAGGTCGCCAGTTCGTAGTCGAAGCCTTCGGCGTAGCCGTCGAACTCCGAACGACCGCAGAGAGGGCACCGGTCGACCGGAACGGTGGGTATGAGGGGCGGGTCCCCTCCGGCGAACTCGGTCGGCGTGGGCACCGCGGGGGTGTCGCCCCGCCCTCGAGCAGCGCCGCCGCCCCCGCCCGCGCTGGGCCGACCGCTCACGGCAGGTCCAGCCGGGTCAGCCCGCCCGTACCGGGATCGAACCGATATCCGAGCCGGCCTGGCGCGATGGCCATGAGCCGCACGTTGTCGGCGCCTCGATCGTGTGCGATCCACACCCTGGTCGTGCCGAGGTCGGGTTCGTTGACGACGTAGCTCTCGTACGGCCGGTGGGCGGGGCCCGGCGCGACGAAGACCACCGCCTGGCCCTCGATCGAGTCGATTCTGGTGGCGAGCATGGTCGCGGTTTCCCGGAGGTCGATCTGCTGCTGCCTGGCCCGAATCAGCCGATCCACGGTTCCCGGCACGGCCAACGCCAGGCCCCCGAGCACCAAGGCGGCGGGGCTGGGCCTGCCCAGGAGGCCCGCCGCCCGGCGGGCGAGCCGCCAGGCGCCCCAAGCCGTGGCGGCCGCGAGTGCCGGAAATGCCTCGAAATAGTAGATGGTCCACAGTGGCCGCGAGGCGAGCCACAACATCGAGACGAAGAGCACCCCACCCGAAAGCAGCGCAAGCCCGATCGGCCTCGGCAGCCCGATCAGTCCCGCCACGAACGCCAACACCAGGATCCAGCGCACCGGCGTCCGGACCCCCGGGAACCCGCCGTCGCCGAAAAACGTGACCCCGATGCCCGCGAGGCGCTCCGCGGCAATCGCCGGGAGGCGTTCGAGGGTGTGCCGCTCGTGAATCGGCCGCCATTCCTCACGGAACCGGCGAACGGCCGGGATCTCGGCCCGCTCGGGCGGGGTGCTGTCCACCGCGAAGCCGGGCATGTTCCACGGGGTATACACCCTGGAATACTCGCTATACGGAGTTGGGTACGGCCGCCCCCCGGACGCAATGCTCCACCATACCGCGATGCCGAGGACCGGCAGCGCCGCCACGCAGGCCGCGCCCAACACCGGCCATTGCCGTCGCGCCATCACTCCTCGGAGCACGACGAGGCCGGCTGGGATCAAGAAGGCGAAGGCCGTGATCGGTCGCACGATCACGGCTAACCCAGCCGCGATCGCGAGCATCACCAGATCCCGCCTCTGGCCGCCCTGCCGCCACCGCTCGAGCAGCCACCACGCCGTCAGCCAGATCAGGGTACTAGAGACCTGGGACATATAACTCGGGCGGAGGTACAACTCCGCGGGGGCCGTCACCCAGATCACCCAGGTGAGCAAACCCGGCCACACCCCGAGCAGCGAGCGGGCGAACCCGAATACCAGCGCGGCGGTGAGGCCGTTGAACAACAGCGGCATCAACCACGGATGCCCGAGCCAGACACCGGGCACCAGCAGGAGGGCATGACCAGGCGGGTACTTGGGAGCGAGCTTCGGGGTGACGAAAACATGGAGCTGCTCGAAGAACTCGGGGAGCGGTCGGCCCGCCGCGGTCCAGTGGCCGGTCGCGAAGATCTTGGCCTGGAGCAGATAGGCTGCCTCGTCGTAAACCCACGGGATCGGCGACAGCGAACCCGCCAGCCACCAATGGAGGGCCGCGGTGAGCAGCGCCACGACCACCACGGCCTCGCGGCGGGTCAAGCTGCGCTCGAGGCGATCGATCATACCGTTAGGCGGGCCTCCGGGCGAGCACCAGGTACTGCCCCCCGAACGGGAGAGGGGAAAGCAGCGGCTCGAGCCCCCGCAGCCAGCCGAGGGCTCTCGGGAAGACGAAGTGAAAGCGGACGGCGACGATCTCGGCGCCTGCCGCCCGAAGCAGTCGCCCCGCCTCTCGGCTGCTCAGCATGATCGCGTCGCGGTCGAACGAGACTCGCCGCATGATCCACCGGGTACCCGGATTCCACGGGTTGTTCTCCCAGAACGCCACCGCCCCGCCCGGACGGACCGCGGCCACCATCCGCCGCGCCGCGTCGAGGCGCTCGGCCGGCGGGATGTGGTGGAAGACGCCGTTGGTGAAGGCGAGGTCGTGGTCCGCCCTCGGTACGAAATCGGCCAGCGCGGTCAGTCGAACGGCTTGCCGCGGTACCGCTTCCGCCGCCCGGGCGAGGCTCAGCGCGGATGGGTCGACGCCGGTGACCCGCTCCGCCCCGAACTCGGCGAGCAAGAGCGGAATGGCGGTTCCGGTTCCGCAGCCGTAGTCCAGGGCCGAGTGCACCTCGAGCCCCAGCCGTTCGACGGCCCGCCGGGTGATCGCGACCCGCTGAGCGGCGAAGAACTGCTGCGATTCGCCGGTCAGGGCAAGCCCGCGCTCGAGTTCCTCCTCGTAGCGGGCCGCGACGCCGTCGAACTCCGCCATCTCAGCGACGCTTGAGCCCGATGATCGAAAGCAGGAAGCTCGACAGCACGGTCTGAACGCCAAGCGCCGTCAAGGTGACCCCCGGAATCACGATCCGCATGGTCCGCCCATAGTCCAGCCGACCGAACGCCGCGTCGTACCACAGCGTGACCGCGATCGCCAGGAATGCCAACCCCGCCACCGCCGCGAGCGCGCCGGCAAGAATGCCCCGTTCGAGGTTGAAGTAATCGAAGAGCCGCAGGAACCGCGGGTCTTCCGGCAAGAACCCCTCCACGGTACCGAACAACCGCGTCAGCACCGCGAAGAGGACCGACTGATATCCGAGCAGGATGCTCAAGCTCGCAAACAGCAGAGTGTGGGCATCGAAGGTGGCCGCACCCAGAGTCACGCCCGGATAGGCCAGGAGGTACCCCACCAGGCCGAGCAGCAGGAACGGCAATCCGGGTACCAGGAACAGCCACCGCGGGCTGAACAGCAAATAGAACCGGAGATTCCGCCAGCCATCGCGAAAAGTCCGCATGTGGGGCGGATGGGCGGTGCGACCATCTCGGTGCAGGGTGATCGGCACCTCGGATATTCGACCCCGCTTCAAGGCAGCCTTGATGAGCATCTCGGAGGAGAACTCCATTCCCAGGCAATGTTGGTCGAGCGTGAACCAAAAGGCGCGGTCGAACCCCCGGAGCCCGCACTGGATGTCGTGAATCGGCACCCCGAACCACCATCGGGCCAAGGTGGTGAGCATCGGGTTGCCGACCAGCCGGTGGAGTACCGGCATCGCACCCGGCTCGATTCGACCGCCCCCGGCCGGAAGGCGACAGCCTTGGACCAGATCGAAGCCTTCCTTCAGTTTCGCGAGAATGGCCGGGATTTCGGCGAAGTCGTAGCTCGCGTCGGCATCCCCCATGATGACGAAGCGGCCCCGCGCCGCGCGAATCCCGCCCATCAGGGCGCTGCCATAGCCTTTGGCCTCGACAGCGATGATCCGGACCCCGGCGGTCAGCGCGATGTCGATCGAGCCGTCGGTGCTGCCGTTGTCGGCGACGACGATCTCTCCGACGATCCGATGGTCCGCCAGAGCCCGCTTTGCCGTCTCGAGGCAGCGGGCGAGCGTCTCGGCTTCGTTGAGACAGGGAAGAACGACCGAAACCTCCGGCGTTCCGTCCGCGACATCGGCGATCGGCGGTGAGAACTCGCGCCAGCCACGCCGCTCGACGCGCATAACGCTCCGAGGTGGAAATGAGAAACGGGACCGAGTCTCGGTCCCGCGTCGGAAGATAGTGGGTGGGTTTGGACGGCGGTAGCGCGTTCGGCTAGTCCGGCGCGGTCAAGTAGTCCATCATCGATCGACGGATCGTCCGATCCATCTGACCCGGGTCATTGCTCATCAGCACCCCCACCCGTCGGCGCGCCGGATCCATGAAGAAGAACGTCGCGATCCCGGGGAACCCGCCGGTGTGGCCCACCAGGGTCCGCCCCTTGGCCTCCATCACGATGAACCCGTAGCCATAGCCGCCGCCGCGGTCGTCCGCCGTCTGCCGCGTCGTCATGGTCTTGACCGTCGCTGCACCGAGCACCTTCCCGCTGATCAGGGCCTCGGCCCATTTGAGCAGGTCCAGGGCGGTGGCCCACCCTCCGCCGGCTCCACCGCCTCTGACCGTGTGGGTGAAGAGGTTGTTCTTGACCGTGCCATCCTCGCCGCGATAGTACCCCACCGCCAGGTTTGGCACATCGACGTCGAGCGGGAAAAACCCGGTGTTCACCATCCCCGCCGACTCGAACACCCGGCGCTCGAGGTATTGGAAGTAGTCCTCGCCAGATACCTTTTCGACTACCATCGCGAGAACTGCGAACCCGGTGTTGCTGTAGAACCACTTGCTCCCCGGTGCGAAGAGCAGGGTGTCATCGACGAAATACGGGAGCAGGTCCCCGGTCGTTCGCACCGCGGTCCAGTTGCCATTGAAGAGGCGTTCCCAATAAAGGCCCATGCCTGACCGGTGGCTGAGGAGCTGCGCGATGGTCACCCGCCGGGCCAGCGCCTGGTTGGGGTAGTCGGGCAGCACCTTGGCCAAGGTATCGGTCCAGCGCAGTTTCCCCTGCTCCACCAACTGCCCGATCGCGACCGCCGTGAACGTCTTGCCGACCGAGGCGAGGTTGAACTTCGTGTCGAGCCGATTGTCGACCCGGTAGCCCTTGTGGGCCAACCCATGGGCGCTGTGATGAACGATCCTGCCGGAGTCCGCAATCAGCACGACGCCGTGAAAGCTCCCGGTTTGCCGGGCTTGGCCAAGAGCCGCGGTGAGCGAGTCGAGACTGGCCTGGCGCGATTGGCCGGTCAGGCTGCCAGCGGCGGTGACCGACAGGATCACCAGCGATGCGAAGCGCACGAGGACCTCGGGGCGGAATGGACCAAGCATCGCTGGGCGCGACACCGACGGCCTCTACGCAAAATCCCGGACGGTGTTTCAGCGGGCTACTTCGCGACCCGAACCTCGATATCGCCGGAGAACGACTCGAGATCGAGCTCGGCTCCCCCCTTGCCCCACGTCACGTTGAAACGATTGCGGTGCCGCCGCCGATTGTCCTTGCGGCCGATTGGCAGGTCGGACACGAACCGACCGCTGAACGTCGACGCCGAGACCTCGGCATCCGGCTGACGTGGCAAGTTGAGCACCACGTCGCCGCTGAGGCTCTTGAAATCGTACCTGCCCCGCGGAGCGATCTCGCCACCGAAGGTCACGTCGCCGCTGACCGTCTCCGCCGACACCTCGGCCGAGGAGATCTGTCGCAACTCGACGTCGCCACTGACCGAGTTGGCATCCAGCCGCGACGACTGGACGTCGACCAACTCGACGTTCCCGGATACCGAGCCGAAATCGGCCCCCTCGGCGCGAATCGACTGCCCGAAGACATCACCCGTCACCGTCTTGATATCGACCTCGAGGCCGGCGGGGAGACGGACCACGAAGCTGACCTCGGTGTCGTTGCGATCCCCTCGCCAGTTCAGGTCGCCCCGGTGGCAGGGATCGCGGTCCTGTCGACGGCTGTTCTCCCGCCGCCGCTCCGCCCGCCGGTCGCCGTCATCCCGGCGGGACCGCTGGCCGGGGTAGTAGACACAGATCGCCACGCCGCCGTCGGTGTCGACCGCCTCGATTTCGACGTCGTTCGGGTCGCCGTGACGCCCTTCCTTCTTGGTCGCCGTCACCTCGACCCGTCGCCCGGTGGCCGCCTCGATCCGAACATCGCCGATGATGTTGCGGAGGTCGAAGGTGGCGCCGGAACGGAGTTCTCGGGTGAACTCGAACTCTTGCGCCGCGAGTGGGGCGGACCCCATGACCAGCAGGATGAGCGAATACGGTCTCATCGGAGCAAGCCTCCCTGGAGATGGCCGTCGCGGTCGTCGTGGTCGTCCTCGTGGTCCCGATCGGGCCGCTGCTTCGACCGATTCCGTTTGTTGTCCTTCTGGGCTCGATCGGATCGCCGGGCCGAAAGCTCGCCCGGCCGAAGGAGATCGACATCACCGTTGAAGGTCTCGATGTCGATGTTGGCACCGCCGTTGCCGAGCCGGAAGGTCTGCCGGCGGCGCCCGACCCGATCGGCTCGGGCGGCGAAGCTGCTCGAGACATTGCCGCCGGCCGACGCCACCGAGAGCGTGGCGTTGGCGCCTTCGGGAATGGCCACCGTCACGTCGCCGCTATGGGTGGACAAGGTGTAACTGCCGCCAGAAGCAATCTGGCCCTCGAAGACGATGTCGCCACTGACCGTCTGGACGTCGAGCGATCTGGCGTTGCTCCGGCGGACGTCGATGTCGCCACTGACCGACTCGAGGAGGATATCGCCATCCACGTTGGTCACCTCGATATCGTCGGAAATCGCGTTGACGGAGATCCGTCCACTCGCCCCAGTCAGTTCGACCCGGCCGTTCACGGTCGAAAGGCTGACGACGTCCGCCCCGCCGTCGACCACGATGTCGCCCTCCAGGGTCTCCGCCTTGATGCCGGCCTTGGTGCCCTTGACCGAGATCTCGGCGTACATCCCGCCCAGGTCGAGAGCCATCCAGCTTGGCACCGTCAGACGGTAGTCGACGATCCCGGGCAACCCGCGCCGGCTCCTGGTGGCCAACTCGAGGATCGATCCGCGACTCTCGACGTCGACGTAGCTGCGAGGGGAGTGACTCGCCTCGATCCGCAGCTGATCCCGATCCCAGGCGGTCACCGCGATCTCGCCGCCCTGGGTATGGACCTTGAGCCGAGTCCCCCGGGAGACGGCGATGGTCGTGTCGGTATCGAATTGGGCGCTCTGGATCGCCGCCACCGCGGCCAGCGCCAACAGTCCGGTCATGTCCCCTGCCTTATCGTTAGGTCTCGGCAGCGAGCGCCCGAGTGGCGCGCTGCAGCACCGCGGCCTTCTTTCGCAGATTGATCGCGATCTGATTGTTGAGATACCGGTTGGCCGAATCTCGTTGGATCGCGACTCGCGCCTCCGCGACCGCCCGGTCGATGGTCGCGAGACTTTCCTCGAGAACGCGGACCGTGGCGGTGTCGAGCTTGTGACGATTCGCCGCCAAGGCCGCTTCGAGCTCGGCGATCGCGGCATCCACCTTGGGCGAGGTGCCAGTCAGCCCGACCAAGGCGGCGTCGACCGGCGGGGTGTCGATCGCCACGACCGGGGCCTCGCGGGTCGTCCACCAGACCAGTCCACCGCCAGCCGCCCCGGCGAGAAGGACCCCGGCAGCCACCAATCCGATCGGCCAGCGGCGCGCGGGCCGGGCCACCGGGAAGGTCACCACTTTGTCGGCGTCGATCGTCGCGGCAATCGCCCGCCACACGCCCTCTCCGGGGGGATCGCCGAGGTAGCGGGGAGCCGCGGCCACAATCGCCGCAAGATCGTCCCGGACCTCCCGACACGAGGCGCACTCGTCGAGGTGGCGCTCCAGCCGGCGAGCAGTGACCGGATCCAGTTCACCATCGAGGTAGCTCGAAAGAAGATCGGTCCATTCGGGGTGCATCGTCACAGCCTCCTTACGCCAACGACTTCCGCAACATCATCCGGGCCCGGTGGAGCTGCGACCGCGAGGTGCCCGGGTCGACGCCGAGCAGCTCGGCGATCTCGTCGTGCTTGTAGCCTTCCATATCGTGAAGGACGAAGACCTCGCGGGCGCCGGCCGGGAGCAGCCCGACCGCCCGCTCGAGCGCAACCCGAAGCTCCGGTCGCTCCGCCCGCGCGGGCACCGCCGAGGCGAGGTCGTCCGCCCCACCAAATCGGCTGGCATCCCGCCCCCGTTCCTGCCGGCGCCGGAGATACAAATTCACCGCGACCCGATGGAGCCAGGTCGAGAAGGCGCTTTGGCCGTTGAAAGTCGACAACTTCTGCCAGACCCGAACGAACAGGTCCTGCACCGCGTCGTCGCAGTCGTCGGTGCCAAGGAGCCAACGCGCCAGGCCATGAACCCGGGCGACGTGCCGTCGATAGAGACGCTCGAAGGCCGCGGGGTCTCCCGCCACCGCCAGCCGAACATCCGCGTAGTCGCTATCCCGCGGCTCGATGGGGTGCGTCGTCTCTATCGGCACCGGCAAAGCGGCCAAACCTCTTGAACTCGGGTTGCGATCGGCAGATTGGATACGGGACGAGCCGCGCGCGTTGCAGCCGACTGGCGGGCCCCTTTGATAGATATCATAATGATATCAGCCCTCACCGCCCCGGACTTCACTAAGATTCCTCTGTTCCCTCGTGGCTGGAGGTCTCCAATGCGGTGGTTCCTGTCGTTGGTGTTGTTGGTCGGGTTTGCCGTTCCAGTGGTGGGCCAGGACAGCGTCAAGACCAAGAAGAGAAAGCGCGATCCCAACGTCATCACGCTGGAAGAGATTGACGCCATCCGGTCCGAGCTTTCGAACGCGTACGAAATCGTGAGCCGGCTCCGCCCCCAATATCTCCGGGGTCGGGGGTCGAACTCGTTCGGCAATGCCCGGGGTGGCAAGGCGGTTCCCCTGGCCAAGATCGTGGTGGACGGGAGCCCGTACGGGGAGGTGACCTCCCTCAACCAGATCTCGGCCATGATGGTCCGAGAGATCCGGTATCTGGGCTCCGGCGACGCCAGCATCAAATACGGAACCGGGTACGACGGCGGCGCGATTCTGGTTTCGACGCGCTAGCGGTCACCGCCGCCGGGTCAGGCTCTGGTAGACCGCCGTCACGAAGTCATCGGGGCGGTACCGGCCCCGACCAGCGGCGCCAGACAGTTGAGGTACCTCATTTTGCTGCCGCGCCGTCCCGCGGGCGACCGCGGCCGGCGTCGGCCACCAAGGCTCCGCCGGCGGCGAGCACCAGCGCGACGACGACGGTGAGCGCCGCGAGCGCCGCCGGGGGAACCGGGACGAGGCTTGCGAGCAACCCGAGCAACCGTTCGAACCCCTCCGCCCGCGCCGCCCGTCCGAGCAGCACGCTCCACCCGAGAGCGGCCCCAATCGGGACCGTCAGGAGCGGCCGCGCCGCGCGGGGCATGAGCCACGCGGCCACGGCGGCCACGAGCGGGAGGGTCCACCAGGCCACCAGCCAGGTCGATAGCGCGACGCCGAGCGCGGTCGCGAGGAGCGCCACCACCATGATCACCTGGCCCTCCCGGGACGGAACACCCACCGGTGGTCCGGGCTCGCCACCTCGGTGGCCTCGGCCGGAAAGGCAAGGGTATCGAGTGCCCCCCGCTGCCAGGCGGGCAGCAGGTCCCGGTAGTGCTTACTGACGGGATTGCCTGACTGTCCGCCAGGATAGACCCCCCAGGCCCGAACCATGGGCCCGAGTTCGACGACCATTCGCCAGCTCGCCCCGTGGGTCCCGGAGCCGCTCGATGGGCTGAGCGTCGAGGGACCGCCGTCGACCTCCAGGCCGGTCGCCGACAGTGCCGGCAGCCGGAGCAGGTGATTGATGTTTGCCTGGTGCGTCGCGCCCCAGCGCCAACCGTCGCCGGACGGGGGCCCGTGGCGCCTGGTCACGGAGTCGAGCGCGGCGGCCAGCGACGCCTCGATGATGTCGTCGCGCCGTTCCACCTGCGTGGTGGCGACTTGGTCCCACCACTGGCTCGCTGCATCCGCGGTCAAGGCGTAGAGCACGGCTTCGCTGGGTCGCGCTGGCGGATCGGCGTCCTCGCTCGCGCTATCTCTGGGGGCGAGTTCGTCCCAGGTTCGGCGGTTCAGTTCCGCCATGATCGCCTCGAATAGCACCGCGCGCCGATCATCGCGGGCATAGCTGCCGCCCCATTCCGCGAGGAGGGCCCGGGCGGCCTTCACCTCCGGGCCGGCCCCGGCGAGTCGCGCCGAGTCGCTGCCGCGACCGAGCAACACCTCACGGAACGCCAGACCCCGCTCGCTGATCGGATCGGTCTGGAACCGCCCCATGGACTCCGGGGTCACCTGCGAGTCGGCTGCCAGGAGCCGATTGATACGGATGGCCCTCCACGGGCTCGGCCAGTCGGCACCGAGGTACCGGCCGTTGACCCCGGGATGAACCGGCTGCTGGTTCGCCGAGGTCAGGTACCCCCGTTCGGGGTTGAGCGAAAAAGGGTAGTACTCGGCCGCGACCATCCCCTGCCAGTCGTTGGCGCTCAGACTCCCATCTCGGACCACGTCACCCCGGCCGTCGGCGGGCCGAATCGGATAATGCCCCGTCGACCGAATGGCGATGGTACCCCGCCGGTCGGCAACGAGCATGTTTTGCGCTGGGGCGACGTAGCCGCGGGTAGCCTCGAGGAATTCCGCGGCGGTCTTCGCCCTCGCCACGGCCAGGAACTCGGCGGCGACCACTCGGTCACCATAGATGACCCAGGCCATCGAAACCCACTCCCCGCCGACTTGCCTCATCGGACCGCGGTGGGTGAATCGGACGGTATCGACGGCGAGCGTTTCGCCCCGGGGACCGCGGATAGTCTCGGATCGGAGCTCGATCGGCCGCCACTCCCCGTCGACTCGGTAGCGCGTCGGCCGGTCGCGGTCGTCGACCGTTTCGCGATAGAAGTCGTTGACGTCGGCGCCGGTGTTGGTCATCGACCAGGCGATGTGGCGATTGAATCCGATCACCACCCACGGTGCCCCGGGAAGGGTCACCCCCTGCACGTCGAACTGCCCCGGGACGACCAAATGGGCCTGATACCAGATCGACGGCAGGGTCAGCTGCAGGTGCGGATCGCCGGCGAGCAAGGTGCGGTTGGCGGCGGTCCGCCGGGGCATCACCGCCCAGTTGTTGCTCCCCGACCGATCATCGTCGCGCGGTCCGGCTCGGGAGCCGATCGCAAGCGCGGTGGTGTCGGGCGGACCGGGCGGCGCGATCGGCGCCGCGACCATTCGACGAAGCGAATCCCCGACCGGCTGGATCGGCTCCTGGATTGGGCTGTTGACCGGAAACAGCGCGTCGGCGGCGGCCCACCCGACTCGGCGGGCCACTCTGACCTTGTCCAAGGAGACGTCGTTGGATGCGAGCGTCAGCGCCATCTGAGCGAACAACAGGACACTCCGAGCGTCCGACCACCGGGTCGGACGTTTACCGAGCAGCCGGAACTCGAGGGGCAGGTCGGCGGGCCGAAGCCCGTCGATCCAGGCGTTGACCCCCTCGCCGTAGGCGCGAATCGACCGGACCAGCAGGTCCGCCGAATCGAGGCCGGCGAGTCCTCGTTCCGCCATCCGACCGAAACCCAGCGCGCGGGCGTTGCGATCGAGCGGCAACGCCGCCGCCCCGATTAGTTCCCCAAGCGTCCCGGCCGCCGCCCTGGTCTGAAGTTCCAGCTGAAACAGCCGGTCCCGCGCAACCAGATAGCCGAGCGCGCGATAGGCATCGAGCTCGGTTTCGGCGAAGATGTGGGGGACCCCGCGCCGGTCGACGACCGCCTCGACCGGCGCCTCCAGACCGCGAAAGGCGATGGTCCGGTCGCGAAACTCGGCCGCGCCAGCCGTGGCCCAGACCCCTCCGGCGGGATCGAGCAGCGGCCCCAAGGGGGGGAGCCTTCCGATCGGGAGGAGCAGGCCTGCCATCCCGCCCGCCACCAGCGTAACGCCGGTAATCGCTTTGAGTAATCGGGGTGCCATGAGCCGGAGAAGGTTTCGGGAGATCGAAGAGAAGTCAACTGCCGCCGGCCGGACGGCTTGCGGTCGACCGGGTTTTGGGGTAACTGTATACAAATCCACGACCTGGCCCACCCCTCCTTCCGGTGGGCCGACAGCAGCATCCTTTCGAAAGAGGAGCCTCGTATGGCGCAGCGCCGAGTTGCCCCGTTCGCCGCGTTGCTGGGCACGGTACTCGGAAGCGGATGTCAGCCCTCGCCGCCGGCCCCCGGAAGCGCCCCCTCGGGCGATCAGGCCCGCTACGACGTCATCATCTCGGGCGGCCGACTCGTCGACGGCGCCGGCAATCCCTGGTTCTACGGCGACCTCGCCATCACGGGCGACCGGATCGCCAGGATCACGCCGCCGGGGGTCCTGGCGAACGCCCAGGCTGCCAGTCGAATCGATGCGCGCGGCAAGGTCGTCGCGCCCGGGTTCATCGATCTGCAGGCCCAGTCGTACTACGCCTTCACCGTCGGCGACGGGCGGGTCATCTCGAGCACCACCCAAGGCATCACCACGGCCATCCTCGGTGAAGGCGGCACTCCGGCCCCTGCCAACGACGCCACCATCGCCGGCTACGGCCCCATCGACACCGCCTCCCGTCGCCTGATGGAGAGCTTTCGGGGGCCCCGGGGCTTCAGCGCCTGGCTCGAGGCGATGGAAAAGCACGGGATCGCCCAGAACGTCGCCAGTTTCCTCGGTGCCGCCACGCCGCGAGTCTACGCCAAAGGCGAGGCCCAGGGCGCACCGACCCCGGCCGAGCTCGACACGATGCGGGCCGTCGTCAGGAACGCGATGGAGGACGGCGCCCTCGGCATCGGGAGCGCATTGATCTACCCGCCGGCGAGCTACATGGCGACGGAGGAGCTGGTCGAGATGGCCCGGGTGATGGCCCCGTATGGCGGCCTCTACATCACCCACATGCGGTCGGAAGCCGACCGGCTGCTCGAGGGGATCGACGAAGCCCTTCGGGTCGGCAAGGAAGGCGGGGTCGCGGTCGAGATCTACCATCTCAAGGCGAGCGGGACCAAGAACTGGCCCAAGATGGCCCGGGCGATCGCCAAGATCGACTCGGCTCGGGCCGCGGGGCAGGACGTCACGGCCGACATGTACCTCTACACCGCCGGCGGAACGTCGTTAGGCGCGTGCGCGCCGCCCTGGGCCGCCGAAGGTGGCAAGTTGATCGCCAACCTCCAGGATCCCGAAACCCGGGCGCGGATCAAGGCGGCGATGCTCCGGCCCGACGCCGCCGACTCCGAGGGGCTCTGCCTGTTGAGCGGGCCCGGCGCGGTCCAGGTGGTCGGATTCCGAAGGCCGGAGTTGGCTCAGTATCAGGGCCAGCGGCTCGACGCGATCGCCCGGTCGATGGGCAAGGACTGGGTCGAGGCCTGGGCGGACCTTGTCGTGGCGGAAAACGGCCTGGTCGGCGCGATCTTCCACATGATGACCGAGGACAACCTGCCACAGCAGATGCGACAGGGCTGGATCAAGTGGGCGACCGATGCGGATGGTCTCAACCCGGACAGCCTCCAGGGCCAGCTGACCCATCCCCGGGCCTTCGGGAACTACCCCCGGCTGCTTGGGCGGTACGTACGCGAGCAGCGGGTCGTCTCGCTCGAAGAGGCCATTCGCAAGGGGACCTCCGCGGTCGCCCAGCGGATCGGCTTGGCGGACCGCGGCCTTCTGGTCCAGGGACACATCGCTGACCTGATCGTGTTCGACCCCAACACGGTGATCGACAACGCGACCTTCGAAAACCCCGGCCTGCTGTCGACCGGAATCGAGCAGGTATTCGTCAACGGCAGAGCCGTCGTATCGGCCGGCAAGCCCACCGACGCCAAACCGGGGCGTGCCCTCCGAGGGGCCGGTTGGACCGGGTGGTCGCGATGACGCCGCGTCGATTGGCCCGAGCAGCGACCCGCTCCGACCGCCCCAAAGTCGTTTACGAGCAGCTCCGGGAGTTGATCGTCCACGGCCGGCTGGCTCCCGGCAGCCGCCTGGTCGAAACGGACATCGCCGAGCGGTTCGCGGTGAGCCGCACACCGGTGCGAGGCGCGCTCCAACGACTGCGGCAGGAAGGTTACATCGTCGATTCGCCTTCGATGCGGCAGTCCCGCCCGACCGTGGCCCCGTTGACGGGAGACGACGCCCGCGAGTTGTTCGACATCGTCGGCCAACTGGAGGCGCTCTCGGCCTACAACGCCGCGGAGCTGCCGGAACCGGCCCGGACCGCGCTGGTCGCCGAACTCGCGACGATCAACGCCGATCTCGGAAAAGCGGCCGGAACGCCCCGCCCCGACCACAACCGGCTCTGGAATCTGGACGAGCGATTCCACGAGCGATGCGTCGAGGTCGCGGCGGGCCCGCGACTGAAGCTGTTGCATTCCTCGATCAAACCCCAAGCCGAGCGATACGAACGGCTCTACGTCAGCTACCTCGCCGGCTACATGAGTCCCTCGTTGGCGGAGCACGATGACATCATCGCCGCGATTCGGCGGGGCGACGCCGCGGCGGCGAAGGCGGCGGTCGAGCGCAATTGGCACAACGCGGCCGAGCGGCTCGGCCAGGTGATCGAACGGGTCGGCGATTGGGGGCGCTGGTGAGCGAGCTCAAACGAGTCCTGACGGCCCGCTCGCTCGGGATCCTCACGATCGGCACGGTCATCGGGTCGGGAATCTTCTTGGTCCCGAGCGGGGTATTGCGGAACAGCGGTGGGTCGTTAGGCATCGCCACCGCCGTTTGGGTCGTTGGAGGACTGCTGTCGTTCCTGGGGGCGCTGACCTACGCCGAGCTGGGTGCGATGAACCCGGGAACCGGCGGACTCTACCTCTACATCCGCGACGCATTCGGGCGGGCACCGGCCTTCGCCTACGGGTGGACGCTCTTTCTGGTGATCGGATCCGGCACCGTCGCCACTTTGGCGGTGGCATCGACCACCTACCTGGCCGGGTGGATCCCGATGAGCCCCCTCACCCAGAAGCTGACGGCGGTCGCCATTGCCTTCGGGGTGAGCCTGATCAACGTGTTCGGCACCGACCGGAGCACGACCATCCTCAAGGCCGGAACCTGGCTCAAGGTCGGGGCAATCGTGTTTCTCGTCTTGGCGCTGCCGGCGCTGGGTGGCGGGGCGACCAGCGCCCCGGCCCCGACCCCGGTCACGATCGGCTCGGCGGGTTTGGCCCTGGTCTCGGTGCTGTGGGCCTATGAGGGATGGCAATATCTGACCTTCATGGCCGGTGAGACGGTCGACCCGCAACGCAACTTTCCGAAAGGCCTCGCGATCGGCGTGTTCGGGTTGATCGCGATCTACGTTGCAGCCGCCACCGCCTATGTCGTCGGGATCGGGGCGGAGGCCGTAATGGGCTCGAGTCGCGTCGCGGCCGATGCCGCCGGGACGGTGCTCGGCCCGAACTGGGGCCGGCTCATCACCATCCCGATCATCGTCTCCATGGTCACCGCCGTCCAGGCCAACGCGATGATGTCGGCGCGGGTCTACTTCGCCATGGCCCGCGATGGAGTGTTCTTCGCGCCGATGGGCCGCTTGCACCAACGGTACCAGACACCCGCGGTGGCGATCGCCTCCGCGGCCGTCGTCTCCGCCGCCCTTGCCGCGAGCGGGACCTTCGAGGTGCTGCTCAGCTATGTGGTGTTCGTCGGCTGGCTGTTCTACGCCTTGGGCGGGCTCGCGGTGATTGCCCTCCGGCGGGTCCGGCCCGACGCCCCGCGGCCGTTCAAGGTCCCCGGGTATCCCTGGACCCCCGCGCTGTTCGTCCTCTCGGGGCTCGCCATCGTGGTCAACACCGTGGTGCAGGACCCTCGGCGCGGGATCATCGGCCTCGGGGCGAGCGCTCTGGCCATTCCGGCCTACTACCTCTGGCAGCGATTGGCGGCCTCCCGATGAGCGACGAGCTGAAGCGGACCCTCACCGCGAAGGACGTGGCGGTCGTTACCGTGGGCACGATCATCGGGTCGGGAATATTCCTCACCCCGGGGAACGTGCTGGCGGCGTCGGGTGGCGCCGTCGGGGTGGCGATCGGGGTCTGGGTGGTCGGCGGGATCCTCACCATGCTCGGCGCCCTGACCTACGCCGAGTTGGGGTGTATGCGGACCGGCGCCGGGGGACTGTACGCCTACATCCGGGATGCCTTCGGACCCCTGGCGGCCTTTGCCTACGGCTGGACCCTGTTCGTGGTGCTTGCCACCGGGAGCGTCGCGGCGCTCGCGGTCGCCACTGGCGACAACATGGTCGCGCTGATCCCCGGCCTTTCCCCCAGCGGGAAGAAGGTGGTGGCTCTGGTGATGATCGCGGTCCTGGCGGCGGTCAACGTCATCGGGACGAAGCGGAGCACCGCGGTGCTCGGGCTGGCCACCATCTTGAAGGTGAGCGCGCTGCTGTTTCTGATCGTCGCCCTGCCGCTCGCCGGCACCGGTTGGTCGACCGTGACCGCCGCCTGGCCCGAGAGTTGGAGCGGCCCGATCTTCCTCGGAGGGTTGGCGGCGTTGATCAGCACGTTGTGGGCGTACGAGGGGTGGCAGTACGCCACCTTCGTCGGCGGCGAGGTGAAGAACCCGCAGCGGGACTTTCCGCTGGGCCTGATGGTCGGCACCCTGCTGTGCATCACCATCTACGTCCTCGCCAACGTGGGCTATGTGGCGGGGCTCGGACCGGAACGGCTCGCCAGCTCGACGACGGTGGCGTCGGATGCGGTGGGGGCGGCATTCGGCCCGGCCACCGCGAAGCTGATCGCCGCGGCGGTCCTGGTTTCCATCGTCAGCGGCGCCCATGGCATCATGCTGACCTCCTCCAGAGTGTTTCACGCGATGGCCCGGGACCGGGTGTTCTTCCAGGCGCTCGGCGCCGTCCACCCCCGGTTTGGCACCCCGGCCAACTCGATCGTCGCCATCGCCGCATGGAGCGCGGTGCTGGCGTTGTCGGGCCAGTTCACCGTGTTGTTGACGTACGTGGTGTTCGTCGGGTGGGTGTTCTATGGGCTTGGCGGGCTCTGCGTGATTGCGTTTCGGCGGCGTGACCCGACGGCGGCCCGTCCGTTCAAGGTGCCCCTCTACCCCATCACCCCGATCCTCTTCGTGGCGTCCGCGGCGGTCATCGTGATCAACACCGTGATCCAGGATCCGCTCAAGGGCGTGATCGGCCTCGGTGGCGCGGCGCTCGGGGTGCCGATCTTCTTCCTCTGGCGGCGGGGGGCCGAGGCCCGGGGTTAGCGCGCCCGCCGCTGGCCCCCAGCCGCCCCGAGCACTCGGGCTCCCCTTGAACCGAGCCGCCTAACGCCGGCCCTCGGCCCCCGTCGTCAGCCGGACCCACCCCGCGCCGTTGATCCCGATCCGGTAGACCTCGGCGACGCCCCTCGCCGAAGGGGTGAGGGCGGGCTCGATTCTAACCTGTTACCCCGTACCGCCATCGGTCGAGAGCAAGTACCTACTTGTAGGCGAGCGCCAGGCCGGCTAAGATCGGCCCCATGGAATTGCGCGATCGAATTCTCGAGGCAGCAGCCCAGGTCTACGCCGAAACGGGGTTTCGGGGCGCGACCACTCGCCGGATCGCCGACCGGGCCGGGGTCAACGAAATCACCCTGTTTCGCCAGTTCGGCTCGAAAACGAGACTCCTCCACGAAGCGGTGCACTGCGCCGGCCTCAGCTCGAATCTTTGCGCCCTGCCCAACCGTCCCATCGATCCACGAACCGAGCTCCTGGAATGGGCCTCGGCCAATCACGCCGAGATGTTCGCCCGGCGCTCGCTGATCCGCAAAGCGATGGCCGAGATCGAAGAACAACCGAACATGCTGCCTCCCGACAAGAGCCCGACGATGTGCGCCGCGCGAGAGCTGGAGCAGTATCTGGGTGCGCTCAAGCGGCTCGGCCGAATCGACCCGGCGGTGGATCTGGACGCGGCGACCGCCGTGTTGATGGGGACCTTGTTCACCGACGCGATGACCAGGGATATCCTGGCGGCGCTATACACCCATTCACCCGAACAGGCCATCGAGCATTACGTCGACCTGTTCGCTCGTGCCATCGGCCTGAAGGAGCCGACACCGTGAGACGATTCCATCTGGTGTGGTTGACCGGGATCGCGGTTGGAATCGGGCCCGCCCGACTGCCCGCCCAAGCGCGGACCTTGACCCTCGAGGAGGCGCTGTCGCTGGCGCGACCGGCGAGCGAAGCGATCGGCTTGGCTCGGCTCGGAATCGAGAAGGCCCGAGGTCAGCAGCTCCAAGCCAAGAGCGAGTTGTTCCCTCAGATCGGCGGGTCGTTCTCCTACACCCGCCAGCTGAAGTCGCAATTCGACAATCTCTTCCGGACCCCGGCGCGTGACACCACCGCGCCACCGCCGACGACGCGGTGCGACCCGTTCCTCCCCGACCCGACCAAGCCGCTCGCCGAGCGCCTCGACGCCCTGGAGCGCTCGGTGGCATGCACCTCGGTGCTCAATCCCTTCGCCGGATTCAGTCGACTGCCGTTCGGCCGGAAGAACACCTACACCCTCGGCCTCACCGGAAGCCAGGTTCTCTTCGACGGCGGCAGGATCTTCGGCCAGATGAAGGCGGCGGACGCCGGGCGGCGGACCGCGGAAATCGGCTTGTCCAGCTCCGAGGCGCAGTTGGTTCTCGACGTAGTCCAGTCGTATTACGACGCGGCTCTTTCAGACCGGCTGGTCGGCATCGCGGAAGCAACCCTCGCCCAGACCGACACCACCCTGACCCAGACCCGGCTGCGGCGGGAGGTGGGAACCGCCCCCGAGTTCGACGTCCTCCGGGCCACGGTGGCACGGGACAATCAGCGTCCCCTCGTCATCCAGGCCCGGACCCAGCGCGACCTGGCCCACATCCGGCTCCGCCAGCTCCTCAATCTTCCGGTCGACGAAGCGCTGACCCTGGCCACCGAGTTGGCCGACACAGCGTTAGGCAGGGTCCCGACCCTGGCCCGGCTCGCCGGCGGCCCCGCCGACACCCTGCCGGAGCGCCGCGCGGTGGTCCGCCAGGCGGTCGAGGCGGTCCGAGCCCAGGAGGGGCTCAATTCGGTGTCCCGATCGCTTCGGTTGCCAGGCGTGTCGCTGACGTCGCAATACAGCCGGTTGGCCTACCCCACCGGGGGGTTACCGGGGTGGAACGAGTTCCTGAACGACTGGCGGGTGTCGCTCGCGGTCCAAGTCCCGATCTTCACCGGCGGACGAATCAGCGGCGATCGGGTCCAAGCCAAGGCCAGCCTCGCCGAAGCGAAGCTTCGCCAGGCGCAGGCGACCGAAGCGGCCCAACTCGACAACCGCAACGCCATCGCCCAGCTGGAGGCGGCTGTCGCGAACTGGCAGGCCAGCGAGGGCACGGCCGCTCAGGCGAACCGCGCCTACCAGATCGCCGAGATCCGCTTCCGCGAGGGTATCTCGACCCAAACGGAACTGCTCGACTCTCGGATCGCGCTGCAGCAGGCCGAAGTCAACCGGGCCCAAGCGGCCCGCGACTTCCAAATCGCCCGGGTCAGGGTCGCATTGCTCGCCGACCTTCCCATCAATGGCTTCGGAGGCACCGAGGCCGCGACGACGGCTCGGACGGCCACCCGGGCGCCGCAACCCGCCACGCCGGCGGCTGGAGGGCAGCAGTTCCCATGAGGACGACAGTGTGGTTGATCGGGGCGGCGTTCGCGGCCGCCGGATGCAGCCGGTCGAGCGGACAATCCGCGGTGGCGAACGAGGTACCGACCGCGTTGATCGGGACCGAGAATCTCTTCGTCGCCGAAACCCAGACCCTCCAGAATGGCCCGGTCGTCTCCGGCAGTCTGACGGCCGAGCGGGAGGCGACCCTTCGGGCCGAGATCGGCGGCATGGTGCAGGCTGTCTCGGTAGAGGCGGGCCAACCAGTGAGCCGAGGGCAGAGCCTCGGCCGGATCTCGGACGACGCGGTTTCGGACGGTGTCTTGTCGGCGCGTTCAGGGGTACGTACCGCCAACGAAGCGGTGGTCGTGGCCAAACGAAACGCCGAGCGGGCCGAGAAACTCTCCGAGGCCGGCGCGCTGGCCGATCGCGAGTTGGAGCAGGCCCGCTGGACGGTCATGACCGCCGAGGCGACCCTCGCCGACGCCAGCGCCAGGCTCGCCATGGCGGAGAAGCAACTCGGCTACACCGTGATCCGGGCCCCTTTCAACGGCGTGGTGAGCGAGCGGCAGGTCAACGCCGGCGACAACGTCTCCGCCGGCAACCCGATGTTCTCGGTCATCGACCCGACCAGCCTCCGACTCGAGGCCCAAGTACCGGTGAGCGCATTGGGACAGCTCAAGGTCGGCACCGCGGTGCCGTTCACGGTCGACGGCGTCCCTGACCGCGATTTCGAGGGCCGGATCGTTCGGATCAACCCGGCGGTCGACCCGGCCACCGGGCAGGTCCGAGTGACGGTGGCCCTCGCCAACAAGGGCGGCCGACTGGTCGCCGGCCTCTTCGCTCAGGGTCGGGTGGCCATCGAATCCCAGTCGGCGACCGTCGTCCCGGTCGCGGCGATCGATCGGCGCGGTCTCCGCCCCACGGTATCCAAAATCGAGGGGGGCGTGGTGACCCGGGTCGAAGTCTCGGTCGGCATCGAGGACCCCGCCGCCGACCGGATCGAGATCGTCGAGGGTATCGCCGTGGGCGACACCGTGATTACCGGAGCGGCTCGCGGGCTCCAGCCCGGAACCAGGGTCCGGCCGTCGGCAGCCGGCGAACGACCCAAGTCGGCTTCGAACTGAAGCGAGGTAGCTGGTGCTGATATCCGATTTCGCGATTCGCCGGCCGACCATCACCATCGTCGCGATGGCGTCGTTGGTCGTCTTCGGCATCTTCGCCCTGCTGCGTCTGAAGACCGACGAATTCCCCGACGTCAACCCGCCCTTCGTGACCGTCGCGCTGATCTACCCCGGCGCCTCTCCCGACGGGGTCGAGCGGGAGATCATCGACCCGATCGAAGAGGCGGTCGCGGGGATCGCCGGCGTCAAGAAGACCTTCAGCAACTCCGAGGACGGGTTCGGCCAGCTGTTCGTCGAGTTCCAGTTCGGCAAACCGCTCGCGGAAGCGACCCAGGACATCCGCGATGCCATCTCCGGCATCCGCGGGGACCTGCCCCAGGAACTCGAGGAGCCGATCATCAAGAAGTTCAGCGACACCGACCGACCGATCGTGTCGCTGGCGCTGTCCTCGAACAAACTGACCCCGGGCGAGTTGACCCGGATCGCCGACCCCGGGCTGACCCGCGACCTGCGCTCGCTGGCGGGGGTCGCCGAGGTCACCGTGGCCGGCAAGCTCGAACGAGAGATCACCGTCGAGCTGAAGCCGCCGGCGCTCCAGGCCACCAACGTGAGCGTGGGCGAGGTCGTGCAGGCGCTGCTCCTCCAGAACCTCGCGACGCCGGTGGGCCGACTGGCCACGGCCGAAGGGGAGCGCTCGATCCGCCTCCGAGGCCGACTCGAATCGCCGAGTGACTTCGACCAGATCGCGGTGGTGGAACGCAACGGGCGAATCGTCCGGTTGGGCGAGATTGCCTCGGTCAAGGACGGCGTCGAGGAGCAACGCACCCTGGCCGTATACAATGGCAAGGAAGCCGTCGGGATCGACATCAAAAAGGCCACCGGCTACAGCACCACCGACGTCGCCGAACGCATCCTGGCCCGAATGGAGGCCGCCAAGGCGCGGCTTCCCGAGGGAACGACCCTCGACGTGATCAAGAACTCGGGTGACCGGGTCACCCGATCGGTCTGGGAGGTCCAGAAGGCGCTGGTCGAGGGCGCCCTGCTCACGGTCCTGGTCGTCTTCATCTTCCTGAACTCCTGGCGGTCGACCGTCATTACCGGTCTCGCCCTCCCGGTGTCCGTGCTGGCCTCGTTCATCGCGGTGTGGGCCTTCGGGTTCACTCTCAACACGATGTCGCTCCTGGGGCTGTCGCTGGCCATCGGGATTCTCATCGACGACGCGATCGTGGTCCGGGAGAACATCGTCCGACACGTGGAGATGGGAAAAGACCATTTCCGAGCCGCCCACGAGGGCACCGACGAGATCGGACTGGCGGTCACGGCCACGACGTTCTCGATCCTCGCCGTCTTCATCCCGGTGGCCTTCCAGGGAGGACTAACCGAGCAGTGGATGAAGCCCTTCGCGCTGACCATCGCCTGCTCGGTGGCGGTGTCTCTCCTCGTGTCGTTCTCGCTCGATCCGATGCTCTCGGCTTACTGGCCGGATCCGCACCGGGCGGAGCACCAGAAATCGTGGCTGACCCGGCAGCTGGATCGGTTCAATCGCTGGTTCGGTCGTCAGGCGGAGGGCTACAAGCGGGTGGTCGCCTGGGCGCTCGATCATCGGCTCTCGATGGTGGTCATCACGGTGGGAACGTTCTTCGCGTCATTCATCTTGCCCTCGAAGGGATTGATCGCACTGGTCGGCGCGTTGATCGGCATCGCGGTGATGGCGTGGTCGGCCGGGCGGAGCTGGCCGTGGCTGGCCAAGTTCGCCGGGATGGGACTGGGGCTGGCCCTGGCCTGGGCGCTGGTCCAAGTGGCCCCGGTCTACAAGAAGGTGGGCGTCGGCTTCTTCCCGATCGACGATCGCTCGGAGTTCTTCGCCAAGATCGAGACGCCACCGGGATCGAGCATCGAGTACACCCGCGCCAAGGTGGCCCAGGTGGAGGCGCTCGCTCGCTCGCTCCCGGAGATGCTCTATACCTACACCACCTTGGGCGGAACCTCCGGCTCGGTCGACGTCGCCAACATGTATCTCCGGGTCCTACCCAAGGCGGAGCGACCGGGCCGCTCGGTCGAGGCCATGGCGGCCGAGGTGCGGGCCCAGGTGACTCAGCTCGCCGGCGTGACCACGTCGGTCTACACCACCGACTTCGGCGGCGGTCGCAAGCAACTGGCGATCAACGTTCAAGGCGAGGACATCGCCGCGATCAATACGGTCGCGGAACAGATCCGGGCCGAGGTCGGCCAGGTACCGAACGTCGTCGATCTCGGGCTGTCGACCAAAGGGCAGAAGCCGGAGGTCAATGTCGCCCTCAACCGCGGGTTGGCCGGATCGCTCGGCGTCACCGTCGGTCAGGTTGCCCAGTCGATTCGGCCCGCTTTCGCGGGGATCGATGCGGGCGATTGGGTCGACCCGAGCGGCGAGACCCGAGACGTTCGGATCCGGCTGGCGCCGGAGTATCGCGAGCGGCTCTCCGACCTGTCACGGCTTCCACTGGTAGTTAGGGGCCTCAACGGCGCCCCCACCACGATCCCCCTCGGCCAGGTCGCCGAGATCACCTCCAGCTTCGGTCCGGCGGCCATCAACCATCTCAACCGGGAACCGAACGTCGTGGTGGAGTGGAACGTGGCGGGGCGCTCCACGGGTGAGGTATTCGCCGACGTCGAGGCCCGGCTCGCCGCCGTCGGGCTGCCGATGGGCCAGCCAGCGCCAGGCGGGGTCCGAATCAGCCAGGGCGGCGACCAAGAGTTCCAGAACGAGAGCTTCGCGAGCATCTTCTTTTCGCTTGGCGTGGCGATTCTGTTGATGTACCTGATCCTGGTGATGCAATTCGGCTCGTTCGTCGATCCGATCGCCATCATGGCGTCGCTCCCCTTGTCGCTGATCGGGGTGATGCTCGGCCTGTCATTCGCCAACTACACGATCAACATCATGAGCCTGATCGGGGTGATCCTCCTGGTGGGGATCGTGGCCAAGAACGCCATTCTCCTGATCGACTTCGCCAAGTGGGCCCAGGAGCAGCGGGGCCTCGCCATCCGGGATGCCCTGATCGAGGCCGGCGGGATCCGGCTTCGGCCGATCTTGATGACCACGGTCGCCCTGATCGCCGGGATGACGCCGATTGCCCTCGGGACCGGCGAAGGATCGCAATTCCGCTCGCCGCTCGGCGTCGCGGTCATCGGCGGCGTGATCACCTCGACGTTTCTCACCTTGCTAGTTATCCCTACTTTCTACGAGATTCTGTTCGAGTGGCGGGAAAAGGCGCTCGGACGCCACAAGCTGAAGGCCCAGCGATTCGAGCCGACGGCGCCACCGCCACTCGCCGGGGAACCGCGATGACCACACCACGTCTGAAGGACTTCCCCGACCACCACGACGCCGAGTTGGTGCTCAAGGCGTATGAGCTCCGCCGTGACTCGGTCCTGCGCGACGCCCGCAAGGTCATCACGATGGACTGGTGGCCCAAGTCCCTCGACGACCTCAAGTCCATCGCCAGCTGGGAGCACCCACAAAACGCGGCCTTTCGGCAAGTGACGAGCTACTGGGAGTTGATCTACGGGATGGCCCGGCACGGCATCGTCCACGCCGAGTACATGGCCGACTCGGCCGGCGGCGAGGCGTTCATCGTGCTCGCGAAGCTCCACCCCTGGTTGGCGCAGTTCCGGTCGGAGACCGCCGGGCCCCGCTTTCTCCGGAATGCCGAATGGATGGCCACCGAGACCGCCACCGGCCGGGAACTATTCAGCCGACTCCAGGCCCGAGTCGAACAGCTCAGGGCGGGGCGCTGATGCCGCCCAATCCGCCGAAGCGAAAGACCGACTACCGGGCAGCCTGGCAGGAAGCCCGGGAACTCATCTGGCGCCACCGGGGCCGGTTAGCCGTCGGCATGGGGCTGATGCTGGTCAATCGGCTGGCGGGCCTGGTGCTGCCGGGCAGCTCGAAATTCCTGATCGACCATGTGCTGGTGCCGGTGAGCACCCCGTCGTGGTGGGACCGCCTCCTCCCGCCCGACCGCCTCGATCAGCTGAAGGTCATCGCCGCGGTCGCGGTCGCCGCCACCCTGGTTCAGGCCGTCACCTCTTTCGGACTGACCAGAGTGCTTGGCGTCGCGGCACAGCGCGCCATCACCGACATGCGCCGGAGCGTCATGGAGCACGTGGTGCGGCTCCCGGTTCGGGCGTTCGACACTCACCAAACGGGCCAGTTGGTGAGCCGGGTGATGAACGATGCCGAAGGGATCCGCAACCTGGTCGGAACCGGACTGGCCCAAATCACCGGCGGGTTGGTCACGGCGATCATCGTGCTCGGGGTGCTCTTCACCCTGAACTGGCAGCTCACCGCGGTGACGTTGATCGTCCTGCTGACGTTCGCCGGCGGGATGGCGGTGGCGTTCACGCGGCTCAGGCCGATCTTCCGGGAGCGCAGCAAGATCCAGTCCGAGGTCACCGGACGGCTGACGGAGACGTTAGGCGGCATCCGGGTCGTCAAGTCGTACGTCGCCGAGCGGCGGGAGGGGTGGGTCTTCACCAAAGGAGTCCATCGGCTGTTCCGCAACATCGCGACCACGATGACCGGGATCTCCGCGGTTGGCGCCTTCACCTCGGTGGTGGTCGGAGCGATCGGCGCCTTGATGATCGTCGTGGGTGGCGGCCGAGTCGTATCGGGCGAGATGACCGTCGGCGATTACTTCATGTACGTCGTCTTCACCGGCATGATGGCCCTCCCCTTGGTCCAGCTGGCCTCGATCGGCACCCAAGTGAGCGAGGCGTTCGCTGGACTCGACCGGATCCGAGAACTCAAGGCCATGGCGACCGAAGACGACGAAGACGCCGCCCGCCAGCAGGTGGGTGCCCTGAGCGGTACGGTGGCCTTCGAGGACGTCTGGTTCGAGTATCAGACCGGGACGCCGGTGCTCAAGGGGATCTCGTTCACGGCACCCGCCGGCACCACCACGGCGCTGGTCGGCTCGAGCGGATCCGGAAAGAGCACCTTGATGAGCCTGGTCATGGCGTTCAATCGGCCCACCAAGGGTCGGGTCACCATCGACGGCCGGAACCTCGGCGACCTCAAGCTCCGGGAGTATCGGGCCCACCTCGGCATCGTCCTCCAGGACAACTTCCTGTTCGACGGCACCGTGGCCGACAACATTCGGTTCTCCCGCCCCGACGCGACGATGGACGAGGTCGTCCGGGTCAGCAAGATCGCCCATTGCGATGATTTCATCGAGGGCTTCGAGAAGAAATACGACACCGTGGTGGGCGAACGGGGAGTGCGGCTGTCGGGCGGTCAGCGCCAGCGGGTCGCCATTGCCCGGGCCATCCTGGCCGAGCCGACGATCCTGCTGCTCGACGAGGCGACCTCGAGCCTCGATAGCGAGAGCGAGGCGATGATTCAGGATGGGCTCAAGGCCCTGAGAGCCGGCCGGACCACCTTCGTGATCGCCCACCGCCTCTCGACCATCATGAGCGCGGATCAGATTCTGGTCGTCGAGGATGGCCATATCGTCGAGCGCGGCGATCATGCCTCGCTGCTGGCGGCGAACGGGCGATACCGGCAGCTGTACGACAAGCAGTATCGAATGGAGCGCAACCGGTTCGTCAACCCCGGCGAAGAGCTCGCGGCCGTGACCGACGGCCACGAAGTGCCTGCCATCGGCAGCGGCGGGGCTTGACCGCGTGGTTCAACCGGTTCCCGCCCTGCTGATCGAGGCCAGAGAGGCGCTCGAGCCGTTGTTTCGCGCGGCGGGATATCGCTTCGTCGGGCAGGAGCCGATCGGCGAGGGCGGTCGCTCGGGCGTCGCCGAGTACCGGACCAGCGCCCGCCGACTTCGGATCGTCGTCGAAGTAGACGAGAACGTCATCTGGGTCGATACGGCCGTCGAGCGCGATGCCCAGATCATCAGCCAGTGGACCGATATCGAATGGGCCTTGGCGGGTAAGCGGCTGCCGCCGATCCCCGGAACGTCGCCCGATCGGATCGTGGAGCTCACCGAGTCGGCGGCGCGCTACCTCTCCGAACGAGCCTCCTGACGGGGCTCAGGCGTCGCCAAGGGCCTCGCGACAGGCGTCCAGATCGAGATCGAGACTGGCCCGTTCCCAGAACGCCGGGTAGTCCCGGGCCTGGCCCCTCATCGTAGTTAGGTCGACCCACTCGGCCACCGCGAGCACTTGACTCATCCGCTCACCCCGATAGCGGATCGGACCGCGAGGATGCGCCGCGATGGCCCGAGCCGCCTCCGGCTCGAGGTTCCACGCCAAAGCCGCCAGCCCGCCGAGCGGGCCGTGCAACTCGGCCAGCAGCGCCGTGAGAAAATCGCGGGGGATCTTGGCGGTGTGGCGCCCCGCCGTCCGTTGAACGGTGAGCCGGTCGAACACGATCAGCTTGCCGAGGTCGTGCAGGAGCCCCAGCGTGTAGGCGGTCTCCGGCGCCACCTTGGCAACCCGGGCAAGCCGCCGAGCAGCCGGCGCCGATCGAACCATGTGGGTCCAGACCTGTTGGACCATTGGTCCGAACTCGCCACCCGGCCGACAGAGAAGCCCGTCGACGATCGCCGCCATCAGGACGCTGTTCAAACCAGTCAGCCCGACCCGTTGCGCCGCTTCGGTCAGCGAGGACACCGAACTACCGGTCGAGTAGAACGGCGAGTTGGCGTGTTTGAGCAACGCCTGGGTAAGGGCTGGATCCTGGTGAAAGGAAGCCAGAATCGTTTCGAGCGACGCGGCGGGATCGCGGCAGGCGGCGAGCGCCTGCTGGGCAGCGATCGGGGGACGCCGGATCACCCCGTCGATATTTCTCCCGAGGTCGTCGAGCAGCCGGCGGGTATCCCCCATCCCGGCCGCGTCACCGATCTTGGAACGAAACCGCTGCACCGCGCTGGCAACCCGCTCCGCCAGAAACGCGTGAAGGGCGGCCCCGTCCTGTTCGGGTTCCCGGAGTCCGGACTCGGGCTGCGATGGCGGGACAACGACCGGGACAACGACCGGGGCGGCGGCGCGGGCCGCGGTCCGAGGAAGCGGGACCGGAAGTGGCGATGGTTTCGCGGCCGGCTTGTCCGACTTGAACCAGGACAGGAACCCCATACAACGGGGTTATCGGCGGGCGAAGGCGGAACTGTAACGACGAGTCGAACCGAACGAGGCGTTCAGAGCGCCAGCGGCAGGGTGCGCAACCGACGCCCGGTGGCCGAGAAGACGGCGTTGGCCACGGCGGGGGCGATCGGCGGCGTCGCCGGCTCACCGACACCGCCTGGCTCGAAGCCGCTCGGCACGATGTGGGTCTCGACCACGGGCATCTCGGCCATCCGAAGCACCGGGTAGTCGTGAAAATTGCTCTGCTGAACTCGGCCGCCGGCTACCGTGATCCGACCGTGCAGCGCCGCCGACAAGCCGTAGACGATCCCGCTCTCCATCTGGGCTCGGACCGTGTCCGGATGAACCACCATTCCGCAATCGACCGCGCAGACGACTCGACGGACCCGGATCGACGTCCCGTCGACCTCGACCTCGGCCACCTGGGCGACAAAGCTGCCGAACGATTCGTGCACCGCCACTCCGCGAAACCGCCCGCTCGGTGGTGGGCTTCCCCACCCCGCTTGCGTCGCAGCCAACTCGAGCACCGCTCGATGCCTCGGGGCGTTGGCCAGGAGGCGGAGCCGGTAGGCCACCGGGTCGGCCTGGGCGGCATGAGCCAGTTCGTCGACGAAGCTCTCGACCGCGAAGGCGGTGTGGGTATGTGCGACCGAACGCCAGTACCCGACCGGCAGCGCGGCCGGCGCCATCCCATATCGCATCTCGAAGTTGGGCACCTCGTACGGGTGGTCGATGGCGCCCTCGACGGCGCTCGCGTCGATGCCACCCTTGAGCGGACCGGCAATGCGGGCTGCCCAACCCGGCACGAAGCCGGGCAAGAACTTCACGAAGATGGACTGGCTGGCGGTCCGGTGGATCCACGAGACCGGCGCGCCGTCGGGGGCGAGCGCCGCCGCCATCACGTGCCGCGCCGCCGGCCGATAGACGTCGTGGCGGAGATCGTCCTCGCGGGTCCACATCAGGCGGACTGGCTCTCCCACGACCTTGGCGACCGCGACCGCCTCCTTGACGAAATCCAGCTCCGACCGGCGTCCAAAGCCACCACCCAAATGGGTCGTGTGGACGGTGACCCGGTCGGCGGGCACCCCGGCGACGCTGGCCGCGACGCCACGAGTCCCGCCGCCGGCCATGAAGGAGGGCGCCGCCTGAAACTGAGTTGGAACCCACACGGTGACCTGGCCGCCGGCCACCTGAGCCGTGCAGTTCATCGGCTCCATGGTGGCGTGGGCCAAGAAGGGAACCTGGTAGACGGCCTCGACCGTGCGCGCGGCCACGGCGGCGGCGACATCGCCGACGGCCTTCGCGAGCCTTCCGGCGCCCGGCGCGGTCAGTGCCTCCAGGGTGCCTGCCACGGCGGCGTCGTCGAGGGCGGCTCGCTCGCCCTCATCCCAGTCGACCTCGAGCGCATCGCGGCCGAGTTTGGCGGCCCAGAACCCGTCGGCCACGACCGCGACCCCGGTCTCGATCGGAACGACCCGGCGTACCCCGGCGACACCTAACGCCCTCTCCGGCCGAAAGCCGACCATCCTGCCACCGGGGACGGGGCAGCGGGCCACCAGGGCCACCAGTGAGTTCGGCGGCCCCGCGTCGGCGCCGAACCTGGCCCGCCCGGTGACTTTCTCGCGGAGATCGAGCCGCTCCGGCGAGGTTCCGATCAGCCGGAAGTTCTCGGGCGCCTTGAGGGCCACCGCTTCCGGCACCGGCTCCTCGCGGGCCGCGCTGACCAGCGACCCGTACCCTGCTCTCCGGTTCGACGGTCGGTGCACCACCACCCCGGGCTCGGTTTCACACTCGGCGGCCGGCACCCCCCACCCTCGCGCGGCTGCCGCGACCAGCATGGCTCGCGCCGTCGCGCCGGCTCGCCGCAACGGCTCCCAGGCCGCCCGGACCGCCGTGCTGCCACCGGTCGCCTGGACCCGCATCACCGGGTTGTAGTACGCCTCGTTGGCTCCGGCGAACTGATAGCGGACCTTCGACCAATCGGCGTCGAGCTCTTCGGCCACGAGCATCGGCAGCGCCGTCGAGACCCCCTGCCCCATCTCGGAGCGGTCCACCATGACCGTCACCGTGCCGTCCGGATCGATCCTGATCCAGGCATCCGGAGCGAAGCTATCCTCGGGCGCGGCCGGTGCGGCCTCGTCAGCGCAGCCCTGAAACGAAACCGCGAGAGCCAAGCCGGCCCCCGCGGCAGCGCCAACCTTGACGAAGCGGCGCCGGTCCATCATTTCGCGACGGTGATCTGGTAGGCCGATGGGTCCGTAAGCGCGAAGGTATTTCGGTCGGCGACTGCCTCGAGGCGCGCCGTGTAGATGGCGTCGACGTCCTTGACGGAGATCTTGAACAGCTCGCCAGGCGCCAGGGAACCGGTGACCACCACCCGGGTGGTATTCACCCCGGCGGACCCCGATGCGACTCGATAGCCGTTTGAGCCGGTCACGGCGTCGACTCCCCCGGTGACGACGAGCAGCATGGCGCCGTCGGTGGCGCTCGGACCCGAGTAGACGATTGCCAACTGGCCGGCGGTCGGGCCGATCGGCTCCTTCTTGCCGCACCCAGCCAGAGTCAGCACCGAGCCGAACGCGGTCAAAAGACGCCGAGCCGACCTGTCGAAGCGGAGGATCATTGGGGGCTCCGGTTCTGGTCGGAGCGGGCCCCGGCAATCGCTCGGAGTATCGCGGCCGACGGCGCCTGTCCGCTTCGACGCAGCAACGCCAGATAATCGCCGACGTCATAGACGCTGTTGCGGTTCCCGAGAAGGTCCAGGAAGATCCGCTGCTGATCGGTCAGCCGCGCCGTGCCGAGGATCTCGCTGGTCGCGTCGGCGACTGGCACGGCCACCACCTCGGCGAGGAAGTTGGCCTCGAGGTCGTAGCCTCGGGACATCGGCAGCGTGACCGATGGATTGGCCGTCGCGGTATCGCCGATCCAACCGCCGAAAATCGAGCCAGCCGCGGGCGTGGCGGTCAAGGTGATGGGGGTCCCCGCAACCAGGTAGATGCCCTCAGCGGGGTTCCCAGCCACATTCGCCTGCACGCTGCCACCGCCCGTTCCGGTGATCGTGGTCCTGGCCCGGTGATCGACCAAATAGTTCGCGATCAGCGTGTCGGGTTTGGTCGCCCCGCTCGTGATGGTCTGGACCCGGGTGCCACCGTTACTCCACGAGGAGAACCGTCCCCGGCTCTTGCCGGCGAAGACTTCCTGGACCTCGTCGGCGGCAATCGACAGCGGATCTCCCGGCGGGACCACGTTGTCGAACCGACCCAGGCGATCGCCGTTGACGACGAGGTTGATCGGCGGAAACGACGGCTCCACCACGCTGGGCTGCCGCCGGAGGAAGCGGAACCGCATCGCCCCGCCGGCCAGCTGGGCGACCTGGTCGATCACGAAGCCGGTGTAGCTGCCCTGATTCGTCAGCGCGCCCGGATTGGTGAGGAGGTTGTAGACGGTCTTGTTCGCGAGGCCGGGATAGCTGTCTCCGCGGTCGCCGCGGTTACCACCGGAGCGCCGCAAGTCGTTGGAGCCGTCCGCTTGGATCAGCGCGACGCCCTGCCGCTGGCCGGTGTTGACGGTGTTCCCGAACCGGCCTTGAGCGATCCGGCTCTCGTCGATATGCCAGATCAGGAGCCCCGGGAGCTTCCGGCACCGGGAGCGACACGGACCGCCACTCAGCGAGGTCGTCGGGAGGTTGGGGTCGAAGAACGCGGTGTCGGTGTTGACCGCCTGACGGTTCTCGACGAGGAGGTACTCGGCCGGCACGCCGGTCCGCGCCAGGAAGACCGTGTCGGAGAGCTGGCGGGGTCCGGTGGTGACGGTCCGCGAGGGCCCTAACGTGTCGATCGTCACCCAGCCGAGATCGTGCAACGACCAGGCATCGTAGGTAGCGGGGCTGTAGGATTTGGTGTATCCGCCGCTCCCCATGATCCCCCACTCCCCGATCCCCTCGCTGCCGCCGCTGATGTCATAGAGATCGGGCAGCCCGAAAGCGTGGCCGGTCTCGTGGGCCACGACCCCGATCGACATCAGGTGGGACGGGTCGGCGGGCTGTCCCGGCTGCGGCGCGCTGCAGGCATCGACGCCGCCCACCTGGCTTTGGATGGTGTAGTTGTCGACCCGAATGAACTGACCAGGAATCGGTTGGCCGGCGGCATTGCGGCGCGGGGTCTTGGTCCGGTACTTCGACCCTCCATTCCAGACCGACATCACCCACCGATGGGCCCAGATCCCCGGCCCTCCGCAGGCCCCGTCTCGAGTCGGCTGCAAGAAGGTCACAAAGTCGACATCGCCGTCGTCATCGCCCGAGTTCGGCACCCCATCCGGTCCATCGTTGTCGAACTGCGACCAAACCGTATCGCTGCCCGGCCGGTTGGATATCGAATCGAGCGCGGCCAGCAGCATCAGGCCAAACCTCCGCCCGTTGTCGGGACAGGTTGGTTTCCCCGGGAGGTTGACGCCGTTGCAGTTCTGCTGGTAGTAGGTCGCGTTCGAATCCACTGGTACGATGTCGAACACCCGGCCGGTCATGCTGATTCGACCTCTCGACAGCTGCTCGTAGTAGGTCTTGAGACTGTAGGGCCGCGCGAGCGGGTGGGGTGCGGTGCTGAACAGGACATCGCGGTACTGCTCGGCCGGGAAGGGCGCCGGCACGTCCGCATAGGCAATCGCGATCGCGGGCACGTAATAGGTTCCGGTGACCGCGGCGGCCGTGGCGGTTCCACCGGAGGCCCGCGCGACGGCCGTGTAGAAGGGCTGATTGGCGTTCAAGGCCCTGAGGTTGCCATCCCGAAGCCAAAGCGTCCGCCGGGCCCGGATCAGCTCGGCCTGAGCCCGCCAAGCGGTCTTTGCCGGCCAGTCGAGGCCGGGCACTTCGAAGCGGCCCGGTTGAACCGGCTGGGCGGCAAGGCCCGGCGGAACGGCCAATGCGGCCACGAGGGCTACGGAACGAAGCAGGTGACCCATCCTGACCCGAAACTCCTGACTAAGCTCATGTGGAACGATCGGCACGCCCGACAATGAACAATAACAGGGGGGGCTTCCCCCGGACGAGGGGCCCAGCGCAACCGGGGGTCGACCCCGGGAATGCGGATCGACCAGGGCCCGTCGCGCTTGTGTAGCCGGCCGGATTCGCTTACCTTAACTCGTTGTTTCACAAAAGGATCGGCGCGGTTTCCGATCACTCCACCTCCAGACGGGGGCCCGACGGTGTCCGACACCACGACCACTGCCGACGTCACGTTGTTCGAGAAATGCCGCAAATACACCCGGGTCGAGGAGGTCAAGGCCCAGGGCCTCTACCCGTACTTCAAGCCAATTTCCGAGTCCGAAGACACCGTCGTGGTGATTGAGGGCCAAAAGCGCATCATGCTTGGGTCGAACAACTACCTTGGCCTGACCCACCACCCCCAAGTGCTCGAGGCGGCGACTCGCGCCCTTCATAGCTACGGCTCGGGCTGTACCGGGAGCCGATTCTTGAACGGGACCCTCGACCTGCACCTCCAGTTGGAAGATGCCCTGGCCCGGTTCGTCGGCAAGGAAGACTGCATCGTTTTCTCGACCGGCTATAACGCCAATCTTGGCCTGATTTCCGGCTTGGTCACGAAAGGTGACGTGGTGTTCCTGGACAAGCTCGATCACGCCTCGATCGTCGATGGCGCCAAGATGAGCTATGGGGCAACCGAACGATTCAACCACGGCGATCTAGCCGCGTTGGAACGAAAACTGTCTCGGACCACCGAGCCAGGCGGCCGGATGGTAATCGTCGATGGCGTCTATTCGATGGAAGGCGACATCGCCAACATTCCGGACCTGTTGGAGGTCTGCCGGCGGCACGGCGCCGCGCTCGCCATCGACGATGCCCATTCGTTAGGCGTGCTCGGGCCCAACGGCGACGGTACCGCGGCCCACTTCGGGCTGACCGACGAGGTCGACATCATCGCCGGGACCTTCTCGAAGTCGCTTGCCTCGATCGGCGGCTTCGTGGCGGGCAGCAAGTCGGTGATCAACTTCCTCCGGCACCACAGCCGCCCCTTGATCTTCACCGCGGCCCTGCCCCCCGCCAATACCGCGGGCGTCCTCGCCGCGCTCGAGGTGCTCCAGCGCGAGCCCCACCGGCGGGAGCAGCTGTGGGCCAACACCCGGCGGCTCGCCGATGGCTTCCGCTCGCTCGGCTTCGATGTCGGACCCTCAGAAACCCCGATCATCCCGATCCTGATCGGACCGCTCGACCGAACCCTGGTCATGTGGCGGAAGGTCTTCGACGCCGGCATCTTCACCAACCCGGTCGTGCCGCCGGCGGTGCCGCCGTCACAGTGCCGGCTCCGTACCAGCTTGATGGCAACCCATACCGCGGACCAGATCGACTACTGCCTCGAGACGATCGGCAAGCTGGGCCGCGAACTCGGCGTCATCTGACCGCGGTTTCGGTCCGCCCCGCCGCGACCCGGGGCGAGCTGCGCGAATTCATCGACCTGCCCTACCGACTGCACGCGCGGGACCTGAATTGGGTCCCGCCCTTGCGCCGGGACGTGGCCACCCTGCTTTCCCGAACCGACAACCCCTTCTTCGACCACGGCGAAGCCGAGTACTTCGTGGCCCGCCTGGGGGCGACGGTGGTCGGTCGGATCGCCGCGGTCGCCAACCGGCTGCACAACGAAACCCACGGCGACCGAGTGGGATTCTACGGCTTCTTCGAGTCGGTTGACGACCCCGCAGTCGCCGCCGCGTTGTTCGATGCCGCCGCCGAGTGGCTCCGGAGCCGGGGGTTCTCCACCATGCGGGGGCCGGCATCATTCTCGGTCAACGACGAATGCGGACTCCTGGTCGAGGGTTTCGACACCCCCAATACCATCATGATGCCGCACAACCCGCGGTACTACCCGGCGCTCCACGACGGCGCCGGCCTGGCGGTGGCAAAGACCATGGTGGCGTTCCAGGGCGGGGACCCCGAACGCTTTGTCTCGCCGCCACCTCGGATCGAACGGGCCGTGGCGCTGGCGAAAGAGCGCTATGGCGTGGTGGTCCGGAGCCTCGACCTGGGCGATTTTCGTGGCGAGGTCGACCGGATCAAGCGGCTCTACAATCGGTGCTGGGAACACAACTGGGGCGCGATTCCGATGACCGACCGCGAGATCGACCACATGGCCGCCCAATTCCGACCGGTGGTCGACCCCACCCTGGTTCCGATCGCCGAAAAGGACGGCGAACCGGTCGGTTTTGGATTGGCCCTCCCGGACTTCAACCAAGTGCTGCGCCGCAATCGCAGCGGTCGCCTGCTGCCGGCGGCGCTCCAGCTGCTCTGGGCCGCCAAACGACGGAAGATCTATCGAGCTCGAATTCTGTTGCTTGGCGTCCTTCCGGAGTATCGTGGCAAGGGGGTCGATGCGGCCATCTACCATTCGATCTGGATCAACGCCGGTGCCCACGGAATGACCTGGGGCGAGGGCGGCTGGGTCCTCGAGGACAACCCGGCCATGAAAGCCGGCCTCGTCAAGCTCGGGATGACCCCTTACAAGTTTTACCGGATGTACGAGCGGGCCCTATGAGAGCCCTCGTGACCGGAGCGACGGGCTTCGTGGGTGGGCTGCTGGCCGCCCGCTTGCGCGAGCGCGGCGATACCGTCGTGGCACTGGTTCGAGACCCCCGCCGCGCCACCGATCTGGCGAACATGGGAGTCGAATTGGTGACCGGGGATCTGGCCGACCAGGCGGCCCTCACGACCGCCATCCGCGGGGTCGAAATCGTCTACCATGTGGCGGGGGCCATCGCCGCCCCCGACGAAGCCGGGTTCATGACGGTCAATCGGGACGGCACCGCCTCGGTGGTGGAGGCCGCCGAAAGAGCCGGGGTATCCCGTCTGCTCCTGGTGTCGTCGCTCGCGGCGAGCGGACCCTCAGCCCCCGACCGGCCCCATCGCGATCCCGCCGTCGCCGCCCCGGTAACCCAGTATGGGCGCAGTAAGCTGGCCGCCGAGCAGGTGGTCGAGAAGGCGGCCGTCGACTGGACCATCGTCCGGCCACCGGCGGTCTATGGCCCCCGCGATCGCGAGCTGCTGCGGATCTTCAAAGCGGTGGCCAAATTCGGAATCGCGCCGGTGTTCGGGCGCGGGCTCCAGCAGTTGTCGCTGATCTACGGCCCGGACCTCGCCGACGCCCTGATCGCCGCCGCAACCTCGCCAGGAACCCGGAAGCGACGCTACTACGCGGCCCACCCCGAGGTCCACACCTTCCGCTCGATGGTCACCAGCATCGCCCAGGCAGCGAACCGTGCCGAGCGGATTCTCCCGATCCCGATCGCGGTGGGGCGAGCCGTCCTCGTGGTGACCGAAACGGTGGCTCGATTCACTGGCCGAACCACGATCCTCACGACCGACAAGGGAAACGAGCTGTTCCAGCCGGCCTGGACCTGTGACCCGAGCAGCCTCACCGAAGCGACCGGCTGGGCCCCCACGGTGGCTCTCAGCGAGGGCGCCGGCGCGACGCTGGAGTGGTATCGGCGCGCCGGATGGCTCTGAAGCGCCGGAGCGCCGAGTGGGTCCTGGTGGGCTATGCGGCCTTGGTTGTCTCGGTAGCCGCCACTCGGATCGACCGCTATCCGGCGGCCGGGTGGGCGATCGGCGCGCACCTCGGAGTGATCGGTCTGGTCGGGTTGTTCCAGTCGGCTCGGCTGGGGCGGGTCGGCTCACTGGCGCGAGAGATCGCACCGATCGTGCTGTTGCTCGCTCTCTATGGTGCGCTCGACCTGGTGAGCGGCTTCGGCGCCGTCGCCACTCACGACCCGACGGTTCAGGGATGGGAGCTGAGCCTCTTCGGCGAACAGATAAGTCGAACCTGGTGGCAGCGGCAGCCAAGCGGGGTGGCTTCGAGCGTCTTTCATGCCGCGTATTTCGTCTACTACGTCCTGGTGCCGTTTCCGGTCATTCTCTATCTCGCCAGGGCTCGGCCCCAACTTGCCCGGCGAGCCACCGGCGCGATTCTCGTCACCTTCGCGATCTGCTACGCCATCTTTCTCCTCCTACCGGTCGCCGGCCCCTATTACGAATTCCCCAGGCCGGCCGAGTGGTTCATCGCCAACCCACCGGCCCGCGCGGTCTACGCGATCTTGAATGCCGGAAGCTCCTACGGCGCCGCCTTTCCGTCATCCCACGTCGCCGCCACCTGGATCAGCGTCTGGGCCCTGTCCTGGGACGCCCCTCGGTGGGCGGTCGGGCTGAGCATCCCGGCCACCCTCCTGACGGTCGGAGTCGTCTACTGCCAGATGCACTACGCCGTCGACGCGCTCGCCGGCCTGGCCGTTGCCGGCGTCGTCGCTACGGTTGGTCGTAACGCTCGAGGTAGTTGAGGCCGTCCGGGTCGGTGTGCCGGAGATAAAGCCCCTTGGTGCCGACAGCGATCAGCCGCCGATCCTTCGGGAGCACCACTCGACTGACGATCGCGCCGTTCGAACCGATGACATCGAACCGCCGCGCGGCGCCGGCCGGCACCGACTTTTCGACCCAGACCCGGCCAGCCGGGTCGACCACCACCGTCCCGGTCACGGTCGGCTTGTGGGCCGGCCATTCTTGGCCCGAGATATCGGGCTCATCGCCTTGCCCGTCGCGGCCTCGCCCCCGGCGGAATGACATCGAAACGTTTCCATTCTCGTTGCTCACCGACACCGACAGACCGTTGGCCGCGCTCTCGGCGAGGTATTCCCGTTTTTCGGCGTCGCGAATCGGCACCGGCGTCGCCGCAAGCACGGGTCCGGCCACGGGCGCCGCGCCCGGGGTCACCAGATCCACCCGGTACGACGGCACCCGGACGATCGCGAGCCGACCGTCGTTACCCACGGCCCAAGCCTCCTGGGCAGGGTACGGGGCCGGCCGTTGCGACACCCGGCGGTCGTTAGGTCCTCCCGAGGACCTGGTCACCAGCGCGGGCAGTTTGACGCGAGCGACGGTATCGAACTTGCTCGCCGCCCGATCCCACCGGATCACCGGGGCGGAATCGGTCCGCCCGCCGGCTCCGGGCGGTTGATAGTAGATCCGGCCGCGGCCATCGACCCCCCGCGGAATGATCAGCGAGAACCCGCCCGGTCCACCGGGCGTGCCCTGCGCCAATGGCGCCGACTCACGATACTTCTGGGCCCCGTCGAACAAACTCATTCTCCCGTTGCCCAGGTCGACGAGCAGGGTGGCATCGTCGGGCAACGGGAACAACGCGTCGGGGGCCTTGTACTCCCCAGGCCCCTGCCCCCCCCCGCCCCACAGTGTCGATCTTGCCGGTGGTCAGGTTGACCCGGAGCAGGGCGTTGTCGATCCCATCGGCGACCAGGAGCCTGCCATCGGCCAACTCCCGTACCCCATAGATGGAACTGAACTGATGGTCCAGCCGGGCGGTCGGCTGGGTGAGGGTTCGCTCTCGGGCGCCGAGCGGCGCGGCGATCAAGATGAGAAGCAGTCGACGCATGAGGCGGTTGCTCCGTGAGTTCGGATGGGACGACGCAATGATGCCCGGACCTCGGCAAAGGTCGCGGACTCAGAACGACGAACGGGGCCCAACACTGGGCCCCGTCGTAGGTCAGTTCCCGGTCGGCTCCGACTACTTGACCGTGATCACCATGTTCATGCCCATGGCCTGGTGCGGGGTGCAGGTGAGCTTGTAGGTACCCGCCACCGCGCCGGCGAACGTCACAGCATAGTCTTCCCCGTCCATCTTGAGCGGGCCGCTCAGCGAATCGAGCTTGTCTCCCGCAGCCGTCATCGCGGCGACCATAGCCGGAATGGCGGCGGGCGGTATGCTGTCGGCGAAGAATTGAACGTTGTGGGGCGACCCGCTCACCGACTTGAAGATCACTTGGTCGCCGGAGTTGATGGTCAGGTCGTGCGGAACGAACTTGTAGTTGGTACCGTCGAACTCCATGGTGACGGTGTGCCCGCCCCCAGCGGGCGCCGCAGCTGGAGCCGCGGCCGTAGTATCGGTCGCCGGTTGAGCCGCCGGCTTGTCGCCGCCACCGCACGCGACCAAGGTCATCGTCGCCGCCGCTGCCATCAGGTGCTTGTACATCGAGACTGTCCCCCAGGGGTGATGGTGTTCACGTGGCGGGCCGCGTGGAACGGGGACCCGAGCACGCTTGTGAAATGATTCACAAATATATGGCGGTTGTAATGGCAACTCCAGCCCCTAGTTTTCCATCCGAGATGACAGCCATCCCCGCTTCCAACCAACCCCCTCGGTGCCGCCGAATGGGACGGCACTGTCGCGAGTTGTCGGTCACCCTTCGCGTCGCCAGCTACCACGACGGCCCCCGCTCCGGCGACGACGAGGCCACCTGGCTATTCGGCCACACCGAGCGAATGAGCTTCGGCCGGCCCTGGCGTCACCGCGGATACCTGATGGCCGAGGCGATCCTCGCCGTCCCCTGCCGCCACCTGGAAGGCGGAGGTCCCTGGGCGCATTGCCGCGCCCATGGCTTTAAGAGCAAACTGCCGCCCGGGCGTCATGCGGCGGTTCCGCGCCAGCTCCCCGGCGATCGATTCGAGTACGTCCACCGGGGACAGCTGGTAGCCGGGACGCTCGCCCCGAACACCGGTTCGCGGCGCTCCCTCCCGGTGGCGGCGTCCGACAACCCCTGCGCCACGGCCCCCTGCCGGACCGCGAACAATGAACGGGGCGTGGCCTGCTGCCGCGATCTGCAGGTGGAGATCCTCTGCTCGCCGCGGGCGACTTGGCTCGAGTCCTTGATCCGGCACCGAGCCCCGCCCTACCTCTGCAAGGTCGAGCGGGAGTCCGACGATTCGCTGGGGGCCGAACTGATCTCGGCCTGCGGCTACCTTGATCAGGCCCGTTCAGGTTGCGTGCTCCACGACCGGCAACGCCCCGATGGATCTCGGGCCAAGCCGGAGTTGTGTTACGAGTGGCCCGACGGAGCGGAGGTTTTCCACACCAAATGTCTCTTCCGACCTGAGGCGCGGGATTGCAAATAGTTGATTGACAAGCACTTAGACGTCTGGCCAAGGCGCCAGCTCCTATCATCCTGCCTCGCCGGATGGGCGGGTAAGTCGATGGAGCCACTAGATTTGGGTGTGTCGCCTGGGATGGGAGAGACGTCTCCTATCCCGTCGGAGGCCGACCCTAGAGAGCGAGTGGAATGACCGACGAGATCGAACGCCTCTACAAAACGACCTACACCGCCGTGGTTCGGTTCCTGTACCGCAAGGTCTGGGATGCCGACCGGGCGGAGGATTTGGCGCAGGAGGTGTTCATCCGAGCAATGGCACATCGGCCGGAGAAGCCCCGCTCGTGGGTGTTCGCGGTGGCCGCCAACCTCGCCCGGGACGAAGCGCGAGCAGCCATCCGCCGAAAGCGGCACCTCACCCTGCTCAGCAACGATCCGGTTCCGATGTCGACGCCAGACGCTGGGGCCGACGACGCCGTCGAGAACGACGAACGCAAGGCGCAAGTTCAGCAAGCGCTCGACACCCTGAGCGATCGGGATCGCCAGGTACTGCTGCTGTGGGACGCCGGGATGAGCTATCCCGAGATCGCCGAGTCTACTGGACTGGCGGTGGGAGCGATCGGCACGACCCTGGCCCGGGCCCGCAAGCGACTACTCGAAGCCTACGACAGGATGGATTTTGGAAACCGGCACGCGGCACATTCCTGAAGACGAGCTCCACGCCTACCTCGACCAGGCGCTTTCCCGGTCGCAGTGCGTGGAGATCGAGTGCCATTTGGCCACCTGCCGGGCGTGCCACCTCGAGCGCGAACAGATCGCCTCGATGCGCGACCGAACCACCGCCCTGCTCGCCCTGGCCGCACCTCGGCGGCCGATCGTGGCCCCGGCGTTTGCCGCGCTCAAGGCCCGTCCGGCCGCGGCGCGGCGGAGCGGCCTTGCTACCCGGCTCGGACTCGGGCTCGGGCTGGTGGCCGCGGGTCTCGGGGCGGCCGTGGTCGCGAGTCAGCTGTTCTCAAGCCCGGCGGCGAGCGGTGCGATCTCGGAGACGGTCGCGGTAGCGCCGCCGGTCCGCCCAGTGGAGCGGGCCCTGGTGGCGCTCGGCCCGGTGTCCCTGGTCGAGCCGGACCCGGCGCCCGCGGAGGCGCCACCGCCGAAACCTCGGCGACCGACGGCCCACGCCGGATCGGTCCAGCTCGTGGTCAGCGATCCCGTCGTCCAAGTGGCGACGCTCGCCCCCGAGACGGAGCCGTTCCAACTCGCGGGCCTTTGGCAATCGGTTGACCTCCGGCAGGCGGAGACCGAGACGGCCGGTCACCTGCCCAAGATCGACGGGCTCCCGATCATCGACATCCAGCTGCAGCGTGGCGGTGGCGATCAGCGACCGCTGATCGTGATCGCTCAACAGCATCCCTCGGGTAGGATCCTCAGGACGATCGAGGGACCGATGGATCGGGTCGAGGCATTGCTCGAGGCGCAGGTAACCGCCCGAACCTCCGCGGTCCGAGCCAGTGTGCCGTCGATGACCCCTCCCGACTACGTCCTCGACGGGGCCAGCAACGCCCGTCGCGGTCTGCGGATGTTGACCGTGATGGGTGACCTCCCCGCCGACACCCTCAACGCGCTCGCTCGCGCGATCGAGGTCCGGTAGCCGACGGGGACCGGCGTCAGGCCGTCAACTCTTTGGGATGAGCGTAGTCCGTCTCTTTCTCTTCGTGTCCGAACTCATGGCCGTGGCCATGCTCCGCTTCGATCGTCAACGTCGTCAACGCGAGTCTCGGCGATATCATCGGGAAGCGGCGCGCGAAAAGGGCGTGGCAAAGCAGGAACAAGCCCAGCATCAGCGCGGTCGGCCCCACCTCGGGTAGGCCGAACACCGGACCGTGCTCCGCGGTGACCGACGGCAGCACCAGCAGGTACCGCTCGACCCACAACGAGACGAAGCTGATCGCCGCGAAGAGGCCAAGGGTCACCTGGGTCTTCTTGGTCGCCACGAACAGGAGGCCAAAGAAGGGCACCAGGAACATCCCGACGAAGACCGCCCGGCCCACCGGCATCCAGTCGCCCCACAGGCGGGCAAAGACGAAGCCGGTCTCCTCGGGGAGGTTGCCGTACCAGATCACCAGGAACTGAGACCACATGAGGTAGGTCCAGAACACCGTGAATCCGAAGCAAAGCTTGCCGAGGTCATGGCGCTGTTTTGGGCTGACCAGATCGGCGATCCCCAGCTGGCGCTGGCCGTAGATCATCATCAGGGCGAGGCAAGTATGCGCCCCGAGGAACGAACCCATGAAATACCAGCCGCCCAGCAGATTGCTGAACCAGTGGGGCTGAAGGGCCATGATTCCATCGAACGCGATGATCGTCATGACCAAGGCGTAGAGGACGACGTACCCGGCCGCGAGGCGGTTGATCCTCGCCTGGTGCGCTCCAGCGGCGGCCGGATCGTAGCCCGACACCATCCTCTGGTAGCCGTCTCGCCGAGCCACTTCCCCACCATTCAGGGCGGCGTGCATGTCGGGGATCATGTCGGCCTTGATCAGGGCCCAGCCCACTCCGAACATCGCCAACAGCCCACCGATCAGACGGATCGCCATGAACGGGTGGGAGAGCCATACGGCCTTGCCGTGCGGCAGCGAGTGGAGCTGTTCGTGCATGTGGCCGAAGACCGCCTGGTAGCCGACCGTCATCATCAAAACGGCCCCGGCGAGTGAGACCACCGCGAAAAAGACGTTGGCCTGGGCGAATCGGATGAGCACACCCGACCACTTGGCATTGGCCAGCTTGTGCACCGCCGCGATGGCAACGCTGCCGGCCGCGATCCCGGTGAAGAAGATCCAGTTGACATGGAACAGCTGCCAGGCCCGTTCGGCGTGACCGGTCGCGTAGGCATAGCCGAACAGGCCCAATCCGACCACCGCCAGGACGAGGCCGAGGGTCCAGAACAGATCGTAGCGGCCCTTGCTCCCGGCCGCGATCAGGCGAGACCGCAGTTGGGCGATGCTCATTGGGCCGCTCCCGGGATGAAGCCCTGCAACTGGCGCATGTAGTTGACCACCGCCCAACGATCGAGGGGCCGGTAGATCTTGTCGCCATACATCGGCATGTTGCCGCGGCCGTATTTCACGACGCTGTAGAGATAGCCGTCCGGCCAGTTCTTGGCCTTGTCCGTCAAGAGCGAGGGCGCCCCGAGCCGGGGGCCGACCGGGCTCTTTCCATCTCCGGCAACGCCGTGGCAGAGGGCGCAGAACACCTGGTAGAGGGTGTCGCCGCGGGCGGTCACCGCTCGGCCGGTCGGGTTCGGGAACGCGACCGCGAAGGTCGAGTCGAAGGCATAGCGGGGAACGGCGGCGGTGGGGTCCCCAGTGCCCCAATCCACCTCACGTCCGGTAACCGGGATCGCCCCGGCCGGGGTTCGCCGCGGGACATCGTCCCGAGAATACGGGGCCACGACCGGCGACTTGATCATGTGGTCGAACCAGGGCACCAGCTTCACCAGGTCGTCGGGCGACGGCAGGGTGTTGTAGTACCAGTTGCACCCCGACAGACCGCCGAGCAGGGCGATGGCGACGAGAGCTCTACGCCCCATGTTCGGAGACCTCCTCTGACCCGGTTCGTTCGAGAAAAGTGCGGACGCTCGACCGCTGATCGGCCGCGCAGGGCACGAAGACCCCGATGGTGTCGTCGCTGAACTCGGGTCGATAGGCGCGACCCCTGAGCGACTTGAGCGCCGACAAGACGATGACGCCGATGACGGTGAACATCGCGCCGTAGAGGATGGTGAGCTCGAAGGCAAGCACCACATACGGCGGAATGGCGCCGATCGGCTTCCCGCCGACCAGGAGTGGCCAATCATGGGACATCCACAGCGTCATCCCGAAGCCCGCCGCGCAGCCGGTCAGGGCGCCGATCAGGGTGAACGCCCGTACCCAGCTCACCGGGTGATCGAGCGCGGCTTCGAGATGATGGTTGGGCGCGGCGCTGTAGACGGTCAGATCGCGGAACCCCTTTTCCTTGAGTCCCTTGATCGCGGCCACGGCATCGTCCTCGTGCTTGAAGGACCCGAGAACGCCGGAGACGACCTTCGTCATCAGTGGGCCCCTCCTTTCCGCCGGGGCATCGGTATCATCTCCTTGATTTCCTGGATCGCCACGACCGGGAAGGTCCGCGCGAACAGCAGGAAGTACATCCCGAACCAGCCGAACGATCCGATCAGAATGCCCCAATCCGCCCAGGTGGGGTTGAGCTGGCCCCAGGCGTAGGGGAGGAAGTCATTGGACAGCGATGAGGCGATGATCACGTACCGTTCGAACCACATCCCGACGTTGATGAAGATCGAGATGATGAACAGCGCGGTCAGGTTGGTCCGAATCTTCTTGAACCACAACAGCTGCGACACGAAGGCGTTGCAGATGATCATCGACCACCCGGCCCACCATTGGGGGCCGAAAGCCCGACGCCAGAAGGTGGTTTGTTCGAAGATGTTCGAACTGTACCAGGCGACGAAGTACTCCATCGCGTAGGCATAGAACAGAATCGAGCCGGTGAGGAGCGTCAGCTTGGCGAGGTTGTCGAAGTGATACTCGGTGATCATGTGCTCGATCTTGAGCACCTTGCGGAGCGGAATCACCAGCGTGAGCACCATCCCGATGCCCGAGTAGATCGCCCCGGCCACGAAATACGGCGCGAAGATGGTCCCGTGCCACCCCGGCACGATGGACATGGCGAAGTCCCAGGACACCACGGAGTGCACCGAGAGCACCAGCGGGGTCGCGAGGGCCGCCAGATAGAGGTAGCCACGGGTGTAGTTGCGCCACTGCGAATCCGCCCCGGTCCACCCCAAGGACAGCGCCCCATAGAGCTTCCGCCGCCAGCCGGTCACCTTGTCGCGGACCGCCGCGATGTCCGGGATCAGCCCGACACAGAGGAAGGTGGTCGAGACCGTGAGGTAGGTGGAGATGGCGAAGACGTCCCAGATCAGCGGCGACTTGAAGTTCGGCCAGAGAAACCGCTGGTTGGGATACGGCAGCAGCCAGTAGAAGATCCATTGGCGGCCGATGTGGATGATCGGAAACAACCCCGCCGTCATGACGGCGAACACGGTCATTGCCTCGGTCGACCGGTACACCGCCGTCCGCCACGGCGACCGGAACAGGAACAGGATCGCCGAGATCAAGGTGCCGGCGTGGCCGATACCGACCCAGAAAACGAAGGTGGTGATGTAGACGGACCAGAAGACGGGAGGAGCGTAGCCCGCCAGTCCGAGGCCATCCTTGAGCAGCATGACGAAGGTCGCCACCCCGACGAGAAACATCCCGACCGCCGAGAACAACGCGAGGTAGTAGCCCCGGCTGGGCGTTTCGAGGGTTCGGACGACGTCTCGGGTGACGTCCGCGTGGGACATCTTCGGATGCGGATGATCGTGCGCGACGGACGTCATCGTTAGGCCTCCGCTCCGGGAACGACCCTGGCCAGATAGGTCACGGCCGGTCGGACGTTGATCTCTTCGAGCACGTGGTAGCCTCGGGGGTTCTGGGCCGCCTGAACGACCTTGGCCGCCGGGTCGTTCATATTGCCGAAGGCAATGGCACCCGACGGGCAGGCCTGGGCGCAGGCGGTGGTGACGTCGCCGTCCCGCAAGGGACGGTCCTCGAGCCGAGCCCGGTGCTGGGCGCCCCGGATCCGCTGGATGCAGAAGGTGCATTTCTCCATCACGCCGCGGGCTCGGACGGTGACCTCGGGGTTGAGCTGGAGGTTCAGCGGCTCCGGGAACGCCAGCTTGGCATAGGCGTACCAGTTGTAGTAGCGGACCTTATAGGGGCAGTTGTTGGCGCAATACCTCGTGCCGACGCAGCGGTTGTAGACCTGACCGTTCAGGCCGTCGGTGGTGTGGTAGGCGGCGTAGACCGGGCAGACCGGCTCGCAGGGGGCGTTGTCGCAGTGCTGGCAGAGCATCGGAATGATGCTGGCCTTGAACGGCTCGCCGTCCTCGCCACCCTCGAAGTATCGCTCGATCCGCATCCAGCTCATTTCCCGGCCGCGAAGCACGTCGGCCTCGCCGACGAACGGGATGTTGTTCTCGGCGTAACAGGCGGTGACGCAGGCGGAACAACCGGTGCAACGGGACAGGTCGATCACCATGCCCCACATCGGGTGCTCGGCCGCGTAGTCGCCGAACTTCCGCGCCTCGACCTGGGCTTCGCGGAATCCGGTGATCGCCTCGAGTTCCCGCTCGGTGTTGATCTCGTGATGTCCCTTGCCCAGTTCCTCGTAGGCCTGCTTCAGCGTCAGGCCACGGGCGGCCAACGAGGCCGGGATCGACTCGGTGATGCCCCGGCCCAACTCGCGGGGGTTGCCGTCGGTCCGGGCCAACTTCTTGAACCCGCCGGTCTTCTCGACCCGAACCTTGGTGGAGAGATACGGCAGAAACCCTTGGCCGTCTTGGGCCGAGAGGAGGTCCAAGGCGTTGGCTCCCCGGCCCTTGGCATACTCGCCGTACTCGGAGTGACCGAGACCGAGCGGCATCGCGACGACATCCGGCCGAATGCCTCCGTAAATGAAGATCGGCGCCTCGATCGAGCCGGTCGTCGAGGTGAGTCGGACGATTTCGCCGTCCCGCACATCCCAGCGCTTGGCCGTTTCGGGGTTGACCTCGACCCACGACTGCCAGGTCATCTTGGTGACCGGGTCGGGGTTCTCGAGCAACCACGGGCGATTGGCGCCCCGTCCGTCGTAGTACATGCTGCTCGGATACGGGGCGAAGACCACCTCGCCATCGCCGTCGATCTGGGTCGGCCCACCGATCGTGATGTTGCCGGCCAACCGGACCGTCGCCGCTGGGGCTGGCCCGAACACTCCACCGCGCTGCAACGCTTCTCGCCAGAAGGCGGCCGGGTCGGCCCCCCGCGCGCGGGCCAGCTCGGCCCAACGATTCTGGAGATGGACCTGGTAGGAGGGCACCGCGAACTGCTGGGCGAGCAGCCCACCGAGTTTCCGGGCCACCTGGAGGAGCACGTCGCCAGTGGCGACGTTCCGGTAGACCGGCTCCATGACCGGCTGGATCAGGCCCGCCAGGTGATTGCGTCCGCCCCCGGCATCGTCCCAGCGTTCGAGCGGGTGGAGATTCGGGATCAGCAAGTCGGAACCGGCGGCGGTCTCGTCGAAGAAGAGCGAGGTGCTCGCCTTGAAGCGGACCCGATCCCAGGCAGCTTTGAACCCCCCGGCCCGCGGCACCGTGAACAGCGGGTTGGCTTCGTGCACCAGGAGCACGTCGATCTCGCCGGCCGCCATCGACCGCTCGAGCGCCGCGAGGGCGCCGTAGCCGTCGCCACCTTTGACCCCCGCCCCGAACTTGACCGTGGTGCCGACATTGCCGGCGACGTAGTTCAAGACGTGGACCGCCGCACACAGATCGATCGCGCCTCGGTGCTGGGCCCCGATTCCACCGGCCACCGCGAGGCTCGGCGCGGCGGCGGCGAACTCGTCGATCAGCTTGGTGATGGCTTCCGCCGAGAGCCCGGTGTCCTCTGCCACCTTGGCGACGGTGTACGGCGCCAGTACGACACTCAGCGCCCCGGCATCGACTGGGGCACGGCCGCGCGCCAGAAGCGCGTTGGCCATTCCGAGGGCGAGCGAGACCTCCGATCCGGGAGTCGGTGCCAACCATTGGTCGGCGTTGATCCCGGTGAGATTCGCCCGGGGCCCGACGTAGACCGACTTGGCGACGGTTCCGCGCTCGAAGCCGCGGGCGGCCGCGAAGCCGCGCTGGTTCTCGATCGGAGTATGCCAGGTCTCGAGGAAGTCGGCGCCGAAGGAGAGAACGAACTGGGCCGCCGCGAAATCGTGGACCGGGATCTCGTCCTGTCCGAAGACCGACCGACTCGCCAACCGGAGGGGCTCGTGATCGAGCGCCTGGTAACGAACCAAGCGCCCTCCCAGCGCGGTGACCCAGCTTTCGAGCAGGGTGTCGAAGGTGCCCGGTCCGGCGCCGCTGATGACCGCGACCCGATTCCCGGCGGTTCGCAATTCGGCGGCGAGCCGATCGATGGCCTCGTTCCAGAGGATCTCCCGGTGACCGGACCCGTGGCGGGCCATCGGGAACTTGAGCCGACCCGGGTTATAGAGCCCCTGCAACCCGGCCTGGCCCCTGGCGCAGATGGAGCCGGCGTTGATCGGATGCTCGGGGTTGCCCTCGAGCTTGATCGCCCGGGCCTCGCGGGTGACCACGTGGAGCCCGCATCCGGCCGGGCACTCGGTACAAGTACTGGCGTACGTCGTCGGGAGGCCGGGTACCTGGTCGGGGTCCTGGACCAGGTACGGGATCAGCTTCTCGACCTTGCCGGTACTGCAGCCGCCCAGCGCGGCGGCCCCGGCGCTCGAAACGCCCATGACGGTGAGAAACCGGCGCCGATCGATCGGATCGCGCGTGGTGTGGTCAGACATGTGATTCCCCAAGGAAGCGGGAGGACGCCGCGGCCCGATCGGGATCCGGCGACGACGAGGGGAGCACGGCGCTGGCCGCGCCAGTCCGCGGGCCGACGATCAGTAATGGCACGCGGTGCAATCCCGGTTGACGTTGCGCTCCACGTGGCAACTGATGCAGAAACCCATGTTGTTGATGTTGTTCACCTTGAAGACCTGGGGCATCCGGGCCACGTCACCATGACAGGTGCCGCAGGCGTTCGGCCCCATCGCCTTGACGTGGCGCATGTGGGGGAAATGGGCGTGCTTTGCCAAGGTGTGGATCCGAACCCACTGCACTGGCCGTTTCTCGCGCCACGCGTCGCGAAGCTTCTTGATCTCGGCCCGGTGGCTGCTGTCGCTGCCGCCGATGGCCAAATGGCATCCCATGCAGGTCTGCATGGTGGGGATGCCCGGCTCGCTGGTCACCCCAACCGAGTAGTGGCAATACTGGCACTGCATCTTGAACTGGCCGGAGTGGATATCGTGCCGGAAGAAGATCGGTTGCTTCGGCCCCTTGAGCGCCGCGGAGTCGGCGACCGTTAGGCGAGGCGCGACGACCGAATCCGGCGGCGCGGGTGGCGCGGGCTGCTGCGCCGAGGTCGACCGGGGCGGAGCGAGCGCCACCACGGCGACCAGCGCCGTGACTGCCACCCCCGCTACCAAGAGCTTACGCATGCGTATGGGTCCGCCAATACGTAGGTGAACCAACCATTGTGAATCTTTTCACGAGACCGGGAGGGCGCGCAAGTGCAAGCGCACCAGGGCGCAAGGCCGCGGGAAAAATACCGGACCTCGGCCGCCAGACAAGACGTCGCGTCCCCGAGAAACGGGAGTCTCTTGATCGGGGTTCATGGCTCGGGACTGCTCGCGCCACCAGGGCGGCGCAGTCGCTCCGGCAGCTCGCCGAGGACCCCGTGCCGCTCCAAATAGTGAACGGTCTCGAGCGCCACGGCACGCAGCAGCTTCGCTTCCCTGCTGTCGAGATCGGCCCGGAACCACGCCTCCCGGAGAGAGCGGATGACGTTTTCCGCGCTCCGGCTCTTGAAAAAGTCGACCGCGCACAACGCCCGCTCCCAGTCGTGAAACAGCCGCTCCATTTCGCCGGCCTTGGCCGCCCCGTCGGCCCGGCGCCGGGGCGGCTTGCGAGGCTGGTCGAGCCCCTCGCGATCGTTCCAGCATTCGTAGGCCATGATGGCGACGGCCTGGGCGAGGTTCAGCGACCGATGGGCGGGGTTGGTCGCGATCGTCACCAGCGCGTGACACTGATCGAGTTCCTCGTTGCTGAGCCCCTTGTCTTCCCGGCCAAATACCAGGGCGACGGGTCCCTCGCTGCTGCGGTCCCCCAGGGTCGCCGCCGCCTCCCGAGGCCGCACCAATCCGCGCTTGGCTGCCCGTTCTCGAGCCGTCAGCGCGACCGTATAGGTGCAGTCGGCAACCGCCTCGGCCAGCGTCGAGAAGATCCGGCAGCGGTTGACCAGGTCGCCAGTGTTGTGGGCGATCCCCTCGATCCGGTATGGGTCGAAGACCGCCGGCTTCACCAGCCGGACGTACTCGACCCCGAAGTTCTTGGCGATCCGGAAGGTCGCCGCGATGTTGACGAGATCCTGCGGTTCGACGAGCACGATCGTCGGCGGAGAAGCGGCCGTCATTCTCCGACAGGCAGGGCGTGGCCGCGGGCTTTGAGCATCTGGACAATCGCGGGCTTGTCGACGGCCTTGAAGTGGGCTTCCTTCGCCTCGACCGTCCCCCGCTCGACCAGCTCGATCAAGGCGTCGTTCTTGGTGATCATGCCCAGCTTCCGCCCGGTCTGGATGATGGACGGGATCTGAAAGGTCTTGCCTTCCCGGATCAGGTTGGCGATGGCCGGAGTGGACAGAAGCACCTCGTAGGCCGCGGCCCGGCCGCCCTTGACGGTGCGGCACAGCGTCTGGGCCACCACGCCCCGCAACGACTCGGCGAGCATCACTCGGATCTGGCTCTGGCGATCGGCCGGAAACTGGTCGATGATCCGATCGATCGTCGACGCGGCGGTGGTGGTATGAAGGGTGCCGAACACGAGATGGCCGGTCTCCGCGGTCTCGATCGCGATGGCGATGGTATCGAGGTCCCGAAGCTCGCCCACCAAGACGACATCGGGATCCTCTCGGAGCGCGGCGCGGAGGGCGCTCTTGAAGTCCTTGGTGTGGACCCCGACTTGCCGTTGGGTGACGATCGCCTTCTTGCTCTGGTGGACGAACTCGATCGGATCCTCGATCGTCAGCACGTGATCCGCCCGGGTCCGGTTGACGAGGTCGATCAATGCCGCCAGGGTCGTCGACTTGCCGGATCCGGTGGGGCCGGTGACGAGAACGAGCCCCTTGCTCAGCTGACAGAGGGCCTGCACCTCCTTGCTCAAGCCGAGTTCATCCACCGTCGGAATGGTGCTCCCGATCAGCCGGAACACCGCGAATGGGCCAAGCCGATCCCTCCCGGCGTTGCCGCGGAATCGGCCTTCGCCGGCCAGCTCGTAGGCGAAATCCGCGTCACCGGTCGCTTGCCACTTGGCGAAGTCCCCGGCCGGCATGACACTGCGGAGCATCGTCTCGATTTGCTCGGCGCTGGTCGCTGGGTGCTCGAGTGGTTGGAGATCGCCATTAACCCGCGCAACCGGCACCGCGCTGGTCCGAAGATGCAGGTCGCTGCCTCGAACCGAGGCCAGGGTGCGGAGCAGGGCCTCGATGCTGGCTCGGGGCGCGGTATCGCCGTTCCCGGCGGATGATGGGCCGGCGGGCGCCGCGACCGGCCGAGGCGGGAACAGCGCCCGGAGGGTCGCCCCGAGTCCCGCTTGATCCGGCTCGACCTGCACTTCGATGGCACCGTCTGGCGCCTCATAGGTGAAGGCGAACTCAACGGTCGAGGCGAGGCGGTCGGCCAAGTGACCCGGCGTGATTTCGCGAAGGAGGCCAACGACCTGCTGGGCGTTGAGCGGCTCCTTCGTCAACGGGCGTACCATGCCGCTTTTTCGCAACGCGATCGGCTGGCCGACCTTGAGCCGGACCGCCTCGGCCGAGTGCTCCTTCATCACTTCGAGAAAGCGATCGAGCCTAGGCACGGGGCAAGCCCGCTGCTGGGCTGGCCAGCCGCAAATAACGGGCGTTGACGACCCGGACGCCGTCCGGAGCCCACACCGCGATGAACCCGCGACTGGCGTTCAGGAAGTCGAGAGCCCTGGGGCGATCGGGTGGCAGCTCGGACATGACGATCCCTTCTTGAACCGAGCCATCCGACAGCTCGAGTTCCAACTCGAACCGATGGGCGGCCAGGGCCCGATCCGGGTCGTCAATGGCCGGCTGGGGCGGAAGTTGCAGATAGAGAACGTGCTCCTTGGCGATGAAGAGGGGGTGCCCCTCGTCGAGCACGAGGGCGAAGAACGGCTCCTCGCGATTGAGCATTTCCTCGGGTCGTTCGGGGCCGCCGTGCAATCGGGAGCCGGCTTGGAGATGAACTTCGCCCCGAAGCACCCGCCGGTTGGCGAGGTGAACCTCGACCCGAAGGCGCTCCGTGGTCCAGCCGCTCATCCGCGAACCACCACCCCGACTCGCCGTTCGCTCAGGCGAATGGGCTCGAGGTAGTCGGCTTCCTCGCCTAACTCCCGGCGGGCCTCGCCGCTGAGTTGCCCGACCTGCTCGAGCAGCGGGACGGCGAGGTGGAGTTGCCGGGCGAGGCCGACCGCGATGCCGACATCCTTGTCCAACAGGGCAAGGCGAAAGGTCTTGGGCCAGGTGCCGTTGAGCACTCGAGCCGGAATCAGGGTTTCGCTCACGAACGACCGGCCACTCGAGGCGTTGATGACCTCGAGGCCGGTGCGGGCCGAGACCCCGGCCTTGACCATCGTGGTGAGCGCTTCGGCGAGGGAAAGGATGTTCGACGCGAGGAGGACCTGGTTGATCGCCTTGACGGTATCGCCGGCGCCAACGGGGCCGACGTGGACGATCAGTTTCGCGAACGTTTCGAGCACCGGCCGGGCCCGCTCGACGACATCAGGATCGTCGGCGCCGACCATGACCGTCAAGATCCCGGCCTCGGCGCCATTGGTGCCACCACTGACCGGGCAGTCGGCGAACCTCACCCCTCGGACTTCGAGATCGGCGGCCAGCCGTCGAGAGGTCGCGGCATCGCCGGAGGTGCAGTCGAGGAACAACGTTCCTGGTGACAGGGCGTCCGCGACCCGGCAAGGTCCATGGAGCAGTTCGGCAACGTCGGCGGAGGTGGAGAGGCAGGTCACCACGACGTCCGCACCGCGAACCGCCTCCGCGGCGCCGGCGGCAACCCGACACCGCGCCTCGGCCGCGAACCGGTCGGCGACGCCGGCCGTGCGGTTCCAGACGGTCGTCGGGAATCGGGCGGCGAGCCGGGCAGCCATGGGCCGGCCAATGGCGCCCAAACCGAGGAACGCGACGTTCAATCGCTCGACCCTCGCCGGCCGAGCTCCTTGTCGAACATGTAGAGCCCGGAGGCGTTGTCCCCAATCATTCGCAGGGTCTCGACGATTTCGGTCGAGGTCTTCTCTTCCTCCACCTGTTCGGTGATGAACCACTGGAGCGTCGCCTGGGTCGCGAAGTCCTTCTCGCCCCCGGCCATCTCGAATAGCTGATGAATCCCGGCCGAGACCTTGGCCTCGTGGTCCCGGGCGTGCTCGAAGACGGCGAGTGGGTTCGGGAAATCGGGGGGAGGACGATCGACCGCCTCCAAGGTGACCCGGCCTCCCCGGTCTTCCACGAAATCGAAGATCTTCATGGCGTGCTTGCTCTCTTCCAGCGCTTGCATTCGCATCCACCGGGCGAAGCCGTTCAGGTTCTTCTCCGCGAAATACGCGGCCATGGCCAGGTAGAGGTAGGAGGCGCCGAACTCCTTGCTGATCTGCCCGTTGAGCGCCTTCTGCATGCTCGAGGAAATACGCATGAGCCAAAACTCCCAAGATGATGCGTTTGCTGGTGCGACGGATGTGCCGCCAAGGATGCTGGCGCGCGGGGAGAATAATACCACCGCCCCCGACGAAAGAAGAAAACCGCCCGGCGAGGACGCCGAGCGGTTCTCGATGGGACGAGGTGGGAACCCCGGTGGACCTACGGCTGGCCCACCGTGAAGGTGAAGGACTTCTTGTTGGACAGACCGGCCGCATCGCGAACGGTAAGCGACCACGTCAGCCTCCCGCCAAGGCGCTCGAAATGCAAAGTCCACGTCGGTTCGGTCGAGATCACTTTGTTGCGGGCCGTTCGCCACTCGTACCCGACGACGCCCTGGTCGTCGGTCGAGCGGGTGCCGTCGAAGGTGCAGGTGGTGGTGCCGTTGCAGTGGACAACCGGCACGGCCACCGGCGCCTGGTTCGCGGCGGCGGCAACCGAGACCGATCGGGTCGTGGCGTTCGAGAGGTTCCCGGCGTCGGTGACCGTCAGGGTGACGCTGTAGGTTCCGGCGGAGGCGTAGGTCTTCGATACCGTCGCGCCGGACCCGCTGGTGTTGTCGCCGAAGTTCCAGCTGTAACTGGTCACCCCGACGTCGTCGGACGACGACGTTCCGTTGAAGGAACAGGTCAGACCGGTGCAGCTGAAGGTGAATGCGGCCACCGGCGGCTGATTGACAGGCGCACCACCCACGAACCCGATGTTGAGCAGCCGGTTGGGGTGTCCTGCCTCAGTTGAAATGTGACTCCTAACCCCTCCAACTTTGGAGGAGGAGGAGTCCATGAGTCGATCCACGAGCCGTGCTCGCCGCCCATTCACCGCTGAGGAGAAGGCCACCATTCTCCGAC